>Ga0213832_1000255_pt1 | contig 60689 bp, 42 predicted proteins | sample SWATP13_FD_161660 | JGI IMG/M metagenome (GOLD analysis project Ga0213832, IMG submission 161660) | Coastal seawater microbial communities from Marineland, Florida, United States - SWA TP1 #3 | ecosystem: Environmental > Aquatic > Marine > Coastal | place: USA: Florida | collected 2016-08-06 | reverse complement strand
TCCAGCGTCACCGCACCATTGCCTGCACTGGTATCAATGTTAGTGGTACCTGTTACCGTCACCGTGGCACTATCATCCACACTCGCTGCATTTGTCACCGCAAAGCTACCCATCGAGCCCGCTATCGTTAACGCCCCTGCATTCTCTACCGTTAACGCACCGGTCGACGTGCTCGTTACCCCCAGGGCATTGGTGTTGTTATCCAACGTTATCGCCCCACTGCCACTGCTCACCGTGACCGCGCCCGCCAGGTTATTCGCATCCTCATCCAGAATAATTGAGCCATTACTCGCTGTCGTGATGTTTGAAGTCCCCGTCACCGCTAACGTCGCACTGTCTGCCACACTGGTGGCGGATGTCACCAATAAGTTACCTGTCACCGTACCCGCTAACGTCAGGGCCCCGGCTTCTGTCACCGTCAGGTTACCTGTCGTGCCACTGATGTCCGTGTCCCCCGCATCTTCTATCGTGACCACACCAGAACTGGTTGATGCTAACGTTAAGTTCGTTGTGTTGTTATCCAACGTAATCGCACCGCTGCCACTGTTCACCGTCACCGTGCCGCTTAGCGCATTTGCATCTTCATCCAGTATCACCGAACCATTACCCGCACTCGTGTCTATATTCGACGTACCAGTGATGGTTAACGTACCGCTGTCCGCTACGCTCGTCGCATCCGTCACCACAAAGTTACCCATGGAGCCTTGTACCACCAATGCCCCGGCGTCTTCCACCGTCACCGTGCCCGTACTGGTCGACACTAAGGTTAGGTCCGTCGTATTGTTATCTAAGGTGATATCCCCGGCACCACTGCTTACCGTCACTGTGCCCGTCAACGCATTGGCATCTTCATCCAATACCACACTGCCATCACCTGTTGTGGTGATGCCCGTAGTCCCCGTCACACTTAATGTGCCCGAATCCGTTACCCCGGTCGCGCTGCTAATCAATAGGTTATTGCTCACCGTGCCCGATAACGCCACTGCCCCTGCATCTTCAATCGTTACATCATTCGCGCTGGTCACCACCAACCCTAAATCCGTAGTATTGTTATCCAAGGTCACATTGCCTGTGCCCGCCACAACCGTTACCGTGCCACTTAAAGCATTACTGTCATCATCTAAAGAAATTGCGCCGTTTGTAGCTGAGGTATTTACATTAACGGTACCCGTTGTAATCGAGCCAGAATCGGTAATTCCACCAGCACCTGTGATTGTCGAGGTAAGAGAATTTGAAGAGAGCGTACCAAAATCCAAAGCCTGTCCATTATTCACAGTCAGTGCGCCACCAGTTGAACCAGAAACACTGCCTGAGATTGCATTAGTACCGCCTAGATCTGCAGCGTTGGTTACAGTCAACGCGACGTTATTTGCGGTGATTACAGTCGAACCTGATTCAGTGATGCTATCTGCGGTAACAGATAAATTATCACCACCAATGTTAATCGCATTGTCAGTAGTCAGGGCGCCAGCTGTTAGCATGGTCACGCCTGCTTGCGTTGCTGTTGTATTGAGATCAACGCCGTTGGCAGAAATAGCACCACCAGAAGCCATACCAAACGTAATGGTACTCGTGCCTGCCAACAACCTATCCAGTTCAGTTTGATCAACGGATAAATTTCCACTACCAGCCGTACCTAGATCAAGCGTGACGGAGTCAGCATTACCCCTTATCGTGATTGTATTGTCATTACTTGTAACATTGCCATTAAGCGCAAGCCCTGTACCGGCTTCAACAATCACTGCACCATCGCCACCCGATGTATCAGAATCCGATGTAATCGCTGCTAATGTAACATTCCCACCGGACATGGTTACACTGCCACTTGCAGTAGCCGCCCCTGCCACCGTTAAATTGCCGGTGGCACTTAATGAAAGATTACCAGCTACAGTTATCGCATCTGCACCTGTAACTAAGTTCGCGGCTGAGTTAACTGTCAATCCAGTCACGGTTAATATGTCGTCTCCTCCACCGACTGCGTCGGTAAAGGTCACATTATTACTATTAGAAGTTAATGTAACTGTGCCGTTTTCTGATAATGAATTAAACGTAGATGCGCCATTTACATTTACATTGATATCTCCCGCAGAGTTAATGGCAATTTCACCGCTGTTAGCCTGAATGGATGTACTTGCTTCAGAAGATACGTTGCCAGCAGTTGTAGTTACAGAAACGGCAGTTGTATTGGCACTAGTTGTTACTATGTCCTGCAACGTAATTCCATTACTCTCTGTAATTGAAATGTCGCCAGCTGTAGCGTTCACGTCGAGTGTATTCGCCGATGTTAACAGGGTGACATCGCCATTGGACACTACTGATACATCATCTGCGGTGATTACAGCGGTACTGGTAACCGTACCGGAAGAATTAATATCCACTGTATCTGAATTAACCGTTGCGGATACGTTGAGGCTTCCACCGTTAACAACAATGTCGGCATTAGCATTAGATATTGCTTCAGAAATAGCCACATTACCCGTGCTGCCAGATTCCCCAATTACTACTGTTCTGTCTATCCCTTGGGCGTTACTAAATAAATTCGAAACACTAGTTGCACCTAGCTCTAAAGTCGAACTGGCATCCGTAGCATTTTCAAGGTCAATTGTGCCATTTGAGGTGAAAGTACGTATATTCGTAGTTGTCGTATCTACTGTTGCATTAATATTTATATTGTCGGAGTTAAGCGTTAGTGTTGCATCGTCACCTGTTATCGCAGCGCCGATAGTAATGATACTGCTCGCATCACCCGCGTTTAATGTTAATGATCCTGCGGTTCCTACATCAACCGTATTGTTTACTGAAATATCACTGCCAGCATTAACGTTAACAACCACTGCACCAGAAATATTTGCTGTATCCAAAGCGATATCTCCAGTATTACTAATGGTTGCGGATCCTGCCTGCGTAAGCTCCAGTTCACTCACTGTGGTATCTAAAGTCCCTACAGTACTACCACCACCTGCAATAACGAGTTTATTTGCGGTAACAAGATTACTTGCCCCCGTGATGTTGCCACTTGCGTCCAAAGTTAACGTATTTCCTGATACATTAACGGCTCCCGCAAGCCCTACATCATTGGCATTAACGGTTAAGTTGCCACCAGCCTTAGTGATAAAGAAGTCATTTACGTCCGCTCCCGAAAAATTGAGAACAGAGTTAGACGTACTGTTTAATGAAATCGTGCCTGTTTGAGTAATTGTTGAGGTTGCACCAGATTGCTCACTGATTTGAATATCTGAGTTTGTGGTGACGTTACCTATATTAAGACTACCATCCAGTTCAAGATATAAGTTTCCGACTTTAGAGCCCGTTGTCGTTAATGTGCCGCCCGTGGACTTTAATGATAGCAAACTGCCAGACGAGCCGACTTCAAGCGTATTTGAGCCAGCTAAGGTATTACTATTAATAGTGATGGTGCCATCGGAAATGATATTTTCATCACCAGAAAAACTGGTGTTGCTCGCTACCTGATCATCTGTGGTTGCCGTTATAGGGTTGTTGACTTCGGCAACTCCAGCAATAACAACTTGCGTGGAAGACAAGGATACATTAGCCCCTTCAAGTTGACCTATTTCCAACGTTCCTAACTTTTGATCTATCGTTATGTTACCGTTGGTATCAATGAATAAAGGAGCTGACTTTTCTAGATTTAAGGTAACATTGCCTCCGGCGCTAATAGACACTTCTCCATCAACATCAAGGGTACCGCTGGAGCCATCTACCGCCCCATCGGCTGTAATGGTCAAGAAACTGGTCGCAATTTTGTCAGAATCTGCTCCTGATGCCCCAATATTAACATCCGCACCTGATATTAATGTCAGCTTATAATCAGCAGGCTCTATTGTACTAATTGTGCCGTTTATAACCAAATCTGCATTGTTATCGGTTCCCAATGTTAAACCAAAGTTATTTGCGTTTACGTCATATCCAGTCAAAGCGTCAATATCTTTTGTTGAGAACATCAAATTACTGGTACCAGCACCCGTATTTACAAAATTATCGCCGACAGTTATTCCATTTGAATTTGCAAATATTAGTGTTTCAATATTAGAAGTCGTAACGGTACCATCAATCAAGGACGAGTCAGCCCCAATCACCCTGTTTAAAACAACAGTTCCGGCCAGCGTGCCTCCTGAATTGGTAAAGTCTATAGTTTCTGAGTTAGCCAGGCCAAAGGCATTCCAATTGATAATTGATTGACCGTTTTGAACCGTTACCGTAGATTTATCTCCAGAAACCACTGCACCATTTGTCGTCGAATTCACCGAACTGTTTGTAAGATTTGTCGTTTCTGCCGCATATGCGCCAGGCAATAATGCGCTTGATACGGCGATTGCAATGGAAGATTTAAGTAGTGGAAATCGAGCTGTTTGCGGTAACTGAACTGCCATGGTCGCATCCTTATATCTGCTTGTACTCTGTAAACTTTTTATACGCAATAACTGTTTAAAAAGTAGAAGTAGATTTATGAATACGCAAGTTGCTAAATTTATTAGTTTTTTAAAATTTAGCTCGAATAGGATGAGTTTAAAAAAAAGGACAGCTTTCCAACCTGCACTAGGTTAGGAATTGCTAACTGTTTAGAATTTATTTAGTTAAAACTTTTCCACCAATTATTTTTAATGCTGGCTCTCCCCTTATCATAGTAAGTCTAGAAAATTGCCCATTGCAATTCGGACACACTCCAACTTCCTCAGTAAAGTTCTTGGTTATACGACTCTCGAAACATTTAATTAAAGAGCCGTTTCCTCCTTTACGGTAAACTAAGAGTTTGAAGCGACACTTTTTACAATAAATGTTAATTGATGTGGCAGGGAGTCTTTTTCTAGGTTTTGCCATAATAAAGAAGGCCAGCAAATGCTGGCCAAATAAAAGTTAGATTAATTAGCGCTCAACTTCAGCGTTGTGATATACGTCTTGGACATCTTCACAGTCATTTAACATGTCCATGAACTTATCAAACACTGCAACGTCGTCACCTGAAACTGGAGCGGTAGTTTGAGGTTCCCAGGAAATTTCCTGAACGTCAAAATCAATACCCTCATACGCTTCTTCCAACGCCGTTTTAACATTGCCAAATTCGGTATGCGGCGCATAAACCGTAATTTTGCCGTCTTCACATTCTACGTCGTTTACGTCGGCATCAGCCATCATCAGATCTTCTAAAACCTGGTCTTCATCGTTACCGTCAAAAACAAACACAGCAACGTGATCAAACATATGTGCAGCAGAACCTTGCGCCCCTAACTTTGAGTTAGTTTTCGTAAAGCAGTTACGGACTTCCATAATTGTGCGATTTGGGTTATCCGTAAGGCAATCTACAATAACCATGCAACCACCAGGACCGAAACCTTCATAACGTGCTGGTGAATAATCCTCGCCAGCGCCACCTTGTGCTTTATCTAACGCATTTTTAATAACATGAGCTGGTACCTGATCTTTTTTAGCTCGGTCCATCAATGTTCTTAACGCTAAGTTTCCATCTGGATCGACACCACCGTTTTTGGCAACAACGTAAATTTCTTTACCGTATTTAGAATAAATTTTAGTTTTCATATTGGCCGTTTTGGCCATGGACTCTTTACGGTTTTGGAAGGCTCTTCCCATAACAATCTCTTTTTGTCTTAATTTCTGTCAAATCTTCATCCTACGCTGTTTGCGAATATCAAGATCTATAGGACATACGAAGACAATAAATTAATATATTTTGGAGGTAATTTAAATATCTAGGCGCAATTTTTAGGCCAACTGAGGAAAAATAGAGCGTTAATGAAGACAACAGGTAATTTTGTTTAAGTTACTTCGAGTTTTAACAAGGGAAATGTTCATAGAATTAGATTGGAGCGAGTAACGAGGTTCGAACTCGTGACCTCAACCTTGGCAAGGTTGCGCTCTACCAGCTGAGCTATACTCGCAATCCATTGTGGGTTGATAACCAAACTACTTTTCTTCTTCGCAATCTTGTTGCTTTTGAATACTAGCAGCTAAGCTATTTCCCCAGTCTAAAATTACTAAATGCAAGTCGGTATGCATTCAGCAATGGTGCCCGGGGCCGGACTTGAACCGGCACGTCCTTTCAGACGAGGGATTTTAAATCCCTTGTGTCTACCAATTCCACCACCCGGGCATCGGGAAGTGATTTTTATAGTTAGATTGGTTCCAACTTGCTTATGATTTGGAGCGAGTAACGAGGTTCGAACTCGTGACCTCAACCTTGGCAAGGTTGCGCTCTACCAGCTGAGCTATACTCGCAATCCATTATACGTTTTCACGTATTAAGCTTTATAAACAGTGTTATTAACCATGTTTCTGAATTGGAGCGAGTAACGAGGTTCGAACTCGTGACCTCAACCTTGGCAAGGTTGCGCTCTACCAGCTGAGCTATACTCGCAATCCATTAGTGTATTCAAACTTAAAATTGAATCACACTATTTTCATTCAGAGACTGAATGGTGCCCGGGGCCGGACTTGAACCGGCACGTCCTTTCAGACGAGGGATTTTAAATCCCTTGTGTCTACCAATTCCACCACCCGGGCAGACACTGCTTTAAGAAATCATGGAGGCGGGTCCCGGAGTCGAACCGAGGTCCACGGATTTGCAATCCGCTGCATAGCCACTCTGCCAACCCGCCATTCATTTTGATTTTGGAGCGAGTAACGAGGTTCGAACTCGTGACCTCAACCTTGGCAAGGTTGCGCTCTACCAGCTGAGCTATACTCGCAATCCATAGATGCTTTTCTTCTTAGCCACCTGAACTTTAGCGCAACTTAGTTGCATCTTCGTTCTGGCAGCTGAGCTATACTCGCAAAATCAAACTTTGATTTCTTCGTTGTCATCGCTGACAACGGGGACGCATTCTACATCCAAACCTTAATGAGTCAACAGCTAATTTAAATAAAAATGACATTTTCATGTTGTTTGCTGAAAAATTAACTATTACGTCTAAAAATCAGGCTTTTTTACCGCTAATGTATGGCCAGGCAGCTTTAAAATAAATTACCAAAGACCAGATAGTTAACGCTGTTGCGCTATACAGGAATGCATAAGTCGCAAAATCTAGGAGAGGTCCTAAAATCCAGCCTTCAAACACCCAATATTCGTTTGGGTGCCATAATAAACCAATTAAGGCCAACATTTGTGCCGCCGTCTTATATTTACCAACAGTACTCACAGCAACATCAGCACGATTGCCCATTTCCGCCATCCATTCACGTAATGCAGAAATAACGATTTCACGTCCTATTATGATCATTGCAGGTATACTGACCCATACATTTGCATAATCATCAACAGCAATTACTAGCGCTACCGCAACCATGACTTTATCTGCCACAGGATCAAAAAATGCACCAAACGGGGTAGACTGATCCAATTTTCTAGCTAGATAACCATCCAAAGCATCTGTTATCGCAGCGAACCAAAAAACAAATGCTGTTGCAAAGTATTTCCATTCATAAACATCGGCAGGTAAATAATACAGGCCCACCATGACTGGAATAAGAAAGATTCGGAAGGACGTTAAGATATTTGGGATATTCCACATAAACGGAGATCTACTGCTCTAATTATTATTATCGGCTGGCACGATGATGCCTATTTAATCTTTATCATGCAAGAACGCATGTATTTCATTTGCCAATTGTTGACTGATACCTGGGACTTTGGCTAATTGTTCAGCTTTTGCAGCCAAAACCCCTTGCAGTCCCCCAAAATTTTTAAGCAATGCCTGACGCCTTTTGGCACCTATTCCTGGAATTTCTTGCAAGACAGATTGGGTTTTCGCCTTGCTGCGTTTATTCCTATGCCCTGTAATTGCAAATCGATGGGATTCATCACGAATATGTTGAATAAGATGCAAGGCCGACGATGATTTTTGTAAATGAATTTCAATCTCACCACCATTCATAAAAAGGGTCTCCAATCCTGGCTTTCTACCCTCACCTTTTGCGATACCTACTATTATCGGCGCCTTTTCTAGCTGCCAATCGCTAAAAAACTCTTCAGCCTTATTCAGTTGCCCCTTTCCACCATCAATAAATAACACATCCGGCACATTATCAATCGATTCAACTTTGCCGTATCGCTTATTTAAGGCAAACGCCATTGCGCCATAATCATCGCCACCTTTAACACCTTTGACGTTGTACCTTCTATACTCCGATTTTAGAGGTCCTTCGTTACCAAATACAACACAGGAAGCAATCGGATATTCACCAAAGGTATGGCTGATATCAAAACACTCCATTCGCTCTATTTGAGGTATTTTCAACACCTCTTTCAGCTCCTTGTATTTAGAACTGATGGCTCTGCCATCCGCTAATTTAGTAGACAAATCTATCTGAGCATTTTTTTGCGCAAGTTGGTAGTACTTAAATTTTTCACCACGTTGGGGTTTTACTAGCTCAACTTTAGCATTTCGAACTTGGGTAATTGCTTGTTGTAGTTGTTCGGGCTCTTCCGTTATTTCGGGTACGACTATGGTTTTCGGTATACTCTGCCCACCCATGCCATTTAAGTAGAACTGGCTAATAAATGATGTTATGACTTCACTCGGTTCTGAATTTGCAGGTACTTTCGGCGAGTAATTTTTGCTCCCTAGGACTTTTTGATCCCGTATATACATGATATGCACAGACGCAAGTCCTTTATCTATAGCAAAAGCAATAACATCGATTTCATCAATGTTACCGCTCACATTTTGTTGTTCAGTTACCTTCCGCAGTGCAGTAATTTGATCTCTAAAAAAAGCGGCATCTTCAAAATGGAGCTGCTCACTGGCTTTTTCCATTTTATCGATCAGCTGCTCAATGACATCTTGGCTCTTGCCAGATAAAAACTTTTTAACCAATTCGACTTGTGTCGAATATTGTTCGTCGGTCACATAGCCATCTACACAAGGTGCACTGCACCTTTTTAGTTGATGTTGTAGACAAGGGCGGCTGCGCGCTTTGTAAAAGCCATCTTCACACTGCCTTACGGGGAAGACTTTTTGCATTATTCGCAAGCTCTGCCAAACGGCACCAGCACTCGGAAAGGGCCCGAAATAATCCCCCTTGAAGCGCTTACTGCCTCGGTGCATTGTTATTCTTGGGTGTTTATGATCTGTAACTAAGATATAAGGGTAAGACTTATCATCCCTTAATAAAATATTATATTTAGGTTGATATTCCTTTATAAGATTATTTTCTAATATCAACGCTTCGGTTTCAGAGCCGGTAATGATGACTTCAATATTAGCAATATTAGAAACGAGCGCTTTTGTCTTTACGCTGTTGACATCTTTTCTGAAGTAACTGGAAAGTCGATTTTTGAGGTTTTTTGCTTTACCAACATAAATTACCTCAGAGTTTTCATCGTACATCCGATAAACCCCAGGACGGGTAGTTACATGTTTAAGAAAGCTCGCGGGTTCAAAGCCAGACATTATTCAACAAATTTTTATGAAGGGATGGTGTGAAACGAATGGACACAGAAAACTAAAGTTTCTCCATGTCCAACAAGCCATGACGTATAGCCATGTGCGTAAGTTCAACATCATTACAAATGTCTAATTTTTCAAACATTCGATAACGATAACTATTCACAGTTTTCGAACTCAAATTTAACTGATCCGCAATATCCTGAACCTTTTCTCCTTTCGTGATCATCAACATAATTTGAAGTTCACGTTCGGATAGCGATTCGAAAGGTTTATCTTCCTTTTTACCGCTGAATTGATTCAATGCAATCTGTTGTGCAATATCGGGCGCGATATAACGCTGACCAACATTAACAGATTTAATGGCTTGAATCATTTCTTCCGGTCCGGTCATCTTAGTTAAAAAACCATGTGCACCGATCTGCATTACTTTAGTAGGAAACGGATCTTCTGTATGGACGGTCAAAATGATTATCTTTACATCCGGACAATATCGAACAATCTTTTTAGTGGCTTCCAAACCACCGATACCTGGCATGTTCATATCCATTAGAACAACATCTGGTTCATTCGCTCGACAAAATTGAAACGCTTCTTCGCCTGATGCCGCTTCTCCGACAACTTTAAGGCCACGTACATCATTAATTATACGTTTAATGCCAGTACGGACTAACTCATGATCATCAACTAATAAAACATTGATCAAGACGAATTCCTCTAAATTTTTTATCTTTCATAAAACTAACACATAAAGGAAAATAGGAAAACGCTATTTTATCCTCAACAAAACCTTTTCCCATATACAAACGGCTGAAAAACAAATATTTTTTTACTCTTTATGCAAGACTTATTTAAGTCGCATCTGGTTGATTTTCAGGCAATGCGTCAATAAATGCAGGGAGTGAACGACAACGTTCACAAACTTCCATTAATATTGGATACGCACTCAAATCCACACCAAATCTTTCCGCATTATAAACTTGTGGCACTAGACAAATATCTGCCCAAGTCACGGTATCACCAAAACAATATTTCCCTGCTGTGGTCTTCAGTGATTTTTCAAAGGCACTAAAACCAACATGAATCCAATGATGATACCAGGCCATTTTTTCTTCATCCGTCACCGATAATGTGCCAGACAAATATTGTAAAATTCGCAGGTTATTCAGAGGGTGTGTGTCACAAGCGATATCCAATGCTAAAGCACGGCAGCGAACCTGAGGTTCTAAGTCAGTGGGTAGTAAAGGTGTATCAGTGAACTTTGCTTCCAAGTATTCCAAAATAGCCATACTTTGGTTAAGTTTTAACTCACCATCAACTAAAGTCGGCACCAACTCATTTGGATTTAAATCAACATAATCATGTTTATGTTGTTCACCACCATCTTTTACCAAATGCACTGATTCCTGTTCACAGGATATTCCTTTTAAATTAAGTGCAATTCGTACGCGGTATGCCGCAGAAGAACGCCAATAACCATATAACTTCATAATTCTCTTTATACCTTAATGCTTTTCTTGTTTATTCCATATTCACGTAACTTGTTGGCGATAGCAGTATGGCTTAACCCTAGTTTCTTCGCTAACTGACGAGAGCTTGGATATGCTGGGTACAATTTGCGTAAAAGACTTGCTTCGAATCGCTTCACAGCCTGATCTAGGGACCCTTCGAACTCTTGTTCCAAATAGCCAAACTCATTAGTATAGGTTGGTAGCTCCAGAGCTTCTTTTTCAACAATATCACCATCGAGCAAACTAATGGCTCTATAGACCGAGTTTTCCAATTGTCGTGTATTTCCCGGCCAAGGATAATTTTGCAAATACTCACAACATGCTTTTGAATACGACGGTGGTTGTTTGCCTAACTCCTGCGCAAATTTTTGCATAAAATGTTGAGCTAAAGGCAAAATATCTTGTTTTCTTTCTCGCAGTGGCGGTATATGTAAACTTAATACGTTGAGGCGATAATACAAATCTTCTCGAAATTCATGTTCTTGAACCATATTCGCCAGATCTTTCTGTGTTGCACAAATCACACGCACATCTACTTTAACTTCATTTTCATCTGCAACGCGTCTAAAAGTCCCATCCTGCAAAAATCGAAGCAGTTTAGTTTGTAATCCTGTAGACATCTCACCAACTTCATCAAGAAATACAGTGCCGCCTTCAGCCTGCTCAAAAATGCCACGCTTGGTATCATCACCTTGTCCCGGATAAGCATTGGGGCCATAACCAAAAAGCTCAGACTCTGCGACATTATCAGGTAATGATGCACAACTTAACGCCAGAAATGGACTTGCCGAACGGCTACTTGCGTCATGGCAAGCTCGAGCGATTAGCTCCTTGCCAGTGCCCGTTTCACCCTGAACAAGTATTGGAGCATCTAACTGCGCCATCTTTTTAGCTTCGCGGATCACTCGCCGCATACTGGTGCTATTTGCAAGAATATTTGCAAACGATTCATTGTTGTCATCCCTAAACGCATTAATCTGCTGACCCAAACGACTATGCGACTTTAGGTTAACAACCGCTCCAGCTAACTGCACCTCACCTTCTTCGTCAGTGACATTAATAGGCAAAATATCAGAAACAAATTCTTCATTATTTCCCGTCAACTTTAACGTTTGACCTAATACTTCGTTTCCTTCCAGCCACTTAGTGAAGTTGAAACCTTTTAATAAACTCTGTATTGGTTGGCCGACAACTTCACTTTCAGAACGCCCCAAATCAACTAGAGAAGATTGATTTGCAGTAACCACATTTCCTTTATTATCAATGGAAATAACGCCATCTGGCAATATACGTAACAACGTAACGAGTTCGTTATGTTCCCTCTCATATGGCAAGAAGTTAGTAGTTTTTACGTCAGTCACTCCTTCAACTCTACGTATAGCGGCCATAACTTGTTGAAACATTTCAAACTCAATTTGAGGAAACGCGACATATAAACATTTTGTTTGCGGATCAAACTCAATACCTCTTAAGTCGATATCATATTCAACCAAAATATTGAGTACTTCCTTTGCCAAGCCCATTCGATCCTGACACGCAATCTGTAAACGCATTATTGCTCCGTGACGGTTTATCTAAATAAGATGAGGAGATTGTAAATCTAAATTGACAAAAATGGGAGGGGTAAAATTAAAAAATGTAAAGAATTAATGCCAATAACAATGCTTTAGCGTATCTATGTTTTGTTATCAGTTAACCGCTCTTATAGTCAGAATTTCAGAAGGAAACAGATCGTTTCCTTCTGAGTGATTAAACTAGGTTAGCTCCAATTTCCCGCTGAAAGCGTTGCGTCTGAGCGAGATTGCGAAATCTTATCGAACGCTTGCGAAAGGTCGGCAATTAAATCGTCTGTATGCTCCAACCCAACTGAAATGCGAATAAGACCATCGCTAATACCAGCGCTTAAACGTTCTTCCTGAGTATACGGTGAATGTGTCATAGATGCAGGATGTTGAATTAAGGATTCTGCATCGCCTAAGCTAACGGCAATTGAAAACAATTGCATAGCATTAATAAATTCTCGCCCTTCATCCAAACTGCAGTCCAGTTCAAAACCGATAACACCACCTGCAGCTTTCATTTGGTTTCCAATAAACTTATGGCCTTGATGAGACGGTAAGCCTGGATAATACACTTCAGAAACTAATGGATGTTGATCTAAAAACTCTGCAACGGTTTGAGCAGATTGGCAATGACGCTCAATTCTTACCGAAAGCGTCTTAAGGCCACGTAAAATTAACCAAGCATCATGCGGACTAATCGTGCCACCAATATCTTTCAAAATCGTCGATTTAATAGTTGCAATGTTCTCCTTTGAAGAAACGATAATACCTGCGACAACATCGCCATGACCGTTCAAATATTTAGTCGCACTATGAATAACAATATCAATACCGAAATCCACTGGAGTTTGCAAAATTGGCGACATAAATGTGTTGTCGATTATAGATAACAAGTTGTGTCTACGACTAAATTCACCAATCATCTCCAAGTCTAAGACTTTCAAGTTTGGATTAATTGGCGTCTCTGCAAATATCATTTTAGTATTTGGTCTGACGACACTTTCTAGCTCTTTTTCATCGGCCATTTCAACAAAGCTGACATCAATGCCAAACTTAGGTAATTGGTGGTTAAATAGTGCAAACGAGCATCCATAAATAGCTTTAGAAACAATAACATGATCGCCAGCTTGTAAAAAACTTAGTACAGCCCCGGAAACTGCAGCCATCCCAGTTGCTGTTGCTGCTGCATCTTCCATTCTTTCAAGTGCTGCCATCTTCAACTCTAATTCACGAGTTGTCGGATTACCTAGACGAGTATAAATAAAACCTTCTTCCTCGCCTGCAAATCGGGCGGCTCCCTGCTCCGCGTTATCAAAAACAAACGTTGAAGTCTGATACAAAGGTGTAGTTAGTGCCCCTTGATGCGCGCCTTTCGTTTTGCCTGCGTGAATGCACAATGTTTCAGAATTTGCATGCTGATTCTTAATAGGTGTAACGCTCATAAACTGCCTCAATACTTATTCTTGTGTTTCCCTTTTTCACTCGAAAAATTCACACTGATTCCTATAAAAAGTAGAGCGCACTTTGCTAAAAATTCCCTAGAGTTAATAATCTAATTGGTATAAAACAGCCATGCATTTTGTAAATTATTTTATACAACAGTGATTCTAAGGCATAAAAAAATGGCCTCTAGGGCCATTTATGTAAGCGACAAACAATTACTTAGAGCCGACTAATTTCTCGTTTCAAAGTGAACTCATTAGATGTCACATAGGTTTCCATCTTTCGCACACGAGCTTCGATTCCATCAAACTGATTTACGATATCTTTAAACGCTTGTTTTGGTGGCTCGCCAGCCTGCCAAACTTTGCTCTTTACCTCAACAGCACGATCTATATCGTTATCACCATTCGTTCTATACCACTGATCACGCTTTTTCTTAAACGCCCCAGACTTTTTATATCCTTTATCTTCCGTATCTAGAATAAACCAAGCTGCTATATAGGCTACAAGGAAAAAACCGCCTGAAAATACAAATCCTGTGAACCAAATAATCCTGACTAACCATGGTTCAATGCCAGTATATTCCGCTACACCAGCACAAACACCTGCAATTTTACCTTGACTCGGAATGCGCACTAACTGTTTATTATTTGTTTTTGTCATTTCTGACTCCTTGTTAACCTTAACTGGTTAATTATTGTTACGCCAGCCAGGCGCCTCAACATCTAATATAGATTCCAACGTTTTAACTCGTTCTCCCAATGATTCAGCTTTATGTGCTAACTCATTCAAAGTGTTGATTTCTCTATCATTCAAACCTTGGCTCACTTGCCTTTTACTTCTGTAATGCATAATTAGCCATATTGGCGCCACAAAAATCATAAAGATAATGATTGGTGCGACTAAAATACCTACCACATCACTCATAATTTACTCCTTGTGCGGTTAGTCTTCTTTTTTAGCGTTCATTTTAGCTTTTAATGCTTCCAATTCATTGTCTACTTTGTCGGAAGACTCAAGTTCCGCAAATTCGTCAGCCAATGACTTATTGCCTAAATCATAAGACTCAACTTCCGCTTCCAAATTGTCGATTTTACGCTCGTACTGTTCAAAGCGTGATAATGCATCATTAATTTTTCCGCTATTCAATTTGCTCTTTACATTCAGACGTGAATTGGCCGTTTTGCCACGCATTAAAATAGTTTTTTGACGTGCCTTCGCATCTTCAAGTTTGGTTTGCAATTGACCAATTTCATCCTGTAGTCGAGAGACTTGGTCTTCTAATGCATTTAAATCATTTTGCAATTGCTCTACATTTTCTTCACAGCGTCTTTTCTCTATTAACGCCTGACGAGCTAAATCTTCTCTATCCTTAGATAACGCTAGTTCCGCCTTTGATTGCCAATCCTGTGCTTCAGTTTGCAATCTTTCAATTCTGCGAACCACATCTTTTTTATCAGCAAGAGTTCTTGCAGAAGATGAACGTACTTCTACCAATGTGTCTTCCATCTCCTGAATAATAAGGCGAACCATCTTTTCTGGATCTTCGGCCTTATCCAACAGTGAATTAATATTGGCATTCACTATGTCAGCAAAGCGTGAAAAAATACCCATAATATTTACCTCTTTTAAGAATACTTGTGTGTTCAAGTTGGCATAACTGCATTCAGATACCTTGCCAACTCGAATTAAAGTTATAAACCTCTAATTTTATTAACTTTTTAAATAATAAAATGAAAGCTTTAAGATTCTTTGTTTTTAAAATACACTACTAATTAGTCATTTTAACCAACAGTTGCACTATGAGACAATTCGGAAATAAAGATAATTTAATAGGGCAAGCTAATTCCTTTTTAGAGGTTTTGGAAAAAGTTTCTCAACTGGCTCCTTTAGACAAGCCCGTATTGATCATCGGCGAAAGAGGAACGGGTAAAGAACTAATTGCAGCACGTTTGCATTACCTGTCTAGCCGCTGGGATCAAAACTACGTCACATTAAACTGTGCTGCCCTAAACGAAAACTTATTAGAAAGTGAATTGTTTGGACACGAATCTGGTGCATTTACTGGTGCCGGTAAGAAACATGAAGGTCGTTTTGAAAGAGCCAACAGCGGCACTTTATTTCTAGATGAATTAGCGAACACATCTGGATTAGTTCAAGAAAAGCTATTACGTGTCATTGAGTATGGTGAATTTGAACGTGTTGGTGGCACAAAGACGGTGAAAATTGATACGCGACTAGTGTGTGCGACCAATGAGGACTTACCCGCTCTCGCAGAATCTGGTGAATTTCGCTCAGACTTACTCGATCGTTTAGCATTCGACGTCATTACTTTACCTCCGCTTAGGGAAAGGCAAGAAGACATCATGGTATTAGCTGAACATTTTGCAATCTCTATGGCTAAAGAGCTCGGCTGGGAACTATTTAGTGGCTTCTCAAGAAAGGCAAAAGAGCTATTATTAGAATATGATTGGCCCGGCAATGTACGAGAGCTTAAGAATGTTGTGGAAAGAAGCGTTTACCGCTCTGCAAACCCACATGTTCCCGTGCACGATATTGTATTGGATCCTTTTGACAGCCCATATAGGCCTGAAAAACGCGTAAAAACGCAGGACAGACAAGCTCAGCAATCGCCGACAACAGTAACAAAAACAGTTGCAGACACCTCTGAAACTCATTCCGAACCACTAAACAATAAAAAAGTACTCGCTAATGAAAGTCTTGATTTCCCAGTGGACTTTAAAGAAGCGAGTCAGGAGTTTGAAATAAATTTAATTAAGAATGCCTTATCGCACTGTCAATTTAACCAGAAAAAAACTGCGGAACAGTTGGGTGTCACATATCACCAATTGAGAGGTTACCTCAAAAAATACAACTTGTTGGAAAAAAGTGTTGATGAATAAAGTGAGTTACAGCAAGCTTTTTGTAATACTACTAAGTGTCTTAGTTTTAGGCGGCTGCAATACGGATAACGACTCAGTATTGGCCTCTAAGACACTCTTGTACTGTAGTGAAGGCTCTCCGGACTTATTCAATCCACAACTGGTGACATCGGGCACAACTATTGATGCTGTATCTCAACAAATTTACAATCGTCTAGTTAAAATCGACCCAGACACAGGCCGAGTTGTTTCGGACTTGGCACGCAAGGTAATCGTATCCAGTGATGCAATGCGATATCGATTTTATTTACGTAAAGGCGTTGAATTTCACACTACTGATTATTTCACACCTACTCGAACATTAACCAGTGAGGACGTGTTATTCACGTTCTCCAGAATTTTACGCTCTGACCATCCTTTCCATTTAGTTGGAGGGGGACTTTATCCGTTTTTTAATGGTATCGAGTTTGATACCTTGATTGAACAGATTATAGTTGTTGATGATCTGACAATAGAATTTCGACTCAGTGATCCTCAAGCCTCATTTTTAGCAAACATGGCAACGGACTTTGCTGTCATTTTGTCTGCAGAATACGGTGAGCAATTAGAAAATTCCGAACAGTTGGACCAGCTTGACCATTTACCAGTAGGAACCGGGCCCTATAAATTTGAGGAGTACAAACGAGATCATTATATTCGCTATTTATCCCACAATAATTATTGGCGCGGCAAACCGGAACTGAGCCAGGTCATTTTTGACATAACACCAAACAACAGTTCTCGTTTAGCCAAATTAATAACTGGCGAGTGTGATGTATTTGGTTACCCCTCAGCATCAGATGTAGGTTACCTTACTGGCCGCGAAGAAATAGAAATAACCGAAAGTACTTCGATGAATGTTGGTTACTGGGCCTTTAATACAAATGTAAAGCCATTTGACAATGTGAACGTTCGAAAAGCCCTTTCTTATCTTGTGGACCGCGATGCGATAATTGATGCCGTTTTTTTCAATCTAGCCGAACCAGCAAAAAGTTTGTTACCCCCTACTTCTTGGGCTTATGATGGTGATAGTTTCGTCAGAGAGTATTCGATAAAAAAAGCAAGAGAGTTATTAGCTCAAGAAGGGTTTTCTGATGGTTTTGAAATGGACATTTGGGCAATGCCAGTTCAACGCGTATATAACCCCAATGCTGGAAAGATGGCAGAAATACTTCAACAGTCACTAGCCGAAGTTAATATTAAAGCCAATATCGTTTCCTATGATTGGGGCACCTTCAGAAAAAAACTAGCTCGCGGCGAACACGACTCCGTTTTGATAGGTTGGCTGGCTGACAATTCTGATCCCGACAACTTTTATCGACCGCTATTAAGTTGCGCTTCAGCGTTTTCAGGTACTAACCGTACAGCCTGGTGCGATGATAGGTATGACCGCAACATCCTAAGAGCGCTATCAATAACCGACCATACAGAAAGAAAAGCATTCTATACGAAAGCTGAACAGTTAATATTTGAAAACAGTCCACTAGTGCCCATTGCCCACGCGATAAGGCATAAGGTGCACCACAAGAATATCAAAGACGTAAAAGTAAACCCTTATGGCGGCATTGATTTTTCCAATGCAAAAAAAAGTGGTGAATAACAAGTATGTTCAATTACTTATACCGTAAACTCTCTTTATTAATCTTCATTACTTTTGGGGTAAGCGTATTTGTTTTTTCGCTTAATTTTCTCTTCCCTGGTGATGTATTAAGTAATTTAACTGGTATCCAACAGATTAATTATGATGAATATATAAACCTCGCTGTTGCTTATAAAATTGATCAAAATATTTTCATCCAATACATCGAATTTGTAAAACGAACTTTAGACGGCAACTGGGGCACATCTTTCACAACGGGCACCAGTATCTTTGAACAGGTATTCACTGTGTTGCCTGCAACGGTTGAACTGGCGACGTACGCGTTAATTTATAGCTTTATCGTAGCAATCCCCTTTGGAATCCTAGCTTCGAATGAAAACCGTCCGCTATTAGATAAATCTATATTAGCGGTTTCTATAATCGGTTTTTCCATGCCAATTTTCTGGTTAGCCTTATTATTGATCCTCGTATTTTCAATAAATCTCGGTTGGTTCCCCATATCCGGTAGGTTAAGTCTGGTTTACGATATCCCATACCAAACCGGCTTTTTATTAGTTGATATTCTACTGTCGGACTCTATCTACAAATATGAAGCGTTCAAAGACGCGTTGCGCCATATGGCAATTCCGACATTTGTATTGGCGGCTTATCCAACTACCGTATTGATAAGAACGACCCGACAATCAATGAAAGAAGTTTTAAATACCAGTTATGTTAAGGCCGCTAGAGCCAAAGGTCTCTCAAACTTTCAAGTGCTAAGACGTCACGGACTTAGAAACGGTTTATTGCCTGTTATACAGGTACTAGGGATGCACTTTGGTACTGTAATTACACTTGCAATGGTTACTGAAGTCATATTTTCTTGGCCAGGTATAGGCCTATGGTTAGTAGACGCTATTTACCAGCGTGATTATCCGGCAATCAAAGGTGGTATCATGGTGTTATCCGGAGTCGTATTTATTGTTACAATCTTGTTTGATGTTCTGTACATGATATTTGATCCATTAGCTCGTAGGCGCGGTTATGGCAAAATTTAGAATCTTCACATCTCCGAATAATTCCTCACCTATTCGCCAACTTTGGCGACTTTTTCAGAGAAACCATTTCGCTTTAGTGGCGAGCTGGATATTCATGTTTATGATATTCCTTGCTATTTTCGCTCCTTTGTTGGCACCTTACACACCATATGAACAACATGCTGATGCATTGCTTACGCCACCAGCCTGGGATCTGCAAGGCCAAATTATTCACCCATTTGGCACTGACGCGTTAGGCAGAGACATATTTTCAAGAGTCATATTAGGCATTGGCTACTCGTTTGGCCTTGCTATTGTCTCAGTAATACTGGCTCTATCCCTCGGAATACTGATAGGCACACTAGCTGGATTCAGCAAAGGCATTCGTTCTAGCATACTGAATCACCTGTTAGACATACTGTTAACCATGCCTTCTCTCTTGATTGCCATTGTCATCGTTGCCATTTTAGGGCCTGGAATTGCAAACACGTTTTGGGCGGTTGTATTGGCCATGTTACCGCAGTTTATTCACCATATACGCACTGAAATTTCAGAGCTTTTGAACAAAGACTTTGTAATAGCATTTAAATTAGATGGAGCTAATAAGTTTCAAATTTTTAGACACGCTTTGTTTCCTAATATTATTGAGAACCTAACTATATTCTCTACACTTGCCATTTCATCCGCCGTATTAGATATCGTAGTGTTAGGTTTCATTGGAATTGGTGCCCAATCTCCTGAGCCTGAGTTGGGCGCGATGATCGCTGCAAGTTTAGATGTGTTTTATCTAAACCCTTGGACAGTAATGTTACCAGGTTTGGTTTTATTCATTTGTATTTTGTCCACGAATATCGTGGGCGATGGCCTCCGACATGCACTTAAAGAACGTCGAGGCCAATAGGAAACAAGATGCGACTTCTGGATATAAGAAATTTAAATATAGAATTACTCAGCGGTGATGAAGTCATCAAGGCTGTAGAATCAGCCAATTTTTCAATGAAAATGGGTGAAGTCAGTGGACTAATTGGTGAATCCGGTTCTGGAAAAAGCCTAATTGCGAAGGCCCTAATTGGTGTTCTAAACAACCGATGGCAAGTTACAGCTGACCGTCTTCATTTTCTTGGCGAAGATCTCAATCGGCTTTCTGAACAGCAGCGGCGAAAAGTTATCAGCTCCAATATAGCTATGATCTATCAAGAGCCTCGACGTTGTTTAGACCCTACCGCGGATATTTTCTCTCAGCTAGAAGAATCGTTACCTGAATACGAGTTTAAAGGCTGGTTTAACAAAAACAAACAACATCGAAAACGTCGTTGCATCAATTTACTTCATAAAGTTGGCATTAAAGATCACAACAGTGTGTTTAACAGCTATCCTCATATGCTGTCGGAAGGTGTTTGCCAAAAAATAATGATTGCTATGGCTGTGGCAAAAGAGCCAAAGCTGCTTATTGCTGATGAACCAACTACTGCTTTAGAAAGTACAACTTCACTGCAAGTTATCAAACTCCTAAAAAGTCTGAATCAGCTTAAAGATATGGCGATGATTTTCATAACGCACAACCTGCAAACAATAACCAGCTGGGCTGATAGCGTTAATGTAATGTACTGTGGTCAATTGATTGAAAGTGGTCCAACCAAAAATGTTCTTAGCGCACCTAAACACCCCTATACCAAAGCCCTGTTTGACAGTGAGCCTGACTTTGTTGATGAATATTATGAACAGCGCCAAAAGTTATATACGTTAAAAGGAACCATTCCCACATTACAACATTTGCCTATCGGTTGCCGGTTGGGTCCCCGTTGCCCTAACGCGCAAAAAGCCTGCGTTGTTATGCCTGAACAAACCAAGGTTAAAGGGCAGTATTTTCGTTGCCATTATCCATTAACAAAGGATGTTCTCTAATTTATGTCCAGTCCACAATTTTCTATTGTTAACATTCAAAAATGTTACAAAGACAAATCGCATTGGTTTAAAAAAGAGCACGATGTAACAATAGGACCGATATCATTTCATTTGTACAAAGGCGAGACTTTAGCCATCGTAGGTGATGCAGGCTCAGGAAAAAGTACGGTTGCTAGATTATTATCCGGTGCTGAACGACCGGACAAAGGCAAGCTATTCCACTACTCCGACACAATAAAGTGGTCGGATTCGAAGTTTTTTTGTCAGAACATACGCATGATCTTTCAGGATGCGCAAAAGTCCCTCAATCCGACAGTTAGAATTGGCGACCAACTCGAACATCCATTGATCTTTAACACTGACTTGAATGAAGATCAAAGGTTAGAAAAAATACATCAAGCACTTCGCATGGTAGGCCTTTTGCCTGAACATGCAGATTATTACCCACATATGTTCTCAGGTGGTCAGGCGCAAAGAATTGGTATTGCACGTGCACTTATTTTAGATCCTAAAGTTGTGATCATTGACGAAGCACTGGCGCCACTAGACCCGTCTCTGCGGGCGCAAGTCATAAACTTGTTATTAGAATTACAAGAAACACATAAACTGACTTATATACTTATTTCTCACCAGATATCGCTCATTAAATACTTGAGTGATCGCATCATTGTATTAGATAAAGGTAATATCATAGAACAAGGCGAGATCAATGAAGTATTTGATAACCCACAACATGTCAAAACCCAAAAATTACTTTCATCGTCAGACATGTAAACATCATCCATATAAAAAAGGCTCCAAATGGAGCCTTAATGAAATTAATAAGTTGTTTACTCTATATCTGCATTTAACTTTGCAGCTTCAATTAGTGAATTGGCTGACAGTTGATTCACGATAGAGGCGACTCTAGAAACTTGTTGCTCATTGTCCTTAACTTCCGGCGTTGCTACGTTATTCAAGACAACTAAAGCAGCACCATTTGATAATTCAACAACTTCAGACTCTAATTTACCTTCTAGCGGTTTTGGCATTGCAAAGACCTTAGAGCGAATACTGCCGTTCACTTGCGTATCAATACGAGTAACTTCGTCAAAACGCTCTGATTTAGCATTAAACTCAGTTGCGATCGCACTTACTTCAGTGCCCTCACCCAACTTTTGCAACATTTCATTCGCTTTAACAAGTGCAGCCTCTGACGATTTTTCTCGTTTAACGGCTGAAGTTACTTGTGTTTTTACTTCATCAAGACTTTGTTGTCTCGGCGCTTCATTATCAGTTACTCGTACGATAACAGAAACTTTATCATCAACCTCAATCAAGTCACTGTTTAGTCCTTCCGCAATAAACTCAGGGTCAAACAGTTTATCAGCTACCTTAACGTTAGCTAAAACACCAGATAGCTGATAACGGGCAGACAAAGCTTGTGTCTGTAACGTTACGCCTGCTTCCTTCGCTGCATCTTCTAATGTATCTGGCACTTCAAATGCTACTTCAGTCGCGTTTGTTTGTGCTTCAATGTACAACTCTGATACTTTAGATTGGACAATATCTTCTTTGATCTTAGATTTAACTTGCTCAAACGGAGTCACTAACTCTGGTTGAATTTCAGTTAACTTAATGAAATGCGTGCCAGCATCAGTTTCAACGGCAGTTGTTACATCATTAACATTGTTTAAGGACATCACTGCTGCGTCGAATTCATCTCCAAAAATGCCCGCTTCAAAGTATTCTAGGTCGCCGCCATTTTCAGCACTGAACGTATCGTCAGAATACTGTTTAGCTAACGCAGCAAAATCTTCATTCGCATCGATTTTGCTCTGGACGGTTTGCACTTTTTCTTCCGCACCATCATTATTTTCAATCAAGATGTGAGCAATACGACGTTTTTCTGGTTGAGAATACTCAACTTTATTATCTTCGTAATAAGCGGTTAATTCAGAATCATCAACATTAACACCTTGAGCCAACTTATCACTGTCGATAACCAAATATTCTACGGCAACTTTCTCAGGTGTTTGATAACTCAAAATATTTGCTTGGTAGTATGCGTCTAAATCAGCGTCTTCAATTACAATTGAATCTTCTAGAGCTTTTGCTTCTATCGTTAGAACATCAAAACCACGTACTTGATTATTTAGTGTGGAATAATTTATTTCTTCTGACGGCAATACAAACTCAGAACCCATAATGGCCCCATTGTATTGACTCAACGCCATTTGCTGGCGTAAATAATCTCTAAATTGGCTAGGGTTATATCCCGCCTGACGCAGACTAGCCAAGTAAACTTCGTTATTAAATGAACCAGCTTGTTGGAATTGTGGCATCTCACGAATTGCGTCACGAATTTGCTCGTCACTTACACGTATACCCAATTCTACTGCTTGTTGTTGCTGTAACTCCTGGACAACCAAACGGTCTAGAACGTTTTTGCGAAAGTTGGCAACATAACTCTCATCTGCCATCAATTGATCAGCCATCTCACCAAATTGAGATCTCATACGGTCTCGTCCACTTTGGTACGCTTGTTCAAATTCACTTTTGCTGATCTCTACACCATTCACTGATGCGACGGCGGAATCCGCCTTACTGTTGATATAGCTGCTGATACCGCTCAAGGCAAAAGTCAAAATGACTAGTCCCAATACGGTCTTAGCCGCGACTCCTTGAGAACCTTCTCTAATTCTTTCTAGCATGGTTACTTCTCTAATTGCAGAACACTATTTCTTCGATAATAAGATATGGTCGCTCCACTAAAACTTAATATCGAATTGTTATAAAAAAAGCGCATCTTACCAGATGCGCTTTAATGCTTGAACCCTTTTTATTGCTGGCAACAAACAGACTCCTGTGTTTCCATATTGATTGCGACTTTACCGAGAATTTTATTCTTTTTGCTCTCTAAAAGTGGCGGAACGGACGAGACTCGAACTCGCGACCCCCGGCGTGACAGGCCGGTATTCTAACCAACTGAACTACCGCTCCTTATTCAATAAAAGGTTGAATTAGCTACAGGCGTCTTTTATTACCTAGAATAAAATTTGTTTTATTAACAAATTTAACGCTCAAACCTTTTTATTTAAAGGGTTCCAAATTTTTCAATATGCCATAAATCACATTCGTTTCAATACAGCACTAAACGGCGCTGCAATTAGTCATTTTCAGATCATTATGAAACATATATTGTCAGCGAATCTAATACACGGTTTCACATAAGTAAAGTAAAAATGAAACAATTTGTTTTTGTTTAAACGAAGGTACACGATTTAACAAATTCTTTTATACTGAAAACTCTGCGAGCAACGACTTTTTCCTGAACAACTAAAATTCTTTATTTTGAAATTTGATTTTCCCTATTTACAAGTCAAAACATGTCCAATATGTGAACACAGGAAGCACATTATAAACAACTTAAAATTCTCACACGAATTTAGAGGTGCAGCTGTACGTCAGAAAAACGATAATAATTAATCAATTAAGGATTTTGCCTATCAATTATTCCTTACTGATAAGGCCATTTGTTACTGGTTTAACAAGGCCAATAATACGACTAAATTGAATAGGTAAAACAAAGCGCACTAACAGTAAAAAAAGGGGCCTAAGGGAGTTACACACAATAAGTAGACACGTTAGATGAAAGTAACACCTGAAAAACCCACAATTAAACTTGTATTACGAGTCGACTTTTTGATTTTTGCTAATTTCAAGGTGAAAGTGTTGACTGATTTTTAATAGAAGCGATGTTAGACAATATTATTATGAAGTCACTTCCCTCAATTTTAACATCGACCGAAATTTCTAATATTTCAGCATAAGCTTTAACAAGAGACATTCCCAAACCTGAATGTTGAGCGGATGAACGCGACATGTCTTTTCGCCACAGCCTTTGGAACATGTACTCAAGCTCCTCGGGATTTAGCGGAACGTCCATTTCATTTGTCAATTTGAGACGGCTTTCCTTTGGCCTCACATCTAAGAATATTTGAGAACCTTTTGGCGTATATTCAATCGCATTTGAAATAATGTTATTGAGTATAAGTGCCAACTCGGTTCGGCTACTGTTGATGTCCCAAGTTTCCTGTCCCGATATTACAAACTCTAATTCTTTTTCTTGCCAATCAGCAGTGTGCCGTAGCCAGGCTAGCTGAACTTCCTCTACCAAGTTCATAGATTCAAACTTGAGTTTTACTAAACCTCGTTCACACCGTGCTAACGCCAACAAGTTATTGACGACTTGATGCATCTGGTTAGCAGAATCCAATACACCTTGATAAAAGCTATCTTTTAATTCAGGAGCGTCAGGCCATAGAACGGCTACCTCGGCCATATTAATTAGTTCAGTTAATGGTGTTCTTAACTCATGAGCGACGTTTGCGGTAAATCTCTGTTCCATCTCAAAACGTTCTTTTAAGCGCTGACGTTCCTCCCTTTCGCGCTCCAATTCGAAGCCAGCTTTTTGCTGTCGTAATTTGACTGATAGAATCAAATAAACAAACATTATCATTGAAAGTACATATATCACGTAGGCCCAATTACTTTTCCAGGGCGCAGCGGTGACTTTTATTTTTAACGCTCTAGGCTCAGACCAGACCCCATCATTGTTCGTGCCCTTTACCCAAAAAACGTATTTCCCAGCAGGTAAGTTAGTATAAGCCGCAAGCCTTTGGTTTCCTACGTATTGCCATCTGGGATCAAAGCCTTGCAAGTAGTAGGCATATTGATTTTTGTCGGTGTTAGTAAAATCTAACGTAGAGAAGGTTAACGAAAACACATTCTGACGATAGTTTAGAGTCAGATTTTGAGTTGCGTAAATTGGTTTGGTTAATACGGAACTGGTTTCTACCAGTTGTTCAATATCAAACAACTTCAATTTCGTAATTGCTATCTGAGGCTGAATGAGATTTTTTGCCACAGAACCTGGGTTGATAATGTCTATTCCGTCATTACCACCGAAATACAAGTTGCTTTCCTCATCGCTAAATATAGCGTTACGACCATAATATTCGTTTGTTAAGCCATCATCTTGGTCATAAGACGTAATGGTCATTGTTTGTGGCGAGATCCGATTTAGCCCTTTGTTAGTTGTTAGCCATATGTCGCCATGTTTGTCCTTAGCTAAGCCCATTATTGTATTGCTTGATAAGCCATCTTCTAGGTAAATCTTTTCAACTTTTTTCAATTTCGGATCATAGACATTCACACCTAAGTTTGTTGCCAGCCAAATTCTACCAAAACTGTCCTCTAGGATTGAATTTACCGCATTGTTGCTGAGCCCCAGAATTGAGCGTGGGTCTTTTTTAAAATGGTCAAACATACCACTGGTTGGCTCGAAAACAACAACACCATATTCTTCAGTTCCAATCCATAAATTATTGCTACTGTCCTGAAATAAGCTTTGTGCTTCATTTCCGAAATCTGCACCTAGCTTGTCTAGTGGTGTAATTGGAAAGTGCTGTATTTGCCCCGTAGGATTGATTTTTAGTATTAGGCTCTGTTCAAGTCCTATCCATAATTCATCGTCTGTATTCAGAAACAGGCTAGTTACCGATTGGTTGTCCAATACTGGGTTTGAGACGAAGGAAAAGGAACGTGAACCTGTATCAAACTTAACTAAACCTGCGCCGTCAGTAGCAATCCAAATTTGCTTAGCGTTGCCAGTTATAGCGGTCACTTCAAGTTGAGCTGGCATTGAGCAAAATAAATTTTCGCAATTATATTGCCGGTACTGTTCATCATTTGGCTGATAAGAAAAAAGACCTTGGTTTTCACTGCCTACCCAAATAGTTCCAGTCTCATCTTTAAAAATCGCACTAATACGGTGGCCTGCCCATGCTGCACCGCTAGATTTAGGTGAGGGGTCCGAGTTAAAAGCGGCGGGCGTCATTTTGTTTAATCCGCCACCTTCTGTTCCTACCCACACAACACCGGATCTATCCTGATATGTTGATGAAATCACGTTAGAACTGATGGAATCCTTGTTCTGTGCTTGGTACCAAAATCGGTCAAATTTGGCTTGTCCTTTTATTAAGCGATTTAGGCCGCTTTCCGTGCCGACCCAGAGTGTGCCATCTTTAGTAAGTAATAAGGATTGTATTTCATTGTTAGAGAGACTAGTTATGTTGGATGGAACATGTTCGTAACGGGAAAATGTATGTAGTTTGATGTCAAAATAATTGATACCACCCCCTTCGGTGCCAATCCACAAATTGCCTAATTCGTCTTCGACAATGGCAACAACTTCATTATTGCTTAGGCTATTTTTGTTAGTGGGTTCGGTTCTATAACAGACAAACGCCATGGTTTTAGGATCGAGTCTATTTAATCCGTTTACCGTACCTAGCCAAATAATCCCATCGCGAGATCGGTGCATTACTTTAATTTCGTTGTGACACAGGCTTAGCGGATTGTTTTTGTCCAAGAAGTAATATTCGATCTTATTTGTCTCTAAATCAAAGACATTAAGACCACCACCTTCTGTCCCAATAAAGACGGTGTTATTACCATCCCAAGCAAGAGCGTGAACGGTACTACTGCTTAATGTCGTCCCATCGAGCAGAGCTTCCGTTGATTTCTTAAATCCGATCTGTTCAAAAGTTTGCTTAGAAATATGAAATATAAGTAGTCCTCCGCGTTCAGTACCGAGCCACAATTGTTCATTTATCAGATGCATTGTAACGATTTCATCATCAGGTAAATCACTTGGGTATTTGGCATGGGTGAAGGTCTTTATTGAATAACCATCAAAACGATTTAACCCTGCTTCTGTCGCTATCCACAAAAAACCTCTTTGATCCTGAAGTACGGCATTAATGTTATTGTCAGATAAGCCATGACGGCTTGTTATTGAGGAAAATTGCGGCTGACTTGCCCATGTCTCATTTACACAAACAAGCACTAGACAAAACAGAATAAACAAAGTCCTTATCGTACTTGAGCTTTTCCATCCAGCACCATCAGCCCTAGTTACGGGCAGAATTAGGTACAACATAATGCTAAAAACGGAAGGTAGCCTTAACAACAATATTCTCCTCATTACGATTATTGATGGCATCGTTTACTAAACGATTACGTGAATGGGCATCATGTTCAAATTCGGCTTCACCGCCGCGACCGTAAACCACGTAAACGGAAGAAAGCGGACTGATTTCATATCGATAACGGAACTGGAGTAAAAATTCACTTTCAGAAAAACTCTCAAGTGAATTATTTTCAACCTTTAGATGGCCAGTCGGCTCTACAAATAGTTGCTCTATCCCTGCCGCTTTGACCGTAACGCCTTCTAATTTTACCCTTAGTTCATGTTTATCCTGCCAACGAGCGGCCATGATGATGGCAAACGAAATCTCCTCTTGTTTGTAATGACCAACTAAGTGCTGGCTGGGGTGAGTCATTTCCTCCACTTCAAAATCATCTTCCCCATCGTCTAACTCTTCGTCATCGACGTCTGTTTCGTTAAATAAATAATCTTCTTCAGACTCATCTTCATCAAATAAAGACAACAACCAACTTGATTGCTGAAGATAGGTAATTTCCATTTCTAAATGAACGCCTTCCGAAATTTGAAAGCTCGGCTCGAGTTCAAACTCGCGCCATGTTGCGGAAAGTCCTGCCTGACCAAAACTCGCGGACAGATCCCAAATAACTCGTTTACGTTGATCTGATTTATAACTAAATTTAATCCCATACCCATTTGGCAATTTGACGGGACGGTGACCAAAAGTAAGTAAGTCGTCTACTCCGGCTTCTTGGTATTCAAGTTCAAACTCAAACTCCTGATGCTGTGTCGTATTTATCGCCAGAGTAAGATCATATTCATTGATTAATTGCATCCGATCATTTCTTTGCAGATCCATGCCTATTTCTAGCAATGAATCAGAAATCCCCCATGGAGCATACCCACTCGGCCATTCAAACACGGAGTCATAACTGAGTTGGCGCAAATTGACACGCTCTGAGAACCCAAAGTCGTTTACATCCAACGCTTTTCCATATTTCAACAGCGACAATTCATGATACCAATGATCCGCTATTTGATTAGCTATTGAAAACGTCCAGCCGAACCCTATTTGATCTTTGTCCTTAATCCCGCTGACAACCTTAGTGCTTTCTATATCGCTGCGCATTACTAGCCCCGTAAACTGCCAACTTTCATTGAACTCATAAACGATGTCAGAGGCCAGTACTTGAGCTATTCTGTGTTTGGCGTCATCTTGAGTACGGTTATAAAGCATCCCCCAACTGTAACTATCATCAATCAAACTCCATCGTGCAGAAAGAAACTCTTTTCCATTACCAAAGGTATTATTTTGCTCTTTAGCCGCCAGAAAACCATACTCATAAAATTCGGAAAGTTGAGTAAACCTACCAGCGAAGTCAATGTCTCTTATTTCTTCATCCGTTGACCCTATGCGTCTGGTATTAACTAACATGAAATTCTCTGGCCCTCGCAAGTCAAACATAGCGTGGTTCTCGATAAAAAAAGGACGTTTTTCTTCGAAGAAGCTCTCAATTGCGGAAAAATTTACAATAAGCTCATCCGATTCAACTTGAGTGAAATCGGGATTTACGGTCAGGTTCAACTGTCTATCTTGTGAAGGTTGCCAAAACAGACTAATGCCTGCCTGTTCTTTTATCTCATCGCGGACTTGATCAAACTGGACAGAAACATACGGTAACCAGTTTAATGAAGAATACTCAACATTACTGATTTCTATAGGTGCAAACTCACTCAAAAACAGAATGTTGGAAGCGTCTATGGCGGGATAAGCAAATTTCTTTCTGATCCCCTGGTGCCACCGAGCCAGATAAATTCTGCTGTCTCGCATTTCAGAATCGATGGATTCCATCGAAAAACTTGACCAAGGGATAAATATCTCTGCGTTCCAACCCGTTGTCGTCTGAGCTATGGCGTGTCGCCACTGCCCGTTCCAATCTATACGCTGTTGGTTTTCCTTGCTCCAAATGGCGTCTTGAATGACATTTTCCTTGCTGAGTTTTATGCCATAAGCTTTACGCCCGCGGCCACTAAAGTCGATGATAACTTCAACAAAATCGCTTTGAATATCTTGGTCAAATAACGTTATTTGGGGCGTCGTGTCTTGGTTGCTTTGCTGATTGATGAAGCCGATAAAAAGGCCTGTGTCATCCGAAATAACCATACCGCGAGTCGCTTCAGGTGCAGGCTCAAATAATTTGGGTTGAACAACAAGAAACTTGTCAAATTCGGTCGCATTTTGCCAATGAACCTCGTTAAACAACCCATCAATCTCATAAGCATCAGCCAATGATGGACTTAACAATACAAACAATAATCCATGTAGAAATACGTGCTGTTTACCCAATTTGCTCATGTATTTGTCCCAGACTCAGCTGATTTGGTCTTTTGTGTCGGTCTCTCGATTAGATATCCAAAACCTCGCCTCGTTTTAATAATGGATTGGCCGCATGCAAGCTTAAGTTTTTTGCGTGTTGCAGATACATGCGCTTCTATGGCATTGCGGGTGACGATTTCATTATTGTTATAAAGGTAATTTTCAAGATTCGCGTAACTTATTACACGTCCCCGATTTAACGCCAAGTGCTCAAGTATGCTGTATTCATGAGGCGTTAAGTTTAGAGGTTGATGATCGACAAACACCTGGCGCATTGAAACATCGATTGTTAGTTGCCCGATGATAAGAGAGTCTGACTCTAAATCATGTGTTCTTCGCAACAGAGACTTTATTCTGGCCTGAAGTTCTTCGAAGGCAAAGGGTTTGCAAAGATAATCGTCTGCTCCAATGTTTAACCCTAGAACTTTGTCATTCAGTTCGTCCTTGGCTGATAATATTAGAACGGATGTTCTGTTTTTGCGTCGGCGTAACCCTTTTAAAACACCGATGCCGTCTAATGAAGGTAACATTATGTCGAGGATGATTAGATCAAAATCATTGGATAAAGCTATGTCTAAACCTTGTTGCCCATCTCCCGTTGAGGTCACGACGTAACCTAATCGGGATAACCCGAACTCTAAGCTATTTCTTAAACGTTCAGAATCTTCAATAATCAAGAGTTTCATATTAGTAAGCTTCTTATGACGTAATTGGTTTAAACGGGGAGTTTTCCGCGCAAACACAATTTCTGCTTAAGATGTTAATTCAAGAGTATAGTGGCTAGCTTAAGATTTACTGAATCTGCACAAATCTGAACCTGAGAAGCTACAGGAAATCTTAAGGTAATGGTTATATGCTGTGATTAGGTTTCTTGATGGTGCACTAGCTATGAAAAATTTATTCGCCGTCGTTTTATGTTTGACCAGTTTAGTTTTTCTGGACTTTAACGTCGTCGCGACGCCAGTTCATGGTGACGTCCCCCCACCTGTTGATATATCAAATAAGGAAGTGAAGCAGATCTTACGCAAGGCCGGATATTCTAGGGTTAAGATCATCGAAGTTGACTTTGAAGTTCTAGACAACCAAAAGGTTTACGAAGTGGACTTTAAATACAGAGGCAAAATATACGAAGCCGCAATCAGCCTGGATAAAAAATTGATTTACGCGAAGGTTGATATCGATGACTAATAAAAATTTGTATTTATGTTGATGAACTCATATTTATTTTGAATAAAACACGCTGCCATTGTAGAACAGGGGCAGTCGAATAGACCGCCCCCAGCGGGAGGCTGTTTAACCTTCCTCGTCTTCTTCATCTTCCTCTTCATCATCTTCTTCACTCGGCAGTTCAAAACACACCTCAGTAGCAGATTGATTGCCGTTTTCATCTCGGACCAAAATTTCGAATTTAAACTCGTCGTTGATTTCCAGCAATTCTTCCGGCATTTCAAACTCAGTGACACTGGCAGGCACTATGTTGCTGGAGACCACTTCCAGTTCATTGTCATCTTCTGTTTCAAATACCACTTCATAATGAAGGATATTGACTTCACCAGCGACACCTAAAAACTGTCCGTGTGGGGCCGTAGTACCTTTTTCTTTGTGAGACATTTCAACGGCTGACCAGCCAAGTGAAATTTCACGTTCAGAGATATCTTCGATCTCAATACATACAAGTTCTAGCTCTCCTTCATCGTCTAACTCAAACTCTGCAGGCGGTGCCATTATTGAGTGATGGCAATCGCCATCTTCGTCTGGAGTGTCACCTTCCCCACATTCAACTGGGTAAGTAATTTCTATATCATCAGGCGCTGCAGGCAAGACATGAGATAACATGACTTCGCCCTCCAACTCCATGCCTTCACTGTTTTCCGCGTCGATTTCGTACTTCCCTTCTGGGAATCGATTGAAGAAATCGGATGGCGCCAATTCATCAAAAACGGGTTCGGCCGACTCAAAAAACAATTCGGTTAAGCCTTGTTCTGCTAACTCACCGGCCAATGATATCTCTAAGATCTCTTGTCCATCCGGTGCTTCAATAATCAACGTTTGCCATGGGCCACCGTCGGCTTTCGCGTGAATCCCCAGATCTCCGTCAGTGTCATTCAATTCAAAAAATACAAATGCTTCGTCTAATTCTTCTTCTTCGGACTCTGACTCGGGCTCTGTGTTCAGGTACATTGCCAGACTGAACTCAATCTCATCCAAAACATAAGAAGCATCATCATCGTCAGTAAATTGAATGAGTCCTATGTTAGCCGCGTATTGCATGGTTTCCGCTCCTTCATCATCACTTTCTTCTATGACTAATACGTTTTCGAAGTCACCAACTAAAGTGCTTACGCTTGCCGTTAAAGAAGTAACCATTGATGTTTCTTGCTCATCAGCATTGACGTTTTCGCTAACAAAACTGTCCCCGACTTTGGGCATTGCGGGCATAATGATACTGGCGCTGGCTCCATCCTTTCCCGCTTGCCAGTTTTCGTTATCTGCTTCAACACCACCTTCATAGCTGATAGAGTCCTCACCTAGTTGCCAAACCGCGCCATCGACATCTAATGCCAGCCAATTTGTAGAAGTCTCTGTCAGTTCGTCATCCTCATACTCGTGTTCGATAACAGCAACGGCGGTGATACCGTCAATCATTTTGGTCTGGTAGGTAAAAATAAGCGTGACTTCCTTATCGCTGCCTTCTTCATCCACGTTTTCGGCTTCATAGTGGAAAGTTAAACCTGATGCCAATGGAAAGTAAGGATTCTGATGGTGCTTGCCAAACGTTTGAGCAAAAGTAGGTTCTTCAGAAACGGTGACCGTGACAGTTTCTGTCACTGTGACGGTTTCCGTTTTATTATCGTCATCATCACTGCAAGCAATTAAAGTGAATGAAAATAACAAGATTGATAAAGATTTCGTAATGCAAAATAAACTTCTCATGACGACTGCCTCCATTAATTTAAGTAGTCACAATGAGTAAAGGTTTATTATCTGAAGCGGGTCTGAATTTGAGCTGAAGTTTTACTGAATTTCACGATAGTGGCCTACGCAAACCAAAGCGTTAATTAACGGCTTTGGCTTTTAATTTCTGATAGATAAGGTCACAAATACAGCTGTTTTGCCATAAATATCGTGATGTAATAGCCCAATGTATAGGCCAGAAGTAAAGCTGGTATATATCGCATATAAGATATGAAACTCAGCTCCTTCATCTTACTCATCGCAATGATGCCCGCAGCCGAGCCAATTACTAAAAGTGAACCGCCAACGCCGACGGCGTAAGTCAGCCCTAGCCACTGAGCGGTGGTTAGAGTCGGTTGAGCTTTTAGCAACGCAGCGGTTAAGGGAACATTATCTAATAATGCTGAACCAATACCTGCCGCATAGTTGGAGAGATCCGGATTAAACTTGGCATAGGTTTCAGTTACCAAGGTTAATATTCCAACTTCTTTTAACATGCCAACCAATAACAATATTCCAAGGAAGAACAACAGTGTGTCGTATTCAATTTCACGGATATATTCCAAGATCTTTTTTTCTTCTTTATCAGAATGATACAGACGACCAACTAAAAACATAAATGATAAACCCGTAAGAAAAGTCAGAACGGGGGGAATGGAATACAGCATATTCAGTATCATGGTGCTCAAAATGGTACTAAAAAATATTGTCGCTATGACTAAATCGACACGTTCATAGCTTGTCTTGACAGGCGTAGTGGTTATTTCTCCTGATACTCTTAGTGAAAATATTCCGGCTAAAAACAGAACACTAATGGTTGCCGGAATGAATAACGTAATAAGTTGACCCATTTCGACATGGCCATCGAGAAAAATCATTAATGTTGTTACATCACCTGTGATCAGCGCTACGCCACCAGAGTTAACGGCAAAGATAGACAGAACGGCCATTTTTCTCTTGGTTTTAACATCTAAGGTTAAGGATTGAATTAACGCCAGAGATACTAGGGTGGCCGTAACATTATCGCAAATCGCAGATAAAACGAGGGAAAATCCACCAACTAAGAACATTAAGGTTTTAACGGAAGCGCGGCGAGGGAATAAGCGTTGTACTGCCATTTGAATAATCCCTTTGGCATTGAGGTAGGCCACAAATGTCATCGTCGACATCAGGAAAAGCCACAACGTCGCTATTTCTAATAAATTCTCCTCGAGGTGGTGCGTGATTGTATGTGGTGAGTCAGTGTTAGCGATAAACAGGCACATCCAGGAAATGCAACCAAAAAACAATGTTGTTTTGGCTTTGTTAACGTGAGTGACTTCTTCAAACACAATGCTTAATAGGGCCAAAATAGCCAAACTAATGAGGAAAATTTCGAACATAATTTGAGTACCAACTCTAGAATGGCGGGACTATACCGGAACTCAAGTTAAATACAAATGGCATATCATTATTTAATGATAATTAATTGATTTTAATCAGGGATGATCAGTGCATTTCTCCACCACGACGGAGATGGGGTAAATGTTTTAAGTATCTTGTCTACTGAGGGAGTACTTTGACGACTACCCCTCACTTGAACATTCGTCTGCTTTGATTAAACTCCAACGCGCAACAATCGGCCCAAATAATTCAAACAATACGGTGGACGCTACCGTCAGTGCCAGAACTTGTTGGCCAACGTCAGGAAACTTCTCGCTAACTAACAAAGCCATCCCTATAGCGACACCAGCTTGAGGTAAAAGGCATCCACCTAAATACCGTGAAATTTGTGGAGGAGCATTGACAACATGGGCCGCAAGTCTCGCTCCTGCCACTTTTCCAATGCTCCTAGCGATGATGTAGGTCACACCTAAGGCGCTGAGTGTATTTATCGAAGCTAAATCAAGGCTCATTCCAGAGAGAATGAAAAATACAATTAGAAACGGTTCGCTGGCTTTTTCAATGGCATGAAACGGTTTTTTTACGTGTTGTGCTCTTCTTGCAACCGTTGCGCCTAGTGTCATGCACGCAAGCAAATAGGAAATATCCAGATATAGCGCAAGACCACCACAAATAAAAATGAATCCCATAATTTCTACGACTGTGGGCTCACCAGGACTATACCGCCCAATTGCAACTGACATAGGGATACCAATTGCGAAACCGAGTAACAATGCGCCCGTTACATCCCAAACTCCATGCAACAAGTCAGCAGAATGAATCCCGTTTCCGTTTGCCACTGTTGCTGTCACCACCAACAGGCTAAAAATAATGACGCCCCAAGCATCATCAATGGCAACTACCCCCTTTAACATACTGGGTAATGGGCCCTCAATACGAGTTTCACGTATCACATCCATGGTAGCGGCCGGGTCGGTAGCCGTTGCAATACCAGCGAGAACGAGAGCCAGAATCAAATCTGAAGAGACCAGATAAACAAAACCAAATACTGTTATGGCGGGTATTAAAGAAGCACCTAGTGATATAAGCAAAACCTGTCTTTTGTCAGCCTTTATATCTCGACCGGCAAAACTCTCTCCAAGAAGAAAGCCGATCATGGCCAGTGCCAAGTGAGATACAGTTGGGAAATACTGTGTAAGCGGCTGTGGTACCAAGTCTAGTACCATTGGCCCAGCCAAAATACCGACAGAAAGCAATAGCGTGACACGTGGAATATGAGTAAAGGAGCCTACAACATGCGCTGCCCATCCAGAAAGAAATAATCCTCCAATAATTAGTAAATCGGGTAATTCTTCGATAACCATCTACATAAAATTTTTTTACTAGTAGATTATAATCTAGCAAATAAACAAAATTTGGTTGTTTTTATTTTTAGACAGAATTTTCACACTGTTTTACCGTAAATTAAATGACGATCTGTTTTGACAAACTTTTAACTCAACAATGAACATCCTTTAAAGGCAAGCCCTGCATTGTCTATATTATTAAAGAAATAACTCCTTGATTGACCTATAGTTTACAGAACTAAGAAACTTCTTGAATGTGAGTGCAATTTGAATAATTCAATTTATTACTGGGGGCTAACAACAAAGCTCTATCATTGGCTTTTAGTTTTCATGATCGCTCTATTGTACTTAGATATCAAAAACTTAATTTTACATGAACTTATAGGTATTTCGGTCGGCATTTTGTTACTTAGCAAAATACTATTTATGATTTTTCACCCGGAAAGTAATAGTGAATCTATAAAAAACTATTTTGTGACATTTAGAGAACTCAAGTTGCTCAATATTAAACAATGGACCAGTGTAACCTCGACAACACAACCTTTATCTATTGCAGGGAAGCTCCTTGCAGTTTCACTACTGGTCGTTTTATTGTTGGAGTGTATAACGGGTACCATTTTGTTGTTTTCTGAAGAGTTTTCAATTTTCTCAATATCTAGCATCGGCATTTACCAGCATAGCGCGGACAATTTAAGTGCCGCACTTAAATTTATAGATGGTTTCCATAGCTCTCTACATTATGTGTTCATTTTGCTACTGATTTTACATTTACTTGAAATCACCTTTAAATCGCTTCAAGCCAAGAAAAATTACTTTTGTTCTATGTGGGGGAGAAAAGTTGGTTAACCAAATGCCTCATTTTCAACTCAATATCGCAAAATGTAGTTTACTGAGCAGGACATAACTGAATGTTAAGAGTTATTACATAACCATTCGATAATTAACCTATTCTCAACTATTCACATTTAACGTTTTGTTTGAGGCCTTTGCAAACTCAACAACAATATAACTAATATGCTATTGCTGCATAAAAATCACCACGTAGATACAAGCAATCATTAAAAAGTGCCTAGATAATGAAGTGGTCAACACACAGCCCCAACCACTGTACTGACCGAGAGATTGTTACTATCTAGGCACATAAAGGCAAACGCAATTAAATTGCTCGCGTTAAAGCTCTAAGGAATATTCTGATGAGTCGGTATCTGGAACAGGTTTGTGACGACCATTGAGGCTATAGAATTTTTTCGGCGCCACTAACTTGATATATTTTAACCAGGTTTTTTCATGCTGGGAATTAGGAGCCGCCTCACCATTTACAACATTGATGAATTGCTTTTCCTCATCATTTTCCGGCATCAATGAACCATCAAACAGATGTTTAAGTGTATGCCCATAGTCATTTAAGATCAGGGATTCAGCAACAGTAAACTCCCCACTTCGATTAAAACCTCTCGGAAAATTAACATCATCAAAATAGGGTTTGTCGCCTTTGCGAATGTTAGTCTTGTTCATAATAACTCTCTGCAGTCAATTTGTAGAGAAAATAGAGCTGTTCATCACTTAATAACAACAAATAATATTTATCGAATTTTCAAATTTTTCTTGTTAGTAAAAAACAAAGTCTATTACGAAACTAAACATCAACTCGGAAACGCCCAATTCTCAAAGCATTGATGTTGCTAAACGGCTTGTTGTTTCAACAACGTTTTGTATCAACAAATCATTTTTATCGATGTCTTAAAAATTATTTGTGAGTATTTTCATTACATTAGGTTTAGCCTCCGCAAAAATATCAGATGGCAATCGCAAATAGGAGGTTTCATGAAAATTTGTTTTATTATGTACCCATGGGAACGAATCCAACCAGAAACGGATACAACCTTACGACTCATTCACGAGTGTGTCAGGCGTGGTCACACAGTTGCAATATCAACCGTAAATAATCTAACTATACGTGACAGCATAGCTAGTGCGTTTTGTGATGTGTTTATTAAAAATAATAAATGCCCGGAAAACATTAATAGCTTTTACAAAAACGCCAAGTTCAAACGTACGCCATTGCCACTTGCCGGGTTTGACTCCATCATAATGCGAGCCAATCCGCCATTAGACACTTTGGCGCTTAACTTCCTGGACTCGGTCAAAGGCGATACCTTCATCATGAACGACTTAGATGGACTAAGGATCGCAAACAACAAGGTTTATACGGCATCTTTTCAAGATACGGCCAGCGAGTTTATTCCCGCCACCCATGTTTCTAAAAACCGAGAATATTTAGAACGCATTTTTGACGAGTCAGAGAGCGACAGGATGATTTTGAAACCGCTCGATGGTTTTGGTGGCAGAGGCGTCATTGTCCTGGAGAAAAGCGCACAACAAAGCTTCCGCTCTTTACTCGACTTTTACATTGGCGGTGACGAAAACGGTAAAGGCAGTAACTACGTCATCTTACAAGACTATGTACATGGAGCGCATGAAGGTGACGTCCGTATTTTAATGTTAAATGGTGAACCAATCGGTGCCATGAAACGCATTCCGGCAAAAGATGACGTTCGTTCTAATGTTCATGCGGGCGGCACTGTCGTTAAACACAAATTAACCGCTCAAGAGAAAAAACTTTGTAAATACATAGGCCCCAAACTAGTAAGAGACGGCCTGTATTTTACTGGCATTGACGTTATAGGAGGCAAACTCATCGAAGTCAATGTACTCAGCCCGGGCGGCATAGTCCGAATTAACAAACTCAATCGAACTCGATTACAAGCACAGGTCATCGATTTTGTTGAAAGTGTTGTTAACGCAAAAGAATTAGTAGTTGCAAGAAAAACTCAATTTCGTCAGGTAATTGAAGATGCTAACGCTGTCTAAAGAAGAATGTGTTCAACTCATTCGCAAAAAAGAATGTTTTCACGCGTCGGTGGCCGATGGTGCCTTCACCATTAAAGTTGAAGAATATTCGCCAATTATTTGCGCCGCTATCCACAATGGCCACAATTTGAGACCAGAATTAGATAGGTCTTTTCTGTTGAGCGAGGAAGAGCGCTTATATGAAGAAGATCCTTTTACAGAGGAGCTGATTTCTTCATTCCCTATCGTCATGGCGGGTAATGATTCCAGATTTGAATATGACTTGAATCGCGCAAAAACCTTATCGACCTATTTTAAAACCGCCTGGGATAAACAAGTTTGGTCGAAGCCGCTTACGGCATCGCAAAGAGCTAAAAGCCACCTTAAACATCAGGCGTTTTATGAAATACTGGAAGTCTTGATCAAGGTCATCGAGAAACAGTTCAAAAGCGCCATTGTTTTTGACATTCATTCTTATAATTACAAACGGATTGAAAAGAATACCCCAACCTTCAATATCGGCACTGCGCAAATTGACAATGAACGTTGGGGTAACATAGTTAGTCGATACGAAAAAGAGTTAGGAAAAATTGAGTTACCAAACCTCGAAGTCAGGGCTGCAGTCGATGAAGTTTTTCATGGCCGAGGTTATCTAATCACCCATGTTAATTCGCATTTTGACAACACCCTTGTTATTCCAACGGAAGTGAAAAAAGTCTTTATGGAAGAAATATCTGGTGAATTGTATCCGCTGGTATTAGAGGAACTCAAGTCTGGCTTAAAAGAAGCAATTAGCCAGACCGCCGCTTTTTTTATGCGTCGATATGGCAAGAAAAAAGCCTTTTCAAAAGCGGATATTTTGTCCTCTTCTATCCCGGATGAGGTGCTTAGGGTCGACAAAAAATTGTTTTCCCTGTGTAAGGACATAGAAACTTTAAATTTTATTAACCCGATTAATTTAAATGTTGAGAAAAAGCGGTTTTTAACTAAAGGTGGCAAAACTGCCCCAGACTTTAAATACAAACAACTAAACATCAACCCCTATAGCTTTAGGGAGCAATTATACAAATTGCCCGTCTCCGATATTTTAGATGCGGATATACAACAACTTTATCGACACATAGTAGACAATCTGGCAACAAAAATAGATCTGTTAACCACGGTTGGTACGGAAGACTTTTTATATAACTCACTAAAATATTACAGCGAACCCAGCGCACTTGACGTCGCCAATGCCGAGTTCATTTTACATGCGCCTGCAATAGGAAATGAATACGACACGGAAGTATATGACGCGACTCATGCGGTTGAATTTTTCAAGACCAAAGCCCAGGCCTGGCAGCTGGATTGTAAAATAGAAAAGTCCGCTAAAATTGTCGCTAAAGCCATGGTCAATAACTCGAAAAAGTTATTACTTATAAACAAAGATGCCACCTTCAACAAAACAGAACTGGAAGCGTTTGCGTTTCATGAGCTGGGCGTACATATGTTGACCACCATCAACGCAAAGAAACAACCGCTACGTATTTTTTCATTAGGCTTAGTTGGCAATACTCATACACAAGAAGGCCTTGCGATATTCAGCGAATATTGTTCAGGCAATTTAACCTTAGAGCGGCTAAAAATATTGGCCTTGCGCGTAATCGCGGTCAAACTAATGTTGCAGCAAAACGACTTTTTAAAGACCTTTCAAACGCTGAAAACGAAATACGAATTAGACAGTGAACAGGCATTTACTCTTACCACCCGAGTTTATCGGGGAGGTGGGTTTACCAAAGACCATCTTTATCTTCGAGGATTTAACGAAATCGTTAAGATGTTTATTAATGGGGAGCCTATTCAAAATTTGTTAGTTGGTAAAACCGGATTGATCGATTTACCTGTTACCAGTGAGATGATTGAACGGGGAATGATTCAAAGGCCAGAGTCATTATTCCCGTTTGAGATGTCCAACAACTCGCAAATCATAGATTATCTGGTCAGTGGGATAAAACTAGGTTAGATAGTTCAATGAACTTGAAATTACGCCCATAAATTACGACAAGGATTCCTGCAAATTTATGGGCTATTATATGAAACAGTACAGCCACGTCGAGTATTTAAACTACAACTTGCTGGCGACTGCATCTTAAAGTGAGCGTTTTCAATGCAAAAAAGCCAACCTTTAATTATCAATGTGTTCTGCAGCGATGAATTGTTATTTGATTGGGTAAAACTAACGCTTCAATTAAGCCAACTAATCGTTAATAAAATTAACTTTGTTTCGGCCGCAACTAAGACTCTGCCGGACCCAAACTCAGAAAAAGCTGATCTCTTTATCGTTTTAGAAGCCGATGCACCCAAATTCATGAAAAAAATAAAAGATCAGTACTTTGGACAAATCTCTTGCCCTATTTTGCTTTTAACTGAATCTTTTGAGCAATATAAAAAACCTGCAAAATTAAATCTAAACATCGACTCTTTACCACTTCAAATCATAACATTTAACTTAATTGAACACGCTGTAAGCTCCTTATTGAGGGACTTTTCCCAAACGACAAAATTAACAAAACTAGCCCACTATGATCCACTAACAGGAGCGGCTAATCGACTATTATTTGAAGATCGCTTAAATGAAGGGCTAAAAAGAGTAAAACGCTTTAAAGAACCTTTATCTCTGGTGTATTTCGATTTAGATGAGTTTAAACCCGTAAATGATACCTATGGTCATGAAGTCGGTGACCTATTGTTAAAAAAATTTGTATCTGTCGTTAAATCTATAGTCAGAGAAACAGATACATTTGCGAGAATGGGAGGTGACGAGTTCGCTTTGATTGTGACCAACGCTGGAAAAGACAATGTCAGCCAAGTATGCCAAAAAATAAAAAAAGCATTAGAGTCAAAACATCATTTCAATGGTGCTTCTATACAAATACAGGTATCCATTGGTGTTGCATCGATGACACCGGAGAAACATAACAAACTCATTGCTCAACAATTGCTTAAATATTCTGATAAGGCCGTATACAAAGCGAAAAAAATTAAGGGCACAGCAATAGAGTTTGCCAACCTTGACGAGCCGCTTTAAGTCAGGAACAACAAAGTCGCACCACCTAAGAATACAAAAAAACCAACAACGTCCGTAACGGTTGTAAGTATCACCGACCCGGCTAACGCTGGATCTACACCAATTTTTTCCAAGGTGATTGGAATCACCAAGCCAGAAATGGCCGCCACTAACATATTTACGATCAGGGCAATGGCCAAAATAGTTGACAACAAGCCATTACCAAACCAGTACCACACCGTGCTCGCAACGATGACTGCCCATAACACACCATTCAACAATGAAACAAAAAACTCTTTATTTCTTAATAGTCGATAGTTACCTTGATTTAATTGACCGGTCGCCAAGCCTCGAATGGCCAAAGTTAATGTTTGACTCCCGGTAATTCCTCCCATACTTGCAACAATGGGCATGAGCACCGCTAGTGCTACGACCTCAATTAATACGTTTTCGAATAAACCTATGACCGCAGATGCCATAAATGCCGTCAGTAGGTTTATCCCCAACCAAACGGCCCGTCTTCTTGCACTGATAAATGTCGGAGCAAAAAGATCTTCATCATTAACCTGGCCCATATGCGCCACTTGTGCTTCATAACTTTTTTGAAAAACGTCTAGTGCATCCTTAATCGAAAATACGCCTATCAATTGGCCTTCATTTGATACGACTGGTAGAACGTTTTTGTTGCTCGAACGCACTGTATTTGAAGCTTCCAATAACCCTGTTTCACCACTTAATATAGGTTCGATTCGATGGAACAAATCAATGATCAAACTCGATTCGTTTGCGTTGAGCAGTTCGTTAATACTAACCTCCCCCATCACTTCAAAGTTCTCGCTAACCACTATGAACTGCGCCAAATCATAAGGCTCTTCTGCAGCTCTTATTTCTTCCAAGACTTCCGTAACATTTGCATTTACATTAATGGTATAGACATTTGGGTTTGCATATCGACCGACTTGATTCTCTTTAAAACTTGCGCAGGTTTCCAAATGACTTTGTAGCTCGGGCGATAGCTTATTGATCAATTTGGAGGCTGTTTTTTTAGGCAATGCATCTATAATCTCAACGGTTGCCGCATTAACTCCCATACTGACAACATTAACCAATTCCTCTTGCGGTAGTTGGCTAACAAGTATATGCCTTGCGTCTTCACGCATTTCAGCCAATATTTGATTGGAAAGCTCCACATCGAGCAACGGCCACACGCGCAAACGTTGTTCGTTTGTTAGCCCTTCAAGCGTTCTAGCCCACTGGAACGCTGTCTGTCCTTTTATTTCAGGTGTTAATACTACCTCATCATTACTTAGCTCATTAATTAATAATGATAATACTGAATTTTGGTTAAACGCTTCCATAACTTCACCTTCAAAACCAGATTAGATTTAGGGTAATACTAGAGCGTGTTGACCTTTTCGGTATGAGTTTTGTTCAAATCCAAAGCCTTTTGATCGCGGCGCAGGATTGTAGGCCTAGTGGACTAAGTCAAAATTCTGCAACAAAGAGCAAATGGCTTTGGGTTGAACCCTTAGGGCAGCGCCTGTATGGCTTTATTACTGCGGTATCACCAGATTTATTTGGAACAACCAAACTACGCTGGCTCTGCCTTGTACTAAAGCCATACATTCTGCTGCAAAAACATACAGAAAAGGTCAACACGCTCTAGTAACTTGTTTTTTTACTTGGCTAACAAACAAAACAACTCAAATTGTTTCTTAATGCTAGATTAACATTCGCTAACTCTCTACTAGCGCTTAATATTTGTGTTGAAGCAGTCACATTTAAATCCGTTACTTCACCGATTTCATGTAACTTCCGATTTATATCCTCTGATAAATGCAATTGAATGATTGTTGTATCGGAAATCGTTCCCGTCATACTTTTCAATAATGAAATTTTCTCTAGTATCTGTTGAAATGCCTGACCAGCGGCATTTGCCTGCTCGGCGGCCTCAAGCGCCTGTTTTTGGTTTTTGTCCAGAGTCATTACGGCCTGGTCAGTTTTGCTCTGAAGTAGCTCCATCGAATCTTGAATTTCTTTCGTTGACTCTTGAGTTCTAATTGCCAATGCCCTAACTTCATCAGCAACGACAGCGAAACCTCTTCCGCTTTCGCCTGCACGCGCCGCTTCTATTGCCGCATTCAAAGCAAGTAAATTGGTCTGTTCAGCTATTTCTTTAATAACTTGCATAACTTTGCCTATTTCGTGCGATTGCACCTTTAACTCGTTAACATTTTCGACTGAATAGACAATATCTTGGGCCAACGTTTTATTGCTGTTGGCAGATTGGTTAGATGTGACGACCCCTTGCTCTGCTAATGTAGCAGCCTCCGTTGTCTCGCTATTGGTACTTTCACTAACCAGTGTCATGCTTTTTGAGCTTTCAACAACTTGTTCCATCAATGACATGATGGTGTCTGTATCATTTTTTTGCTTTGAAATATTTCGTTTTGAATGTTCCGATACTGACTCCAACTCATCTGATGCTTCTGCGACTTGCTCTACAGCTTCCATCACGCCGTTAATTGAACGTTTGAGCTTAGTTCCGTGCATATTGATATAACTAGATAGCTCCCCAAATTCTCTGATACCTGATTCATCAAATGTGGTGTTTAACTTCCCATCGCTCAAAGCCACCAAGCCATCACGAAATACAACAATATTTTTGTTAAGAGTTTTTACAATGTTAGTACTGATATAAATAGAAATAATCAGCGCAAGCAAAGTGATAATTACTTGAAGGTTCATTGATGTCGAATAATTTTCTAAACTAGACGCTTTATTGTCTTCCAGATCTTTTCTAACTTTTTTAACAAGTTGCTCTATAACATTGAGTGCCCGGTCGCTTAAATTACGCAACTCATGCTGAGAAAAAGAGATTGCAACATTAATTTCTTCGTCTTCCAATTGATTGATTAATGTTTCGTTCGCTTTTTCATATTTTTCCCAAACAATCAAAAACGAATTCAATAAAGACTTTCCTTCTTCGTCTAATAATGGAGCCAACTGCAATGACAGTCGTGAAACCTTAGATTTATGCTGACTTATTAATGACAAGTATTGTTTCCTGCCGCTGGGTGTAACCGACAAGATCGCATTTTTCTCAGCGCGACTTAAGACCAACAATGTCATTTGAATGTCGCTCGCTAAATATATTTTTGTTGAAAGCGAATCTACCATTGTTTCAATACGCTCTTTAGAGCCTGCAGATAGCTTTATTCCGACAAAGCTTTGTACCAAAATACAAGCAGTTAAGAATACAAGACCAAAAACGATTGCCCCGCGTAACGTTTTGAAAACATTCATTATATATCTGCCTTTTTTAGTGCCTGAAGGAGCGACTAAAATAGGTGATAAAAATTGAAAAGAAAAACGAATAATATTTGTTCCAGCAACAAATGCTTTTTGTTGTTAATTTCATACGGAAATAGTCTAGTGTGTTAAGAAATAGAAATTCTGGTCTAGCGGAATAATGGAAACAAAATGAATAAACGAACAATTTCCAATGAACTGTTTTCAATCGATCAAACGCTATACTCAGCGGTTAAACAAATTGACATTTTAGGTGTCGTGACTCCCGTCAATTACCTGCAGGAAAAGACTATTTTTTTTGAAAATGGTTTCAAAAACACTCCTAATTTCGTTTACGCTAATACTCAGTTTTCGCTGCTAGATAAAAAAAGGGAACTATTTAATTTACCGATTGAAAATCTTAAAAATGAAGATTTATACCGCCTCTATTTTGATGTAATCCAATCCTACGTTGATAAGTTAGACCAATATCGCCATTTAGGAACCGATAAGTTTTTATACGATTCTATGCGGTATTTTGGTGAGCCGTCTGACAAAGACATTAAAAATGCAGAGTTTATCTTGCATATTTCAAATGCAGAATTAGAAGCAAAACAAGAATTATTAGGCGCTGACAGAATAGTCGATTACTTCGAACATTTTGCGGATGCACATAACCTAACCTACAAAATAGTCATTTGTGACGACATGGTTGCGAACGCTTTAGTCTCAGGAGATCTAATTAAGGTTAACAAAAAAGCCAATGTCACGATGAGACAATTGAAGGCACTAGCGCATCACGAATTGGGTGTACATCTTGTAACCAGCTTAAATGCCCAAAATCAACCTCTAAAGGTGTTGTCATTAGGCTCGCCTGTAAATACTACGGCGCAGGAAGGCCTGGCAATTTTATGTGAATACCACTCTGGATTCATGGAGCTTATGCGATTAAAGAATTTGGCATTAAGAGTAAAAGCAGTGAAGTCACTCATTGAGGATAGAAACTTCAAGATCACATTCTCCATGTTGTTAGAGGAATATTCCTTAACCCAAGAGAATGCTTTTAATTTAACCGCCAGAGTGTACAGAGGCGGAGGTTATACTAAAGATTTTGTATATTTGAGAGGTTTTCAACAAATTTTGACCGCTTATAAGACTCAAAAAGACTTTAAAAATTTATTGTGCGGAAAAGTTTCATTAGACCATCTATCTCTTGTTAGTAGGCTAGTCAATAAGGGGTATTTAGTGCCGCCGAAATTCATTAGCCCTGCTATAAAAAGACCATCTAACGTGGATCCAGTTATCAAGTTTGTTGCGGAATCAATTAAGTAGTGATTGGTACAATTCGGACATTTTATTCGGACGATTGATTAGAATAACAATACGACAAAAATAAATTGTCAAAGATGATATTTATATTTGTTTTTATTATTCCGTAACTTCAACTATTTTCATAAATAACAAACCGATGAGGCCAATTATGAAAATAGCCATCCTTTCACGAAATAAAAACCTCTACTCTACTCGCAGATTAAAGGAAGCATGCGAGGCCAAAGGGCACGAGGTAGACATAATAGATACATTACACTGCTACATGGACATTACAAGTAGCCGTCCCACGGTAAGATATAAAGGTGAGCAGTTACCTAAATACGATGCAATCATCCCGCGGATTGGAGCTTCCATTACCTTTTATGGTACCGCTGTCGCCAGGCAATTTGAAATGATGGGAACTTTTAATGTGAATGAGTCCGTTGCTATTAGTCGTTCTCGCGACAAATTACGTTCATTGCAGTTACTTTCCCGTAAAGGAATCGGTCTGCCAAGAACCGGTTTTGCAAGCAAACCCGATGATGTTACTGACTTAATCAAAAACGTCGGTGGGGCTCCTTTAGTCGTAAAGTTATTAGAAGGGACACAGGGCATAGGTGTTGTATTGGCGGATACACAAAAAGCGGCCGAAAGTATCATTGAAGCCTTTATGGGGTTAAGAGCGAACATATTGGTACAGGAATTTATTAAAGAAGCCGGCGGTGCGGATATTCGCTGTTTGGTAATTGGCAACCGAGTAGTGGCAGCAATGAAACGGCAAGGGGCTGAAGGCGAATTTCGTTCAAATTTACACCGTGGCGGTAGCGCAGAGATAATTAAGATCACCAAAGAAGAAAGAGAAACAGCAGTAAATGCGGCTAAGGCTATGGGACTTAATTTTTGTGGAGTCGATTTATTGCGTTCTGACACTGGTCCTATGGTCATGGAAGTTAATTCATCGCCCGGGTTAGAAGGAATTGAGACGGCCACGGGTTTAGATGTAGCAGGTAAACTCGTAGAGTTTATAGAAAAAAATGCCAAACCCAACTCAACCAGAACGCGAGGCAAAGGTTAGATAATGACATCAAAAAGTCACGGTGTTGCAAATTTAACAATTGGTGAGCATACCATTATGCCAGGGCAAACCAAAAAAATTGAATTGCCCGTTGCCAAGCTTTACACGGATGCCGACGTCAGCCTGCCCGTTTATATTATTCGAGGCAAACGACAAGGCCCGACTATATTCATCAGCGCCGCAGTTCATGGTGACGAATTGAATGGCATTGAAATTATTCGAAGATTGATTAATTTAAAAGGATTTAAGATCTCCAGTGGAACCGTTATTGCTGTTCCAATGGTGAACGTATATGGCGTAGTTAACCAGAGCCGTTATATGCCTGATCGACGAGATTTAAATAGGAGCTTTCCGGGCTCTTCGAAAGGTTCACTTGCAGCACGAATCGCCAACATTTTTGTTAAAGAAATCGTAAGTCATTGTGACTATGGGATAGACCTGCATACAGGTGCTATTCATAGATCAAATTTGCCACAGGTGAGAGCCGACCTTAGAGATGAAATGACGTTGGATTTAGCAAAAGCGTTTGCGGTTCCGGTCATTTTGAATTCTGACATTATTGACGGCTCATTACGTGACGCAGCAGTAAAGAATGAAACCAAAGTGCTTCTTTATGAAGCCGGAGAAGCGTTACGATTTGACGAATTTTCCATTCGGGCCGGTATTAAGGGCATTATTAATGTGTTGCGATTTTTGGGCATGATGCCCAAAGGCCGCGCTAAGAAGAAAAAAATCAATAGTTTCATTGCAAATAACAGTGGCTGGGTTCGAGCTTCGGCCAGCGGCATCGTACTGCACCATTATCAGTTAGGTGATCAAGTCAAAAAGGGTGAGGTTTTAGCAGAAATAGGCAGTCCTTATGGCAAAGCTCTCGGGGAAGTACTTGCTAATAAAAGCGGCGTCATCATAGGCAAACAGAACATCCCTCTGGTACAAGAAGGAGAAGCTATGTATCACATCGCCTATTTCGAAGAAGACGATGAACACATCGCTGAAAATATTGGAAATGTTGAAGAAGAACTCGTTTATAACACGGAAAGCAGTGAGGAACTGTTATGACAGATAGAGTTATTATAGGACACGTTGAAAATATTGGCTTGCCTGATTTAGGTATTTCTCAATTAACAGCTAGAGTCGATACCGGGGCGCAAACCTCGTCTTTGCATGTTGATAATATTGAACGAATTTCTATTAGTTCAAAGCCAGGCTTATCTTTTGACATTCACCCTGATATTCATAACGTTGAGAAAACAGTTAATTGTAAGGCGCTGCTACATGATGTCAGAAAAGTAAAATCATCCAATGGCGTCAGTGAACAACGATACGTCATTAAGACTGTGGCAGCTTTAGGCAATCACCAATGGGATATTGAAATTACACTTACTGACCGTTCTGAAATGACATATTTAATGTTATTAGGCAGACAAGCATTAAGTGATCATTTTTATATAGATGCATCCACTGCATTCGTGGCATCGTCTGAGTAACTCGCAACTATGATTGAACAATTGAAGCAGTGGCTCAACTACCCGCTTTTTTCACTCAATGACCACGTTATCACCTTCGCTGAAATACTAGCCGTCCCTTTATGGTTATTAGTCAGTCTTTGGTTGACAAGATTATTGGTAAAAATGATTAGCAACAGGTTACAAGAGAAAAACAAAGACCCTAACATCATTCATCTTGTACAGCGCATCATCTACATAGTGGCATTAACGGTCATATTTTTGACGACACTGGCTATGATAAATGTCCCCATTACCGCCTTTGCATTTTTGTCCGGTGCTATTGCAATAGGCTTCGGTTTCGGCGCCCAAAATATCATCAACAATTTTATCAGTGGCTGGATTTTGATGGGTGAGAAACCAATACGTATAGGTGACTTTTTGGAAGTTGAAGGTGTAAAAGGCACGGTTGAAGAAATTAATACACGATCAACAAGGGTTCGCCGCGTAGATGGTGTCCATATGTTAATTCCCAACAGCAAACTCCTTGAAAATACGGTAATCAACTGGACCTTACGAGATAAGTTAGTACGTGGCACTGTATCTGTAGGTGTCGCCTATGGCAGTGACTGTAAACTGGTTAAGGAGATAATGTTAAACATAACTGTCGCTCAAGAAGAAGTTCTTAAAGTACCCGGCAAAGAACCTGCCGTTTTTTTCCAGAACTTTGGGGATAACTCATTATTGTTCGAAGTCTACTACTGGATTAACTCTCAGGTTGATGGCGGTTTACGATATGTATCAAGTAATATTCGATTTGCATTAGATGAAGAGTTTAATCGCCAAGGCATTGTCATCGCCTTCCCGCAACGCGACATACACCTGGACGGTGTTCTTCAACTCAAAAGATAACATTTGCTGTTTGCCCGTAACAAAATTGTACGAACGGTTACCTAAGCGGAACAGGCAGAGCTTGGTATGATTATTACCGTCTTATTACTATAAATTTGTCACATCAATCAAAAACATATATGCCCATCTCTAAATTTGGTACATATCTAAGATTCTCTTCTATACTTCTAATCTAATGCCATAGTTCATATATATTGTATTGTAATCGAGCTATTAATGGATGCAGGACTTGTAAGTACAATAGGAAGTTCATGATGAAAGTCAACTCCTTAGGGACCAAGATCGGTGGCGGCTTTTTACTCTCCACCACCATATTATTTTTGGTGGTTGCTACGACGTTATACTTGGCCAACTCTATCTCTTTGAAAATTGAAAGCCTGTATGTCAAAGATATTCCAATTAATCAGCATAGCGCCAATATCCAGTCTCAGGTAAATCGCTCGTTAGCCGCAATAAGAGGCTGGGTTTCAATAAACAACACAGAATACAGAGAAGAACTTTCGCTTTCATGGGACAGCATATATCAATCGCTTAAGTTTTTGACTTCTTCATCCGCCAGTGATGATGCTGGTTATAGCTTAGAGAAAATAGAACTGTTAGAAAAAAGGCTAGCTGAATTACGCGCCTACCAGTTGGAAATTAGGGACATCGCACACACTGGTGCGAACAAACCTGGAATGAAAATCCTCGAGGAACAAGGTGTTCCTTTAGCGAGTGCAATTAATGAAGCTATAACAACAGTGATTGGATTAGAGATGCTTGAAGGAGACGCATCTAACCGGAAGAATTTATTAAAAAACATGGCTGATTTTCGAGGAAGCATGGCAAATAGTGTTGCTTCTTTGAGAGGTTTTTTACTTACTGGAAAAAATGAATTCAAACTGAATTTTGATCGATTCTGGCAAATTAATGAAAATAGTTTTGCCTCTTTAGAAGCGGACTCACCAATATTAACCAATGCACAAAAGGAAAACCTTTTTCAGATAAAACGTGCCAAAGCTCGGTTTGAGCTGCACATAGCGGAAATGATTCAATTGAGACAAAGCCGTGACTGGAATCTGGCTCAAAAGTACATGCAAGAAAATATTGTGCCGTTAGAAACGGAAATTCAAACTTTATTACGGCAACTTGTTGAATTTGAAAATAACGCTATGGAGACTAAGTTACTTCAAGTTAGACAGAATTACAGTTCGCTAACCTCATATTCTATGGGATTACTTTTTTTAGGCTTGGTGTTGTGCATTGCATTAGCTGTATACATCACGAGGCTTGTCGTTAATCCGTTGGCAGAAGTTGTGCAGTTAGCTAACGATATAAGTAGTGGACGTCCAACTCAAAAGGTCAAACTGACCGGCGCGATAGAGATTGAACAACTTTCAAATTCTTTATCAAAAATGGTTAATGTCATTTCAAACGTAACTAAGCATGCAAATGAATTAGCGAAAGGTGAATTCAAAAATAATTTCGAGCCGCAAAATAAAGAAGATCGTCTTGGAAATTCACTGCACGCAATGACTCTATTTTTAAGAGAGGCAAAAATAAAGAGCAATGAGCAAGATTGGCTAAAATCCGGACAATCTGGACTCGCTGAGCGTTTGCGAAGTTTAACAGGTTTCGATGAATTGTATTCTGCTTCTTTAAGTTACGTTTGCCGATACTTAGGCGCCAGCGTGGGCGCACTCTATTTGAGAGCGAACAGCAAATCGAGTTTAGTCTCTAGTTTTGCTTATCAGAACAGAAGCAATAATGACATAGTTTTTGAAGACGGTCAGGGAATGGTAGGCCAAGTAGCAAAAGAGCAAGAATCAATTGTGTTTAAAATGAACCTGGACACATGTACAAATATGGAAGTGAATTTCGGACTAGGACATATTGTCGCTGAGTGGATATTGGTTGCCCCCATTATAGATACGCAGCAAAATTCTAATGAGGTATTAGGTGTTGTTGCTTTAGGTTTTAATTCTAATATAACGGAACTACAAAAAGAATTACTGGAGAAGTTATTAAGCGCCATTGCATCAGCAATTGCAAGTGCAAACTATCAGTCAAAACTACAGACTTTATTAGTTGAGTCGCAGCAGCAGACAGCACAACTTAAAGAGCAACAAGAAGAACTAGAGGCATCAAACGCTGAACTAGAAGAACAAACTTCTAATTTGGCGCAGGCCGAAGAAGAACTTAGAGCTCAACGGAAAGACCTGCAGAATAGTAACAATGAACTAGTTGCTAAAACAAAAACTTTAGAAAAACTCAATGTAGAAATAAAACAAAAAAATTCCGATGTCGAGGAGGCAAAACATAAATTGGAAATCAGGGCTTCCGAACTTGAGCAAGCCAATCGCTATAAATCGGAATTTCTAGCGAATATGTCACATGAATTGAGAACACCATTAAATTCGTTATTAATCCTTTCGCAAATACTGGCTGAAAATAAAAAACAAAACTTAACAGATGATCAAATTGAAGATCTAAGAATGATAAATGAAGGCGGCAAGTCTTTGCTCTCTTTAATCAATGATATTTTGGATTTGTCAAAAATTGAGGCTGGGAAACTGGAAGTAATCAATGAGCCCGTTGATATCATAGACGTATGCGAAACACTGACATACCAATTTCAAAACATAGCTCTAAATAAAGGAATTGATTTTTCATTATGTATAGAAAAAGACATTGAAAGAGTCTGTTTTACTGACAGATTAAGGCTCGAGCAGATTTTGAGAAACCTTCTTTCTAATGCTATTAAATTTACAGATAAAGGGAGCGTAAATCTTCATCTAACCGATTATAAGATGGAAGATAACTCCCAAAGAAAATTTATTCAGTTCATTGTAAAGGACACGGGAATTGGTATTCCAGAAGATATGCAACATGCTATCTTCAAAGCATTTCAGCAAGCTGATGGCTCTATCAGTCGAAATTTTGGTGGGACAGGACTTGGACTTACAATCTCACAAAGCTTGTCTCAACTTATTGATGCGAAACTAGAGTTAGAAAGTGAGGAGAATGTTGGCAGTACGTTTGTATTAACTTTACCGCTAGAGGCAACAAATCAGTCGCACGAAGTGAACCTGCAACCAGAAGATAAACCAGACACACAAGAATCACTTTCTTTGTTCGTACCAGACGATAGGAACAACATAAACGCGGACTTAAGTACAGTGCTAATTGTTGAGGATGACGAAGCTTTTGCAACTTCGTTAATCAGGTTTGCACGCTCTAAAGGATTTCAATGTATCGCAACGAATAAAGGAATTGATGCCTTAGAGTTGGTAATGAGCTATACACCTGATGCAGTTCTGCTTGATTTAGGGTTACCTGATATTGACGGGTTTAAAGTTCTAGATGGATTGAAACAATCACCATTAACCAGCGAAATTCCAATCTATGTTATTTCAGGGCATGATAAGAACGAAGCAGCGATTGAACATGGTGCGTTTCGTTTTATCTCTAAACCGGCAAATATTAAAGAACTAGAGCAAATATTTACAACTCAAACAGAAATGTCTCTTGAAGAGTATCAGCATGTATTGTTAGTTGAGAGCAATGAAGAAAGTTGTCAAATTGTAAGGAAATACCTAGAAGATCAAGACATCGCGATATCAACTGTTAAAAGTGGCGATGATGGCCTAGAACTTTTAGAAGAGCGCGAATTCGACTGCATAGTTTTAGATCTGAACCTTTCTAATATGACTGGCTTAAATTGGCTGGAGTCGGCTATAAAAATCAAGCCTCAACTTCCTCCTGTTGTCATCTACACGGCCAAAGAATTAACTGCACAAGAATATCAACAATTGCAGTTATATACCGACAGCTTCGTCTTAAAGGGGAATCGTTCTCATCAGAGACTAAAAGATGAGGTTTCACTTTTTCTATATGATGTTAAATCGAAACAGGCACCTTCCACTGGCAGAGAAGAATTCGAAAAATTAGAGGGTAACCTTAACGGAAAAAAAATATTGGTAGTGGATGATGATATTAGAAATGTTTACGCCCTTTCTAAGATTCTACAGAGTTATGGCATGGAAGTAATTATCGCGGACAATGGGGAATTGGCGATAGAGAAGTTGACTGCTGATGCAGACGTCGATCTGATACTTATGGATATAATGATGCCACAAATGGACGGCTATGAGGCAATGAAGCAAATAAGGGCAAAGTATAAGAACAAACATCCAATTATCGCACTTACGGCGAAAGCAATGGCTGACGACAGAGAACAATGCAAGGCAGCTGGGGCGAATGACTATTTATCAAAGCCAGTAGATGTAGAAAAACTAGTGTCAATGGTGAAGGTATGGCTAAACCAACAATCATAGACAAAGTTGATAGGCAAGAACTTGAAGCGGGTTACATAATTGATGCGCTTTACCAGTTCCATGGATATGATTTTAGAAACTATGAAAAAAGATCGGTAATTAGCAGATTGTCCTGGCGTACACAGCGGTGGCAATTACAACATATATCTGAATTATTACCGTTGATATTACATAGTAAAAAGCACCTTCAAATATTGCTATCAGACCTATCAATCACAGTTACAGAGATGTTTCGGGACCCAGCCCTATTTTCGAAACTCGTTGAGGAGGTGTTTCCTTATTTAGACACCTTCCCTTTTTTTAAAATCTGGCATGCTGGTTGTTCAACAGGTGAGGAAGTGTATTCGTTAGCCATTTTACTACACGAACACGGATTGTATGAAAGAGCTCAAATTTATGCGACTGACTTCAACCCTATGGCGTTAAAAACCGCACGAGAAGGTATTTATCCAGAGTCAAATTACGACCATTTCAATAAGCAATACAAGGCCTCTGGTGGCAAATTTAGTTTAGATAGGTACTTTACAGCAGGCTTTGACAATATGTTAGTTGACCGAAATCTAAAAAGAAGAATTGTATTTTCATTACATAATCTTGTTGCCGATGGCTCGTTTGGAGTAATGGAGCTAATCATCTGTAGAAACGTATTAATTTATTTTGACAAGAATTTGAAACTAAGAGTAATCAAACTCTTTAATGAAAGTTTGTACCACAACGGATTTTTGTTTCTTGGGAGCAGTGAGACTATGAAAATCGAAAATTCTTTAGAACTTATGAGGGTTGAAAAATGCGCCTCCCTATTTAGAAAAGTACCTAAAACAAATAGAAAACAACCATTTTATCAAGAAAAGCGTATTTCGGTGTAAAAGGAGACTTAAATGGATAATGCCATAGAACTTTCGAATGAGTCGGAAAAACAGGATGTCGCACCTAAAATACTCGTCGTTGACGACAGACCCGAAAATCATAGAGCGATAGAAAAAATACTGGAATATACTGACGCCGAAATCCACAACGCGCACAGTGGAATGGACGCGTTGTCACTTAGTCTCAGGCATAAATTTTCTGTGATACTTTTAGATGTAATGATGCCTAATATGGATGGGTTTGAAACCGCAACATTATTACGTGTCAATGAGGATACTAAAACCGTTCCAATCATATTTATTACCGCAGCCGATCGAAGTGAAGAATTTGAATATAAGGGTTACGAGTTGGGCGCGGTCGATTACCTTTTCAAGCCAGTGAATTCTCATACATTATCAAGTAAAGTCAAAATATTGCTGCAAATGGAAGTTCAAAAGGAACAGCTTAAGCAGACTTTAGAAGACATCCAACGATTAAAAAATAGGAACCAATTAATTCTCAATTCAGTAGGTGAAGGAATTATTGGCATAAATAAAGACGGAGAGATAATTTTTACTAACCCGGCTGCAGAACACATTTTGGGAATGACAGAGGCGCAATTAAAGTCACTTTCAATTTTGGATATACTGAAAACGGGCAACCCGACTGATGGGCAATTAAAGTGGACCAAAACCCCTCTATATGACAAATGTAGAGATGGTCAAGCCTTTCATGAACCCATCGCAGGTTTTAGACACGCTAACTCTTCAATATTACCAATAGAATATACAGCAACTCCTATAAAAGAGAATGACCGATTTATCGGAGTTGTTATTGCTTTTCAAGATATTACAGAAAGAAAAAAAGCTGAAGAGCAATTAGTAAAACTTGCCCAGTACGACAGTTTAACCGGGTTATTAAATAGGTATGCATTTGGTCAATCATTGACTCAAGCATTATCTAGGGCAAAAAGAAGTGATAAGAAGTTAAATTTACTATTTTTGGATTTAGATAAATTTAAGCAAGTTAACGATACATTATCACATGAAATTGGAGATTGTTTGCTTCAAGAGGTAGCCCAGAGGTTAAAAAATGTCTTAAGAGATGGCGACATCTTAGGTCGCTTAGGTGGTGATGAGTTTACGATTATTTTGGAAACAATAGAAAACGCTAATGTTTCAAATGCAGCGACAGTATGTGAAAAAGTCATAACTGAACTGGATAAGCCATTCTATATACATGGCCATGAAGTGCAAATCGGTGCCAGCATCGGGGTTGCCGAATACCCTACTTCCGCTACGGAAACTGACGTGCTGATGCGTTGCGCAGATCTTGCAATGTATAAGGCAAAAGATAAAGGCAGAAATACCTATCAATTTTTTACGGACGAAATGCAAGTAGCAGCAGAACAAGCTTTATCACTAGAAAGTCAGCTTAAAAAAGCCGTTATAAATGAATCATTTAATCTTCACTATCAGCCGAAGGTTTGTTTGGCGACTGGTAAGACGACTGGGGCCGAAGCGCTTCTAAGATGGCAAGATGAAAGCAACTGCTTCATTAGTCCAGAGGTATTTGTTCCGAAGTTAGAGGATTTAGGTTTGATTAATACTGTTGGCGATTGGGTCTTGAATCGCGCAGCACAAGACTACATGTTAATAAATGAACGTTTCAGCGGTTGTGACAACTTTTCTTTAGCGATTAACCTTTCTATGAAACAGTTAGCTGACCCACAGATAGCAAAATCAATATTAAATACATTAAATCAATTCCAGTTAACTGGGCATCAAATTGAGGTCGAAGTTACTGAAAGTATGATGATGGGAGATCCAGAAACCACGATTTCACAACTTAGAAAAATTCATGATTTAGGTGTTAAAATAGCCATTGATGATTTCGGCACGGGGTATTCATCATTAGAATATTTGCAATATTTTCCTATCGATACATTGAAGATAGATAAATCATTTACACAACGCATTGGGCAATGCGAGAGTTCTGAAAAAATAGTAAATGCCATCGTTTCTCTTGCCAAAAGCTTAAACTTAAAAATCGTCGCTGAGGGGGTTGAAACGAAAGAACAATGTGAATACTTGAGAGAATTAGAATGCGAAACTATCCAAGGTTACTATTTTAGCAAACCGGTCCCTATTGAGGAGCTATTAGAGTTAGTCAATAAAAGTTGGTGTTAGACATGTTTAATGGAGAGTCTGGATTCATCCATCAACTGGCCTTAATAACAGTATCCACGTTTTTTGTTTATCAAACTACAACAAAAAAATGAACAAGTTAGGACAGAGAGGTACATACATGCATTATGTATTCTCTTTCCGGATTCATAAGGCAGGAATGAAGATCCTATGACGCTGAAAGACCTCACGGCAATTTGATAACCTAGCTGAACAAACCTAGCCGAAGTGAGAAAGGCACTTGGACGCGGCTCTTCAACCAATAAGATAGTATTTTTATTAATTTCCAGTGATCAAAAACATATCCGCTGGCGGCTTTTGCAACAAAGCCATCGTAGTACTGCCAATAAATCTGGAAACTAAATTATTTCTTGCGACGATCCCCAAGACCAATATGTCTGCTTTATGATTAACAAGCCAATTTGTAATCGCTGTTTCGGGCAATCCGTTTAACAATACGAGACATTCTTTCTTCAAACTGTGGTTTTTGCCAAATTCCATTAGTCCATCAGCATGAATTTCTTTAAATTGCTGACGATAATTTAGAAACATGGGGGGCGTGAAATAGGCGTGAGCGATTGTCCATTTGGCATTTAATTGTGCAGCGAGGTTTCTACTTCTAATCACAACATTGTCATCTAGTTCAGCGGGCCTGGCATGTTCGTGCAAAGGATCAACACACCCTAATAGATGCGGTTTTGGCTGCCACTTGTTTTTGGTTAACAACAATACATCGATTGTTAAGTTAGCAAACATTTGGAAAATAGGATGCCGGGTCTCTGGTGATTCGTCTTGCAAGATCAGAGTGTTTGCTTTGTGCTCCTTTTTAAGAGTATCTATCGTTGCTAACAGGTCTTTTTTGGAAACCAAGTGTAAATTGTGATCAATGTTTGCTTCCGTTAACGCATCTTCCAAGCTTCTGACTTTAGACTCGAATTCTGCGTCAAGCTGTTGCCAGGTTGTCTGAAGTTTAATTTGGTCGATTAGCCAAAAATTGCGCTCGCGTTCCTTTTGACGTTTATCCAGCAATATTTCTAGCGTTCCTTGACCAATCAGCTTTTTTATTTTGCCAATAACCACAGTTGAAACCACGTTTCTGCCATCAATCAACCAAATAAACTTCAAGTTACCTTTGTCGATATCCATTCCGTCCTCTCAATTTTGTAATTAACACATTGTCGATTAAATTATAGTCAAAATGACTTGTATGAAATCCAAGTCAAATCTCATAGTTCTCTAACTTTAAACATTCTTAGTAATCATTGAACAATAGGCACATTACATATGAGAAGCTAATCACTATTTTTTGTTAAGCCAATCAAAATTATTCGTTTTTCAATTGACGCCACTGGGTCTATTAATAACACCTAAGTACCTGTCTCTTAGGAGCCCCAAGATGAAACATATTATTGCAACTGTATTAGTAAGCTTTTTAGCGCTCAGTTTTCCAGCAGTATCTGGTGAAGTTGAACAAGTCGCCACCTCCGTTTTTAATAAAACTGAAAGAGAACTAAGGCGTCTAAAGAATGACAACAAACTAGACACACAATCTGTTCATAAGCTGGTAGAAGAAATTATTCTGCCCCATGTAGATGCAAAATATTTTGCGTACAAGGTGCTTGGAAAACACTTAAATAAACTATCATCCGAACAAAAAAGTGAATTTGTAGCCATTCTTCAAAAAAACTTAATTGCCAATTATGCGAGTGCATTAAGAAACTACAATAATGAAGAGATTTTGTTAACAAATACGACAATGGCGCCATCTCAAAAAGTGGCTTCATTAACGATGAAATTGGTTAGTGCTCAAAAACAAACAAGTGTGAACACTAAATGGCGATATTCAACACAAAAAGAAAGCTGGCTGATGTATGACCTAATAGTTGAAGGTGTCAGTATGTTGCAAACCAAACAAAAAGAAATAGCGAACAATATAGCTAAACAAGGTGTCGATGCCGTTATTCTTCAATTAAATTCGTGGATAATAAAGGTTTAAAATTGGAAACGAATATATTAATTCAGTTAACAATAAGTTTTGCGCTCATATTATTTGGCTGGTTATTAAAACGACTAAGTGTGCGCTGCATAAAAAACAGAGCGATAAAAAACGGCCTGGACAGAAGGTATCTCGTTAATAATGTCAGAAATTTTATTAACTTGATAATTCTAGCTTGCTTACTCGCACTGTGGAGTTCGGAGCTCCAGCGATTTGCACTTTCGATTGCCGCTTTTATTGTCGCAATTGTCCTTGCGACGAAAGAGTTTATTCAGTGCCTTATTGGTTTTTTATATTTAACCAGCAGCGCCCCATTTAGAGTAGGAGACTGGGTTCAAATAGATGATCAAGTTGGTGAAGTAACTGAAGCAGATTGGCTGAAAACAACTCTTTTGGAGATAAACTTAGAAGATTACTCCTATTCAGGAAAAAGTATCTTTATTCCAAATAGTCAGCTTGTTACACGTCCCATTCAAAACATGAACTTTATGAAAAGGTATGTAACTCATAGTTTTGTGCTTACAGTTGAACTTCCGCCATTTGATCCATACTCTTTAAAATCTGCGCTGATTCAAAAAGCCAAACACTATTGCGCAGATTTTAGTGAAGTTGCAGAAAGGTACAATGCACTAATTGAAAATAGGCTAGACATTCGCATATCTGGTCCTGAGCCTACATTAGATTTCAACACAACGGATTTAGGTAAACTCCAATTGGTGTTCAATATATTTTGCCCAACGGAGCAAGCTAAACGAATAGAAAGGTTATTGACCAAAGACTTTTTTGGTTTATGGATGAAAAAGCAGTTGCCAACTGCTAAAAAATAAATAAAAAAAAAGAAACCAAATGTTAATTTGGTTTCAGACTGCTGACAAAGCCCTAGACTTCGGTTTGGGACTTTGATCTAATGAACGCATGGCTTTTTAAAGGTATGTCCATGCTAAAAGATCCCTCCCCACAACAGCACGAACTTGAAATGGTGACCC
>Ga0213832_1000246_pt1 | contig 64908 bp, 54 predicted proteins | sample SWATP13_FD_161660 | JGI IMG/M metagenome (GOLD analysis project Ga0213832, IMG submission 161660) | Coastal seawater microbial communities from Marineland, Florida, United States - SWA TP1 #3 | ecosystem: Environmental > Aquatic > Marine > Coastal | place: USA: Florida | collected 2016-08-06 | reverse complement strand
TCAAGCCTAAAAAATGGGCCTTATCTTTCTAAGCTGCCTGTGCGGCAGTAAACAATAGAATATAGAAATAAAAATAAGTTACAACAAGCGATTAGGAACAAAATGTTATTTTTCCCTTATGAAAATCACCTTGTCATAATTTGTTGTATTATATCCACTTTTTAAAAGAGCAAAAATTAAGGGTAAATTTTCATTTACCCTTAAATTGTTAGAAAACTGGAACAGTTGCTACTTCACTAAGCCCAAACGTATCAAACTTCCCCTCCACAGGGGTAGTTTGCATGTCGCCAAGTAATATATAGCGACGGTATTTTTGGCCATTTGAACCACTTTCTAGCTCCAAATAAGGGTTATCAAGTCCTTTACTAAACATTTTCGCCTTATAAGCCTTAACTTCTCGCTCTGTTATTGAGCCTCGCTTAATTAAGCGGTTTAATTTTGACTGGGACATGGTGCTTTGAATGCGTGAGACCGTTTGATATATACATTGCTTTGGTATAGATAAAATGTCTGTTACTTCACAATAGCCACTTAATCCACCTAACCAATTTGTTCCCTGTAAATCGTTCAACATAGCCGCATGGCTGTGCAAACGAATTTTTCTACCAAGCATTAACTTGGCTTCTGGAAAACTTACGCCAATACAATCTGAGTTTAAATTACATAATGCTTTATGCAGCTTGGAATAGAGTTTGTTCATCAACACATTTTCACGCATTTCAGCATCTGGTTTAAGTCGGATGTCTATATAATGTTCCATGTTTTACTCCTACCCCCTTATTTTGCTCACATAAGCCAATCCCTTTTTCCCCAAATAAAATGAGGAAACACCAGCATTTTCTATCAATTGAAAAAGCTCTCTCCCCTTTTCTTTATCAATATCAAGGTTAATAGTTAGCTTACCTGAGGCCTTTGTCATTAAATTCTTAGATTTACCCTCTCCCTTAACAAACTCTTCATTAATATAAGGATTACCCCAGATTTTTTTCTTTTCTCCCGTCGTATAACGAGCCATAAAATCTTTTTTTGTAAAACCATTATTTGAAATGCCAGCAATACCACCAGCCTTAGTTTTTGCTGTACTCATATCATATAATTTACTTAAACGTTCAAGTTGCAAATAAAGTGCAGAGCAATAAAGACTAATTGGTAACACAAGCCCTTTGCTATTTATCCCTTTAAACTTTTCAAAACGTCCAGCCAATATGTTAAAGGCAGCTTCGACTTCCTTTTCTTTATTTACTGGTTTTAATTTATTAAGCTCTTCAAGCCTTTCAATTAAAGTGAGCGGTTCCGTTACAATTTCTTTAGCTTCAGGAACATTCCCACATATAAACTGACACAGTTTGGGTAAATCAAAATTTAATATCCCCCAAAAAGCTTGTGAGTAGTCTGATTTAAAAATGGGATCATTGACTTTGATCATTCCTGTATACGAGTTTTGATCTGTACTTCCCGTAATATTACGGATATAAGTCATTTCATGATTTATCACGGTAGGCTTGTCAGTAAAGCTTACCAAGTCTTCAATATCACGAAAATAATAATTATCGCATTGACGTGCTTGATACAGCTTACGCTGATCCCCTATCAAACGATTTAACACCCCCATTACTGTATCTAGAGTGACTTCACGCTTAATATAATTTTCAGGCTTTTTTAAACTGGTCATCGACCCTATAAACTTACGCCCTGTTTTTGGCAAAGGTTCATCATTGCTACCGTCTAAAAATGAGTTTCGCCATGATGATTCGTACTCTATGGTTATTTTCATAACCACCTCTACTTAGCTTCAAAATAAGTTGCAAATTCAGCCTGTGGGGTTGATGAAATGTCACTTTCATCACGTTTAATGCGCATCATTTTATTGCTGTCGTTGTAGTCAACAATCAATTCATCTACATACATATAGGACTTTGCTTGGCGAATAGATAAGTCAGCAATTAAACCTAATGTATAGTCAATGAGCGCCTTGATCGCGTCTTGATTTAATAAAATGCCATTTTCACCTTCATCAAAAATAGTGCCTTTACGGACATAATTTTCATGGAAAGTAGCAACGGGTTTTAAATTAGGATTTAAAGACTGAATAAACTCTTGCACTGCCTTTGCAACTTCTTCACCCTGCCCTTGCTTAATTTCCATTGCTTCACGATCAAATTTTTTATCCAGTGAAATAAATTGCAATTGTTCCATGCTGATAGAGCCGTAAGAGATATATTTAGTATCACCAAATGTGGTTTTGGAATAAAAAGATGAATTATCTCGCTCCCCCGCTTGGCCAAATTGTTCAAAGTTTCCGTTACCTAACTGATCGACAAAATCTTCAACAAGTAATGGGCTGGTACGTTTATTTTGACTTGCCGGTATCACAAAGCCACGAATTAACCCAGTCACCGATGCTAGCACTTTACCTATGTTTGCTTTTTTCGCAAAATGTAAATCAAACGCCTGTGCTTTGAATAAGTGGTGGCGAATACAGTTCTGACTGATGTAAAGCGGATTTTTTTTAAAGTCGACATCAGTCGCTTCTTTCTTATATCTATACCCGGTTTCTTCTTTCACTTTACCAGATAAATTAGTGTAGCCACGAAGCTTAGGTAGGGTGTGATTATCGACTGTTGTCCCATTCTCCTGTGCTAAATTAGTAGGCCCATTCCAATTAACCACACCATGACCCAAGGCGATAATTTTAAAATCGACACTTTTAATTCCTATTACTTTTTCCATGTGTATTTCCTTTTGTTATTTATGATTGAATAATTTTATGCAGTGGCATTGCACCTATTACTTGCTTATTACTTTCCACATAATAAATTGCAGATTCATCAGGAACGCTTTCGCCCAACTTTTCACATAAGTCATCTGGGGTATAACTTAAATAAATCGGGTGTTGAGGCTCTACAGCCAACCCTTCCAGCATTTGCTTGCGTAGACCCATACTTTTTGCCGGTATCTTTTCAATAGGAGTAGTTTTATCTATACGGCCATGTTTTTTAGCAACATAGTCAATAAGCCCACTTTCCCTTATTATGTTTAGTGATTCGGTGTAACAGTTTGAAAAATCACTATCTCTTTCTTGCCAGTTAATCGCATAATCATTGCTGATCGTATACTTATCAAAGCTTTCAATGTGCATCAGGGCCATTTGTACAAAGCGACTATCCCCCCGCAATGAAGTTTTTTTCAGTTTCTTTTTGTCACTGGCGTTTAGCTTTTTGACGTAGCGCATTGGGTCATGCACTTTAGCAGCAATCACTTTAACGCTTTTTTTCAATGCTGCAATTATGTCACCTTCTACGACTTCTCTTGATTGTTCAGATTGATAAAAACCTCTATATAACTGATAAATATTGTTAATAGTTAATGAATTATTCGTCAGGTTTGCCTGTAAAAATTCATACCAGGCATAAGCACTACGATAGCTATTACTACTGTTCAAAAAACGTGCACAACTACCTTTTATTTTGCCATTAGAATCTGGGATCACATCGGGTATGGCAATTGTATATTGATTAACCTTAGTGCTTTGGCCAAATCTATCTAACCGACCTAATCGTTGAAGGAAATTTTCAGCGAGCGTGAATTCACTCGTCATCTGCTGGCAAGTGATATTCAATGCTGCTTGAACAATAGGACCACTGCGTAATACATCAAATGCCTGAGTGCCATTGTGTTTAAAGCTCTGATAAACTTTATCAAAAATAAGTTGTTTGTCTTTCGCTTTAAATTTTCCATGAAATACAATGGCATTTTCATTGGCTTGATTATAGATAAATGCCTGCTGAGCCGTGGTGGCAGTGTTACTGATAACAATCGTATTTTGGCGTTGAACTTTAAAGAGGGGATTACTTTGGTCTCGTTTACTTTCATCAAATAGCTCAAAATTGATTTGATACTGACTGTTATTAAAGCTTTTTATATCAATGATATCGTCATTATCAATTTCTAAAACACGCTCAACAAAACTGTAATTTGGGGTAGCCGATACCAATATGGTATTTGCTGCTTGCCCCATCAACTTTTTGGCCTGTACCAATTCGGCAAATAATAGATTAAACCCAGGCATGGGGATATATTCATGGTACTCATCAAACACAACATGACTATTTAAAAAATCAACCAGTGCCGTTACATTGGTATGACTTGTAATACTGTTGATAATTTGATCTATCGTAGTTAATACTAAATCGCCCGAAAACTCTTTGCCTTGCGGCGTAAGCAGTTGCTCCCCCTTATTGTTGATAAATTTAAACTCACCAGTGCAAATCTCTACTTTGCATGCTGGCAAATAGTTACTATTGGTTAAATCTTGATATAAGCCTTCACAAACTTGTACTCGTGGGCATACCCAGATAATTTTTTTTGCTTCACTTAACTTGGCCCATTCCAATGCTATTTTTGTTTTACCACAGCCAGCTGGACCATTAAGTACAGCAACATTTTCCGTATTAAATAACTGTTTTGCAGCTTTGGCTTGTGCATGATTACGCTCACTATTTGGGTATCTATCTTCAAAACCCATTAAACAGTCATTAATTTGCTGTGTTAACTCACTTTCCTGCGTTAACGTGTCTTCCACAAGCAAATCCAACCTACCTGTTGTAATATAATCACTTAATTGCTCTACCGATAAAGCCGAAATTTGACGATCAGCAGTGATTACACAGGTTCTTAAAATATTGTTTTTTGCGTTAGTATTTATATAGGCTAAATAGTCATCCAGATCTTCTTCTAGCTCATACTGTTTATACTCTGGTAAACCCTGTTTACGAAAGTCGGTGACTACCTCATCATCGTAACTAATCTTACATTGCTTAATATCTGCATTAACAATTTGATGTGGGTACTCATTTTGAATTGCCGCTACTTGATTTATTAAATGGCGACTATGCTCAACTAAGTCTGCCATGCCCTTTTCTTTATATGCACTTTTTAATTTACGGTGAATATCATTGAGCTTGATATACTCGTCTTTTCTAATGGGCTTGGCGTGATGCCAGTAAACGGTATGTTCAACAAAGTCTTTTAGTTTTTTATTCACTAGTATCGGTAACAAGTCCACAAATTTGCAGAGCCAAAGAGAAATTTCATTATGACGAGGATGCTTCTCAAACGAAAACTTTACTTTATCAATATGTAAGCCATCCTCCTGTATTTCAATTTCATCCTTTCTATTTTTACTAATCACGCCCTCAAGCCAACCCCTAAATTCTGGATCTAATTTGCCTAGGTCATGCAAGCACCCAGCTATAAAAGCTGCCTGTTTCAGTGCCGAATTTCCATCTTCTAATAATTTATCAACTAGAAGAGCGGCAACATAACCAACAGCAAATAAATGCTCAGACAGAAGTTGTTTTTGTGAGTTGGCATATACGATTTCATTCATGACTTTAGTTTCATCCATTTTTATATCCCCCACTTGGGTGTAATTCACCGGTACAACACCTTCTAAATTGAATTTATCTTTATTCCCCACCACCCATAGAAACTGGCTACGGGCTCGGCTTCTGATCCAGTGGCAGCTTACCGCAGTGCTCCTGCTGGCGGTTTTTCGCAGCATTTTCTTGACGGCCGTTAGGCCCTCATCGGTGATCACCGTTTGCCAGGTGTTATCGCCGATTCGGTTGGCGAAGGCATCGAGTACGCGCCTTGTTTTTTTAAGGGCGTTCTTTTCACACTGGCTGACAAAGGTCACCATCATAGTGAGTCACCTCTGTGCTCTGGAGCTTGGCTATTTAATTCGTCAGGCTCTTTATCCAGAAACGCAACTTGTTTGACGGTATCAAACATAAACTCCAGGGCTTTATGATCGGTAAAGGCTTGCAGGATCTGCTGGCGAAATTCCTGCTCGGTCGCTTTTTCCTTGGCACAGACAAAGGCCCAGGGGAGCACCAGTGCATCCTTGATTAAATCGGCGACATCGAACACCAGCGCGCCGCGCCGTGTTTTGCCATGCATGACGGCAAATCCATGGGGAATGCCTAGCACCCACAAGGTCGTTGCCGCCAATCCATAAGCCAGGTAGTTGCCATGATTTAAAAAGTCATTGGCTTTATCCGTCGATTGGTGTTGACGTTTGAAATTGGCGGCTTTGGTATTGTTGGCGGCGTATTTATATAAGGCTTTGGTCAGTTGCGCTTCGGTAAGCAGCAATTCTTGACTGTTTTTGGCGACATAGGTTCGAGTAAAAAAAGCATCCTGTGCGGTTTGTATGGCTTTATCATCAAAATTAAAGCCCTCGCTTTTTAAATCGCGGTCTTTTTGCCAAACGCGCTTTAAAAATTCGATGCGAGCCTGCTGAAAGGCTTTACCGGCGGCCAGGCGTTTTTCATCATCAAACCAAAAACCCAACCAGCCTTGCAAATACTCGGTTGGCCGGTATTCACTTTGTGGCGTCATCCACTCGATCGGCTGCTCAACGTCGTTGGCCATATAAAGTGGCGTTCCGCCGCCACCGCTAAAGCCCACCAATACGCCCGCCTGCGACAGCATGCGCATGGCCGCCTGGGTAATGGAGGTACCATTGCCCAGCAGAATGACTGTGGTATTGGCGATGGGGATGTTAAAGTAAAGGTTTTCTTTTTCGGCCTCGGTTAGATATAACACCCGGCCGTCTTTTTGCATGACACGGCAATATTCCAGATAAAAAATATTGGCGCGCTTGGAGTGCAGTATACTTTTCAAATCTGACGGGCTAAAGTCATCCATTGACATTCCATTGAGCAAGTTATCATCCATAAGGTGAAAACCAAATTGCTATAAAAATGCATGGCTGTCAAACAATCCGCACTAAAAAGTTAACTTAAATCAATGTATTGATTGTTCTAATATTTCTCGTTAGCGCCTAATACCCTTATTAGGCGCCATCAACAAAAAAGGGCTGTTGCGAAAATCGCTACAGCCCTTTATTTATATGGTGCGGATGGTGGGACTTGAACCCACACGGCCGAAGCCATAGCCCCCTCAAGACTACGTGTCTACCAATTCCACCACATCCGCGAAACTTTTATCTGAGTTCCTAGTTTGGAACGTCGCTATCGTCTTTTTTGTCTGCAGCTGGAACATCTTCATTGGCAGCTGGTACATCTGTGTTACCTGTAGCCGCTTTTGGCTCTGCGCTTTCAGCCGGGATAGATTGCTCTACCGGAGCTTCAAGGTTATTCCACTCATCGGTTGCCTTTACGCGATTTGCCGTCAGGTTACCTAAAACCAGGCTAACACCGAAGAAAGCAACGGCCAACCAAGTAGTTGCCTTGGTCAAGAAGTTACCTGAGCCGCTTGAACCAAATACTGTCGCAGATGAGCCAGCACCAAATGATGCCCCCATATCTGCACCTTTACCCTGCTGGATTAATACCAATCCAATCAAGGCCAAAGCGACAAGCAAATAAACAATAATTAAAACTTGATACAACATCTTTTTAAGATCCTTTCGCTGCCGAACAAATTGTCTTAAATTCGTCGACTTTTAAACTGGCACCACCGATAAGACCACCATCTATATCGGTTTGTGCAAATAATTCTTCACAGTTGCCTGCATTCACGCTGCCGCCATATAACAACGGAATTTTACTCGCGATACTTTCATCTGCTTCCGCCAGGAAGCTGCGAATAAAGGCATGTGTTTCCTGTGCCATTTCTGGCGAAGCCGTTTTACCTGTTCCAATTGCCCAAACAGGCTCATAGGCAATAACAACTTCAGCAAATTTTTCTATGCCGATTTCATCAAGTACCGGCTGCAACTGGGCGGCCAATACGGTTTCTGTCTGTTCGGCAATTCGCTCTGCTTCACTTTCGCCAATACACAAAATAGGCGTTAAACCGGTATCGAGTGCCGTTTTCACCTTGTGCGCCACCTGAGTGCTTGTTTCCTTATACAGGCTTCTGCGTTCAGAATGACCTAGAATAACAAATTTCACCTGTAATTCCTGCAACATATTGACAGAAACTTCACCGGTGAAAGCACCCTTTACATGTTCACTGGCATTCTGAGCCCCCAGGTGCACAGATGGCTGAGTATTCTCGGCATTGAATGAAGCCGAAAGTACGGCTAAATAGGGAAAGCTAGGACATACAATAACATCAACGTTTTCAGCCAGTTCCAGCTTCGAGAGCCCTACGGCCATATCGTCGACCAATTCCAAGCCACCATTCATTTTCCAGTTGGCGGCAACTATTGCACGTCTTTTCATTTATCTTTCCTAAATCAAAGCGGCGAGATATTAACTAACCTGTGAACAAGATACAAGTGTTATGCAAAATATCTTGTTCATTTGGTTAATATTCAACCTTGGTTATTAATAAATATTCTTTAACTGGCTTCTTTCACCGTATCGGCAATTTCATTAGCCAAGACAGTCACTTCTTCCAGTTCAGGCCCTTCCACCATCACGCGAATAAGCGGCTCGGTGCCGGATTTTCGAAGCAGTACCCGGCCGCGGCCGGTTAACTTTTCATTGGCTCGATGAACCGCCCCCACCACACTCTCCGAGGTAATAGGATCAGAGTCGCCAGAGAACCTGACATTCACCAGCACCTGAGGCAGTTTTTTCATGCCCTGGCGCAGTTCATACAAGCTTTTGCCGGTACCACAAATCGCGGTCAAGACATTCAATGCCGCAATAATGCCATCGCCGGTGGAGGTATGATTTAAATTGATAACATGGCCTGAGTTTTCGGCGCCCAGCTGCCAGCCATTTTGCTTAAGCATTTCCATGACATAGCGGTCACCCACCTTACTACGGGCAAATGGCACGCCCATATCCGCCAATGCCAGTTCCAGTCCCATATTGCTCATCAGGGTACCGACAACACCGCCGCGCATATTGCCGGTGCTTAAGTCATGGCAGGCAATCACGTAAACGGCCTCATCGCCATCAACGACATACCCCGTATGGTCAACCATCATCAGGCGATCACCATCGCCATCTAAGGCAATGCCAAGGTCAGCTTCATGCTCGACCACCGCCTTGCTGATCAACTCCATGGAGGTGGCGCCACAACCGTCATTTATGTTGGTGCCGTTGGGCTGGCTGGCCAGCGAAATCACTTCGGCGCCGAGCTCGCGAAACACATTGGGCGCAATATGGTAAGTCGCGCCATTGGCGCAATCGACAACGATTTTCAGGTGGCTGAGTGAAAACTGGCTGGGAAAGTTACTCTTACAAAATTCAATATAACGGCCGGCAGCATCATCAATACGGCTGGCCTTACCTAGCTCGGCCGAATCTACACAGCCCATGTCCTTATCCAGTTCGGCTTCGATGGCCAGCTCTACTTCGTCTGGCAGTTTTTGTCCGTCCTGCGAGAAAAACTTGATGCCGTTATCATAAAAAGGGTTATGAGAGGCACTGATCACTATCCCCGCCTCGGCACGAAAGGTCTTGGTTAAATAAGCGATACCAGGTGTCGGCATAGGGCCAAGCAAACCTATGTCGACTCCGGCCGCAGAAAATCCTGCCTCTAAAGCGGACTCAAGCATATAACCAGAAATTCGGGTATCTTTGCCGATCAGGACTTTTTTCGTGCCCTGTGCCGCCAATACTTTACCGGCGGCATGGCCCAGCTTCATCACAAATTCCGGTGTTATCGGGTATTGGCCCACCAGGCCGCGTACACCATCGGTTCCAAAATACTTTCTTTCTGACATTCCTGTTATCCTTGTTTTCTCATTTTCTATTGAGAGATATTTTTTGCGGCCTGAACGGCTGCTAATACGGCTAAGGCGTCCACGGTTTCTTTTACATCGTGAACACGAATAATACTTGCCCCTTGCTGAGCGGCAATGACTGCGGCACTCAAACTCCCTGCCAACCTTTCATCAACAGGGCGGTTCAATAAATTCCCTATCATTGACTTACGCGATATGCCCGCCAAAATCGGCAAGCCCAGAGCGTTAAATTCGGCCATTCGGGCGAGCAAGGCATAGTTTTGCTCCAGTGTTTTACCGAAGCCAAAACCCGGGTCCAGAATAAGCCTGTCTTTAGCAATTCCGGCAGCGGTGCAGGCCTGAATTCTTTCTTCGAAAAACGATTTTATATCCCCTATCACATCGTCATATTGTGGATTTTCCTGCATGGTACGTGGCAGCCCCTGCATATGCATCAAACAAACCGGCACATTGAACTTGGCCAGCACCTTAAGGCAATCCTTGTTTTGCAGGGCCCGAACATCGTTGATGATATCGGCACCGTTTTCTAGTGCGGACTGCATCACGGCAGCCTTGCTAGTGTCTATTGAGACCTTGACATCAAATTTTTGTTTTATGGCGGTTAAAACCGGAATAACCCGCTCAAGTTCATCGGCTTCGCTAACATCTTGGGCGCCCGGCCGGGTTGATTCGCCACCTATATCTATGATGTGAGCACCATCGGCAATCATTTGCTCCACTTGCGCTAGCGCAGCATCCAAGAGAGAAAACTTGCCTCCGTCAGAGAAAGAGTCAGGCGTGACATTGAGTATGCCCATCACCTGTATTGAGGTTAAGGTTAATGGCAGGGGTTGATTGTAAAATAAGGGTTTAGACACTTTAGTTCTTATTATTTTTCAATGAGATTATATAAAGCAAAGCCCCGATAATACGGGGCTATTAAAATTAAATCCGTTAAACTATTTGGCAGGTAGATCCGTTGGCTGACAATGATCTGAGTCTACTTTTTTCCCGGTTTCCTTTTTGGGCGGTTCATCACTTGAACCTGGCGTGCTATCGTCAAAATCTGCCGGTGCGCGCACTTCCCGTCTTGCCATCAAGTCATCAATTTGATTGGCGTCTATGGTTTCATAGTGCATTAGCGCATCTTTCATGGCGTGCAAGATGTCCATATTGTCTTTCAGGATTTTTTCAGCGCGTTGGTAATTGCGCTCGACAAATTCCTTGATTTCTTCATCGATGGCATGAGCGGTATCGTCCGACATATGCAATGACTTGGCAGAAGTGCGCCCTAGGAATACTTCGCCTTCTTCTTCGGCAAACAGCATGGGCCCCATTTTTTCAGACAAGCCCCATTGGGTAACCATCTTGCGGGCAAGATTCGTTGCTCGCTCGATATCATTGGAGGCACCGGTAGACACCTTGTCCGGACCATAAATGATCTCTTCGGCAATTCGGCCACCGTATAAAGAGGAAATATTGCTTTCAAGGTGCTGCTTGCTATGGCTAAACCTGTCCTGCTCCGGCAGGTACATGGTAACCCCCAGGGCACGGCCGCGAGGAATAATACTGACCTTGTACACGGGATCATGCTCTGGCACCAGGCGGCCAACGATGGCGTGACCCGCTTCGTGATAAGCCGTCATTTCCTTCTCTTCCTCGCTCATCACCATGGACTTGCGCTCGGCCCCCATCAAGATCTTATCCTTGGCCTTTTCAAACTCGTCCATAGAAACTAGGCGACGTGAGGCACGGGCAGCAAACAAGGCCGCTTCATTCACCAGGTTAGCCAGGTCGGCACCAGAAAAACCTGGTGTACCACGGGCGATAACAGAAGCTTTTACGTCTTCACCCAAAGGCACCTTACGCATATGCACCTTTAAAATCTGTTCACGACCGCGAATATCTGGCAAGCCTACTGTCACCTGACGGTCAAATCGTCCGGGACGCAACAAGGCAGGGTCAAGCACGTCAGGGCGGTTAGTTGCGGCAATAACGATAACCCCTTCATTACCTTCAAAACCATCCATTTCAACCAGCATCTGGTTTAGTGTTTGCTCACGCTCATCATGACCACCGCCTAAACCGGCACCACGCTGACGGCCGACCGCATCTATCTCGTCGATAAAGATAATACATGGCGCTGATTTTTTTGCTTGTTCAAACATGTCTCGAACACGCGAGGCGCCAACACCGACAAACATTTCAACAAAGTCAGAGCCTGAAATGGTAAAGAAAGGTACCTTGGCTTCACCGGCAATGGCTTTTGCCAGTAAGGTTTTACCCGTACCCGGTTGGCCCACCATAAGCACACCAGATGGAATGCGGCCACCCAGCTTTTGGAATTTCGACGGATCTTTTAAGTAGTCCACCAATTCGGCAACTTCTTCTTTTGCCTCGTCACACCCGGCAACATCGGCAAAGGTGGTTTTAATTTGATCTTCGCCCAGCAAACGCGCCTTGCTCTTACCAAAAGACATGGCGCCCTTACCGCCACCGCCTTGCATTTGGCGCATAAAGAAGATCCATACCCCGATAAGCAGCAACATAGGGAACCAGGAAATAAAGATGGAGGTTAAGATGCTGGGCTCTTCCGGTAATTCTCCGGTGGCATTGACACCTTGCTTGACCAGGTCATTAATCAGATCGCGATCGTATCCGCCCGGGATCACGGTAACAAAGCTTTCGCCGCTACGCTTAGTGCCTTGAATAACACCATTCCTGTCGACATTGACTTCTCGAATTTGCCCCTGACGAACATCCTGGACAAATCGCGTATAGTCGACTTGTTGTTCATTGCTGCTGCCCGGCGTAAAGCTCTGGAATACTGACATCAGTACAACCGCAATAACTAACCATAAAATAAGATTTTTTGCCATATCGCTCAACTTAATGACCTCTTGCTGATTTTAACAATGGTGCGATTAATAAATTTCGCCTAATTTACTACATTTTAAAGCCTGTCGCCACAAGATATACTTCTCTGGACCTTGCGCGTGACGAATCCGGCTTACGTGTTTTTACCGTAGTGAATGCCGCTCTGACATCCTTCATAAACTGCTCAAAGCCTTCCCCCTGAAATACTTTGACCACAAAAGCGCCATTTTTCTTCAAAACTTGATGACACATATCCAGTGCCAGTTCCACCAAATACATGCTGCGTGCCGAGTCTGCGCTCTCATTTCCCGTCATATTGGCCGCCATATCAGACATCACCACATCGATATTCTTGCCATTAATACGGGTTAACAAGGCGTCGAGTACGGCATCTTCGCGAAAATCTCCCTGTAGAAAGTCGACGCCAACAATTGGATCCATGGGTAAAATATCACAGGCAACCACCTGACCGTTTTCACCAACGGCCTTCACCGCATACTCGGACCAACCGCCGGGCGCCGCACCAAGATCCACCACCTTCATGCCCGGCTTAATGAGTTTGTCTTTGTTATTGATTTCTTCGATTTTAAAAACGGCACGTGATCTAAGGCCAAGTTTCTGCGCTTTTTTGACGTAAGCGTCTTCAAAATGTTCCTGCATCCATCGCTGGCTGCTGGTGGTTAGCTTCTTTTTGCTCATCTAATTTGAAATTTCAACCGCTACTTTATATTAGTATTACAGACTAGATAAGGGTAAAATAGTGATAATTCAAGCTAACTTGTAACGAAAATTGTTAATGAACTTAAATAAGAAACAAATCCAACATTTAAAAGGCCTCGCCCACTCACTCAAGCCCGTGGTTTTATTGGGAAGCAATGGCCTGACCGAAGCCGTAGTGGCGGAAATCGACTATGCATTGAATCATCATGAGTTGATCAAGGTAAAGATCCCAACCGACGATAGAGAAGTGAAAGGGTTAATCGTCGAGGCCATATGTCGCGAAACACAAGCGACCAAGGTGCAGGTTATAGGGAAAACCTTGGTGATCTACCGCCAGTCCGAAGAAAAAAAGATTCATATCCCCAAGTTGTAAACTTTTTTCTTGCAAACAATTAAAAAGAAGAGGACTAGTCCTCTTCTTTGACTTCAGTGATCACCTTTTGAACCAGCTTCACCCGCCCCGATTTCACCAAGGCATCCCTTAGCACATACTCTATTTGTGCATTTAGGCTACGTAATTCATCGTCCGACCACCTTTGCATGGCGGCCAGTACATCGGCATTGATACGAAGTGCAAAACTTTTCTTGGCAGACACGCTAATTCCTAACTTAATAAATGGTACCGGCGTTAATGATCGGCTGGGTATTCTGGTCGCTACACAATACCACCAACAAATTGCTGACCATGGCGGCCTTGCGCTCTTCATCCAGGTCAACAATTTCTTTTTCCGATAACTGACCCAGTGCCATCTCCACCATGCCGACGGCGCCATCGACAATTTTACTACGTGCAGCAATAATAGCGGAAGCTTGTTGCCTTTGTAACATGGCATTGGCAATTTCCGGCGCATAGGCCAAATGGCTGATACGGGCCTCATGCACCTTCACCCCGGCCTTACCGAGGCGCTGTTGTATCTCATTTTTCAAGGTTTCCGAGACTTCCTTGGGGTGGCTGCGCAAGGCGATGCCCTCACCTTCATGTTGATCATAAGGATAACTGATCGCCATGTTTCTAAGTGCCGATTCACTTTGGATATTGACGTAACTGATATAGTCATCCACCTCGAATAAGGCTTCAGCGGTATCTTCAACCGACCATACGACTACGGTTGCAATCTCTATCGGGTTGCCATGACTGTCATTGACTTTCATTTGGCTGCTTTCAAAGTTCCGCACCCTAAGCGAAACATTTTTGCGAATAAAAAACGGAATGGTCCAGCGCAAACCATGGGCTTTAACCGTACCGACATAACTGCCAAACAGCGTCATCACCTTGCCCTGGTTAGGCTGCACCATAAAAAAACCTACCGCGATAAATACAACCACAAGGGCAAGTATTAATGTGGTAACTATATGACTTGCTATAAGCTGCTGAATAGCAAACAGTATTATTGCCACTAGAATAACAAACACCATATAGCCATTGACCGAAAATCCATTACGTTCATGCATAGTTGCAAACACTCCAATTGATATCATTTTGATATCAATATAATCAACACAAGTTTGCAGGTCAAGCTATCGGATAAAAAAATCCTCTTAAGTGAGACTTAAGAGGATTCTTAGTAATTTATATCTAGAAACTATTTACTTATGATCAACCGCAATAATTTCATACTCGACCACACCGCCTGGCGTGGTAATTTCTATTTCAGAATCTACCTCTTTGCCAATCAGGCCACGGGCAATAGGAGAGTTCACCGAAATACGGTTATTTTTGATATCAGACTCATCATCACCAACAATTTGATAGGTGACTTCTTCGTCTGTATCTATATTAAGCAAGGTCACGGTAACACCAAAGATGACCTTGCCGGTATTAGGGAGCTTGGCAACATCAATGATTTGCGCATTGCTTAGCTTGCCTTCAATATCTTGGATACGGCCTTCACAAAAGCCCTGTTGCTCCCGTGCGGCATGATATTCGGCGTTTTCTTTCAAATCGCCGTGCTCACGGGCTTCGGCAATGGCTTCTACAATCTCAGGACGTCTAACCGTTTTTAGCTGATGTAATTCATCACGTAATGCATCTGCACCTTGGATTGTCATTGGATACTGGTTCATTTTTCTCTTCTTTCTGTAACGATAAAGGTGGTCTTACTAGAGTAAAACCACCTTTAAAATTCAAACTAAATGTCTTCTTAAAAGTATGCCAATCACACTAGCATACTTTAAGGGGCTATGAACAGCGTTGATGTAATTCCTGAATAGAAGTTACCTTGTTTCTGTCATCTGCCGCATGAGACATGCAGGCAGCAAAGGCCGCGTTCAACGTCGTGGTGTAAGCCACTTTATATCTTAGTGCGCCACCACGCAAGACCTTGGAATCTTCAATTGCCTTACGGCCTTCCGTGGTATTAATGATATAGCTGTACTCACCGTTTTTGATTCGGTCAAGGATATGAGGGCGTCCCTCGTGAACCTTGTTCACCAAACGGCAGGGAACATTGGCTTCACCTAAGACTATCGCGGTGCCATGAGTAGCATCCACTTCATAACCCAGCTCTACCATTTGCTTGGCCAGCTCTACCACACGCTCTTTATCAGAGTTACGCACGGAAATTAGGGCTCGACCCGATTTAGGTACCGAAACACCTGCGCCCAGGTTCGCCTTGGCATAGGCTTCTTCAAAGGTATCGCCTACGCCCATGACTTCACCGGTTGAACGCATTTCAGGGCCCACCAGAGGGTCACTACCGTGGAACTTGTTAAATGGAATAACCACTTCCTTAACCGAGAAGTAAGGAGGGATGGTTTCCTTGGTAATACCCAAATCAGCAAGCTTCTTACCGGCCATGACGCGGGCGCCCACTTTGGCTAATGGTACACTGGTGGCCTTAGAAACAAATGGCACGGTACGAGCCGCACGAGGATTAACCTCAATCAGGTAAACCTTGCCATCTTTAACCGCCATCTGGGTATTCATCAGGCCGACAACGCCAAGCTCAAACGCCAAATCCGTTACCTGCTTACGCATGATATCCTGTACTTCCGGGCCTAGGCTATAGGCAGGTAGCGAACAAGCCGAATCACCTGAGTGAACCCCTGCCTGCTCTATGTGCTGCATGATGCCTCCAACAACCACATTAGTGCCATCACAAACAACATCAATATCTACTTCTACCGCATCGTCAAGGAAGTGGTCCAGCAATACCGGCGCTTCATTGGAAACACTCACCGCTTCATTCATATAGCGGCGAAGATCTTCAATGTCGTAAACGATTTCCATCGCGCGGCCACCCAATACATAAGATGGGCGAACAACCAGTGGGAAACCTATAGTTTCGGCTTTTGCCAGAGCTTCATCCAAAGAGGTTACCGTGGCATTTTCTGGCTGCAACAAGCCAAGACGTTCAACCGCCTGCTGGAATCTTTCCCTGTCTTCTGCACGGTCAATGGCATCCGGAGAGGTACCAATAATAGGCACACCAGCCGCTTCCAGGGCACGGGCCAGTTTAAGTGGCGTTTGGCCACCGTACTGCACTATCACGCCTTTTGGCTGTTCGATGCGGACAATTTCCAGTACGTCTTCAAAGGTAATAGGTTCGAAATATAAGCGGTCCGAAGTATCATAGTCGGTTGATACAGTTTCCGGGTTACAGTTAACCATAATGGTTTCATAACCGTCTTCACGCAACGCCAGTGCCGCGTGAACACAGCAATAATCGAATTCGATACCCTGGCCGATACGGTTAGGACCACCACCCAAGATCATGATCTTGTCTTTATCGGTCGGTGCCGCTTCACACTCTTCATCATAGGATGAATACATATAGGCGGTATCTGAGCTAAACTCGGCCGCGCAGGTATCGACACGCTTATAAACCGGGAAGATTTCGGCATTGTGGCGCTTCTTGCGAATTTCCGCTTCGCTGACCCCAATGAGATCGGCAAGACGGGCGTCGGCAAAACCTTTGCGTTTCAACTGACGTAAGTAGTCGGGCGTTAAACCGGCCATGCCGCCATCGGCCACTTTTTGCTCGTTTAGGACAATATCTTCGATTTGCACCAGGAACCAGCGGTCGATTTTGGTGAGCCTGAAGACATCATCGACAGTCAAGCCCAGACGGAAGGCATCGGCAACATACCAGATACGGTCGGCACCGGCTTCCTGTAGCTCATGCATGATTTTGGTTTTAGCGCCCGGTTGAGTGACATCAACTTGTGGATCAAAGCCCGTAGCCCCGACTTCCAGACCACGCAGCGCTTTTTGCATGGACTCCTGCTGGTTACGGCCAATGGCCATGACTTCACCAACAGACTTCATTTGTGTGGTCAGCCTGTCTTCAGAGCCGGCAAATTTTTCAAAGTTAAAACGAGGGATCTTGGTAACCACATAATCTATGGTCGGCTCGAACGAGGCAGGTGTTGCACCACCGGTAATATCGTTGGAAAGCTCGTCCAACGTATAGCCTACCGCCAGTTTTGCGGCGATCTTGGCGATTGGAAAACCTGTCGCCTTGGACGCAAGTGCCGATGAACGGGAGACACGCGGGTTCATTTCGATAATAACCATGCGGCCGGTATCTGGACAAACACCAAACTGAACGTTAGAACCACCGGTTTCAACGCCGATTTCACGCAGTACCGCCAAGGAGGCATTACGCATGATTTGATATTCTTTATCGGTCAGGGTTTGCGCCGGTGCTACCGTGATAGAGTCACCTGTGTGAATGCCCATGGGATCGAAGTTTTCAATCGAACAGATAATGATACAGTTGTCATTCTTGTCGCGAACCACCTCCATCTCGTACTCTTTCCAGCCGATCAGCGATTCATCGATCAGTAATTCACTGGTGGGTGATAGGTCCAAACCACGGGTACAGATTTCAACATACTCTTCTCTGTTATAGGCAATACCACCACCTGTGCCGCCCATGGTAAATGACGGGCGAATAATACAAGGGAAGCCGATACGTGACGAGGTATCCAATGCTTCATCCAATGAATGGACAATTTCTGCGCGTGGCGTTTCAAGGCCAATATTCTTCATGGCTTTATCAAAGCGGTCCCTGTCTTCCGCCTTATCGATGGCATCGGCCGTCGCACCGATCATTTCAACATTAAATTCTGCTAACACGCCGTGCTTTTCCAGATCCAGCGCACAGTTAAGTGCCGTTTGGCCCCCCATGGTCGGCAGGACGGCATCAGGACGTTCTTTTTCGATGATCTTGCGCACCACTTCCCAGTGAATCGGCTCGATATAGGTAGCATCGGCCATTTCCGGGTCGGTCATGATAGTGGCAGGATTTGAGTTAACCAGGATAACTCTAAAGCCTTCTTCGCGTAGTGCTTTACAGGCTTGGGCGCCTGAATAGTCAAACTCACAGGCTTGACCGATAACAATAGGTCCAGCGCCTAAGATTAAGATACTTTTTATGTCAGTACGTTTTGGCATAGTTTTATATACTCCTAACCTTATTTACTTGCTTTAATTAATTCGATGAAATGATCAAATAGTGGGGCCGCATCATGTGGGCCTGGGCTTGCTTCAGGGTGTCCCTGGAAACTAAAGGCTGCCTTGTCCGTTCTGTGAATACCCTGGATGGAACCATCAAATAGCGATTTATGAGTCACCTTGAGGTTTTCCGGCATATCACTTTCATCGACGGCAAAACCATGGTTTTGACTGGTGATCATCACCACATTGCGATCAAAGTCTTTCACCGGGTGGTTGGCACCGTGGTGGCCAAACTTCATTTTGATTGTATTGGCGCCACTGGCAAGGCCAAGTAGCTGGTGACCTAAACAGATACCAAAAACAGGGATGTCAGTTTCTAAAAACGATTTAATTGCAGCGATTGCATAATCACACGGTTCAGGGTCACCAGGACCATTTGACAGGAAAATACCATCCGGATTCATGGCCAAGACTTCATCAGCCGGGGTTTGAGCAGGTACTACGGTCAGTTTACAGCCACGGTCTACCAACATACGTAAAATATTGCGTTTAGCACCAAAATCATAGGCAACCACGTGAAACTCTGAGTTTTCTGGTGTTACATGGCCCTTGCCAAGCTGCCAGCTACCTTCGGTCCACTGATATTTTTCTTTGGTGGAAACCACTTTTGCCAGGTCCATGCCCTTTAGGCCAGGAAATGCTTCCGCCTGCGCTAGAGCGCTTGCTTCATCAATGTTTTCGCCGGCAAGGATGCAACCATTTTGAGCACCTTTTTCACGTAACACTCGTGTCAATTTACGGGTATCTATATCGGCAATGCCCAAAATATTATTGGCTTTCAGGTAATCGCTTAAATTCTGCTCGTTTCTAAAATTGCTGGCAAGTAGAGGTAAATCTCGGATCACTAAACCTTTTGCCCAGATAGTTTCAGATTCTTCGTCTTCACTATTGGTCCCCGTGTTGCCAATATGGGGATATGTCAGGGTAACAATTTGCTCTGCATAAGAGGGATCTGTAAGAATTTCCTGGTAACCCGTCATTGATGTATTAAAAACAACTTCACCAACAGCCGCCCCTTCTGCACCTATTGCGGTGCCTCTAAATACAGTGCCGTCTTCCAGCACCAAAATAGCAGATTTAGTCAATTTAACCTCCGTAAAGAAGAAAAGAAACCTAACAACGAAACAAGAGTTTTTGCTTAACTATTAAGTACAATTTCTTTGTCAAAACGCCCCCAAACAGTGAAATTTTGACAAATTCCGCGCATTCTACGCGGAAGCACAAGTTTCGTCTAGTAAAATAGTTAAAAACTGGCGCTTTTATATGAATTTCCTGCAAAACACCTAAAAGTACCAGTTTAATAAAAAATCAGTCCTTTAATCCCAAGACATCCTGCATATCATAATAGCCGGGTTCAGCCTTGGCTAACCAAGCGGCAGCTCTCATTGCGCCTAAGGCAAATGTCATTCTCGAGCTCGCCTTATGAGTGATTTCTATGCGCTCACCCAAATCGGCAAAAAACGCCGTATGCTCACCGACAATATCGCCAGCCCTGATGGTGGCAAATCCAATGGTATCCCTATCTCTTTCCTCGGTAATACCTTCTCGGCCATAAACAGCACATTTATTCAGATCCCGACCCAAAGTTTCAGCAATCACCTGGCCCATTTTAACCGCAGTGCCCGAAGGCGCATCTTTCTTGAATCTGTGATGCGCTTCAAAAATTTCTATATCAGTATAGTCGCCAATGGCCTTAGCGGTAATTTCAAGCAGCTTAAAGAGTAAATTAACGCCAACACTGGTATTGGGCGCAAGCACAAGCGGGATGTCTTTTCCGGCCTGTTCAATAATCTTCACCTGATCATCGCTGAAACCTGTGGTGCCTATGACCAGGGCCTTATTATGTTGCCGGCACCACTTGATGTTATCCAGTGTTGATTCGATGGAGGTAAAATCTATCAGCACATCTGCCGCCAACAAGGGCTCAAGCGCTACGGTCGTTTTCTTGCCTATGGCACCTATACCCGCCAGTTCCCCCAAATCAAAGTCGACAAATGAAGACGCTTGTCTGACACTTCCGCCAACAAGCTCAATACTGTCATGTTCTACGGCGGCCTGTATAAGGTTTCTTCCCATGCGGCCACTACAGCCTAAAATTGCTACTTTTACTGTCATGTTCACTCTTTTTAATCTTTTATGGTTAAAGGATAAGCCAGGGTTTTTGAGCTTGATAAATCTTGAGAAACCACATTCACAATCGATGCCTGATCATTTTCGACGACAACATGATAAAAGGCCGAAAAGTCTGCAAATATCTCCTGCTGGTTATTGATAAAGTCCCAGTCGACGCACACTAACACCAGGCTCTCGGTTAAGTTGACATAGCTTGCCCTGGTAGCCACTATGTTTTGCGTATTGGCCAGTTTTAGCTGGGCAAATATATTGTCAAATTCCCGATTGAACTCTGCCGGTTCAGATAGCAACACCACCCTGTCATGAGTATGTAAGGTACAGGGCAAGTGATAGCATTCGCTCACTGCCTCAATATCGTATTTTTTAAACCCCGCCAGATATAGGCTAAATAGCTTTTCCAGTTTTTCCTTTAACACTTGTTCTTTTTCCGCCTGCTTTATTTACCAATAACTATATTTTAATTTTCACTATGCCATGCTTTTTAGGCATAAAAAAACCGGGAAAACCCGGCTTTTTCAATCACTCATTAGCTGACAATGGCTAATAGCTCAACATCGAAGACCAATGCCGAGTATGGAGGAATTGCCCCCTGAGAACCACGCTCGCCGTAAGCCAGGTTATAAGGGATATATAGGCGCCACTTAGAGCCTTCGGTCATCATTTGCAGGGCTTCCGTCCAACCTGCGATAACACCGCCTACCGGGAACTCAGCAGGCTGGCCACGATCATAGGAGCTGTCAAAAACATCACCATTAATGAAGGTACCGTGATAATGAGTGCGAACCGTGCTTTGTGCAGTAGGCTTTTCACCGTCACCCGTTGCAATAACTTCATACTGTAAGCCAGACTCAGTCACTGTGACTTCTTCGCGCTTGGCATTTTCAGCTAAAAAGGCTTCGCCTTCAGCAGACTTTTCTTTTGCCGCCGCTTGCTCTAGCTCTTGCAGTTTCTTGGATACGATAGAAAAAGCTTCGTTAAGCTTTTCATCTGATACTTGGCTCTCTGCATTGGCTAATGCATCAGCCAGACCTGCCTGAACGGCAGAAACATCAAAATCTTTAAAAGGATTGTTACGCAACTGATCACCTAGCTGGCGGCCAACACCGTAACTTACGCGCTGTTCAACTGATTCAAATTTATTTTCAGACATGCTCACACTTCATATTTGGAGGATAATAAAAATTCGCGCAAGAATAGCATAAAGTCGAGAGTGACTGTAGTCTTTATCCCTGACAAATTGCCAATAATTGTACATATTTTGTTTCTGGCCACAAAATACTGTCAGAACCAGTTAACATAGTGGCTTTATTCGGTGTTTTATATGCAACAGCTTCTAACACCTACCAATTTAGCCATCTAAACATCCACATTGACAGTCTCTGTTAGTTTGTTGTCTAATGGCGGCTGAATGAAAACTAATAATAACAATAATATCGAGTGATTGAATGACAGAAAACAAAACCACGGAAAAGCGCATGACCGCCCTATTGCCCTTTGGTGTATTTCTAGGGCTATTTTTAGGTACAGGTATCATTCTTACTCTACAAGGAGTTGACTACGCTTTCTATCAACTACCCGCTAGTATCGCCATTATTCCAGCTATTTTATTTGCCATTTTCCTGGGTAAAGAATCGGTCAATGAGCAAATTAACCAGTTCATTACAGGGGCTGGCCATCAAAATATTATCACCATGTGTATCATTTACCTGCTGGCCGGTGCCTTTGCTACGGTTGCCAAAGCAACAGGTAGTGTTGATGCCAGTGTGCAACTCGGCTTGTCGGTATTCCCTGATTATCTGATATTGCCGGGCTTGTTTATTGTTGCCGCATTTCTTTCTACCGCTATGGGGACCTCCATGGGCACCATAGCGGCCATGGCGCCCATTGCTCTGGGCTTTATAGACTCGGCACAGCTTAACCCAGGATTAGTGGCCGGTTGCTTGATTTCCGGCGCCATTTTCGGTGACAACTTATCCATCATATCCGACACCACCATTGCCTCAACCCGCAGCCAGGGCGCCCATATGAAGGACAAATTCAAGGTCAATTTCAAATTTGCGCTGCCGGCGGCCCTGGTTTGCCTGCTATTTTATGCCTTGATGGGAACCAGTGTTCCCCACGATGTTGCCCAGGCTACTAACTTTATCGGACTCATTCCCTATATAGTCATCCTGGCATTGGCCCTGTTTGGCGTGAATGTGTTCGTGGTGTTGATCGTAGGTATTTTCCTTGCTGCCGGGATAGGTATCTCTACGGCCGATTACAGCCTGAGTCGCTGGGTGTCAGATATCAACGATGGCTTTGCCAGCATGCAGGATATTTTTATTCTCTCTCTTCTTATCGGCGGGCTTAGCGCCCTGATCGGCCGACAAGGCGGCTTGATGGCGCTAACCCACTGGCTTGAAGCCTGGGCCAGGCGAGTGAGCCCGGGAAACGAAAAGCGTGCGGCCGGCTTGGGGATAGCAGCCCTGGCCTTTAACAGTAACTTTTTTACCGCGAATAATACTGTTTCTATCATTATTACCGGTGAAACGGCAAAGCAATTGGCGACAGATGGCGATATCAGCCCGGCACATTCCGCCAGCCTGTTAGATATTTTTGCCTGTATCAACCAGGGATTATTGCCTTACGGTGCACAGGCCCTGTTGCTCGGTGCCACCCTAGGGATTTCTCCGATGGATGTGGTGAGCTATGCCTTCTACCCCATGGTGTTGTTTTTTGTCGCCGGTTTTACCTTCTGGCGACTCACTCGCCAATAGAAAAAAGCCGCTTTTTAGCGGCTTTTTTTATCTCTTCGGTTTTACACACCTGGGGGCATTGCCCGGCTGATAGTAGGCCATGGACTGGTCCAGGTGACTGGATAAGTCACGGATGCGGGTTTGATGGGATGGGTGGGTAGACATAAACTCGGGCGGCGCCCCCTTGCTATGCTTGGCCATGTTTTGCCAGAGGCTGATACTGGCCTTGGGATCGAAGCCGGAGCGAGCCATCAGATCCTGGCCGACAATATCCGCTTCACTTTCATGCATACGGCCATAAGGCATTAACACCCCATACTGAATGCCCAGTCCCAGGCCGGCCATCCACAGATGCTTATTTTCTATATCCTGGCTGTCCAATACCGCCCCGGCAATGATAAGGCCGGTTTGTGATAGCTGGCTCGAAGACAGCCTTTCATTGGAGTGGTGTTCAATGACATGGCCCACTTCATGGCCAATAATGGCGCCCAGTTGATCCTGATCTTCCGCCACCGCCAAAATGCCGGTATAAACACCAATTTTTCCTCCAGGTAAGGCGAAGGCATTGATTTGCTTGGAATCAAACACCACCACTTCCCAGGCGCCGCCATGGGCTGATTTAGGGACATTCTTGGTGATTGCCGCGGCGACGCATTGCACATAGTCATTGGTTGCTCTATCTGTACTGATTTTTTCCTTTTTCTTCATTTCCTTAAAGGAAGCTATGCCCATCTTATCCAGTTCGGCATTGGAAAATAGGGTGATCTGGTTACGCCCGGTTGATGACTTGGTGCAGGCGGTCAATGCGATAGATAAAGCGGCGACAGCCAACAAAGAAGTTGCTTTCAATTTCATTACTAATCCATGAACAAAATGATTTACTGATAAGTATTTTATTCAAGCCAAGCGGACTTTGCACTTGTTTTCATAAGTTAAGGCTCAAATAAAACCGCCTGTTACGCCATAGCAGTTTTTCTGATATTAAAGGTAAAGGAGATCTCCTGGCCTAAATGACTAATTAACTATACGGATCGGTATAAGTGTGTCTCGCCCTTTGCTAGCACCGAAAACATCCTGAGGTTTAAAGCCCAGGGTGACATGAAAATCCTTGGCCTTAAGTAACAGGTTTTGTCGATAAAACTGGCCGTCACTCGACTCTGCGACGACAAAATAGGCCGCTTTCCCCTCCTTTGACGCCTTGCCAAGCCCAATCAAGTTCACCCTAAGCACTTGGTCCAGCTTTATCTTACTCTTATCCAGTGTCTGATATTCATAGGGGTTGACCAAGGTCAGGTGAAAGTTTTGGTGGTCACGTGCCGCCTGGTTTTGTCGGTAGCCGGCAAATTCGTCCCCCAACTCAGCTTTTAATTGCTCAAGATAAGGCGCCAAATCTGCTGCACTCACCCTGCCGCCGATATAAACCAGTCCCGCACTGTCTTTTAACTCGGTGGCCTTAATCAGCAAACTCTTGCTTAAGTGACTGTTTGGCTGATCGCTTTGTTTTAGTGCTTTCATTCTTTTATCCAGATTCGGACTAGCCTTCGTCGCTTCGACCTTTGACTGTTCAAGCAGGCGATCGGCAATGCTGATGGCAAGCGTCCTATTTGAAAACAATAAGCTAAGGACAAGAATTAAAACCAGGTTTTTCATAACAGAGTCACGGCGCCAGGGCAGTATTATTAAATCGACAATGCTACACTTATAACATAGTTAAAATATAAAGTCCGTAAGAGCCATGTGAATGAAGTACTGGATCACGCCCGAACTGTTTCAACAAATTGCACTGTTTCTGGTGGACTACAAGTGGCGATTGTTACTGTGGAGCCTGCTCTCCTTTGTGCTGTTTGCCCTGCTTGAGATGCAGATCGTATTGACCACCCCCAACCTGCTGGTTTGGCTAGCCATTTTTATCCTGTTCGCCGCCATTCAATCCCTGATATTTGCCGCTTTTATTTTCTTTTTCCAGCAGTTGCCTTCCTCCAAGGCTGAAGATGCCTATTGGTTTAAGCTGTATAGAACGGTGGAGTGGTGCGAAACCCTGCTTTTTGCATTACTACTGCCAATGCCAATATTAACCTTTATTTATGCCATTATCATTGCCAACGGCTAGCAATAATATCTATATTCAAGCTCCCTGAATTTACTAAAAAACAAATGAAACAGCCATGATTATCGGTGCCTTTAGCCTCATCGGCAGGCTGCTAGTCCAGCTGCATGAACAAAATCTGGCTATAGGCTAACGCCATATTGAGTAAACAAGGCCAGCATATCTTCTTCCGTTAACACCTTAACACCGAGATCCTGTGCCTTGGTCAGCTTAGAGCCCGCCTTTTCCCCGGCCACCAGGTAATGAGTTTTTGCCGAAACGCTGCCTGAGACTTTAGCGCCAAGCGATTGCAGTATAGCCTTGGCCTCATTGCGGCCCATTTGGCTTAAGGTGCCGGTCAGGACAAAGGTTTGCTCTTTTAACGGCTGCTGATCGGCAGACTTAACCTCAATATCCGGCCAGCTCATATATTGCTCCAGCTCCGCAATCACCTCTATATTGTGTTCCTGGGCAAAAAAGTTGACGATATTCTTGGCCACTACCTGGCCAACATCAGGCACTTGCTGCAGGGCCTCTTCATTGGCTGCACGAATCGCATCAAAAGTCAGGAAATGGTTTGCCAGGTTAGCCGCCGTGGTTTCACCCACTTCGCGAATCCCCAGAGAATAAAGAAATTTTGGCAAGCTGGTCTGGCGCGCCTTGTCTATTGCCTGGATCAGGTTAGCCGCCGATTTTTGTCCCATGCGCTCCATGGTGCTGACATCCAGCTCGGTTAACTTGAACAGATCGGCGGGGGTAGCAATCAGTTTTTCATCGACCAATTGTTCAACCAGTTTATCTCCCAGGCCATCGACATCCAGGGCCTTGCGCGAGGCAAAATGCTTGATGGCCTCTTTGCGCTGAGCACCACAAAAGAGCCCGCCACTACAGCGTAATACCGCCTCGCCCTCTGCTTTAGTTACTGCTGAGTCACAAACCGGGCAGCTGGTGGGAAAACGAATATCCCGGGCATCTGCTGGTCGCCTGTCCATCACGACACTGACCACCTGGGGAATAACGTCACCTGCTCTTCGGATCACCACGGTATCCTTAACCTTAATGCCCAGGCGGTCGATTTCATCCTGGTTGTGCAAGGTGGCATTACTGACAGTGACGCCGCCGACGAATACCGGCTTTAACCTGGCGACCGGCGTAATGGCGCCGGTGCGGCCCACCTGGAACTCAACGTCCTCCAATAAGGTTAACTCCTCCTGAGCCGGAAATTTATAGGCGGTGGCCCAGCGAGGCGCCCTGGCGACAAAGCCAAGCTTCTTCTGCAAGCCGATATCATCCACCTTAAGTACCGTGCCGTCGATTTCGTAGCTCAGCCGTTCACGTTGCTCCAATATGCTCTGATAAAACCCTTCAACCTCGTTCGCACTGTCCAGCAGCTTCACTTGGGGACACATGGGCAGGCCCAGAGCTTTGATTTGACATAAGCGGCCAAAGTGTGAGCCCTGCAACCAGGACTCGTCGAGCACATCCGAGCCCTTGTCGCCGACAAAGCCTATGCCATAGGCATAAAACGCCAGATTACGCCTGGCGGTGATTTTAGAGTCCAGCTGGCGCAGACTTCCGGCGGCGGCATTACGCGGGTTGGCAAAGGTTTTCTCTCCCTTGGCTTTGGCCTGTTCATTGAGTTGCTCGAAGCTGGCCTTGGGCATAAAGACTTCACCACGCACTTCCAGCACTTTGGGGTAATCACTGCCCTGAAGCCTAAGCGGAATGCTTTTAATGGTACGGATATTCTCCGTGATATTTTCCCCGGTCGCGCCATCGCCTCGGGTCGCTGCCTGTACCAAGACTCCATCTTCATACCTCAGGCTCACTGCCAGGCCGTCGAGCTTGGGCTCGGCACAAAATTTAAGTGAATTAGCGTCACCAATACGATCCGAGACGCGTTTAACAAATGCCTGCCATTCCTCTGCGGAAAAGACATTATCCAGGGAAAGCATGGGCAATTGGTGCGTGACCTGAGTAAATGACTTTAATGCTTCACCACCAACTTTTTGGCTGGGGGAGTCCATTGATTTCAGCTGTGGATGCTCGGTTTCTATTGCAATCAACTCTCGCATCAGCCGGTCATACTCGGCATCCGGTACGCTCGGTGCGTCTAAGACATAGTATTGATGATTATACAGGTTGATTTGATGTTGTAGCTCGGCAACACGTGAAGATAGTGAGGATTCAGTCATATTGTTTTAGTTATCAGTTAAAAATAAAAAAGCCCCAACATTAGCGGCGTTGAGGCTGGCTGTTCGTGATGATATTTATACCGCAGCTATTCGGCTTTTGCGATCGAACTCTCGGATTTTGCCGATATAGTGTTGTTCGGTTTGCTTGGTCATGACGCTACGCTTGTCATCGAGCAACTGGGCATTAAACTCCTGCGCCAGGTGTTTCGCCGCGGCCAGCATTTGCTCAAATACCTCAAAAGGGTCACCGGCATTGGGCAGGGTCATAAACAGACTCACCCCCTGAGTGGCAAAACTTTCCATGGCATCCAAATCAAAGGTGCCTGGATTCATCATATTGGCCAGGCTAAAGGTAACCTTGCCATTGCCAGCGTTATCCTGGTGCCGGTGGAAAATATTCATTTCCCCATACTTCATGCCCAGGGTCAGTAGGCAAGGTAGCAGGGCAGCACCTGAGATCACCTGGTTTTCCGGCATGACCACAGATAATACTATGACTTCCGGGTCAATCGGCTGTTTTGCCGCCGCTGGCACCTCATCTTTTGCCGTCATGCTGGGCAGGTCACCGAGTTCATCGTCGAAATCAAAGCCCATCTGGTTGCGTTTCAAAGACTCCTTAGCAGGTTTTCTTGCCGCACGTTTACGCTGTGGTTTGGCCTGAATGACGGGCTCTTGATAAACGGCCTGTTCGGCCTTGGTTTCTGCTTCAACATCAGCTTCCTTAGGCAAGCCTTCCGAGACCGGCGGCTCCAGTATCATATCCGGTGCGGGCTCATCGGCAATTGCCGTAAAGCTGGATTTTTCAAAATCCTTAGGTATCGGCTCTTCGGCGTAGTCTGGCGCCGGTGCCGGCTGCTCGGGTATTTCTTCGGCAGATAGCTCGGGGGCGACTTTTTCTTCACTAGAGGCCGACTCTACCACCCTGGCCCTGCTGACGCCATCCTGATCAAAGCCCGCCGGGTCAAAGCCGCGTTCCATTGGCTCCATAGGTTCATTTTTGGCCTTTAGCTTATAGGGGTTTTTATTTTTTCTTATCGTCCACAGTCCGTGAATAAAAATGGCGCCAATAATAATAGCACTGATAATAATTAATGCGTTTCTGAAATTACCTTCCATCACCTAGCCTACTTAGGATACTTCTGCCATGGCAATCGCCTCGTCAATATCAACCGCCACCATGCGAGAAACACCGGGTTCAAACATGGTTACTCCGGTTAAATGCGAAGCCATCTCCATTGCTATTTTATTATGACTGATATAAATAAATTGTACGGTTTGGGACATTTCCCGCACCAGATTACAAAAACGTCCCACGTTAGCATCGTCTAACGGAGCGTCAACTTCATCCAGCATACAAAAGGGTGCCGGATTTAATCTAAAAATTGCAAACACTAATGATAAAGCGGTCAGCGCTTTTTCACCACCCGATAATAGATGAATTGTGCTATTTTTTTTACCAGGTGGTCGAGCCATTATGGTGACCCCGGTATCCAAGAGATCTTCACCCGTTAACTCCAGGTAAGCACTGCCGCCACCAAAAACCTTTGGAAACAAATGTTTAACATCATTATTGATTTGATCAAAGGTGAGTTTAAACTTGTGGCGACTTTCCCTGTCTATCTTGGCAATCACGGACTCTAGCGTTTGAATTGCCTTGGTCAAGTCCAAGTCCTGTTGGTCGAGAAAGCTCTTGCGCTCAAACTGAGCCTGATATTCATCTATCGCCGCCAGATTAATCGGCCCCAGCTGACTAATGTCTTTAGCCAGGCGGACCAGCTTGACCTGCCATAAAGATTCATTGATATTGTCTGGCATTTCAGCCAGGACAAGTTTCAGGTCCCGCCGCATTTCAACCAGCTGCTCCCAGGCCGTTTCCGCCCGTAGCCTAAAGCTTTCTGCATCAAGATGAAGTTGTGATATTTGCTCCTTAAACTGAGCAATATTGCTTTCGATGGCCTTTTTTTCATTGTCGAACTGAGTCAGCTTTTGTTGTGCCTGTGCCTGTTTCTTCTCAATAGTTAAGATATCGGCTTCAACCTCGGCGATTTTTTTCAAGCTGTCCTGCAATTTGCCTTCTTCCTGCGACAGATTGATTGCAAACGATTCTCCTTCATGCGCCAATAGCGCTTGTTGCTGGACTAACAGGGCCAATTGTTCTTTGTGCCTGGCGATAACCTGTTGACTGTGCTGCCCTTGATGAGTGTTGGCTTTTATTGATACCGCCAGATCATGACGCTTGTCGTTAAACTCCTTGACTTGCAATTGCGCCTGTTTAAGCTGTTGCTGCTCCTGCTCTATTTGTGCATTTAACGCCTGATGCCGGCTTTCATCCGGTAATTGCTCTTGCAGGTCATCCAACTCCTGTTGCAGCTGCTGCTCAATTTTCTGCTCGCTTTTCTGCAATGCCTCCAGCCTTGATTGCTCATTTTGCAACTCCAGCACTTGTTTGTCCTGATAGGCTTTTTCCTGGTGCATTAATGCGATTTCTTGTTGGCAGGCTTGAGTTTCTTCTCGAACATCGGCAGTTTTATTGGCATAGTCCTGCCGTTGATTTTGCAGGCGCATAACCTCTTGCTCGTATTTTTCCAGCCGCTGTTGACCATCATCAAGCTTGGCCGCTAATAGCTCTTGTTCTTCAAGCAACCGATTAAGGCTTTCTGTTACTTGCAGCACATTTGTCGAGCCTTGAGCAATGCCCTTGCGCAAAAAGCCATGGCCCAGCCAGGAGGTATCTGGGCAGATCACCGACTCATTAGCCGCCAAAGAGCCAATCAGTTGCCGTGCCTGTTCAAGGTCTTCGGCCAGGTAAATTTGATTTAGCCAGGCGTGAAAGGCACCACACCCCATGACTTTTTCCGCCAAGGTGCCCGGTTTCACCGGCTCTTGTACTCCTTCACTTTTGACCAAAAAAGCGGTATCCAGGTCAATGGCCGCAGGAAATTCAGCCACCTGCTCTGCCTGCAGCCATGAAGCCAAGACGGTCTCCAAGGCGTCTTGCCATTGTTTTTCGACGTTAAGCTGAGTAAACAGGGCGCCTTGTCCGGATACACCTTGCTTGGCCAGCCACTCTGACATCGCCTGGTACCAGTCGGGCTGTACTTCCAGTTGTGCTTGCATTTGCCTAATGTTGGCTTGTTGGGCCTGGTAGAGTCCCAGCTGCTCAGCACGCTCTTGGACAAGAGCATTCTGTTCTTGCCTGGCCTGCGCCAGCTTTTCTGCAATGGCATTTTCCTGAAGCGCGAGCTCCTCAGCCTGCTCCAGCAATAAGCTAAGCCTAGTTTCCTTTTCAGAAACCTGCTCAGCCTTATTGGACATTTGTAATTGATTTAGCCTGCTAACAATGCTTTTTTTGTCCGATGCCGCCTTGGTCAACAGGCTTTGCTGAAACTGAATTTTGCTATCCAGTTTTGATTGCCTTTCGATAAACTCGCTTCTTTGTCGGTTATGACTATCCCAGCTTAGTTGCCTTTGCTGCAGATCCGCCATCAGCTGCTCTACCCGATCCTGGACACTGTCAAGCTGCTGCTCAATCAGGGTCAGTTCCGGCTGTTGCTCTTCTACCTCGGCCAATGCAAGCGCTAGTTTTTCCTGCTCCCGCACCAAAGCCTTTTCTTCTTCAAGCATAAGCTGTTTGTGCTGCTCGAGTTTGCCTTTATGCTGAACTTGCTGCTGTTTCAGGTGCTTAATGCTTTGCTCTATGCGCGCGATATCATTAGATAAATGAAGTTTTTTCTGTTGCAAATCAACCAAACCTTCACTGCCCAACTCAAGCGCCTGCCTGGACATAAAGGCATCAATTTCATGCTTGTTCTGTACCAGCAGCAAATCATCAATTTGTGTTTGTACCGACGTGGCTTTCTGTCGTATCTGCTCGGCCTTTTGTTCAAACTTTTGCCACTTAAAGGCGGCGAGCTCGGCCTTGTGTTTCCTCTCTTCGGCCTTTAGGGTTTTAAATCGCTTGGCGGCCTCTGACTGCTGGTGAAGCTTGTCCAACTGGATATCCAGCTCGGCCCGGATATCACTTAAACGGTCAAGGTTTTCCCGGGTATGACGAATGCGATTTTCGGTATCACGGCGCCTTTCCTTATATTTGGAAATACCGGCCGCTTCTTCAATAAAGACCCTTAGCTCCTGGGGTTTGGATTCGATAAGACGGGAGATGGTGCCCTGCTCAATAATGGCATAGCTTCTCGGACCAAGGCCCGTGCCGAGAAAGATATCGGTGATATCCCGACGCCGACACTTGCTGCCATTAAGGTAATAGGTATTTGCCGCCTCTCGGTTGACTAGTCTACGAATAGAGATTTCATTGCGATCCGCCATATTGCCCTGAATTCGCCCCTGAGTATTCTCAAAAACGAGTTCAACACTGGCCTGGCCGACGGGTTTTCTGCTGGCAGCGCCGTTAAAGATAACATCCGTCATGGCATCGCCACGCAGGTTTTTCGCCGAGCTTTCGCCCAGTACCCATCGTACCGCATCTATGATATTCGACTTGCCACAGCCATTAGGGCCGACCACGGCCGTCATATCCTGCTCAAACGGCACCTTGGTGGGATCAACAAATGATTTAAAGCCGGCTAACTTGATATGCTTTAAACGCATAAATAGGCAAAACCTATGATTCTCCAGGGCGTGTTGCTCTTTCAAGTTTGAATTTTGTTCAAAATAAACCTGAAAGATCAACACGCCCTAATAATTATTATAATGAATACGACTTTATCAGAATTTGTCGTACTTTGTAACAAGGGCACACTGTAATTCAGCCTCGCCAGGCCTTATACTCCATTTAAAACAGCAAGCAGCTAGAATAAGTGTTTAACCATGCAGCAAGACAACAGGCAATTAATAGCAAACAGCGGTGCCGGCTATTTCTTTAAAGGCTTTGAATTAATTCGCATGAAAGGCATACGCCGATTTGTCTTGGTGCCGCTGACGGTTAATTTGCTACTCTTTAGCATAGCCTTTTATTTTATGTTCTTGCAGCTGGAACACTATATCGGCCTGATCCTGGCCTGGTTGCCGGAAATGCTATCCTGGTTAAGTTATGTTATCTGGCCGGTTTCCGTTTTGTTTTTACTGGTGTTTTTCTCCTTTATTTTCAGCTCCGTCGCCAACTGGATTGCCGCCCCCTTTAATGGCCTGTTATCGGAAAAAATGGAAGCCATGCTGTCTGGCAAAACCGCCCCCAGCGGTGGAGCCCTGGATATAGTCAAGGATATTCCACGCACACTGGGCAGAGAATGGTGCAAGCTGAAATACTATTTACCCCGCGCCATCGGCTTTTTGTTGCTTTACTGGATATTGCCCGTAATTGGGCAAGTACTTTGGTTTATGTTTCTTGCCTGGATGATGGCGGTTCAGTATAAGGACTATCCCTTTGACAATCATAAGATACCCTTTGGTGAAATGCGTACTGCCTTAAAGCAGCACCAGGGCATGAGCTACAGTTTTGGTATTATGGCAGCGCTATTTTCCATGATCCCCCTGGTTAATTTGATTGTAATGCCGGTAGCCATTTGTGGCGCCACGGCACTTTGGGTGGATCACTATCAGAAAGAATTTGCTGCCCGAACATACTAATTTGAATTTAATCAATAAGTTATTATTTTTCGAACAGATTGAGCGATCATTAATCCCGATTTGTCGCAATTTAACACAAAGTTTGTTTTTTAGGCTAAGCTATTAATATTCCATTGATAACTAGCGCATTGCACTATACATTGGAGCAAACTGACATGGAGAAGCCATCATGAAGGCTAGCAAGCAACTGAAATTTTTCCCCTTAATTAGCTGTTTACTATTATCACCGCTAAGCCATGCCCAGGCGCAGGGTGCGGTTGATATCAAGGTGATGGCAGAAGCAAGGGTGTTTGCCAACTTTACCGATGAGCTACCGGCCGTGCTCAATTACTTTGTTAACGCCTCAGAGCAGGAAGTGATTGAATTTTATCAGCAGGCCTATGGAGAGCCGTTAACACAGGAGCGGAAAAGGGGTCGTCTGACACTGCAGTTTAGCCAGGCAGAGAAGAATATTCGGGTGGTGATTTCGACACAAAATAATCACAGACAGGTGGATATTCTGGTTGAGAAAAATAATTAAGCCTAGAACAATGATGACATAAAAAAACACCGCCAGATGGCGGTGTTTTTTTATGCTGTTTTCGCACTAAGGTCTGTTGCTATTTATAAAGAATAGCGTCTACCGTCCCTTGTGCCAAAGGATGGTACCCAGGGCGGGCCTTTTCATATACCTTAGTAACCCAAGCCTTGCCCGCTTCTGTTTCTGCCAGGGTTTTGTATAACGGCACTATCAGCTTACGACGACCAATGCTGACCAGGTATTCTTCCATCGCCGGATATACCTTATCATAGCCGGTTTTAAGCGCTAACAAATACCAGGCATGAGCTATTTCCGCGTTGCTGCTGTTGGTTAGATTAAAGGCCTGATCAAATTCAGCCATACGCTCAGCCGACAAATCTAGTGGCAGGTTATTGATGAAATGCAACCATTCATGCAGGGTCCAGTTGTCGGTTGCCAATGCGTCAAGCTTAAGATCGCCGGCAAGCAACTTCGCTATGTTGTTATCGATAATGGAGAAGGCATCAGACTTGGGCTTAGGCACATAGCTGGGCAGTCCCTGCTCATAGATCCACTCACTCACTTCTTCGTCACTGACAATATTCGGGTACTTGTGGATCAGGTGTTTGTTAAGATACTTAACAAAGTTTTCCGTGCCCAGGCTTTGAAAGGCATGGTCGTTAAAATACTTTAAGATAAAGGCATCAAACTTATCGCGGCCAAATTTCTTTTCAAGGTAGATAAGAAACAGCTGCCCCTTGGTATAAGGCACCCCGGAAAAGGCATCATCCGGATCACGGCCGGCCAGATCGATATAAAGCTGGGTATCGCCCGGCGCCAGTTCGGCAATTTCATAATTCAGTCCTTGAGCATCAAGGGCCTGTTCCATTATGGCTCTATCTTCACCAAAAACGGCTTCCATGATGCGATTTTCAACATAGCTGGTAAAACCTTCGTTTAACCAAAGATCACGCCAGCTTTCATTGGTAACCAGGTTGCCAGACCATGAATGCGCCAGTTCATGGGCGATCAGGTTTACCAGGCTTTTATCGCCTGCAATAACGGTTGGGGTAATAAAGGACAATCTGGGGTTTTCCATGCCGCCAAACGGGAAGCTAGGCGGTAAAATCAATAGGTCATAACGACCCCAGCGATAAGGGCCAAACAGTTTTTCTGACTCGTCTATCATGGCCTGAGTATCATCAAACTCGGCGACGGCAGCATCCAAGATATAGGACTCTGCATAGATACCGGTTTGTTCACTCATGGCTTTAAATTTCAGATCACCGACACCAATGGCAATCAAATAGGGAGGAATCGCCTGGGGCATGGAAAAATAATAATCCCCGTCGCGTTCCGTGTCCGGGATATTATTTGCGCTCATCACCGCCAGTACATCCTTGTCCGTGGTAATACGCGCAGTATAGGTTACGCGAACACTGGGTGTATCCTGAATAGGGATCCAGGAGCGTGCATGAATGGCCTGGTTTTGGCTGAACATAAAGGGGGTTTGTTTACTGGCCGTTTGCTCGGGCGCCAACCATTGTAAACCTGAGGCTTTTTCTGTTGAGTGATAATAAACTCTTAATTTGCTTGCCTTAAATGCAGTATTAACGGTTAACTTAGAGCCCAGGACATCATCACGCTCTGCCAAATCATAGCTGACTTTTTGCCATTGGCCATTGGCATTTTGCGCCATCACCCCCTTGATCACCAAATCTCTTGTATCCAGCACCACAGGTTGTGCCTGCTCAGTCAGCCAGTTAAGGGTTAAGTCGGCAAAACCCGCCAAAGATTTTTGTTCAAAATCAACATTCAGATCTAAATAAACATGCTTAACCTTGACTTCATCGTAATTAGCATAAGTGTAGGCGTCCTCAACCTGAGCAAAAACCGAACAAGTCAGTAAACTCAGGGCCAGCGCCATAAAACGGGACTTTATTGTCATTTTTTATTTTCCGGTAAAAAAATAGGCCTAAAGGTTAATGTAACCTTTAGGCCTATTCAACTAATTTGCTATAAACTTGATTTTTTATTGCAAAGGATTCGCTAGGGCTTTTCCATCCTGATCACCACCCGCCTGTTCTGCCCACGGCCAAGCACGGTATTATTGGAGGCAATATGACGTTTTTCCCCATATCCTTTTGCTTCGATGCGGCTGGTATCAATACCGCTCTTTTCAAAATATTCCTTAATTTTTGCCGCCCGGCGCTCGGAAAGTTTCAGGTTAGGCCAACGGCCGCCGTAGCTGTCGGTATAAGCATCCACCAGGACCAGCTCAAGGGAAGGGTCAAGGGTCAGGTACTCAGTGATCATGGCCATGCGTTTTTGCGAGGCCTTGGTCAGGTTGTCGCTGTTGGATTGATAATTAAGCACCGTATAGGAAATATCATCAAAACTGTAATTTAACAGCTTGCCGAGGCAACTAACAAACTCTTGGTAGGCCTTTTGAAACTTGGCCGTCGATAAACCGACGGAGATCTTGTCTTGGTTACTATACCAGTCGTTATAGTAGAAGGTTGGGCTCATGCCCTGCTCTAATTCACTTAACATGGTCCAGGCGACTTTCTTCTGCAAGCTGGGAGAAAACTGTTTATGCAGTTTCATGTCCGCGATCTGCCTGCTGCCAACACCCGGCCGCCACTTAGGAGCGACAGAACGAACTTCAGCCAGGGAATAGCTGTCGGGCAATCGTAGCATGTCGAGCTCGAATGCCATATTGGTTTTACGACTTGCCTTGCTATAAAACTTGGCTTCACCATAATTGGGGATTTGATGCGATAATGTGCATTGCAAACGCGAGTTATCCGACAGTTGCCAGTTGGCGCTGTCCAGTTCTGCACTGTATTGACGTATTCCTGCATTGGCATGACCTGCTATCATGATAAATGCTAACGATACTATGCTTTTTTTCATAACAAGAATTTACCGCTCTAAGGTGATACTTTTGTTATCGACAAGTCCATGGATTACTTTACCAATTTTACGCCAAAAATCTAAGATAAAAAAATAATAATAAACCATTGGCGCTTTTTTGGTATTTTCTGAGATAATCGCGCTCCTATGTCGTTAGCCACAAAAAGCCCTTATTAAATTTATGTCAGAAGAAACCGTCAATTCTAATCCTATTGCCCAGGAGTCAGCTAAGTCTCAATATGCAAAAAGGTTTCGTGGCTATTTTCCCGTCGTTATCGATGTGGAAACCGCCGGCTTTAATGCCAAAACAGATGCCTTGTTAGAGATAGCGGCCACCTTGTTGTCGCTCGATGAAACTACCGGCCTGTTTCATATTGATGAAACCCTACAATTTAATGTCGAACCTTTTAAAGGCGCCAACCTGGAACCTTCTGCCCTGGCGTTTACCGGCATAGACCCAGACAATCCCTTGCGTGGAGCCGTCAGTGAAAAAGAAGCGCTAAGCGCCATTTTTAAGTTGATCCGTAAAAAAATGAAGGCGGCAGGCTGTCAGAGAGCCATCATGGTTGCCCATAACTCGGCCTTTGACCTGGGGTTTGTTAATGCGGCAACGGAGCGCTGTTCGATAAAACGCTCACCTTTTCACCCTTTCGTCAGCTTTGATACCACCACGCTTTCCGGCTTGGCATTAGGTCAAACCGTGCTGGCAAAGGCCTGTGCTGCCGCCAATATAGAATTTAATAATAGCGAAGCCCACTCTGCCCTCTATGATACCGAAAAAACCGCAGAATTATTTTGCTATATAGTGAATAAATGGCAAAAGCTGGGGGGCTGGCCTTTGGCTGATGACGTCCAAAGTTGTGATTAAAACTTGGACGGCGCCTTGGTTCTATTGTTATGACGAAGAATAATATTGCGTAGCGCAATTACCGTCAGCAAAAACGCAACAAATTGCATCACAGGATGTTCAAAAACCATAATCAAAAATATTGCCGTTGCGCCATACCAGTATGGCGCATATTCGTACGCCACTTCCGGAAGATGATGCCTGATTTTGCGCTTACTCTCCAAATCAAGCCGGTTGACGGCGGATCGGCTGACTAAAATCACACAGCCAATGCCATAGAACATGGCGGCCGAGACCATTAAGCCCCACTCTTGATGAAAAATCAGCAGGTAACCGGAAACCGCAAATGACAAAAAAGGTATATTGTCATAGAGAAATTGATATAGTTTCAAGCCAGAGTCCTTTTCCTTTTTACAACTTAATCTCTAGTCTAGACGACTTTTTTACACGGTGCTTTATTATAAATAATTAATGAGGCATAAAAAAAGCCGCAAATGCGGCTTTTTTTCAAGGACTTAATAACAACTTAAAGCTGGTCAGCGTTATCAGCTAAGTAAGAAGCAACACCTTCAGGGGATGCCGTCATACCTTTATCACCTTTGTTCCAGCCTGCCGGGCAAACTTCACCATGCTCCTGGTGGAATTGTAATGCATCAACCATGCGCAGCATTTCATCAACATTACGGCCCAGTGGTAAATCGTTGACTACTTGATGGCGGACAGTACCTTCTTCATCAATTAAGAAAGAGCCACGGAATGCAACGCCTGCTTCAGGGTGTTCAACATCATAGGCTTGGCAGATTTCATGCTTAACATCAGCAACCAAAGTGTATTGAACCGGGCCAATTCCACCTTCATTTATCGGCGTGTTACGCCACGCATTGTGTGAAAACTGGGAATCAATAGAAACACCAATGACTTCTACGCCACGGCTCTTGAATTCATCCATACGGTGATCAAAAGCTAACAGCTCAGATGGGCAAACAAAGGTAAAATCCAACGGGTAGAAAAATACTACCGCTTTCTTGCCTTTAATCGCTTCAGCTAAATTGAAATTATCGACAATTTCACCACTACCCAATACAGCTGCAGCAGTAAAGTCTGGTGCAGGACGACCAACTAATACACTCATTTTGTTCTCCATATGATTAAAATGTCAGCACGACTTTGGGTTGATTGTGACAAATCTAACAAAGCCCTCTGATTAACTAACTTCTTTAGTATTGTGTTATTAATTTAATTTTCAATGCAAATTATGCATTTTCTTCAGAATTTTGTTTGGCTGCTACTTCTTTAACCAAAGTCTGTAGTTCACCTTGCTGAAACATTTCCAAAATTATGTCACAACCACCGATCAATTCACCTTCAACCCATAGTTGCGGGAAGGTCGGCCAGTTAGCATACCCCGGCAACTCGGCACGAATATCAGGGTTTTGCAAAATGTCCACATAAGCAAACTTCTCATTACAGGAAATCAACGCCTGTGAAGCTTGAGATGAAAAGCCACAGCTAGGAAGTTTAGGAGAACCTTTCATATACAACAAGATAGGATTCTCAGCGATTTGCTGTTTAATACGTTCAATTGTTTCCATGATAACCTCTACATTGGAATAACTATTAGATTAGTTACTTTACAGTTACATTAATTACTGCAGTTTATACTATCTTTGCATTAACCAATCTAATAACTACTGCCAATAATATATAAACTAATAACTTGATAAAACCCATGGTAATCACTATATATTTAGGTACACTACCTAAGTTTTATAAAACTTGAGTATTTTACTAGGTTTTTATTAAAAACAAACTATTTCTTTGAATTTTTACGTTAGAATAAATTTGGATGATCAATTTTGGGAGAGAAAAATGGCCATTGAATTACCTGCGTTACCTTATGAAATGAATGCATTAGAGCCGCATATATCCAATGAAACATTGGAATATCACTATGGTAAGCATCACAACACCTATGTTGTAAAATTAAACGGACTGATAGCAGGAACCGATTTTGAAGGAAAATCACTGGAAGAGATCGTAAAAACTTCGTCCGCTGGCGTCTTTAATAATGCAGCACAGATTTGGAATCATACCTTTTACTGGAACAGTTTAACGCCTGACGGTAAAGGTGAACCTAGTGGTGCATTAGCCGAGGCTATCAACCAAAACTTTGGCTCATTTGAGGAGTTTAAAGCAAAGTTTACCGACAGTGCCATTAACAACTTCGGCTCCAGCTGGACCTGGCTGGTAAAAAGTGCCGATGGCAGCTTAGCCATTGTCAATACTTCCAATGCCGCAACACCGCTAACTGAAGAAGGGGTAACCCCTTTGTTAACGGTGGATTTGTGGGAACACGCCTATTACATTGATTATCGTAATTTGCGCCCCAACTATATGGAAGCATTCTGGGCATTAGCCAACTGGGATTTTGCCAGCGAGAACTTCTTGGCCTAATCGGCGTAACAAGAGAAAAAAGCGAGCTTAGCGCTCGCTTTTTATTGAGTTAATCATGCTAAAACACTTTAATCACTTTTACTGAATCATCTACATTGGCTGCATCTATATAGCCAATGCCTTTTCCCTCTGAAGAAACAAACGCGAGTACGTCCTTGTCTGATGAAAACTCCTTCGGTGGCTTGCCTTTTCCTGAAAATACTCGTTTTGACCAATAAGCTTTGACCTGGCTGGCACTTTTTTTCAGTACTTTTTGTTCAAACTCTTTACGAGTACTGTTGCCAAATTTTAGATTGGCGGGTGCTGCCGAATCACCATTGGCATATGCTTTTAGTTTACCTAGGAACAACCTGGAAATATCATTATCAGAAATTGTATTGTTATTGCTGGGATGAACAATAACGGCTACGTCAGCTAATGCATGAATACTGAAACACCACAAAAAGAAGATAATATTAGATTTTAAAAAGTTCATTTTACCCTCCTTTAAAATACACTAACTATGGCGGCACGAAATAAACCGGCATCATTTGCACCATCAAGATCATCTGAAAAGTCAGTGTATTCAAATTTTAATGCCGCTGAATCATGAAAGTCCCACCTAAGACCCAGAGTAAAATAGCTTTGCTCGACTTTTTGCGATTCAATCACGGCTTCGGTGCTGGCAATCAAGAAATCCAATGCTGGGTCGAGTCCTTTCGGGATATGAGCGACATAATTATCTTGCGTGTTAGAGTCTTCACCATAAGTAAAATGCAATAAAAACTCATTGAATCGTTTGCCCGCCATGATATAGAAAGACTCTTGATCCCCTAGCGCCATCTCATCCAGGATCAAGTCTGTATACTCCCCGACGATAAGAAAGTCTTCATAGTCAATTTGAAAGCCAAATTCGTAAAACTCTCCGGTATCTTTAGCCAGTTCAATCTCATCAGCTATATCGCTAAAGCCCGCTTGCTGCCAGCCAGAAATCAACGGCTGAATGGCGGCTACCGGAATATTCACTTCAGCCTGAAAATAACCGGCCCTGAGTGTTAACCAGTTTTTGGTTAATGTCAGTGAGGCGCCGACAAAATCATTAAACTCTGGGTTGGTTGTTTCACCGAGTAGCGTTATTTCATCATCATTGCCGCCATAGGAAAAATGAAATACGCCATCAAAACTTCCTATTTGCCCCGAATATATGGCGGCAACACCATCAAAAGTATCAAAGGCCAGGCTGTAAACCCCTGGTGGTGGACTTATCCAGTGGTAAGCATACGATACGTCGAGAAAATCAGAATACATGTAAAATGGCGCACGCTGCCGGCCTGCGAGCAAACGCAAATTGTCACTTGCATCATAACTAAAATATGCCCATTCAAAATCAGGGTCCCAGTCATTTTCCCCCCGGGAAAGCACCTGTACCGTCACCCCTAACTTATTGCCTAAATCACTGGACGCTTGCAGCGCAAACAATGAACCAGTTTCAAAGTCAAACGTGTCATCGTAGCCATAGAGAGTTTCATCACTTGATGTTGTTACCCCACCCACGACCGAAGCAAAACCGTTAAAAACAATTTCTGCCTGGACTGCACCTATGAATAGAGCACAAACAAGAATTATTGGTTTAACTATATTTCTCATGTGTTCCTACCTTAGTTATTGAATACAAATTTATAATTGCATTTATCAAAATTTTTTATACTTTAAATTGGCGTGTCACGGCTTCAAGTTCGGACGCCAATTCAGTCAGACGGTTACTGACATTGGCAATCTCATGTGAAGCCTCTGAGGCTTCTTCCGCACAGGCCTGTATATCTTCAACATGACCAACCATCACACCGGATACCTGGTTTTGCTCCTCTGTAGCAACCGCAATCGCACCATTCATATCAGAGATAACATTGACCGTGTCGGTTATCACCACCAGGCTGTCTCCGGCTTCATTCGCACTCTCCACGCTAGCATCAACACTCGTTCTCGAGCTTTCCATCATGGAGACGGCTTTACTCGCCCCTGCTTGCAACTGCTCAAGCATCTGATTGATTTCTTCCGTTGACTCCTGTGTCCGCGAGGCTAGATTTCTGACTTCATCGGCCACAACAGCAAAGCCACGCCCCTGCTCTCCTGCCCTTGCCGCTTCAATTGCGGCATTTAATGCCAATAAATTGGTTTGTTCTGCGATACCTCTGATTACCTCAAGTACCACATTGACCCTATTGGTATCTTCCTGGAGTTGATTAATGGCATCTGAAGATTGGCTGACATTTTCCGCAAGCTCACGAATACCCAACACGGTTTTTTCAACCACGCTCTTGCCCTTATCCGCCTCAATATTGGCATTACGAGCAGAATCCGCCGCATCGGCAGCATTGGTAGTAATATCGGCAACACTGTGGCTCATCTCTTCAACCGATTGCCGCGATTGCACAACACTGTCAGATTGCTTTTGAAATGACGCTATTGTTTTGGCGGATAGCTGTTGAATGTTATTAGCGGTTTCTGCGAGCGGGATAGCGGTATCTACCACATCCTTGATAACACCTTGTAGCTTTTCAATAAAACTGTTGAACCAATAAACCAGATCCCCCATTTCATCCTTGCTGTTAGTGGTTAACCTGACGGTTAGGTCACCATTTTCCTGAGCGATATCTTGCATGGAGTCAATAATTTCTTTCACGCTTGTCCTGATGGTGTTGGCAATAGGTACGGCAACAACAAAAAGCAAAACAATTGTAATGATGCCCAGGCTAATACCCAAGGTAGAGGTTGACTCTGCTTTATCATTGACGGACTCAAATGCATGAGTAAATGAAGAGTACCTTTCATTTTGAAACTGGTTAAGCTTGGTTTGCAAGGCGGTTAATTGACTAGACATTTTCGAGCTGCGCTGTCCTATGGTTGCAAAATCAGCGGTGCCATCAATCATCTCTTTTGATAAAGAAAATGCGGCTTGATAATAGCTATCAAAATCAACAAGCAGTGAACGCAAAAAAGCCGCACTCTCCTTATCCTCACCTATCGTCTGCCTGACTTTATCCCGCATTTCCTTGGCGTACATATTCGCCGTTTCCAGCAGCTCGCTTTCCCCCATGGTTACGGCATTACCAAGGGTTTCTTTGATCTTATCCAGCCTGACCAAACCATACTCTGATGTCTGAAGCAATCGGTATTCAATTCGGTAAGCTCTATCCAGCTGGTTAACAATTTGCGACATGCTAAATAAACTAATGATTAAATAGATACAAAAACCCAGTACCCCAACAATAGGAATTAACAGTATCTTGTAACGGATAGACAGTGATCTAAATGAATCCATGGCAAGGCATCTCTGTATTAATGGCTTATGCTAACTGTGCTTATTCTCAATTCGAGTGTAGACAAAGATCTAATATTCAACAAATTGATATCGAAGTATTGTCCGTAATATCAAATAAATAATTCAAAAAAAGTTGGTGTCACCAAAAACTGAATTTCCAACAATGAGTACAATCTAAAAATTTACGAGATTTAAGCTAGATATATGGATAAGGAGATATGCCAATTCATAACAAAATACCTGTATAAACTGACACTTGTTAACAAAAATTTTTAGCAACTTCTGCTAAAACAACTAGTCTTAAAGTAAGAGTGGAAGATTCTCTGGTGTTAGGGACAAGGCCGTCAAATTTTTCGGAGGAAGTTATGGGTATATTTAAGCATTATCAGTCGAGGTATGATCAAGCACAGGAAGAGTGCTTTTCTGTCCAAGAGTTTCTAAACCTTTGTAAAGACGACAAAATGGCCTATGCCAGCGCAGCAGAGCGCCTGCTCCACGCCATCGGTGAACCGGAAATGGTTGATACCTCAACCGAGCCCAGGTTAAGCCGTATATTTTCCAACAGAGTCATCGCCAGGTATCCAGCTTTTAAAGAGTTCTATGGCATGGAGGATTCCATAGAGCAAATCGTCTCCTATTTAAAACACGCCTCCCAGGGACTGGAAGAACAGAAACAAATTTTATACTTGCTTGGCCCGGTCGGCGGCGGTAAATCCTCTTTGGCGGAAAGACTTAAAGCCTTAATGCAGCAAGAGCCCATCTATGTATTGAGTGCTAATGGTGAGCGTAGTCCTCTGAACGATCACCCCTTCTGCCTTTTTGACGCCCATGCCGACGGTAAAATTTTGCAACAAGAATATAAAATTCCGGGCCGTTACCTCAATACCATAATGTCTCCCTGGGTAGCCAAGCGCCTGCATGAGTTTAATGGTGATATTGCCAAATTCCAGGTGGTTAAAATATACCCTTCTATTCTCGATCAAATTGCCATTGCCAAAACGGAACCTGGCGATGACAACAACCAGGATATTTCTTCTCTGGTCGGTAAAGTCGATATTCGTCAACTAGAACATTATGCCCAAAACGATGCCGATGCCTATAGCTATTCAGGCGCCCTATGTCGTGCCAACCAGGGCTTAATGGAGTTTGTCGAAATGTTCAAGGCGCCTATCAAGGTGCTGCACCCGTTACTCACCGCCACTCAGGAAGGCAACTATAACCCGACCGAAGGCCTGTCAGCCCTGCCCTTTGACGGCATATTACTGGCCCACTCCAATGAATCAGAATGGCAAACCTTTAGAAACAACAAAAATAATGAAGCATTCCTCGACCGCGTCTATATCGTCAAGGTGCCCTATTGCCTGCGTATTTCCGAAGAGGTGAAAATTTATAAGAAACTACTGGAAAACAGTGAGCTTTGTGATGCCCAATGCGCGCCGGATACGCTGGAAATCATGGCACAATTCTCCGTGCTGTCCAGGCTCAAGGATCCGGAGAATTCCAGCATTTATTCCAAAATGCGTGTCTATGACGGTGAAAGCCTGAAAGACACGGATCCCAAGGCAAAATCTTATCAGGAATATAGGGACTATGCCGGCATAGACGAAGGCATGTCAGGCCTTTCCACCCGATTTGCCTTTAAGATATTGTCACGCGTCTTTAACTTTGACCATATGGAAGTAGCGGCAAACCCTGTGCACCTGTTTTATGTGCTGGAGCAGCAAATCGAACGTGAACAGCTGCCCAAGGAAATCGCCGAGCGCTATTTGGAGTTTATTAAGGGCTACTTATCCCCTCAATATATCGAATTTATCGGTAAAGAGATCCAAACCGCCTATCTGGAGTCATACTCAGAATATGGCCAAAACATCTTTGACCGTTATGTCACCTATGCAGATTTCTGGATCCAGGATCAGGAATATCGGGATGCGGAAACCGGCCAGTTATTCGATCGCGAGGCATTAAACAACGAACTGGAGAAAATAGAAAAACCTGCCGGTATCAGTAACCCGAAAGATTTCAGGAATGAAATTGTCAACTTTGTTCTCAGGGCCAAAGCCAATAATAACGGCAAAAACCCCAACTGGACCAGCTATGAGAAGCTGCGCACAGTGATTGAGAAAAAAATGTTTTCCAATACCGAAGACTTGCTGCCGGTTATCTCGTTTAATACCAAAACCTCAACAGACGATCAGCAAAAACATGATGACTTTGTTGAGCGCATGATGAGTAAAGGCTATACCAAAAAACAAGTTCGCCTGCTTTCAGAGTGGTATTTGCGTGTTAGAAAATCTTCCTAAAACTGAAGTATAAGGAGTTTTCTATGACTACATTTATCGATAGACGGCTAAACAGTAAAAACAAAAGTACGGTTAACCGTCAGCGCTTTATTAGGCGTTATAAGAGTCAGATCAAAAAATCTGTCTCTGACGCCATTAATAAACGTGGCGTTACCGATGTTGAGTCGGGTGAAAGTATCACCATTCCTAAAAAGGATTTAAGCGAGCCGGTATTTCACCAGGGCAATGGCGGAGTCAAAGACAGGGTTCACCCGGGCAATGATCAGTTCAGCACGGGAGACAGGATCAAGCGCCCTCCGCAGCAGCAAGGCCAAGGTGGGGGTCAAGGCGATGCCAGTGACTCGGGTGAAGGCGAAGACGATTTTATTTTTTCCATTTCAAAAGATGAATACCTGAACCTACTCTTTGAAGATCTTGCCCTGCCCAATTTGGAAAAAAACCAGCTGGATAAGCTGGTGGATTATAAAACCGTGCGTGCCGGTTACTGCGCCGACGGCGTACCGGCCAATATTGATATAGTGAAATCCTTGCAAGGCTCTATTGCCAGGCGCATCGCCATGACTTCCGGCAAGCGTAAACAATTAAGAGCACTCGAAGCAGAATTGGCCAAGCTTGCCGACGACAAACATGATCATATTCAAAAACAAAGGGCATTGGAAAAACAAATCAAGGAGCTAAAAGACAAAATAGCCAAAGTCCCCTTTATAGATACCTTTGATCTGCGCTTTAGAAACTATGCCAAACAACCTGTGCCGACATCAAAAGCCGTGATGTTTTGTTTAATGGATGTCTCTGGCTCCATGGATCAGGCGACCAAAGATATTGCCAAACGCTTTTATATCTTGCTGTACCTGTTTTTAACCCGCACCTACAAAACCATAGATGTGGTTTATATCCGCCATCACACCCAGGCCAAAGAAGTTGACGAGCAAGAATTCTTTTATTCGCAGGAAACCGGCGGCACCATAGCCTCAAGTGCCCTGGAGTTAATGCATGAAATAGTCAAGGACAGATACAATGCCCATGACTGGAATATCTATGGAGCACAGGCCTCCGATGGCGATAACTGGGCGGATGACTCCCCCTATTGCCGTAAACTGCTTACCGAAAAAATATTGCCGATGGCGCGTTATTTCAGTTACATCGAAATTACCCAACGTGCTCACCAAACCCTATGGCAGCAATACCAGGAAGTTGCCAATACCAATCCACACTTTGCCATGCGTCATATTAAAGGTATTGATGATATCTATCCCGTGTTTAGAGATTTATTTAAGAAAAACACAGCTGAAGCCGCATAAGATGACAAACTTGGTACTCACTTAAAGGGGACATTATGACAAAGCGTAAACCACTGAGTGACAACTGTGATTGGACTTTCGAGTTACTAAGCCAATACCAAGCGGAGATAGAACGTGTTGCCAAGCACTATCGGTTGGACACCTATACCAACCAGATCGAGGTGATCACGGCAGAGCAAATGATGGATGCCTATGCCGGTGTCGGCATGCCCATTGGCTACAGCCACTGGAGCTTCGGCAAAAAATTTATTCAAACCGAGCAAAACTACAAACGGGGCCAAATGGGGCTGGCTTATGAAATAGTGATCAATTCAGACCCCTGCATCTCTTACCTGATGGAAGAGAATTCGATGACAATGCAGGCCCTGGTAATGGCCCATGCCTGTTACGGACATAACTCCTTTTTTAAGAGCAACTATTTATTTAAATCCTGGACAGATGCCAGCTCCATTATCGACTACCTGCTTTTTGCCAAGAAATATATCGCCAAGTGCGAGCACAAGTATGGCATCGCTGAAACGGAAGCCTGCCTGGATGCCTGTCATGCCCTGATGAATCACGGTGTCGACCGTTACAAACGGCCACAGAAAATTTCCCTGGACGAAGAGCTTAAGCGCCAAAAAGAAAGAGAGGAGTATTTACAGTCTCAGGTCAATTCCCTGTGGCGGACTTTACCAGAAAAGAGTAAGAAATCAGAGAAAAAGTCACACAGGTTTCCTTCTGAACCACAGGAGAACATTCTTTATTTTATCGAGAAAAATGCCCCACTTTTGAAACCCTGGCAGCGGGAAATCGTCAGGATAGTTAGAAAAGTTTCCCAGTATTTTTACCCACAAAAACAAACTCAGGTGATGAATGAAGGATGGGCTTGTTTTTGGCACTACACCATCTTAAACCACTTATATGATGAAGGCCTGGTGACGGATAAATTTATGATGGAGTTCCTCCATAACCATACCAATGTGGTTGCCCAGCCCAGTTATAACAGTAAATTTTACTCTGGCATAAACCCTTATGCTTTAGGGTTTAATATGTTTATTGATATTCGCCGAATTTGTGAAAACCCAACCGAAGAAGATAAAAAATGGTTTCCTGAAATTGCCGGCAGTAACTGGCTGGACACCCTGCACTTTGCCATGGAAAATTTTAAGGATGAAAGCTTTGTCAGCCAATTTCTCTCTCCCAAGTTGATAAGAGACTTTAAGCTATTCCACATCCATGACGATGAAGCTGAAAACTATCTGGAAATTGCCGCCATTCACAATGAAAGTGGCTATCAAAAAATTCGCTCTGCCCTTTCCAACCAATACAACCTTAGTAACCTTGAGGCGAACATTCAAATAGTTGACGCGGACATTAACGGTGACAGATCCTTAACCTTGCGCCATATTCCCCATAACAATGTTCCCCTGGCAGACTCGAAAGACGAAGTGCTAAAACATTTATATTATTTGTGGCAATTTGACGTAAAACTTGTCCAGCCCAATAAGGACGGGGAAGACGTAGTCATTGCCAGCACCATACCTGATAAAGTTCCGGAAGAGGGGGTTTAATACCAGTGGAAGTAAAGAATTGATCATTCAGCGAGAGTTAAAAGGCTTAGAGGCAAGGCATTGATTGAAGAGAATGGTTATTCAGGACAATTGCTCCTGCATTGTCTAATTACCTACATCCATGTAGGGTCCTTGTCAAAATCAATAACGCAGCATATAAGCCTTTTAAACTCGCCCTCGGGAGCTCGTCAGGAAAGTGATAACTTCACAAATTGCTTTGATGGAGAATGACTACACCTGTATCAATTTGCTTTGCTCTAACTTCCCTGACGAGCTCTGAAGTGACTAATTATTTATTTCCATTGGTATAAGCTTTTCCAGCAATAAAAAAGGAGAGTATAGCCGACACCTACTCTCCTTTTTATTGTTTAAACTTTCTAGCTTTACTCAGACAACTCTTTTAAGACATCGTCTTTTAATTCTGACCAAAGCTTACCCGATTCAATACCATATTTGCGCACGGCATAAACGGCCTCATCAAACTTACCTTCTTTCGCTAGCTCGATGAGTTTTTGATAATAAACTCTTGATATTTCACGGCCCCTGGGATGAGAAAAATACAGGCTACCAATGCGGGAATATAGGCCCTTAAAACCGTTTAATACCAGTAGGTAGATGGGATTGCCGGAAGCTACAACCAGCTCTTTGTTTAGCTGATAATCAAAAGTCGCAAAGGCTTCACCATTGTCTTCTACCTCGGTATAGGCGCTCAATAACTCAATGGCTTTTTCCGGGTTATTCTTGATGGCACCACGAATATAAATGGCGCTGATATTGGTGCGGGCAGACATCAGATTATCCACCAAATCGGGAATACCTTCCTGATCCAGTTGTGCCAAGGTCTCTAAAATATTAAGGCTGGACGATTCCCAAAAATTATTCACTTTGGTCGGTTTGCCATGTTTGATGGTTAGCCAGCCGTCTCTGGCCAGGCGTTGCAATACCTCACGCAAAGTGGTTCGAGTAACTCCGATAAGCTCTGATAATTCCCGCTCGGCCGGCAAAATGGAGCCTGGAGGAAAGCCACCATTCCAAATAGATTCAACAATATACTGTTCCGCAAACCCTGCCGGACTTTGTGCTTTTATAACCATGTGATATCGCTTACCCTAGACAAATCTTAATTCGAAACTGATTGTACCAGAAGATCGCTAAGGTACAAGCGGGTAAGATCATTAGCCTGAATATTCATACAAAATTCAAATAAAAAAGGCCGAAGACCTTAAATAAGAAGCTCAAAGAATACGATATTTACTCGCATTTTATGTATTTTAAAATTTTTGTCCTAAAATCCTATTAGTTAATAATAAACAATTATTCCTTTGATTCATGTATTTATATTGTGATCTGATCGCGATTAGGCGAAAATAGCCGCCACCCGTTTTAACAACTTGTAACAATAAAAGGTTACCTATGCAGCAATCATTTATGAGCGCGTTTTATAAAAACTTTTTAGGGCAATCACCTGAATGGTACAAACTCGCGATTATAGCGTTTCTAATTATCAACCCGATACTATTTGCCATAAACCCCTATATTGCTGGCTGGGCATTGGTTATCGAGTTTATCTTTACTCTGGCCATGGCGTTAAAATGTTACCCGTTACAACCTGGCGGTTTGCTTGCCATTGAAGCCGTGTTTATCGGCATGACCTCCCCCGATCAGGTTTTGCATGAAATCCAGTTAAACCTGGAAGTGATTCTGCTGTTGATCTTTATGGTGGCCGGTATTTACTTTATGAAAAACCTGCTGCTATTTACTTTTACCAAGATTCTCACCAAGATAAAGTCCAAGACGCTTGTTTCGTTAATGTTCTGCTTCTCGGGCGCTTTCCTGTCAGCATTCCTTGACGCCCTAACCGTTATCGCGGTGATCATCAGTGTCGGTATCGGCTTCTATTCCGTTTACCACAAGGTTGCCTCTGGCAAAGACATGCACCACGACCATGACCATACCGTAGACCATGACGTTACCGAATATTCCCGTGAAGACCTGGACCAGTTCCGGGGTTTCCTGCGTAACCTCTTGATGCATGCGGCGGTAGGTACGGCACTGGGTGGCGTTTGTACCATCGTTGGTGAACCGCAAAACCTGATTATCGGTAACCAGGCCGGTTGGGAATTTGTTGAGTTTGCCATTCGCATGTCACCTGTAACAATCCCGGTATTTATTGCCGGTATGATCACCTGTGTCCTGTTGGAAAAGCTAAAATGGTTCGGTTACGGCGTACAGCTAAGCGACAATGTTCGCCAGGTACTGGTCGACTTTGACGAAGAAGAAAGCCGTAAGCGCACCAAGCGCGACCAAGTAAAATTAATCATGCAGGGCGTCATTGCCGTTTGGTTAATCGTAGGTCTTGCCTTGCACCTGGCAGCCGTCGGTTTAATCGGTTTATCCGTTATCGTTTTCGCCACTTCATTTACCGGTGTTACCGATGAGCACCAAATCGGTCATGCTTTCGAAGAAGCCCTGCCCTTCACCGCACTATTAGCCGTGTTCTTTGCCGTTGTTGCCGTGATTATCGATCAGCACCTGTTTACCCCGGTTATCGAATGGGTATTAACCTATGAAGGTAATATGCAGTTGGTGATGTTCTATCTGGCAAACGGTTTCTTGTCTATGGTCAGTGATAATGTCTTCGTTGGTACGGTATATATTACTGAGGTTCAAAACGCCCTGGCAGCCGGTAGCATCACTCGCGATCAGTTTGACCTGCTTGCCGTAGCCATCAACACAGGTACTAACTTGCCAAGTGTTGCAACCCCTAACGGCCAGGCGGCCTTTCTGTTCTTGTTAACCTCGGCACTGGCTCCGCTTATCCGCTTGTCATATGGCCGCATGGTGATAATGGCATTACCATACACCATAGTGTTAACCATTGTCGGTTTACTCGCCATTTCAAGTGGTACGTTGGAGAAAGGCACCCAGTATTATTATGATAACCACCTTATCGAGCACCACACCGCCAAGCCTCATACCGAGAAGAAAGCGGCACATTAATAAAAACTAACAAAGAAAAAGCGCCAGATCTGGCGCTTTTTTTATTTTCCCTGTAAGTTACCCGGGTTAAGAATAGCAACATCAGGATCAACCGTGAAATTTTTAAGTGATTTAACCCTTAGCTCCCGTCCCTGGCAGCTTTTAGCCGTCAGTGCATTGGGCTTGGAGCTGGCCGCCCTGTTTTTTCAATATGTCCTAGACCTGGCCCCTTGTGTCATGTGTATCTATCAACGAAATGCCATCTGGGCTATTTTCTTCGCCGGCCTGGTAGGCTCTTTTGGTCATAATCATGTCCTGGCACGCATTGCTGCCTATGGCCTTTGGGGCACGGGTGCAATTTGGGGGTTGTTGATCGCAAAGGAGCATGTCGAAATGCAATCCTCTGCCGTATCCTTCCTGTTCAGTTGTGAATTTGTCCCTAATTTCCCAAGCTGGGCACCATTGCACGAATGGTTGCCGCTCTTATTTGAAGCCTCAGGTGACTGCGGTACGATCGACTGGCAATTTATGGGCTATAGCATGCCGCAGTGGATGATAGTGGTTTACGCTTGCTACACTGCATTACTTGCCGTGGTATTACTGGGAAGATTGCAGCACGCGAAGATGTTTTAATCTGCCCAATTAAACTTCTATCTAAGGCAAATCAGCCTGTTCGCTGATTTGCTCCTCTCTTTTCCTATTTGTTTATTGTTTGTTGTTTCTAAATATCCTCATTTTACTTCATAAATCATATTTTCGGCTCATAAATATGATTCATATATTATTCAACAAGTTAGCAACTTAACTAGCAAGTAAGAGAACTAAGACTTGTAACATAAACTTACCTTTGCTTACTGTTATTTACATTTTGTTACATTTTTAATTGAAGTTTTTCTACGTGAATAAAAATACACACCACGCATATTCCTTTTAGTCATATCCTTATAACTTAACTCGATTTATCAGCACATCAAGGCACATATATGCAAGGGTTTCCCCCATAAAATGCTGCATTTATGTTACGACATTGTTAATAACCCAAGTAAGAAAAATTCACTATATTTGATTAATTACACATAAAACAAATACTTGTACTAGCCCCTCCCTATTGTTTCATTGTTAACCACATGATTAACTCAAATGGTATAAAGAAAAAAGATGCAGATGTTTTCAATTACTAAAAATACGACATAACAAATTGATATTTAATTGTTTTATGAATTCAAAGAGTTCAGGCAAGAATGTTTTGGTGAAAGAAAAACACCTGCAATTTTCGTTTTTTATGCGCACCTCACTCAGTAATGCAATTCAAAAAGCAGTATTGAAAATTAAAATAATAAATTGAAAGGGACATAATAATGTCTAATAAGCATTCCAATATATTGAAAACGAGCTTAGTCTGTTGTGCAGTCGCATCAGCACTATCTTCCTCTCAAGTATTTGCTGTAGATGATGGCGCCACTGCTGATGGCGAACAGATAGAACGCATCATGGTAACGTCGCGTAAAAAGGAAGAAAGCATCATAGAAGTACCTATGAGTGTTTCCAGTGTTTCAGCAATGGAAATACAAGACAGAAACTATCTAAATACTCAGGACATCTACCGTACTCTGGCTGGTGCGGCTATGCCACGTGGCGAACTAATTCTACGAGGTTTAAGTGGCGGTAACTCTTCTACCCCTGAAACAACCACGACATTCACCGATGGTGTGCCGTTCGAGTTTACCAATTTGGCCGATATCGAGCGAGTAGAAGTACTGCGTGGTCCTCAAGGTACACTTTACGGCTCAAACGCTATTGGTGGTACGGTTCGAGTGATTACCAAAAAACCTGTAATGAATGAATTTGAGCTCTTTGGCTCAATGCAGGCGAAAGCAGAGAAGAGTGTAGATGGCTACGACAGCAACATGTCTTTAGGCATCAACCTGCCTTTGGTTGATGATACTTTAGCCCTGCGTGTTAACGGTAACCTGTATAACAACAAACGCCCCATGGTTAATGCCTACACAGGCAACCAAAGTGAATCTGAAGGCAACTTCATTCGTGCCAAACTTTTATGGGAGCCCCAAGAGGACCTTGACATCACATTTGGTTATGTTCGTGAAGAGTATGCTTCCACAGGGACTACCTTAGGTGACCGCTCCAAGCCAGGAGGATACTACGAGCCGGTAGTAACTGCCGATCCTGATGCCGACTACGGTTACCGTGTAGACGATTATAACTGGGTAGAATGTGATCCTAATCTTGAGCGTGCAGCATGTCTGCTCGGTGGTGAAAAGTATGTTAAATCTAAGGCAAAATATACTGTTTACAACTTGCTGGATGGCTGGTATGAAGAAAGTACCGACCTGTTCTCATTAACCATAAATCACGATAATCTATTCGATATTGCCTCCCTTACCTATGTAGGCTCATACCGCGAATTCGACACTGAAGGCCTGGATGACTGGTCACGTTTAGACGGTTACGACATGTTCCGCACCTGGATCTTAAACGATGATTTTTATGATCGCACCACCCATGAGCTTCGTATACAAAACCTTGACGCTCAAAGTCCATTAAGCTGGACGGTAGGCATGTTCTACGATAAAACAAGCGAGCCAAAAAATCCGAATGTTCAGTGGCAATACCATCAGGGGGGCGACTATTATTCGGCCCTTATCAAAGACTGGTTCTGGGGCATAGACGTAACCGCCATGGGCGAAGAGAAATTTGGCAATCCGAATAAAAACTGGAACTCTGCTCGTGTAACAGCCTGGGAAAAAGAGCTGTCTTTCTTTGCCGACCTTGCCTATACCTTTGAAACCGACGATATGGGTTCCTTCGAGCTTAATGTCGGCATCCGCCGTTATGACCTGGAAGACTACAGCTATACCACGTCAGAGGGTATCTGGTCAGAAGGTGAAACCATCACCGCTGGTCAGGAAGATGGTAATCGTTTGAAGTTCAGTGCTTCCTGGATGCCAACAGACAATATGTCAGTTTATGCCCTGTACTCAGAAGGGTATCGCCCAGGCGGTAACAATGGTCCACTACCGGGTTCCTGTCAAGACGATCCTAAAGCCGGTGACCGTAAAGACCGTTATACCAGTGACAAGATAGACAACTATGAGCTAGGTGTTAAAGGTTCAGTATTCGATGGTGACTTTACCTTTGCCACTGCCATCTATCAAATTGACTGGACGGACATTAAAACCAGTATCTATATGGACACCTGTGGATTCAGCTATACCGCTAACGGTGGTGAAGCCCGCTCTCAAGGTATTGAGTTTGAATCTACGGCTCAGTTAACCGACACCTTAAAAATGGTATTAAACGCTTCTTATACCAGCTCAGAGTTGACAGAAGACAACGACGCCATTGATGGTAAAAAAGGTGACGATATGACCATGGTTCCTGACTACAATGCCTACTTGGCATTCGATCAGGAAATCGACTTATATGGCAAACAGGCCTTTATTCGTGCCGATATGACAGCCTATGGCGACTATAAGACTCACTTTAAAACACTTCCAGCCGATGAAGTTGATGCCTACCAGGTATTTAACCTTTCCGGTCGTGTTGAAGTCTCTGATGCGATACAGCTAAGTGTTCATATTAACAATGTGTTTGACAGTGATGATGTCAAATACAAACGCGCCCGTAGCCGCAACCCAGGCAGCATAGCTCAGCAATATATCGAATATTTGCCAGAGCGTAATGTTACCGTACGTTTAGATTACACCTTCTTCTAAACGCAAGTCTTATCTCCCTAAATGCAAAAAGGAGCCCTCTGTCAGGCTCCTTTTTTAGGTTCACTAAAAAGCATTGAAGTGTTGCTTGGCTAGAGGCTCAAACATTGTCAGTTTAAATAAAGGGCGCCAGAGATTGACGGGCTTGCTGCCACGCAACGTTTGTTGCCAGGCTCGACCAGTCATTATTTGTCGCTTTTAACAACCTCTGTAATCGCTCGCTGCCTTGTTCATTGACAACTAAATTGGCGTTATCAATGATTTCGATGGCCCCCGCCCTGTTATTGCAAACCAGCAACATATCACAGCCGGCTTGTTGTGAAGCCTCGGCACGTTCCACATAGCCGCCGACAGAGGCCGCTCCTTCCATCGAAAGATCATCGCTGAAAATGACGCCGTCAAAGGAGAGTTCTTTGCGCAGAACTTGCTGTAACCATTTTTTTGAAAAACCCACCGCCAGTTCATCAATTTCAGGATAAATCACATGGGCCGGCATCAGCGCATCCAGCTTGTTTTTTTCTATCAGTGTCTTAAAGGGCAATAGATCATATGACATGATCCTATCTGCCGCGCGCGTATCTATTGGCAAGGCAAAATGAGAATCGGCCAGTACGCTGCCATGTCCGGGAAAATGTTTACCCGTTGTTTTCATGCCAGCCAGGTGCATACCGTCAATAAAGGCCTGGGCAAGGGGGAGTATTTTTTCAGGCTCTTGATGAAATGCCCTGTCCCCTATCACTTCACTGATACCATTAACGTCAAGCACAGGGGCAAAACTGATATCTATGCCAACCGCCTGTACTTCCAGTGCCATCAATATACCGCTTTGCTTGGCAATACCCTTGGCTAGTTCAAGCTCACCATTAGCCAAGTCCCAGATGGCTCCCATGGCGGGAATGGCACTGAATTGCTCTCGAAAACGCTGAATACGCCCCCCTTCATGATCTACCGCCAGAAGAATATCTTGCTTGGCAGCCGCACGAATATCTCGAGTTAATTCAGAGACCTGCTCTGGTGATTCGTAGTTGCGTGTAAATAGAATTAGTCCGCCAACAAGCGGATGTTCAAGAAGTTCTTTATCTTCTTCAGACAATGACGTGCCATGCACGTCAAGCATAATTGGACCCATAACCGAACACTATTATTATTAGATAGCGCTACTCTACATAAAACCGCGTCATTTACAAAGCAGCAAAACTAACTTTTATAGTGAACGGGAGCATATTCCCTGCTGCTCTAAACATTTTGTTCAATAATCAACCAAAACTTAATGGTTGATAGGCGCCGCCACGCCGGCAGCAACATAAGGGATCACCCGCTCGATCACGCCGGAAATATCAATATTGTTGTCAAAATCATTTTGGGCAATATCAATCAGGGCATCACTTGATGACATGGTAAAGACGACCGTACCCATGGTGAAATGCAGGCGCCAGAACATCTCCTCCGGCGTTAATTCCGGATAGGCCCTTTGTACCGCATTGACAAAATAGGAAATCACGTTCGGATACTGGGTGGTTAAAAACCAGCGCAAAAAGCCCTGACTGTCGGTATAGCCCCGGCCCAATAGCTGAAGGAAGTTACTGGTGCCATTTTCCTTAAAGTCATTTAACGACAACAAAGGCTCGATAAAGGCAGAGAATACTTCTACCAGGCTAGGCGGCGTATCATTTTGGATCAGGGCATCCAGCGCCGACTCCAGGCGAGGCGACAATTCATTCATATAGCGAGACATAACCGCTTTGATCAATTCTTTCTTTGAGCCAAAATGGTAGTTCACCGCCGCCAGGTTCACTTCCGCCTGACTGGTGATCTCCCTTAATGACGTGCCATTAAATCCTTTGTCAGCAAAAAGCTGTTCCGCGGCATCCAGTATTTTATTTTTTGTGCTCATAATTAATTTTTCAAATTGCGATGGTATTGATTAGGGACTGTTTATCTTTCGCGGTTAATTTTTGTTCGAGATAAAAGCGTTTTAGTCGCGGCGAGCAGTGTGTAGCCTAGTTATTCTAAGCAAATACTGCTCAACAAAGAATAAAACTGCTTTTAGCCGAACCTTTCAGGCAGCGTTTGTTGGCTATTTCTACGGCGTTATCGCCTTTTTATGTAGAATAACTACACGACAAAGGCTCTGCCTTGTATAAATACCCAACAAACTGCTGCAAAAACAATCTCGAAAGATACACAGTCCCTAGGCCCCTAAATACATTTTATTTAAACGCATAGTTTAAACGTATGTTTAAAATAACGTACTTTAATAAAGCAGGTCAACTAGGCTGACTAAGAATAATACCAAGTGAAATAAATAATTGACCAACTTAGAGCTTCATTAGCGCGCTTAGAACAAACCAAATGAGTCAAGCATAGTCATTCTATGTTTTATTTATTTGGTGAAGTTATCAGTGCGCTAATGAGCTCCCAAGGGCGAGTTTAAAAGGCTTATAAGCTTACGTTTTGATTTTGATAAGGACCCTACATGGATGTAGGTAATTAGACAATGCAGGAGCAATTGTCCTGAATAACCATTACCTGCAATCAATGCCTTGCCTCTAAGCCTTTAAATTCTCGCTAAGTGATCAATTATTTAATTCAATTGGTATAATTAGCCTTTAGTTATTTGCAAGTCAAAACTTTTTCAAAAGTACGAAAACTTTATTATTTATTTTGAACTATATTTAAAAATAACATTCAAACCCTTTACATGAGAATTACTCCCTGACCCTACGGCCTGATCTGTCAATCATCCCTGGGTCTTTTTTTTGCCCGTTTTTTAACCGGTTATGGACTCTTGCTTGGGTCAATAACAATTGATTACAAGCCGTTACTCAAAACCTACAGAATTAGTTTCCTACACAGACTAAACTAGCCAGGCTTTTTAAGACTCCCTACTTAAAAAGTTTCATGTTAAACATTTCCTTTGTTTTTGACTCAGCCTCCCCGGCTGAGTTTTTTTTACCTAATAAAGTTGTATAGACCACACATTTTTATATACTGCAAGGACGTGTTGAAAGTTCAAGTTTGAATTTTGTTCAAAGTAAACGCTTTTTGTCCACGGCGCGAGCTATGTAGCATGGTTATTCCATGTAAGTAGTGAGCAACAAAGAACAAAAAGTGTCTAATTGAACCCAAAGGGCAACGCTTGTTTGGTATTTCTACCGCGTTTTCGCATGTTTGAATAGAATAGCTATGCTTCTCATGCTCTGCCTTGTATAAATACCAAACAAGCAGTTGCAAAAACAAACTTGAACATTCAATACGTCCTTAGTCCATCAATAAAATAATTATTACAACGGTTTATTATGATAAAAACACTTAAAGTATCAGGCCTTGCCCTTTGCATTGCCGCCTCGCTTTCTGCCTGCAACCAGGAAACAGCAACAGCAGAAAAAGCCACTCAACCCGCTGCACAAGCTAGCCAAACCGCAGCAACAAAGCTGACCGCAGATGACGCCGCCAAGTTTTTAACCCGTGTTGAAAAAGAAATGGTCCAGTTAAATATTGAAGGTGCACGCGCCGAATGGATCTACCAAAACTTTATTACCGAAGATACCAGCGCGCTTTCTTCTGCCGCCAACCAGAAGTCAACCGAAGCCGGTGTCGCCTTTGCCATGGAAGCCGCCAAGTTTGATGATGCTGAAGTGACCGCAGATCAGCGCCGCAAGCTCAACATCCTCAAACAGAGCCTGGTGATTCCGGCACCGGTAGATTCTGCAAAATCGGCTGAGCTGGCCAAGATTGGCGCCGAGCTTGGCGGTTTATACGGTAAAGGCACCTACACTACCAAGGCGGGTGAAAAACTAAGCCTGGGTGATATGACAGCTACAATGGCCACCTCTCGTGATTACGACGAATTGCTGGAATTATGGCAAGGCTGGCGCACGGTTAGCCCGGAGATGAAACCCTTATACAGCCGCCAGGTAGAGCTGGCTAACGAAGGTGCACAAGGCTTAGGTTATCAAGACCTGGGTAAAATGTGGCGCTCCAACTACGACATGCCGGCCGATGATTTTGCCAAAGAGCTTGATCGCCTATGGGGCCAGGTAAAACCTCTGTATGACGACCTGCATTGTTATGTTCGCGCCGAGCTGGGTAAAACCTATGGCACAGACAAGGTACCTCAAGACGGTCCAATTCCCGCACACTTGCTAGGTAATATGTGGGCGCAAACCTGGGGTAACATTTATGATCAAGTGGCGCCGGAAAATGCCGATCCCGGTTATGACGTAACCAAGCAACTCGCTGCCCATAACTATGATGAAATAAAGATGGTGAAAGGCGCGGAGAAATTCTTTACCTCTCTGGGTTTTGAACCGTTACCTGAGACCTTCTGGCAACGTTCGCTGTTCACCAAACCGGCCGATCGCGACGTAGTATGTCATGCGTCAGCCTGGGACCTGGACGGCAAGGATGACCTGCGCATCAAGATGTGTATCCAGAAAACCGGTGAAGAGTTTGCGGTTATCCACCATGAACTGGGCCATAACTTCTATCAACGCGCCTATAAAAACCAGCCGGTATTTTATCAAAATAGTGCCAATGACGGATTCCATGAAGCCATTGGTGATACCATCGCCTTATCCGTTACCCCTAAGTACTTAAAAGAGATAGGTTTGATCGACCAGATCCCCGATGAGTCAAAAGATATCGGCCTGTTGATGAAAATGGCATTGGACAAGGTTGCCTTTATCCCGTTCGGCCTGCTGGTTGACCAATGGCGCTGGAAGGTGTTCTCGGGTGAAGTTACGCCGGAAAACTACAACAAGGTCTGGTGGGAGCTGCGAGAGAAGTATCAAGGGGTAGCCGCACCTGTTGACCGCCCTGCTGATGCCTTCGATCCGGGTGCGAAATACCATGTACCGGCCAACACGCCTTACTCTCGTTACTTCCTGGCACATATTCAGCAGTTTGAATTCCACCGTGCCCTATGTGAAATTTCCGGTAACACGGAAGCCATTCACCGCTGTTCTATCTACAACAACAAGGAAGCGGGTGCCAAGCTGAATCAAATGTTGGAAATGGGCTCAAGCCAGCCATGGCAACAAGCCTATAAGGTAGTGACCGGCAGCGAGCAGATGGATGCTACCGCTATCTTGGATTACTTTGCGCCGCTACATGCCTGGTTAAAAGAAAAAAACCAGGGCCAGCAATGCGGTTTTTAGTAATAACTTGATATCCATGCAGTAATTAACAATAACGCCTTCACCCGAAGGCGTTTTTTTGTTATTAATGCCGTCTTTCATGCGAGAAAGCACAGCCATTGGAGTGGGAAAAGTTGTTGGGCGATAAAAATGGTCGACTATATTATCAATTTGAAAGCGAACGTCTGTTGTGCCGTATTTTATCGGAGCAAGACCGAACGTTATATGTTGAACTCTACAGCAATGAAAAAATCATGCGTAATATCGGGCCACCGCTTACGGAGCAAGAGGCGAATAAGGCGTTTGATAATACCCTGAATGCCATCGGCAATAGCATAAAAAATCGCAGCTCAGCTTACTTGCTCTGGGTGATCATACTTAAAACCACAGGCCAAAAGCTGGGTATTCAGGTGATCAATGGTCGCCGCGCCGCTCTGCTCAAGCACAGCCAAGATAAGGTTGAAGAAATGACCACGCCAAAGGATGCAGTGGAAACAGGGATCATGCTGACACGCCTGGCTCACGGTAAACAAGTACCTTTCGAAGCTCGCGGTGCGTTAATAAAATTCGCATTTTCAAAATTGCCGGTTAACCAGATCTACACCTTTTATAAAAAACGCAATATTCCCATTGACAGGCTAGTGAACAAACTCGGCTTTGTAGAAAATAAATGTCTTAGTCCATTATCTGAAAAAGAGCATTATCGCTTTATCACCCGGGATATTTTTACCCAAAGGCTTTTATAAAAGCCAGGCCTGCCTATTTTTCAAATAGCGCATACTAAGACTTGAAACCAAGAGGATAAAACCGCAATAATAGGCCTGGCTTTAAGCAAGCAAATGCGGTTAAGGCCAACCTCAGATAAAAAATCACTACACAGAATATTTTCGTAGTATTAATGTTCCGATAACAAAGACTAATAAAAATAAGGTAGTTACAAATGTCAGCTAGTTTGGTTTGTGTCGGTACCGGTATGACCCTGGGCGCGCATATCAGCCCCATCAGCAGAAGTTATATTGAACAGGCGGATGTTGTCTTCTCCTTGATGTCCAACGGCATAGTCGAGCGTTGGATAGAAGAAATGAACCCGGATGTTCGCAGCCTGCAGCCCTTCTACCGGGAAGGCAAAAACCGCAATATCACTTATAGGGAAATGGTCGATGCCATCCTAGCCGAAGTGCGAAACGGCAAAAGAGTCGTCGCCGCCTTTTACGGCCACCCGGGCGTGTTTGCCTGCGTTGCCCATAAGGCGATAACTCAGGCAACCGAAGATGGCATACCCGCCCATATGGAACCCGGCATTTCCGCCGAAGACTGTTTGTTTGCCGATCTGGGTATAGACCCGGGTAAAACCGGCTGCCAGCACTTTGAAACCAGCCAGTTTATGTTTTACCAGCGTAATATTGACCCCACCGCCCACCTGATTTTATGGCAAGTAGCGCTGGCCGGCGATAAATCCATTGCTAAGTACGCCACAGGCCAGGCCTATCGCCAGGTCTTGGTGGACCTCTTGGCGGAAAATTACCCGCTCGACCATGAAGTGATCCTCTACCAGGCCAAGGTACTGCCAATAGATAAGGTTCGAAAAGATACAATACTTTTAAGCGAGCTGGTGGATGCCGAGATTTTTATGCACACCACACTGGTTGTGCCGCCGAGTCAAAAAATGCAGGAAAACCATCAAGTTTTGCAAAGACTGGCCGCTATTGAAGAGGCAGAAGTGATTCAGCTAAAAAAACAAAAATCCAGGGCCAAGCTGACGCTGATCAAATAAAATAACTAACGACTTGATTAGGATAAGAAGTTCTTGGGCTTTTTAGCACAGGAAAGCGCAAAGCAATTAACAACAAAAACCACAAACTAAGGAAGTATGACCATGAAAAATATTATTCGAGTACTGGAGCAAATCGGCCAGGACGCGGCCTTGCAACACCAGCAAGCACAGGCAGAGTTTATCGAACAGGCAGATCTTAATGAAGAATTACAGGCTGCACTTATCATTAAAGACGCAGTGCTACTTGAGCAACAACTAAATGTTCGTACCGAAATCGTTTGCTTTATTTCTCGTCCTGAAGACGATGAACAAAATGCCAGCCATATTATCGATGATGAATCAAAACAAATCCAAGCCATAGTCAACGCCTAGTTTTCACATTAATCAATAACAACAATTGGAGAAGTCAATATGAGTAAAATCATTCAACTACTGGAGCAGATGGGCCAGGACGCCGCCTTACAACACCAGCAAGCGGTGACAGAGTTTATCGAGCAAGCAGAGCTTAGTAAGGAATTACAGGCTACACTTATCACTAAAGACGCAGTGCTACTTGAGCAACAGTTAAATGTTCGCACCGAAATTTTTTGCGGAATTGCTACTCCTGAAGACGATGAGCCAGAAAAAGAGCCGGATCAAGATGATGAACAAGCGGATGCTAAGGCAGTGATTAATGGCTAAGTATGCGCATTAATCTTTTTACTGCAAGTAAACCACATTTTTTGTTCCAAGGTTTACTTGCGCTTTTCTTATTATTTCAACTCAGTGCATATGCAAACAACACACTGACCATAGATCAGCAGCTGGCCCATGCCGATCAGATCCGCAGCAGCGACCCGCAAGCCTTTTCTCGCATAATCGAAGAGTTAAACTCACAACATCAACAGTTATCTACTACACAGCAAGACTTGTTAAAATACTTGCATGCCTATAACACCGCCTTTGCGGGGCAGTTTGATAAAGCAATCAAGTTATCCAAAGAAATTTTATTATCGAATGCCAACGCAGCAGTTAAATTTAGAACAAAATTAACCCTGGCCAATATTTTAGCCTTAGCCAAAAACTGGCCTGAAAGTATGCATTACCTTTCTGACGTCATTGCTAAATTGCCAGAAATATCCGACCAGAAGTTATACCAAAAAAGTGTTGAAGTTATCACACTTACCTATAAACTTTATGGGCAATATGAACAAGCCCTGCTCTTTGCCAATAAGATGCCGCCTCAAAAAATGGGCACAAGAGGAGATTGCTTTATTAAGACACAGGTTTTAGAAGCTAAATTAAAACTCAACCAGCTAACAGATTTTCATCCATTCATAAATCAAAGTATTAAGTCTTGCGAATTAGCCAAAGAATCAATGTGGGCAAATTTTATCCGCTCGTATTTGGCCACTAATTACTTGGAAAATAACGCGCCAACAAAGGCGTTGGATGTTTTGCTCATCCACCTCCCCGATATTGAAGCGACTGGCTACCCCAGGCTCACCATAGAGGCATACGCCAGCATAGCCCGCGCTTTCTGGCTTAAAGGAAAAGGAGCTAAAGCAGAAGAGTTTGCCTTAAAAGCACTTAATCATGTAAAAGGCCTGGAAACGACTAAACCCGTGGTCGATGCCTATTACCTGCTCTATCAAATAAAAAAAAGCAAAAGTAATCACGAAGCGGCGCTCGACTACCACGAAAAATACACCCTGGCCGACAAGGCCTATATGGATGAAACTGCTGCCAAACACCTGGCATACCAGATGGCAGAACACAAAGCAGCCGAGCATAAGCAGCAAATAGAGCTGTTAGGTGAGCAAAACAAGCTGTTAAAGGTGGAACAGCAATTGGCCAACAGTGAAGCGGAAAATAATCGACTGATAATTACCCTGTTGGCCGCCATTATCGCCCTGCTCCTTTTCTTTGGCTACCGCTCCTGGTTAAACCAGCGCCGATTAAAGGAGTTGGCGGAATTTGATGTCTTGACGGGTATCTTTAACCGCGGCCACTTTAGCCATGTCGCAGAAAGCGCCCTGACCTATTGCCAGAATACCGGCCAGGAACTCAGTGTCATCATCTTTGACCTGGACTTTTTTAAGCTGATCAATGACAAGCATGGCCATGCCTGCGGCGACTGGGCACTTAAGCGTACGGTAGAGGTCTGCCAAAGCATAGGGCGTAAAAACGATATCTTTGCCCGCCTCGGCGGCGAGGAATTCTGTATCTTGCTGCCCGGCTGTGATCTCAGTACGGCAACGCTATTGGCCGAACAATGCCGTAAGGAAATAGAAGATATCGACACTAAGACGTCAGGCTTTCACTTTAAGATCACCGCCAGCTTCGGTGTTACCGATGCGAAAAAATCCGGCTATGATCTGGAAAAGCTGCTGGCAGATGCCGACAGCGCCGCATACTCTTCTAAGCACAATGGCCGCAACCGGGTAACCATCTTCTCACCAAAAGACTAGCTAGCATTTTAAAGTTTATTAATAACAAAAAACGCCGAAACATCAGTTTCGGCGTTTTTATTTTTCAAAGCTCGTAAAATAAGGGTTAGTCTTCTACCCTGACGCCCCAAACATCATGCTCATCGGCATGGATGATTTGCACCCAAATCTGGTCGCCGGGCTTAGCATCATAATCATCAGACAAGTACACCTTGCCGTCCACTTCCGGCGCATCCATATA
>Ga0213832_1000244_pt1 | contig 65163 bp, 64 predicted proteins | sample SWATP13_FD_161660 | JGI IMG/M metagenome (GOLD analysis project Ga0213832, IMG submission 161660) | Coastal seawater microbial communities from Marineland, Florida, United States - SWA TP1 #3 | ecosystem: Environmental > Aquatic > Marine > Coastal | place: USA: Florida | collected 2016-08-06 | reverse complement strand
CCAAAGCATTTAAACAAGACACTATTCGATTCACCAATAAGCCTAAAGTGTCACAAGCGAAGCAATTTTCCCAGCAAAAAAAGCAACATCAGGCAGAATTTTTCTTTTCTGATGAATATGTACCAGATATCGACACTCACGGCACCGTCAGTTATGTCAAGCCTGGTCACGATAGCTATTTGGCAAAACAACTTCGCCGTGGAGATTACCCACCTGATTTAACCCTTGATTTACATGGCTTAAATAAAGAATTAGCCAAAGACGAGCTAGCGGGTTTGATTCATGAGTGTAAAAAACAACATTACTATTGCGCCTGTGTTGTGCACGGTATTGGTGAGCGCATACTTAAACACAAGGTACCGCAATATTTAGTACAACACCCTGATGTGATTGCCATGCACCAAGCACCGCTTGAATTTGGTGGTAAGGGTGCAGTACTTATTTTAATTAACCTTCCACAAAGTGACGAGTTCAGACGCTAACGTCTTCTTATCATAAGGCCTAATGTGCATATTTTTTCGATTATCTTTCCACTGATTTTTATCGTGTTAAGTGGCTACATCAGCTCGCGAAGCACGTTTTTATCGAAAGAGCATATAGCAGGGTTAAGTAAGTTTACTTTTTACATTAGTGTGCCTGCTTTTTTATTTTTAAATATGGCCCAAGCTGATTTACAAAGTAGTGTGTCTGTTGCGGGGTTTTTGAGCTTTTACATTCCGGTGTTGGCTATTTACACCCTAGGCTATGTGATTGACCGCTATCTCATTAGCAAGCACTCTGCGCCATCACGTCATGCTGTATTTGCCCTTGGCAGTAGTTACTCAAATACGGTACTGGTAGGTTTGCCTATTATTATTGCTGCACTTGGCGAGCAAATGGTCGGCATTGTGTTTATGATCATTACTTTTCATAGCGCACTTTTGTTTACCCTCACCTTTTTGCTCAGTGCTAAATCGCAGCAAACGTTTTCTTGGCGAGCATTTGCTAAAAACATGCTACTGAACCCTGTGGTATTAAGCATCAGTAGCGGCCTTGCTGTAAACCTACTTGGCTTTACACTTTTTGATGATTTAGTAAATGGCCTAAGCTTACTTGCTAAACCTGCCATTGCCTGTGCGTTATTCGTATTAGGAGCGAACCTTGCGTTTTATAAAGTGGCCGACAACTTACATGCATCAATCATCGCAACCATCATCAAGCTTGCCGTTTTACCGTACGGAGTCTACTTTTTTGCAAGCTACGTATTTCATCTAGAACAATCATTACTGAACGTTTTAGTACTTTTAAGCGCCTCTCCTTTAGGGGTCAACGCTTACCTAATCGCCAATCAAATTAAGCAGCATCAAGCGACGCTCGCAAGTACTGTGGTGCTCTCAACGGTATTAAGTGTAGTCAGCTTTAGTGTTTGGTTAAGTATTTTACTTTAGTTTTATAAACCACCCGACACATCGATAAAACTGCCTGTTGTGAATGAAGCTTGTTCACTTGCTAAAAAGTAAATTGCTGAGGCAACCTCATCAGCCTCACCACCACGCCCAAGGGGTAACTTTGATTTTAACCGATCAACTCGGTTCATTTCACCGCCATCACGGTGCATATCGGTATAAATAAGGCCAGGCCTTACCGCATTCACCCGTATACCTTGACTGGCTACTTCTTTAGCAAGGCCAATAGTAAACGTATCAAGTGCACCTTTCGATGCGGCATAATCTAAATATTCATTTGGCGAACCTGTTCGCGACGCACCCGAGGAAACATTCACAATACTGCCTTTATCCATTCGTTTAATAGCTTCTCGCGCGCACAAAAATGCGCCTGTGACGTTGCAACTTAAAATGGCGTTAATGCGCTTGGCATCCATCTCTAATAGCGGCATTTGTGGTTTCATCATCGCCGCGTTATTAACTAAAACGTCTAAGCGCGCAACTTGCTCATCTAATTTAGCGAACATGGCGAGTACTTGCTGCTCATCAGCAATATCGGCTTGGAACAAATATGAATTCACGCCAAAGGCTTCTAGCTCTTCAGCGACCTGCTGTGCACTTACTTGATCTGACTTATAGTTAATACACACGTCATAGCCTTGCTCGGCAAATAACTTAGCCGTTGCAGCCCCAATACCACGGCCGCCTCCAGTGATAAGAACCACAGGGTTCAAACTCATTCTCACTCCTTAAATACCAATTTAAACTGCTCGCATACTAAAAGCATTTCAGGATGACATTGATAACCTGTACCTGCTAGCTCTCGCTGATAATAATTCCAGTGCACACGCTGCCAATAAGCAAGGCTTTTGTCACCCTCCCCCTCTAATGCAGCATATTCGTCTGTGATTTGATTAAATGGCGTAATAGTAACCGCGATGGTTTCAATAATGCCTAGGGGCTGTTCTTGCCAATTAGTAAAAATAGCTAGGTCGCCAACTTGAGGTAAAGCTTCGTCATTAGCTTTAAACCAATACAGTGAAGAGGTTGTTGCTTGTTTTATACCTTTTAAAACAAGTAATGCGCAGTCATTGGCATCTTGCTCATTATCACAAAAATGCCAACTTGGTAGTTCATCAACGGCGCACCCTGATTGCTCATTAAAGCGAGCAATCAACTGCGCCTTACGCTGCTCGTTACTTAACGGCTGCAACAACCGAGATCTCTACAAGCAGTGCATCGCGCGCCATTTTTGCCTCTACACAGGCACGTGCTGGCGCATGACCTTGTGGTACCCATGCATCCCAAACCGCGTTCATCGCTGCAAAGTATTCCATGCTTTTCAGGTAGATTGTGGCGCTTAGCATATGCTCTTTGCTACTCCCCGCTTCAATAAGTAACGCTTCTACCTTATCTAGCATGGTTTGCGTTTGTTCGCTGATATCTTTTTCTGCATCTGCACACACTTGGCCACACAGGTACACCGTACCGTTATGCTTAACGATACGGCTCATGCGCGCACCAGTTTGTAAACGTTCGATTGTCATAGTTTTAATTCAATAGTTAACAGAAACATAAATCTAGCAAATTCATACTTATATTTCGACGTTATTAGGTGAGTGAATACTTAAGTAATGACTGCGCTGCTTGGTATCGTCATATTCAATAACAGCAATAGCGCCTGTGTTAAAAATCGGCATGTTACCAGGGCTCAATTGGTCAACCAGATAACTAACAATTGGCATGTGTGCAACAACCAACCAAGTTGAGCATTCTGGGTGCATGGCGATTAAGGTTTCAAGGTAGTCAGCAGCAACTTGAGGAGTGCCATCTGGAATTATGTCGTTACAAGTTTCACTAAATTGTAATGGATTATTTTGCGTTGCCGCTTTCGCAGTTTGCTGGGCACGTATGTAAGGACTTACCAATAACGCATCTGGTTTATAATTTATTGCTAACCACTGCCCCATTTTACTGGCTTCCTGTTGCCCTGTATTTGTCAGTTGTCTTGCTGCATCATCTGCTTGCATTGGCGTTGCTTCGCCATGGCGCATGATTAAGATTGTTTTCATAAAAAATCAACCGATTAAAGAATATAAAACAGTAGCCAGTTTGCTTGATTGTCCGCTATATTAGAATATCATCACAAAACACATTAAACATCCTCTTATGATATTCAGGTAGATTTTCGTTGCAGTGCCTTTAGCGTTCCTGATTTATCATCTGTTGTTAGGACATTAACGCATTCTTCAGGAGCACCTTTTGAATATCAGCCGCAATGATAACAGAACATACCAACCCCTCACACTGGACAATGGTCTAAAAGTACTTTTAGTGCAAGACTTAGAATCAACTAAATCAGCGGCATCAATGGCAATTAATGCGGGTCACTTTGACGATCCCCTTGATCGGCAGGGCCTAGCACACTTTTTAGAGCATATGCTTTTTTTAGGCACTGACCTATACCCTGAGTCTGGCGGGTTTTCTAATTTTGTATCACAATCTGGTGGAAACACTAACGCATGGACAGGCACTGAGCACTCTTGTTACTTTTTTGATATTAATAATCATCAGTTTCCTGAAGCCCTCGCTCAATTTAGCCGCTTTTTTATTGCCCCACTATTAAACCCAAAAGAGACAGCCAAAGAGCGTAACGCGATTGATGCTGAATTTAAATTAAAGATCAAAGATGATGGCAGGCGCATCTACCAAGCACATAAAGAAACGGTAAACCCTGCACATCCCTTTGCTAAATTTTCGGTTGGTAACCAGCAAACTTTGGCTGATCGCGAAGGCTGCATAAGTGACGAGCTACGCGCTTTTTTCAACAGCCATTACCAAGCCCAGTGGATGACACTGGTGATCTGTAGCAATGAAGATATTGCGACAATGACAACTTGGGTAAAGCGCTATTTCAGCGAGATTAAAGGTCAGCCAAAAAGCAAAGAAATTATTGAACAGCCACTTTATCGTAAACAAGACTTAGGTAAAGTGCTGCACATTGAGCCGCATAAGCACATGCAAAAGCTCATCATTAGCTTTGCTATGCCAAATATTGATGATTTTTATCGCCATAAAACGGTGAGCTTTATTGCTCACTTGTTAGGTTATGAAGGAAAAGGCTCACTTTACTCAATTTTAAAAGAGCAAGGTTGGATCAACGCACTCTCAGCAGGCGGTGGTATAAACGGCAGTAACTTCAAAGACTTCAATATCAGTATGGCACTGACCGATGAAGGTATTGAATACTACGAAGATATTGTTGAAATGGTATTCGAATACATTTGTCTGATAGACCAAAACTGTGACAAGTTACCAAGGCTTTATCAAGATAAAAAGAATTTGCTGCAAATTGCCTTTGATAATCAAGAAAAAGCCCGACTTATAGATTGGGTAAGTGGTTTAAGCATTAATATGCAACACTATGATGAAGCCAACTACGTGCAAGGTGATTACCTCATGGAAGGCTTTAATCACTGTGCGCATGAAATTGCAATGCAGTGGTTAACGCCTGATAATATGCGTCTTGTACTCATACATCCAGATGTAGAGCCGGAAAACACCACGGCTTGGTACAATACGCCTTATAAAATCGAAAATATATCACCTTGCTGGCTTGATGCATTAAGTGAAATTAACACCCCATTACCTGAAATGAGTTTGCCTGTTGCCAACCCGTATCTAACGAAGAATGTTGAACTTTTAGCACTGGATGAACCTAAAAAAACGCCTGAGTTACTGATCAAACAAGAAGGCTTTGATTTTTGGTTTAAGCAGGATGCGACTTTTCGCGTTGCTAAGGGACATTTTTACTTAGCGATGGACTCGCACTATGCCATCAAAGATGTCAAGCATATGGCTTTAACTCGGCTGTTTGCTGATTTATTTATGGATAGTGTCGCTGAACAATTTTACCCTGCCGAGCTGGCAGGCTTAAGTTATCATTTAACCTCTCACCAGGGGGGTCTAACGCTTCATACTGCAGGCTTATCATCAAGTCAGCTTGAGCTGGTTGATGAACTACTCGAAGCCTTATTTAGTGTAGAAATATGCGCAAAACGTTTTGCTGAATATAAAAAGCAACTTGTGAGGCATTGGCGTAATAGTAATCAAAACAAGCCGGTAAGCGAGTTATTCAGTATCTTAGGTGCTAAAATGATGCCATGGAACCCAGAACCGAATGCACTTGCACAAGCTTTAAAAGATACAAGTTTTCATCAATTTAATTGTTTCAGACATGAATTCTTTAAAGCGCTACACGTAGAGTCGTTTTTACATGGTAATTGGCAGCGTAGTGATGCACTGGCTTTTCAAAAACAAGTGGCGCATCATTTAGCAGGTTGCACTAAAATTATCGACCTAACACGCCCTCTTAACGATATAACAGATGTCGAGCAACAACGCGTTGAGCTAAATTGTAATGACTACGCCATGGTTCTTTATTACCAAGCGCTGACTGATGACACAGCTGAAAAAGTAAAGATGATGGTGTTAAATCACCTTATCAATCAAGACTATTTTAATGAGCTTAGAACCAAGCAACAACTTGGTTATTTAGTGGGAGCTGGCTACGCACCTTTTAATACGCGTGCCGGTATTGCATTTTATGTACAGTCTCCAAAACACACCGCTGACGAAATACTCATCCGTCATCAGCATTTTATAAGTAACTATCTACAGCACATTGATTCTTTAGATGAGCAACAATGGCAAGATACAAAGGCAGGGTTAATTACACATATAGCAGAAAAAGATAAAAATCTTCGTCTTCGCTCACAAAGGCTCTGGTTAGCAATTGGTAATCGAGATAGTAAATTTAATATGCAGCAACAACTTCTTGCTGAGCTTGATAAACTGAGCTTAAAGCAAATGCAACAATACATAAAAGAGACATTTGCCGAATCGCGACCTCGAATAGAGCTGTTAAGTGATAAAGCTATCAAAAAACAGTCAAAAACAACCCTTTCTTCGCATTCTCTTTGACTCGCTTGCGAGCTTAGATTAAATTATCTGGTGCGAATTAAGGTATTGCATTAATGACAAAAATAATAACAATGATTTCTGTATTTCTAACACTCAGTATGGCCGGTATATTTTCAGCCGCCGCAAGCCCTATAGAGCTAGAGCAAAGCACCCTATTGCTTATACCTAGCTCTATAATGCTGCTGTTATTACCGTATTTGCTATTTGTTATTTATAAGCTCAAACGCTCACGCCATCAACTTCGTATTTCAGAACATAGATTAAAAAGTACCGTAGAAGGCAGCGGAGACACGTTGTGGGACTGGAATATAAAAACAGGTGAAGTTATTCGTATAAACGATAAATATACCGCCGATACGAATAACGCAGCAGGCTTCCCGCCCAACCGTGATTTAATACACCCTCATGATCTACAACATGTTGAAAAAGCCCTTAAAAAACATTTTGCCGAACACACTGCTTTTTTTGAAGCAAGCTATCGTATAAAAGACAGCTTAGAGCGTTGGCATTGGGTACTCGACCGCGGAAAGATTATTGAAAAAGATGTCAATCTTAACCCATTACGCATGACTGGCACCGTACGTGACATATCACAGCTCAAATCCACAGAAGCACGTTTAAACCTATTTGCAAAATGTGTTGAGTCACTGACTGATGCCATCGCAATTTACGATAAAAACTTTAAATTAGTTGATTTAAACCCCAGCTTTTTAACCCTGTTTGGTGGTACCCGCGAGCAATACCTGAAGAAAGATTTTGCTCTTTTTGGCTATGATCAAAGCTACGTAGATGAAATAAAAGCTACGGTTAGAGCTACAGATCACTGGCAGCAAGAAGTTAAGCTTAGAAATGCACAACGACAGTTACTCCCCATAGAGATTTCTATCGACGAAATCAAAAACGAGCATAATCAAATATGTAATTACGTTGTGGTTTATTCTGACCAAACAGAGCGCAAAAAAGCTGAGTCACAGTTACATAATTTATCAAACCGAGACCGGACTACCGGCTTGCCTAACCGTAATTTGTTTTTTACTAATCTTAAAAAGCTCGCCAAACAAGATAATCATCATGCTCTATTAGTATTTGACTTGGATAACTTTAAAAAGATCAATGATTCCTTAGGCCACCAACTTGGTGACAGCCTGCTCGCCAAATTGGCTATGAGATTAAATAAGCTCACCCGTGAAAAAGACGTATTTTATCGCCTTGGTGGTGATGAGTTTGCACTTGTTATGTCAGGCACCAACGACATTCATACGATTACGCGAATGGCAAAGCTGTTTTTAGCAGCGATTGCCACACCTTTTAACATGGCAGGCCATGAACTAGTAATCACCTCAAGTGTTGGTATTGTGCTCTTTCCTGAAGATGGTAATACACCTGAGCTTTTATTAAAAAATGCCGATACAGCGATGTACCACGCTAAGAAAAAAGGCAATAGTTACTTATTTTTTAACGACACAATGAATCGCCAAGCCGTTAAACGCCTGCAAATAGAAAACCTAATGCGTTACGGCTTAAAAGAAGATCATTTTGAAGTTTATTATCAACCCAAAATGAATATTCGCACCGGCAAATTGGATGGTATGGAAGCACTTGTGCGTTTTATCACACCTAAAAAAGGGATTATCAGCCCAGGAATGTTTATTCCTATCGCAGAAGAAACGGGGCAAATTATTGAAATCGGTGAAGTAGTGCTTAATAAAGCCTGTCGTGATGTGAAGGCATGGATCGACCAAGGATTATTTAATGGTCGTGTCGCTGTAAACCTATCAGCAAAGCAATTTAGCTTACCTGATTTAACAACTCGCATTGATGTGATTTTACAAAAGAATGAACTACCCTCTTACTTTTTAGAGCTCGAAATAACCGAAGGAACGGTAATGGACGATCCTAATGAAGCAATTTCAGTGATGCGTTCTCTTAGTGCTCGGGGTATACACTTAGCGATGGATGACTTTGGTACGGGTTACTCATCGTTGGCTTACTTAAAGCAGTTCCCACTCAATACTTTAAAAGTTGATAAAGCTTTTATAGACGACATGCAATCAGAACGAGGTCGTAACATGGTCGATTCCATCGTTACCATTGCACACAACCTTGACTTACATGTTGTTGCTGAAGGCGTTGAAAAAGCAGAGCAAATAGCCATGTTAGAGCAATTAAATTGCCAAACAGTACAAGGTTATTACTACTCAAAACCCTTGTCACAACCTGAGTTCACAGCCTTTTTGAAAAAACAGCGTAATAAATCAGCGCCCAGTTTATTAAGAAGCGTTGAAGTTTAAGGTCGCCAACTGCACGCTTGTAAGCCGATATGACGTATCAATGCACGTCGATAATGTATATTAAACAAGCACCAAGCAATAGGGCCTAGCGCCCCACCTAAAAATACCCAACGTTTAACAGGCATGCCTTTTGAAACTGACTCTAAATACATTACAAAAATAAATACACAACTTACACAAACAAAAAACACAGTAGCCCCCACAGTTATAAGCGCGCAGTGTACATAACTTAAGCACCGGTGAAAACGTCAGGATATAAATAGCCACTATAAAGGCAGATTATATTCTTAAATATCAAACATAAACCTAATAAAAAATTGTATTATTTATATACAAAGCGGTCAAAATTGTTAAAATAGGAACGTGCATTGATGCACATAAGGAATAAACAAAAATGATTAGGAGACATCATGTCTGACAATACTGCAAACGTCTACGAGGCACCGGAAGCAAACCTTACAGAAAATAACGATGGTAGCAACAAACCCATTTTGAACTTTGACCGCTTCTCGGCGTGGGGCGTGTTCTTTTTAAGTATCATTACATTAGGTATCTACAGTGTGTACTGGCTTGTAAATAGAACAAACAAAGCAAACTCACTGGCGAAAAACCAAATAGCTCAAGGACTAATTTATGGCTATGTGGCGCTGTATGTGGTTAACCTTGTTTTATCAATAGCCGGTATTTTACCTGAGCTCGGCTTCATTGTGTCGCTAGCCTCATTTGTCGTAGCTATTATTTTAATTTTCTCACTGCGTACTTCACTCACAGAATTAATTAATGAAGGTAGCGCTGAGCCTGTAAAATTAAATGGTATTTTAACGTTCTTTTTCAACGTTATTTATTTCCAATACAAGATTAATGAAGCAATTGATAGACAGCAATAAGCTACTATGATTTCATAATGAAAAAGGCATTAATTTTTAATGCCTTTTTACTATGTATCCCGTTTAACATCCAAGTATGTATTAGTTACTTAACTGCATCATTATAAAGCACCTGAATGTTTCACATTCAAATATGTATTGAGCACATGAGGCAATAACTGCTCAGGGTTACAATCAATCGCAATCACCCCTTCTTTTCTCAGTTTCGCCATATTTTTCTTATGTGTATTTAATAAACTGAGTGCTGCGCAATAACTTGTTGCATCTTCGTACTTTTGAATTGGTTCTTTAAGCACTTCACTCACAGAGCGGTTATTTATGTTGATTAAAGCAACTAAATGATGCTTCTGTAATAGTTTTATCGCTGGCAGTAATTCATCAATACTTTGTTCGTCGAGTGTTGTAACGAGTAAAACTAAAGAACGCTTACTACGCTTGGCAATTAGCTGATTTACAGCAACCACATAATCACTGCTACTTTGGTCTGGGTAAAGATCATAAAAGTGGTTCATTACCCGCGACACATTTTGTGCTCCTTTTACACCCGGTAACCAACGCACGTTCTGATTAAAGCTTTGCATACTAAACCAATCGCCTTGCTTTAATACCGTGTGTGATAGTAACAATAATGCATTTAGCGCGTGGTCAAAGTGACTGCCCTCTTTAGCCTCTATAGCCATTTTCTTTGAAGCATCCAGCATAACAATGACATGCTGGTTTTGCTCTTCTTGGTATTCTCGGGATATTAATTTACGGCGTTTACTGGTTGCTTGCCAATCTATCTGCCTAACGCTATCACCTTGGCGATACTCTCTTAGTTGATGAAACTCAATTCCATCACCACGTTTTTTTGTTAGCTTAAGGCCATTAATTGGTTTATTTGTCACGCCGTTAAGATGTTGCTTAGACGTGACGCGGCTGAAGTCTGGGTATACTTTCAACTGCGTCTTGTGTGTTGCTAACCAATTTGATTGCCATAACCCAAACGCAGAAGTTATACGCAATTCAACCGCCGAAATATCTGCATCTCCTCGCTTATGAGCACGCATTGAATAGCTAAGCTCAGCTTGTTGGTTTGTCTCAAGTTCAATACTTTTTACAGCTTCAGCAAGCTCCAGTGCATTTGTTAAATGAATACTAATGTCAGCACGTAGAACCTGTTTTGCTTTATTTTTTAGTCGCAACTTTATTGGCTGCCAGCGATATAACGCCATATTTTGATTTGTTGAAAGCTCTACAGATACATTGTGCGCAAATCGCGAAAAGTAACAATCAACACAAGCAATCAGCAAAGGAACACAAAGCAGTAGCGTAATAAATAAGCTGCTAAGCTCAATCAAAGCAGATACCACCACTAAGAGGACAATAACACTCAGTATCTGTACTAGGCGTTTTGATGGTCTTAGCTTTATACGTTTCATGATCGTGGTGCTTCAACACTAGCAAGAATGGCACTAATCACTTCATCAAATGACACACCTTCAAGCTCAAGATCAGCAGATAAAATCAAACGATGGCGAAGTATATTAACTGACACTGATTTAACATCATCAGGGATTACAAAGTCACGACCATTCATTAGCGCCATCACTTTTGCCGCTTTAATAATATTAATTGATGCTCGCAACCCTGCTCCATGTAAAACTCCCTGCCACGTTCTTGAGCTACGCGTAATATCAACCGCATAATTTAAAATCTGTTCGTCCACTAATATATCTGCACAAAGCTGTTTAATTTGTGCAATTTGGGCAGCATTTAATACAGCTGGCAATTCATCAACGGTTGATTCATTCGAAACCATCTTGGTGTTTAGTTTTAGTAACTCCACTTCAGATTCGAACGAAGGAAACCCTAGCTCAATCTTCATCATGAAACGGTCAAGTTCTGCTTCAGGTAGCGGATACGTACCTTCTTGGTCAAGCGGGTTTTGCGTGGCAAGAACCATAAATGGCGAGTCGATTGACAGCGTGTCACCATCAATGGTTATTTGTTGTTCTTGCATCACTTCAAGTAACGCTGACTGAGTTTTTGCTGGTGCACGGTTTATTTCATCGGCCAATAATATGTTGGTGAAAGCAGGTCCCTTTTTAATATTAAATTCACCCGATTTCATATCATATAAACTGTGACCAACGACATCCGATGGCATTAAATCGGGTGTAAACTGAACCCGTGAAAAATCAACACTCAAGCTTTTAGCAAGTGCTCGTACCAACAAGGTTTTACCAAGCCCTGGTACACCTTCAAGTAACACATGTCCGCCGGCAAACAATACTGTTAATACGTCTTCTACAATGGCATCTTGGCCAACAAGAACACGCGCAATATTTTCTTTCACTTTTTTTACTGCGTTTGCCGCATCTACCAGGCTCAATGAGTGAGTATCTAGTTCCGTGCTCATAAGGCATTCCTTAATTGTTTATATCGTTTTATATAATCTGTTCGTTGTTCACGAGACTCGGGAAGTTCACTTGAAAGCAAGGTCTCGACTTGCTCTTTATCAAACTGAGTTAAACTGGCAATAATCTCAGCCTGTTTATGTGCACTAAGCATTTTGAAGTTAGGGACTCGCGTCTCTACTTTTGCATTAAAATCTTTTTTTAGCGCCTCGAATAAACGCGCTTCATGACCATGTTCTGTGTAAAAATTTGCAATAGCTCGAATATGCTGATTAAAGCTTGTTTTGCTATCGACATCTGGCGCATATGCGCGGCCAATACGGCTAGTAATATGCCACACAGCAAATACCACTGTCAGTAATAAGCTAACCACAAACTGCCAGCTCCAATGCCACAACTTAGATAACCAATTTGGGTAACTTAAATACGGCACATACGTCACTTTACTGGCACCTTGAGTAAGCCAAACTAATAGGCTGCCATGATCTAGATGTCGTAACCTATAATTAGTAAAAGGGGCCAGTGATGGTAAAACGATAACACGACCCGCACCAAATGGCAGATCGCACATTACAGTATCACCCGCTTGATTTTCTGTTTGCACGCCTTGGCAACTATCAATTTTAAAAGCTTGGCTAAGTTCGAGTTCTAATTGCGTTGTCTCATCAATTGTCAGTGTTGTATTTGAGCTGCCTTCTTCTAATAGCACAAAATTGAATTCAAACACATCATCGACGGTTGTAACATCAATCCCTAACTCTTGGAAAAAAATTGCGTTATCAATCCCTAGCTCATCGCGCTGTCGGTTAAGTACATACACTAAACGCCCACCGTCAGCGACCCACTGCTCTAGCTGTTGATCAAGCTCATATGAGTTAGCAAGTACAGCCTCATCAACAACCAGCATAGTATTTGGGTCTATTGTTAATTGATTGGGGTTAGTTTGGCTGGCTAAACGTTTATCTTTGTGCCATTTCACATCATATGAAGCCAATAACCGCTGAGCCAGAGTGAAGCTGTCTTTTGCTACCTCTGGTTGAAAACCTATCTCTACTTCCTGTTTTTCCCATTTTACTGATGCCAACATTGACCCGAGTAAAGCAACGGTTAAAACCAGTAAACCAATCATAAAATACTTAAGTTTCATGGTTTAACTCCACAGGCAACGACATTTGCTTAATTTGCTCTGCAAGTTGTTCAAAGTCGATATTAGGTTTTCGATGTCCCCAAGCAACACTGACCCATGCTGAAAATAATGTGCCAAATACAGCTTGCCATTGCTCGGGCACGCTTGCATCAATTGCTTGTTTACACTCACGTTCAGTCATTGAACGATGAAGTTTTATCTCATACTGAACCTGTGCCCAGCGAAGTGAGTGATGTAATAAGTAACCAAGCGCTAACCGTAAGTTTCCTGAACGATAACTCTCAAGTGCAGCACTAATTAAATCAGCAGGAAGTTCGTCTTGTTTAATGTCAGTAAATAAAGACGGAATAACATGGTCTGACTTTTTTTGTGACTTTTCAGGCAATTTCAACCCTGTGAAAAAACCTTTATTCTTAACAAGATAATAAACAAGCCACAGTGCAAGTAATCCCACAAAGCCCCACACTAAATAGCTAAGCGTAAATCCAATTAACTCAAAAAAGTTACTCAGCCATGAAAAATCAAACGATGATGGACTTGCGTTGTCTTGTTCAAAATTAAAGTCAGGAACCCAAGTCGTTTTCTTTTCAATAACATCATCTTGATTGTAAAGTGTAATCACTTGTTCTTTAACAGCATCTTTATCAAGCTCCTCAGCAAAACTGGTTTGTGGCATCGCTGCCAAAAAGCTAAGTAAGCAAGCGCATATCAACGGCAAAGGCTGTGCAAAACGTGTTTTTATATTCTTAAAAGCAAGCTCAATGTCCCAACCTTCGAGCTCAACCCTGCGATGTAAATAGGCTAAAAACCCCCCTGTGACAAACAGTGGAGCTACTAGAGAAATACTTAATAAATAAAGTAAATTAAAGGCAATTTCTAGCCAAGCAGGAGAGTCTTGAAATTGATAGATAGATTCTTCAAGAGAAAATGAATTTGGGATCAATGCAATTGAAAAAGCCGAAAGTCCCATTAAAACAATAAACTCGAAATGTACGCAAAAAAGCATCCATAAGGTTTGCTTTGGCTTTGATGTTGCAAAAAGAACTTGCTTACGTTTTTGCTTTCGCTCTGCTGATAAGCGCTCTAATTGCTCCACCGGAGCCAAAAATGCACGATTAGGGCTGAGCCTGAATACGGTTAGATGCGCTAGCATATCCTTGAATTTAAGCTGCTTTATAACCAGTATGCTTGACTTAATAGAGGTTGGTTGACTAAACACAGCCTTCGACATGTAATCAAGTAAAGGGCGTTCAAATAATGGTTTTAATAGCCATACAGCAAATGCAGCGATTGACCAGCCAAGTAAAAACCCTAATATCAAAAATGTTGGTAAAGCTAAGCAGATATAAAGGCTAAACAAAGGTAAAAAGTGCTGCTTAGTTAATAATACAGTTAAATCAAAGTTTTCATAGGCGCTACGTTTACGCGGGTTAAAACTTAGCCTATTAAGCTCCATAACGCATCCCCTTGTATAGCCTATACAAAACAAACGCCCAACAAGCACTCCCTACACTATATTTAATTTCATTGGCTATATCACGTGGCGACCAAAAGGCCTCAATAAATGCCGCAAGCACAAGCATTAAAAACGCACCAACAATAAGAGGCAATGCTTTTTGGGCGGCCTGTTTAATTGCATAGCCGCGGGTAAAATGACCAGGATTTAATAATGCATAACCTATCTGACACCCTGCAGCAGAGGCAATAATAATGGCGGTTAATTCAAATGAACCATGGGTTATAACGAATGAGAAAAATGGCCCTTCAAAGCCAATATTAACGATGTGAGCGGCAATCGCACCAAAGTAAAAGCTGTTAAATAGTAAGAAAAATGCAGCGCCAACACAAAACAATACCCCACCAGCAAACATTTGAAATGCAATGCCAATGTTATTGTAAATATAAACACCAAACATCATGAGATCTTGAGCTGCGCCACGCTCAGCTGTTTGTACACTGCCCCCGGGGTTATACATTTCTTCAATTTGCAGTACGGTGCTTTGCCCTAAAAATGTATATACCGCATCAGGGTCAAGCATCACCCAAATAAACGCGATAAGTGCTAAGCCCCAAAATGCTAATAAGTTAATGCCCAGCATTATACGGTTCTCATAGAGGGCCCGAGGAAATGCAGTGCGGGCAACATGCCATATCTCAGAAAACTGATTGCTGCGAGATAAGTACAAGCGCTTTTGACCATACTGAACTAAACGATTAATTTGCTCAATAAGCACGGGGCTGTATTGGCGACTGCGGGCAATGGCTAAATCATTACACACCTTACGGTACATATTAGGAAAATAAACCGGCAAACTTTCTGATTCTGCAAGCTCGCAAAGCGCCTTAAATTCATTCCAACTCTGGCTATTCGATTTTACAAATTGCGTTTGCTTCATTGCACTGTCTCACTCTGCGCCTGTTCATTAGAGTTACTTAACTGACCTGAGTAAAAACGCGCATAACCGACTAACATACTTTGCGCTTCACTGGTCTCTAACTTAAATGGTTCCGCTAAAATAGCAGCCAGTTCACTGCGCCTCGCATCAGAAAGCTCATCACTGCGCTCTGCAAAAGCAAGCACTGCTAATTGTTCTTCCGTGCTTAAGCTCAATACTGGGATTTCAATATTGCCTTTCGGTAATTCAGGGCGTGCCTCTACTTCATCATCATAAATAACCATGGTGCCTGCAGCCCAATCACCAATACGCTTAAAACGAGAGTTGAACATCATTACAACAAGCCCTAAAAAATAGCCAATAGGTAACATATCTGCTGGTCGTAATAGGTTTCGTACAACAATTTGTGAAAAACTGGCTGGTAGGCCATTATCTTGTACTACGCGGATCTTAAGACGCTTTTTCCCAGGAGTTTGACCATTTTTCATTTCAAAAAAAATGTTGTATCCCCAAGATGTTATAAAATAAATAATCAGAATAATGCCCTGTCCTGCATCACCTAAAAGGCTAAATACAAGTGATACAACGAACATAATAAGACTGCGAAATAAGAAATCGATGATGTAGGCATAGCTACGGGAGACAACACCTGCGGGTGTGATTGCAATATCAACCCCTTCAGGTAATTTAACGTATTCTCTGTTTTCCAATCCGTGGTTTAACATTTAATCTACTACTGCTTGATATTATTGTTTTCGCTACCTAACCCGTATACATGATAGAAACAGCCACATAGCAATAATTTGAGCGCTTAATAATGCGCTTTTTCTGTCCCTTTTTCAATCTTTAAACAAAGTAATATTAAATGATTAATAAAAATACTACTTTATAGGTAAATAAAATGATAAAACCGATCTGCAATCGGTTTTATCAAACATAACCAGTTAGGACTACTTTTCAGCGCGACCCATAAACTTTTGTTCTGCAGTATTAATACGAATACGATCGCCTGTTGAAATATGCTCTGGCACTTGAATAGTAAGACCTGTACTCAAACGTGCTGGTTTTGAGCGAGCACTTGCTGAAGCGCCCTTAATTGAAGGGTCTGTTTCTTCAACAACAAGTTCTACACTTGAAGGTAAGTCAATCCCCACTGGTGAGCCATCGATCACTATAACATGTAAACCTTGCGTCTCTTCATTAACAAATAAAATCTCTTCGCTAATTGCTTCTTTGTTTAAGTTATAAGGCGTGTAGTCTTCATTATCCATGAAAACATACTCCTCACCATCAATGTAAGAAAACATCGCTTCACGACGAGTTAAATCAGCAAGTTTAAGCATATCGCTATCTTTAAATGTTTCGTCTACTTTGCCACCAGTAACAACATCATATAAACGCATGCGGTATAAACTACCACCAGCACGACCTTGCGGTACTGAACGTTGAATATCTTTTACTACTAAAACTTGGCCGTTATGCTCAATAGCGGCACCTTTTTTGACTTCACTAGCCTTAGGCATGGGTGTATTCCTATCGTTTTTTAATGACAGGAATTTACCACGTAATTACTATTGTTCAACAAAAATTTGCAGTTTTACTTTTGCTGATGTAATTGGTCTATTTTTCAGCGAATTATCGTAATAAATGTCTCAAACCGAATAAAAAGATGCTATCTTTATAGCAACGAAAAATGACTTCAAGGACTGGATCATGAATCAACATGCTGTACATGAATACTTAATGAAAAAGCCAGTGGTAATGCTCACTCAGCCATTTGGTCAAGACGTCGATGTTTATAAAGTAAATCATAAAATGTTTGCGACTCTCGCAGAGGGAAAAGAAGGCCAAACAAATGAAGATGGTGAACCTGTTTGGTGGCTTAATTTAAAATGCGATCCGGACGAAGCTCAAGCATTACGTGATATTTTTCCTTCTGTAATTCCTGGTTACCATATGAATAAACGGTTGTGGAATACAGTGATTTTAGATGGCACTATCCCACAAGGAGAAATTGAACGAATGATTGATAACTCGTTTGATTTGGTGGTTGCGAATATGCCTGAAAAAGACAGAAAAGCGATTGAGCTTCACCTATAATTCGACCGCACTGATCACACCCTGTGATCAGTGCAATTTAAATGAAAATGGTGATCGGTATACAAAACCCCACCAATAGCATAGGCATCTAACTGCTTATCAACTAGCTGAAAGCCACACTTCTCGAGTACTTTTTCTGAACCTATGTTGCCTTCAGTGACGACAGCTTTAAACTCCTTCACAGAATACTCAGCCTGAGCAAAATCAAGCACCGCCTTTAAAGACTCGGTGGCATAGCCACGACCATGAAAATTAGGCAGCAATAAGTAGCCAACTTCTTGAATATCAGGAACGGTTGATGAGGTAAAACCTGTCACACCCACCTCTTTACCTGTAGTCGTTTCAATAATAACTAAACACAATGGCGAGTTTGCATCTGGCTGCCAAGGCTTTAAACGTTCGTTAAACTTCGCACGTAGCTGCGCCTCTGAGGGCTTATCAAAGCATTTCTCAATAACCTCTGCATCATTGTGCAAAGTGTAAAACAGTGGCCAGTCATCAGCATTTAACAACCGTAAAGTTAATCGCGCAGTGGTGAGAGTCATGGTGATCAATCGCTAAGTAAATAAGTCTAGTTATAACAAACCTACTTAGCTAATTAAATACCACTTATGGCCAATACTGCAGCGTAAGCTGCTTTACAGCTACCAAGTATAAATCACTTTTCCTATCACGTTATCTTTAGGAACGAAGCCCCAAAAGCGGCTATCTGAGCTATTATCTCTAGAATCACCCATAACAAAATAATGATCTTCAGGGATGATCCATTCCGCCTTTTCGCTGCCAGCTTGGTTGAAATAATGACTTATCTGTTCAGGGTGATTCTCATTTAGTAAAATTTGATAACGTTTACCATCATTTACCTCTTGCAGAACTTTAAGTCCACCTTCAGTTTGAGAAACAAGTGATTGCTCTAAAGGGATGAAGTCAGTGCAAATATCGGCTCTCTCATCACATGCTTTTTTCACGTAAACGGTTTTATTTCGATAAACAATTCTATCGCCAGCTACCCCTATTACGCGTTTCAGCCAAGTATAATCAGGGTTTTTCGGATACTGAAAAGCAACAACATCACCTCGACTCACTTTAGCTGACATGGGCGATCTTGAAATTTGATAGCCTAAGTACCGATAATTACCAAAACCTATTTTACTAACCAAAACTTGGCTCCCTTTATCTAACTGAGGTGCCATAGATGAAGCTGGTAAAGTGAAAGGCTCAAATGAAAAAATTCTCATTAAAATAAGAGCAGCAGAGACGGTAAGATAAATTAAAGTTACAGCCCACCAACTTGCGAACCAAGGCCGCTTCTTATCTGCGTTATAGTGCTTCGTTATCCAAAAAGCATGGAGTGGACATATAATTATAAACACACTTGTGAGATAAATGCCTTGATACCAATCGGCCTCTCCCGCACTCGCTTGGATTTTAATGTCAAACAAGTAGCATAAGGCCGTTAAAACAAGGTAAGTAATAAACAACCTGAATTTGTTAACGTACAAAAATACAAATGGCTGAAATAACACGCCCAGAAGAATAGCGATAAAACCTTTAGGCTTCCATGAAGTAGACACTCTGACATCCTTGTTTAAATTAAGTCATTGAATTTATTTGTTTATATTAAATATAAAATCACAGTGATGCCATAAAATTTTTATATTTCTTTAAAGCAATACTCCTTTAAAGCAAAAAGCCCCGCTCAAAATGAGCAGGGCTTTTAAATTAACTAATTAATTTAAAGCATTAGCTTTTCGTCGTTTCTGTATCCACTTCTACTGAAGCTTGCTCGTCTTCAACCACTTCCTTGGTTACTTCAACCGGATCGACTTGTGCAGCTTCGGCAACTGCCGACTCTTCACTTTCTGCTTGGTAAAAACGACCACCCTTTTCAGCCATTGCTTTTAATGTATCGCAAGGAGTAAAAATTGGGTTGTAATTAGCGAATGTGGCCATTTCAGAAGTAACCTGTGCTGCGCCAAGTTTATCCATATAACTAAATGGACCGCCTAAGAAAGGAGGGAAACCTATACCAAAAATAGCACCAATATCACCGTCACGAGGACTTGCAATAATGCCATCATCTAAACAACGTACCGCTTCGTTCAGCATTTGTGCCACACAGCGTTTAGCAATTTCGCTCTTGTTTAAGCGAGGTGATGGCGTAACTCCCAGTAACTCGTATACTGACTCATCCACTTTTTTATCTTTTTTGTCATAAAGATAAAAGCCACGACCTGTTTTACGGCCTAAACGCTTAGAATCGATTAAGCGGTTAAAGGCATCGGGGGCTTTAAAACGCTCGCCCAATTCTTTTTCAAGGATGGGAGCAATTTTAGAGCCAATATCAATCCCTACTTCATCAAGTAATGCTAATGGGCCAACAGGAAAACCAAACTCAACTAAGGCTTGGTCAATCTTTTCAATTGGCTCACCTGCAAGCAGTAAATTAGCCGCTTCATTGACATAAGGCGCTAAGATACGGTTTACATAGAAACCAGCCATATCTTTAACCACAATCGGCGTTTTGCCTTGTTTACGGGCAAAGTTAACAACACGGGCTATGGTTTCTTCAGACGTACCGGCATGTGGAATAATCTCAACAAGTGGCATTTTCTCAACAGGTGAGAAGTAATGCAGACCAATTACATTTTCTGGGCGCGCTGCATCCGCAGCGATTTGTGCAATCGGTAATGACGAGGTATTACTTGCAAAAATCGTGTTGTCTTGGCATTCACGTTCAACATCAGCGACCATGCCTTGCTTAAGAGCTAAGTCTTCAAACACTGCCTCTATCACGATATCAATGTGTTTAAAACCACTGTAATCGGTGGTGCCGGTAATACGGTTCATGGTTTGTTGCAGCTCAGCTTTAGATAAAATACGGCGCTTTTGCTTTTTATCTAAAATTTTATAGCTGTAATTCATCGCATTGCTGATGCCCTTTTCAGCTACATCTTTGATGCGCACCGGAACACCCGCTTTCACAGCACTGACATGAGCGATACCCGCGCCCATCAAGCCACCGCCTAATACTGCCGCTTTAGCAATTGCTGGTGCATCATCGTTGCGCCATTCTTTTTTCATTTCAGTGGTTGCAAAGAAAATACCGCGCAATGCTTTTGACTCATCGCTCATAACTAGCGTGGCAAAGCCTTCAGCTTCAGTTTTATATGCTTTTAACTGATCAAGCTCAACACTTGCACGAACTGCTTTAATAATGGCCAAAGGCGCTGGGTAATGGCCACCGGTTTTCTTCAGCACATTTTCTTGTGCTTTTTTGAAAATAATATTGCGGCCAAATGGGTTCGACTCAAGTAATTGGCTTAAACGGTCAAGTTTTGGTTTAGTAGCCTTAGCCTTACCTTTTAATGCAAATTCTTTAGCAACGTCAAGTAATACACTGTACGGCACACAGTCGTTTACTAAGCCTGTTTTCTTCGCTTGCTTAGCACGCACTTGTTTACCTGTAAGCATCCATTCAAGTGCTTTTTGCAGGCCGACTAATTTAGGTAAACGTTGAGTACCGCCACCACCTGGTAATAAGCCTAACTGTACTTCAGGTAAGCCAAGCTTAGTGATATCACTGTCAGAACAAACACGGTAATCACAGGCTAGAGCAAACTCTAAGCCGCCACCCAATGCTGCACCATGAATGGCACTCACTGTTGGAAAAGGCAGTTTTTTCATATCAAAAAACGCTTCTTGGCACATTTCGCTCAGCGCTAATGCGTCTTCACGGCTAGTTGCGCTATCAAGCATTTTAATATCAGCACCGGCGATAAAGTTATCGCTTTTACCGCTAATAAACACCATGCCTTTGACCGCTTGTGCTTGTGCGTCTTTAAGTAAGGTTTTTAAATCTTCTGCAAAACTGCTACGCAGGGTGTTCATTTTCTCACCCGGCACATCAATAGTTACAACGGCTACGCCGTCATCAGCCACTGATAAACTAAATACTGAATCTGTCATTACGCACTCTCCAATACAAAGGCTGCACCTAAGCCACCCGCTGCACACGCAGTCGTTAGTGCTAGGCCGCCACCGCGACGATTAAGTTCATTCAAGCTTTGCGTGATCAGGCGCGCACCTGTTGCGGCAAATGGGTGGCCGTATGCTAGTGAGCCACCTAAGACATTGAACTTGTCCATGTTAATTTCGCCGATCGCTTTACTACGACCTAGCTTTTCTTGTGCAAATTTATCTGACGCAAACATCTTCATATTGGCAAGTGTTTGCGCTGCAAATGCTTCGTGCATTTCAATTAAATCTAAATCAGCTAATGTAATACCTGCTCTATCTAAAGCGATTGGCGTTGAGTGCGCCGGACCCATTAGCATGTCTTCATGAACACCGATTGCAGAAAACGCAAAGCTACGTACATAACCTAGAATGTTGTAACCCAGTGCTTTGGCTTTACTCTCGCTCATCATTAATACCGCAGCGGCACCATCTGTTAATGGTGTTGCGTTAGCTGCAGTAACTGAACCATGCTGACGGTCGAATACTGGTTTTAATTTCGCGTAGCCTTCAACCGTTGAGTTATGACGAATGTTATTGTCTTGCTCAATAAAGCTCTTATAGGGTGCAACATGGGCAGTCATTACTTCATCTTTAAGTTTACCATCAGCCCATGCTTGGCTTGCAAGAGTGTGAGAACGATGAGCTAAGGCATCTTGATCTTCACGGCTAATACTATGCGTTTTCGCCATTTGCTCTGCCGTTTGACCCATAGATAAGCCAGTAGAGTACTCAGCTACTGCAGGTGGTACAGGGAGTAAATCTTTTAGGCGCAGTTTTGAGAAAATCTTCAAACGCTGGCCAAGTGTTCGCGCTTTATTTAAATCAACCAAGCTGCCGGCTAATTTTTTGCTCACACCGATTGGTAATACAGATGATGAATCAGCGCCACCGGCGATACCCACTTGCACTGAACCTGCCATAATTGACTCAGCAACATTAGCAATTGCTTGGAAGCTTGTCGCACACGCACGTGATACAGAGTATGCATCTACTGAAACAGGCATACCTGTGCCTAACACAATCTCACGAGCAATATTAGGCGCTTCTGGCATTTGCACTACTTGACCAAATACAAGCTGATCGATTTCAGACTTATCAAAATTAAGACGCTCAAGCATCTCGTTTACAACCAGTTTACCCATATCAAGTGCTGGCACATGGTGGAATGCAGTCGCTTGTTTTGCAAACGGCGTTCGTAAGCCGCTAACGATGGCGATACGATCGCCCTTTGCTGTTTTAAGTATATTTTGCTCAGACATTTATGCTCTCCCGCTGACAGGTCTGACCTGTTTGTTTTTCCTGATTCTAAAACAACCCGAATACGAATGCCAATAGAGAAACGAAATTAGTTACCAACCATAGGCTTTTTTTAGCTTATTTACAAAAATAACGTGTATTTATATGGTAGGCTAAAAATCCTTAAAAAATAACGAACTATTTTAGAATTTTATGTCTAACACTTGTGTTGTAAGCTTTGAATCCTTATAACTTGTAAAAAGCGCCTAGTTCATAATAACGCTTAGCTAATTTATCAGCACTGAATAGGCTTATATCGGCGCATAACAAAAACAATTTTGACTCACGCTATTTAGGACAGTCTTTTTATTATGGCAGTTAACGCATTTTCACAATTAAAATCATACTTAGACACGCAAATTATCGGCCAACCTCAATTAACTCAAGCACTGTTAATCGCTATTTTGGCAGATGGCCATTTACTTGTTGAAGGTCCTCCTGGTCTTGCAAAGACACGTGCAGTGAATGCGTTAGCAAAAGGCGTAGAAGGTAGCTTCCAACGAGTACAATTTACTCCTGACTTACTCCCTGCGGATGTCACTGGCACCGACATTTACCGTCAGCAAACCAGTGAATTTGTATTTGAAAAAGGCCCGTTATTTCATAACCTAATTTTGGCTGACGAAATTAACCGTGCCCCTGCAAAAGTACAATCTGCTTTATTAGAGGCTATGGCTGAGCGCCAAGTAACGGTTGGTAAAAACACTTATCCACTGTCTGAGCTATTTATGGTTATGGCAACCCAAAATCCGCTAGAACAAGAAGGGACCTACCCCCTTCCTGAAGCACAGCTTGACCGCTTCTTATTGCATCTAAGTATTGATTACCCAGGGGCAGAACACGAGCTTGATATTCTTCGCCTGACCCGTGGTGAAGCAATATCTGATAAACAAGCTGAAACACAGCAAATTAGCCAAAGTGATCTTTTCGCGGCACGAAAGTCAATTTTGGGTTTGTACCTTGCTGAGCCACTTGAAAAATATTTAGTGCAGCTAATCATTGCGACCCGCGAAGCTTCAGAACTGGATGAGCAGCTTGGTCGCTGGATTGAATACGGTGCCAGCCCGCGTGCAACCATTGCCCTTGATAAATGTGCTAGAGCTCATGCTTGGCTTGAAGGTCGTGACTTTGTTGCCCCTGACGATATTCAAGCGGTACTGCATAATGTATTACGCCATCGTATTATTTTAAGCTATGAAGCCCAAGCAGACGGCATCAGCAAAGATGATGTGATCACGCGTATTTTAGAACTGGTTGCAGTACCATAAGTTATGTCAGGTCAATTAGATATAGCTACTTGGTTGCATGAAAGCCATAGCCAAGGTGTTAATTTATCACTCAAAGAGTTGATGTATTACAAAGCCAAAGCGCGCTTACTTGAACTAGCACCTAAAGTAAAAATCAAAAACAGCTTAGCTGGGCAATACCTTGCACCGCACAAAGGGCGAGGCATGGAGTTTGCTGAGGTACGCCATTATCAAACTGGTGATGACATTCGCTCAATCGATTGGCGAGTCACCGCTCGCACAGGCGAAACTCACACAAAACTGTTTCAAGAAGAGAAAGAGCGCCCCGTTTTTGTGTTCACCGACTTTTCAAACTCCATGTTGTTTGGCTCAAAGTTATTGTTAAAGTCAGTGCAAGCAGCACATATCAGCGCCTTGGTTGCATGGTCAGCTTGTCAGCGTGGTGACCGAATTGGTGGTTTGGTGTTTAACCAACACAGTCATCATGAACTAAAACCTACATCGCGGGAAAAAGCTGTATTAAAGCTTTGCCATAACTTATGTGACATTCATAGTCAGGCGTTAGCTAATGTTGATAAAAGCACGACCAGTTTATTTAGTGAGAACCTCAAGCGTCTTAACCATTTAGCTAAACCCGGTAGCTTAGTTTATATCGTTTCAGATTTTAGCGCACTAGACGAAGCTAGCTTTAAACAACTTGAAATACTAAGCCGTCACTGCGAGTTAATTGGTTGCCACGTTAGCGACCCATTCGAACATCAACTTCCTGCATTTAAGCAAACAGTGACTGTATCTGCTAATGGGCAAGATCTTGCTCTGCCGTTAATGGATAAGCAATTTCGGGAACGTTTTGCTAAGTCAGCACAAGAGTCATTCGCTGTTAGGCTAAAACGCTTACAAAAATCTGGACTTAGTTTAATTTCATTCAGTGCAGCCACCCCGCTTGAGCTGCAATTAGTGAGAAAGTAATAATGCAAACAAATCCGCTCGATGGCTTACATGATGTCATTGCACCTTCAGAGGTCGCATGGTGGCCACTGGCTCCTATTTGGTGGCTAATTATTGTATTTTTAGTTGCACTACTAGTAGTTGGTTTAGTGCTGCTATATAAAAACCAGCAATTCAAGAAAGCCAAAAAGCAAGCGATTAAAATGAGTCAAGATGTGGCTAAAGATGATGCACAAGCGTTGCATATTATTCTTAAGCGCTTAACACGTCATTACTATAATAGTCAGCTTGCTTCGCAGCCTTTGGCACAATGGTCAGAGAGTTTATCTAAGCTTTGTGGTGACACTTTTAGCTACGATGAGCTCATGCCACTTTACCAACAGCAAAATAATAATGCAGAGCTTGCGGCTAAATTACGCAACGCCATTCACAATTTTAAACTCAAGGAGTCTATCAATGTTTGAGTTTAGTTGGCCTTGGTTCTTTGTGCTTTTACCTTTGCCTTGGTTAGTCAGTCGCTTCATGCCTTCAAAACAGCAAGGTCAGTTACGTCTACGTATTCCAAGCTTTGCTAAGCTTGGGCTTAAAAACCAAGCCGTGCAACAACATAGTCGCAAAGTGTCATTGCTTGAATGGGCGGTATGGGTAGCATTGGTGATTGCGGTTGCAAACCCAACATGGCTTGATGAACCAATTACTTTACCCAATGAAGGCCGTGACATTATGCTGGCGGTGGACTTATCAGGCTCAATGACTGAGCAAGATATGGCTTATCAAGGCCAATATGTCGACAGACTAACCATGGTTAAAGCCGTATTAGGTGACTTTATTGAACAACGTCAAGGCGATCGCCTTGGTCTGATTTTATTTGGTGATACCGCATTTTTACAAACACCGCTTACGCGTGATGTTAAAACCGTAAGCCAAATGCTTGGTGAAGCACAAATTGGCCTTGTAGGCCGCGCAACAGCCATCGGTGATGCCTTAGGTTTATCTGTAAAGCGTTTTGCTAACAAAGATGAAAGCAATCGAATCGTCGTGCTTTTAACTGATGGACAAAACACTGCAGGCAATCTCAATCCTGAAGATGCGCTACTGTTAGCTCGCGAGGAAGGCATAAAAGTATATACCATTGGTGTAGGCTCAGATAACCCACGTGGTTTTAGTCTATTTAATATGGGCGGTATGAGTGGTGGCAACCTTGATGAAAGCTTGCTAAAACGCATCGCTGAACAAACCGGTGGCTTATATTTTAGAGCAAAAGATGTGGCTGGTTTGCAGCAGATTTATCAAGAACTCGATAAGCTCGAACCTGTTAGTAGTGATGAGCAGACTTTTCGCCCTCAAATTTCATTGTTTTATATTCCGCTATTGGCAGCACTTGGTTTAATTGTTCTTGCTGTATTCATTAGCTTTACTCGCCAACTTAAGCAGGAGAAGTAATATGGATTTCGAATTTATTCGCCCTGCCCTACTTTGGTTATTAATACCTGCGGTCATTATTTTTAGTGTGTTATTGGTGCGTAATAAAAAGAACACACCGGCAGCGTTAATTGCCCCACATTTAGCGCAATTTGTTATGAGCGACAATCATAAAAAACAAAGTCAGCCACTTTGGTTAGTTGCTCTATTTACGATTCTCGCTATCGTGTTTAGTGCAGGACCAAGCTTTGAGAAGAAACAAGTCCCTGTGTTTCAAGCAAAAAACGCCCGCGTTATTGTTATGGATATGTCGTATTCTATGTTCAGTACAGATATTGCGCCAAGTCGTTTAGTACAAGCACGTTTTAAAGCCCTTGATATGATTGAGCTATTTAAAGAAGGTGATACAGCATTAGTCGCCTATGCAGGTTCGGCCTTTACCATTTCACCATTAACAAACGATGCCAGCACATTAGCGAATCTCATTCCAAGCCTCAGCCCTGAAATCATGCCTAGTAAAGGCTCTAATGTAATCGAAGGACTTGAAAAAGCGAACGAGTTGCTCAGTCAGGCGGGTTACTTAGAAGGTGATATCATTCTAGTCACCGACGGTATTGATAGCCTAGATCAAGAAGATATTAGTCGTTTTACGGATCAGTCACATTATCGCTTAAATGTTTACGGGGTTGGCACTGAACAGGGTGCACCTATTAAGTTACCTGAAGGTGGCTTTTTGAAAGATATGCAGGGGCAGATTGTGATTCCAACGCTGAATATCAGTCGTTTAAGCGCGCTTGCACGTAATAGTGGTGGCAAATTTGCACTTTATCAGACCAACAATCAAGATATTCAAACCTTTGCACCCAGTGCAAATGCTGAAATACTTAAAGATGAAAAACAAAGTCAAACACTCTGGCGTGTAGATGCGGGTATTTATGGACTCCTGATCTTAATGCCACTGGCACTCTTTTTAATTCGTCGTAGCAGCCTAGTGCTTGGCTTTATGTTCGTTATGCTATTGCCGCAGCAACAGGTGTATGCCGCTGAGCTACCAGCAGTGTTCAAGAACCAAGATCAACGCGCACTCGATGCTTATCAGCAAAAGCAATTTGAACAAGCCGCCCAAGCTGAGAACTCTCAACTAAAAGGTGCTGCACTTTACCAACAAGGTAATTACCAAGCTGCAATGGATGCGTTTAGTGAAGATAAATCTGCTACGGGCTTATATAACTACGGCAATGCCCTTGCAAAAGCGGGTGAGCTTGAACAAGCTATAAATGCTTACAAGCAAGCACAACAGCTTAGAGATAACTTCACTGAAGCAAAAGAAAACCAAGCTCTGGTTGAAAAGTTGTTGAATCAGCAAGAGCAACAGCAACAAGAAGATCAGCAGCAAAATAACGATCAACAAAACGAAGATAGTCAACAAGACAACCAGCAAAAGCAACAAGGCGATAATTCAGAGCAAGGCGAAAACTCTGAACAAACTGAGCAACAAGATGACCAACAGCCATCAGAGCAAGGTGAGCAGTCAGCTCAAAAGAGTGAACAGAGCGAGTCTAATAAAGATCAGCAAAATCAACCAGAAATGGAGTCTGAATCAGAGCAATCATCACAATCTGATGAACAAAAGCCTGAGCAATCTAATGAGCAAAAAGAGGCTCAACCTGAGCCTATGCAAAGTGATGAACAAGCCAAGCAGCAAGCTGAGCAGCAAGCGATGCAAGCACAAGCAGCCGAACTAACCAATGAAGAAAAAGAGAAAGCACAACAACTGAATCAGCTGTTGCGCAAAGTCCCCGATGATCCTGCAATCTTATTAAGAAATAAAATGCAGCTAGAAGCACAAAAACGAACCTATCAACGTCGTCCACGAGGAGCCGAAAAATCATGGTAATGCGATTATTATGTTGTTTATTGTTAATCGCGGCAGCGCCGCTATGGGCCGCCAGCCAACTGCAGGCAAGTGTTGATAAAAACCCAGTACTTGCTGGCGAGTTTTTTATTTTAACGATCTCCGTAGATGATAGTGTCAAAAGCGAGCAGCCTGATACCTCTGTACTATTAAAAGACTTTGTTGTAGGGCCCACCAGCGTAAGCTCTCGAACCAATATCGTAAATGGTGAGATCAGTAAACAAACTAATTGGTCTGTAAAACTAATGACGCGTAAAGAAGGTACTTACACTATCCCCGCCTTTACAGTTGCAGGTGTAAGTTCAAAACCAATTGAGTTAGAAGTGTCTAAGCGCAGTCAAAACGCTGAGCAAAATAAAGATGCATTTATAAAAACGAGTGTAAAATCAGATAGCTTGTATGTCCAAGAGGCCGGTGTATATACCGTTAAACTTTACTTAGATAACAATAAAGAGCTACTTGATGGAAACCTAAGTACTCCTCAAATGGATGATGCTCAACTCAATGCTATTGGTAAACAGTCAGAAAGCTATGAATTAATCGATGGTAAGCGTTATCTCGTTATTACCCGAGAATATTTACTACAACCACAAAAAAGTGGTCAACACACAATTACTGCGCCAGTATTTAATGGCCGTATTAGGCAGAACTATCGTCAGATGGAAATATCGGCAATGGGTGAAGACCTTGAGCTTGACATTAAACCTATTCCAGAAAATTACCAAGGTGCATGGTTACCAAGTGAACTAGTAAACTTAGATGAGCAGTGGCAACCAAAAGACGATACTGTTGAAGTGGGCACACCAATCACACGTACAATCACTTTAACAGCGCTCGGTGTAACCAAAGAGCAATTGCCAGATATTGAGATGCCGCAAGTACAAGGTTTTAGAAGCTATCCTGATGAAAAAGAGACAAATCATTTAGTTAGAGATGGACGTGTTATCTCTCAACAAACAGCCTCGTATGCGCTGCTACCCCAGACACCAGGTACATTTACATTACCAGAAGTCAAGCTGCCATGGTTTAATACAAAAATTAATCGAATAAGTTACGCAACGATCCCTGCACGTACTATCACAGTGATACCTAGCACTAATGCACTTACACCTAATACCAATAATGCAACAGCAAACACCAGCCAAGAGCTAACAGGTGAAATTCCTGCTGTTCGTACTATTACTGAAGTAACTCAGCCTATTTGGCTTATAATTGTTGCGGCAGGCGGATACCTTTTATGGATTGCAACACTCGTGTTCTTCTTAAGAAAACGACCTGTTAGCGACTATTCCAATAAAAATGAAGTTAACAGTGAAGTGTCTTCGGTTTCTTTATCTGAACTAAAGAAATATGCAAAGACGAAAGACTATTCAGCATTTTATTTAGCCCTTTCACGTTACGCCAAACATGAAACAGGGCAAACACATAACGCGATTGATACGCTCATGGGCACAAGATCAAGCTCTAAACTAAACGAAGAAATTGCTAAATTGCGTGCAAAACTCTATAGTTCAAGTGATGAGCAGCCTGATTTAGCAATCATCATTAATGGTTTAGCCCAAACAAAAAGCGCTCAATCATTTGATAAAGATCAGGGGCTAAAAAAACTTTACGATTAATAATAACTAAACAATACACATCATGCGGCTAGCAGCGATTAGCCGCATTGAAAAAAATAATAAATCCAGAAAGTTTTTTCCTTAAGGGCGGGTCTAGATAACTATGACGGAAAAACAAAAGCGATATGAAGAGCTCGTTCATATCTACCACAGTGAGCTTTATCGCTTTGCATATTGGTTATGCCGTGATCAAACTATTGCTGAAGATTTAGTGCAGGAAACCTTCCTGAGAGCTTGGCGTGCCTTGGATTCACTCCAAGATCAACAGGCTGCTAAACCTTGGCTACTAACGATATTACGTCGCGAAAATGCGCGACGTTTTGAAAGAAAGCAATTTGATTACGCTGACGTTGAAAACGATACCTTAGTGGATGATAAAAGCACATCCCTTGATGCTGAAATGGAACAAACAGTGATTCAACGACAAATTGGAAAGTTAGCAGACGAATATCGAGAGCCTCTGCTTTTGCAAGTAGTAATGGGCTGTTCTGGTGATGAAATCGCTAAGATTCTCGATTTAAACAAAAATACCGTTATGACACGATTATTTCGTGCCAGAAACCAGCTTAAAGAGGCTTTAAGCAGTGATGATGACCAACTTAGAGGAGCATCAAAATAATGGATGAACTCGAGTTTCGCCGCCGCATCCTCGCCGAGCCAAGCACTATTGATAAGGAACTTGAAGCGTTTGCCGAGCAGGACGATGATAAACAAGCATTTATTGACGATGTTCGTGCATTTGACGACGAACTAAACGCTGCTTTAAATGTACCTGTGCCAGACGATTTAGCTGCGCGCATTATTGAACAGACCTATGCATCTGAAGAGCATGTTGAACAGCAACAAAATGATAATGTTGTTGAAGCTAAATCACGCTTTGCATTTAATCGCTTTTATTTAGCGGCTGCAGCATCATTCTTAGTTGCTATAAGCGTGTTTTTTGTTACTACAAAACAGCATTCATTATATAGTGTTGGAGAGCATGCTTTAGCACACTTATACTATGAAATTGGATCTTTAGATAAACATAAAGCAATTGACTTAGAGTACGTTAATGAAAAATTTGCCACCATTGGCGGCCACTTAGATGAGCTTCCAGGCAAAGTCACGTACTTGATGTTTTGTGATTTTAAAGGTCAAAAAGGATTGCACTTGGTATTTGAGTCTGACTTTGGCCCAATGACCGTATTTATTGTACCTTCAGAGGAGCAGCCTTTTGGCTCTGGTTCTGATGACTTTAGCGATGAGCGTTTTGCAGGCCACATAAGTCGTGGAGAAAAAGCCGATACAATTTTAATCGCTAGCATAGGTGCACCATTAGAGCGTTACAATAATATGGTGACCAGTGCTATACGCTGGCTTCATTAGGTGAGTTAAAATAGCAGATACAAAAAAACCGCATCATATCAAAATGATGCGGTTTTTTTATCACGATACAGCTGGTTACTTACAAACGTCTGCTACTGCATTTGCAAAGTAGTCAATGTTTGCATCGCTGATACCAGCAACGTTTACACGACTAGAGCCAACAATGTAGATAGAGTAGTCTTTTTGTAAGCGCTCGATTTGCTCTTTATTAATACCTAGGAATGAGAACATACCATTTTGACGGTCAATAAATGAGAAGTCTTGCTCAATGCCTTTCGCTGCTAAGCTTTCTTTGATTAGAGTACGTAAGCCATTAATACGATTACGCATTTCATCAAGCTCGTCATGCCACATTTGCGTAAGCTCAGCGCTACCTAAAATAGTGCTAACTATATCAGCACCGTGTGCTGGCGGCATTGAATAGATACTACGTACAACACTTAACAATACAGAGTTAGAGATATCTGCAGTTGCGGCGTCTTTAGCAAGGATTGAACATGCGCCGATACGCTCACGGTATAAACCAAAGTTTTTCGAACAAGAAGAACAAATGATCAGCTCATCAACCGCTGCTGCTAATTTACGAAGACCCGCTGCGTCTTCTTCTAAGCTTGAACCAAAACCTTGGTATGCAATATCAACCAGTGGTGTAAAACCAACTTCAACTGCAAGATCTGCCACTGTGCTCCATTGCTCAGCATTTAAATCCATACCACTCGGGTTATGACAACATGCGTGGAACAACACAACATCACCTTTAGGCACTTGCTTAAGCGTGCTTAGCATGTCATCAAATAAAAGATCTTTATTTTCGTAATCGTAGTAAGGGTATTCTTTTACTGTTAAACCAGCCGCTTCAAATAAGCTGATGTGGTTTGCCCACGTTGGTGTTGTAACCCATACAGTTGCATCTTTGTTGCAACGCTTAATAAATTCGGCTGCAACACGAAGTGCACCTGTACCACCTGGTGCTTGTGCTGTGCGAACACGGTTTGCTAATAACGCAGGATGCTCACCCAGTAATAAGTTTTCCATTTTTTGGCAGTAATCTAAGTTACCCGCCAAGCCAATGTACGATTTACTGGTTTCGTTTTCTAAACGAAACGCTTCCGCTTTTTTAACCGCTTTAAGAACTGGCGTATTGCCTTGCTCATCCTTATAAACACCTACACCCAAATCAATTTTCTTTGGGTTTGTATCTTGTTTAAAGGCCGCCATTAGGCCAAGAATAGGATCTGTTGGTAATGGTTTTAATTCTGAGAACATTGACTATCTCTTTTATATAGGGGGTTAGCGTTGCCACTAGCTTAACATAAAAACCGAGCCTGATTACTAGTAAAATTAGACCAATAGTTGAGGAATTTTAATACAACAAGCTGCAAGTAAAGCAAGGGTTTGCTGATCAAAGAAATCATTACTAAATGCTTCTGCATCAATAATGCCTAAACAGGTATTTTCACTAGATAAAATTGGTAAACACGTTTCGGCTTTTACTTTAGGATCGCACGTATAATATTCACCACCTTGCGCTAAATAATCTGCAACATTATTAATCACACGACCTTTTTTAGATAAAGCAACTTGAACATTGTTACTGCCTTTTGCAAAATCTTCAGTGAGCGGAAACAATGGGCGACTTGGTGCGCCGTGGTAAACGAGTTTTAATAGCTGAGCACCTTCGTCAGTGTCGGTTGATTGATAAATACCAAACCAATCCACTTGCGTTTGTTGGACAACATAATCGATGATTTGCTGAAGCCTTGCTAACTTTTCAGTATTTGTAGCATCATCAGCAATATAGTCGTTTAATTTAAACGGTTCATCTTGCAAGTAACCAAACAAACTACACGCCCCACCCTCCCCAAGCTCAGGAATTTGGTACTGCCAACGTACTTCAGGTAACTGTGACTGTGCAAGATATTGCTCTAGGTTTGATAATTGCTCTGCCACTAAAGTCTCTGATAAATCAAGCTGAGCGACAGATAAGTATGTAGAAATCATTTAGCCATCCAAACATCTATAATGCTAGAGAGGATAACATGGGCTTTCAATCAGAGCCAGCACTGTTTATGGATAATTGGTAACAAATTTCAACTTGGTTTCCAGACGCATTAAAAGCTACATTTGACGCTACTTCACTCAGTAAAGACAACCCACGGCCATGCTCTCGTTGCAGGTTATGCTGGCCGTCACTTTTATTCGCAAAACCATTGCCAGAGTCGCAAATAGTGAAATAAAGAGCCAGGGTATCTGGGCAATAACGAATATCAATAATAATAAGTGCATCAGTCAGTTTTTCTAATGCCTGCTCACGTTCTTGGTAATAAATTAAAAAGCCGTCATCTTGATTTTTTATCTCAGAATCGAGCCCTAATACGCCGTGATCAAGCGCATTATTGTAAGCCTCGGAGAGGATTAAAAAGATATTCGCACGGTGCGCATTCAGACCCGCTACTTTAGATATTACATCGACCACTTCTAGAACGGGATCTGTACTTTTTATTTGTTTTGAATTTAAACTCAGTGAAAAATTAAAGGGTAAAGGTGAAAAAGGCTCAACCTCTTGCTCAGGCTCTGGTGCCGGTAAACAGTTTAATAGCACTAAACTTAAATCATCTTGCTGTTCATGACCTTGGGAAAACTGGTTTACAATTTCTATTAGCTCCTGAGTATTAATATTTTCTTTTGAACTTAATGCTTCAATGAACTGATGCTCACCAAAAAACTCATCATGTAAGTTAACGGTCTCTATTATGCCATCGGTTGCCATTACAAGCCGCATTGTTTCGTTGACTTCTATATGGATGAGCCCCCGCTCAAATTCATCTTCTTCTAAAATTCCTAATGCCATGTGTTGGGACTCTAATGTGCGTAATATTTGACCTTGCTGATCAATTACATAGGTATCAGGTAGCCCGCCTAACCACGCTGATAAGCTTTTTCCTGAATTACTTAACTCAATAATAGTAGCCGCACAAAACATGTGACCAGGTAATAAGTTACTCAATACGGCATTTATTTCCGCTGCAATGTCGCTAACCGACATGCCTTTGTTAACCATGGTATAAAACACTCGAGAAACAGGTAACGCCCCTACAGCAGCCGCTAGGCCATGCCCCGTAAAATCACCCAACATACAATACAGACTACCAATAGGGCTTTGCGCAACAAGGAACATGTCGCCATTAAACATAGCCGCTGGAGATAAATGAAAATCTAAATGCTGCGTAAATGTATATTGATTTTCTAACGCGTTATTGAAGATATGCTCGACTATCTCATGCTCACGTTCAACTTGATTCTGATGATATTCTAGCTGTAGGTTTTGCTCTCGTGCTTTTTGACTTAAATTTCTTATACGGCAGTGGGCTTTAATTTTAGCGTTAAGAATAACCTCTTGAAATGGCTTATGGAGAAAGTCGTCTCCACCTACAGCAAGGCACCTCTCAAAGCTTTCTTCATTTTCAAGCGAGGTGATAAAAATAATGGGTAGGTAAACTTGGCTAAAACGCTCTTTAATAATAGCTGCGGTTTCAAAACCATCCATAACAGGCATAACAACGTCTAGGAGCACAATATCAATAGTGTGCTTTTCTAGTATTTGCAGCGCAACAAGGCCGTTCTCAGCAGTATGAACTTGATAACCTTGATGCTCCAACATAACGGTTAAGAGTCGACGATTTAAAGCAAGATCATCTACCACTAGAATATTAAGCATCAATCAATATCAAACTTTTTATCAAAACGAGAGATTTGCAGGATTTTCTTTAGCTGTGGTTGGCAATTACTAATTTGGATATTATCCACTTTACCGGTAAGGTTTTTCTTCATATTAAGAAGCATACCAAGTGCCGAGCTATCCATATAATCTGTTTCTCTCAGATCAATAACCACTTTATTGATATTATCATTTAGGTCAGCGTAAGCCTGACGAAAAGATTGAACCAGATTAAAATCAAATTTTCCTTTGATTTGTACGGTTAAGATAGCGCCATCAGCAGAGGTGCTGCGCGTCAAACTCATAATAAACTCCTATTAATCAAATCTCTCCGAAGACTAATCTAAATATAACTGCTTAGGAGAAATAAGCCAAAAATTAAAACACTTAGAGGGAAATTTGTTATGATTTACAGCATACAAGCTTCATTTAAAGTGAGATCTAAAATGAGTGATAATAATCTAGTATATTCAACCGCTACAGGCCGTATTGAACAGCCTAAAGAGGAAAAATCAATCCAAGGTAAAATCTTTAAAGATGGTTTTTTACGAATTGAACGTCAAACAAAAGGCCGTAAAGGCAAAGGTGTCATGTTAGTGGTTGGCATTGATAGCCAAGAGCATGACCTAAAAAAGCTTGCTAAGACAATTAAAAGTAAGATGGGCCAAGGCGGTGCTGTGAAAGATGGCATTATTGAGGTGCAAGGCGATGATAGAGAAAAGCTCAAAGCGATTCTTGAAGGCCTTAAGTTCAAGGTGAAAATTGCAGGGGGCTAAAAATGCCCCTTTTTATTTTATCTGAATAGGCTTTAACGAGATTAGTCAGGCTCAAATCAAATCTAGCATCGCAAATGTGCCATTAAGAGCATTAAAGCATTCCCGAGTAAATTAGTAAGATTTTAAAGAGAAAGCATTACAGTGCCCAACTTTTTAAAACGTCTTGCTAGGTATTCTTAAATCTTTTTAACTGTTTAACACCTAAGAATGTACCAATTGGGAAAAACAGTAACCATAAGAAGGCCAAATATTTGCAACACTTTCTAAATGACTTAGATGTATTAGCTTTATCTAAAAGCCAAATACTAAGCAATAAGCCAATTAGAGCTGGGACAACTTGAATCAGAGAAATAACGACACCTGATGAAATATGACTAGCTATTAATTTGGGATCGTTTGTAGGTAGCTCTACATAAGCTAAATAGAAACTAGATAAAAGGTTAAAAATCGATAAAAACAAAAAACACTGTAAAATAACGCTTATGAATTTTAAAAGATTAATCAAACTCAAATTTTCCTTGAATATCTAGCAATTTAACAGTGCGTAACTTACCCATTTTCCTGAATATCAGATAAAGTTACTAAAAACTGAGTATAACAAAATCGCTTTACCTGATAAGTTTTAACACTGCTCTTCACAGATAGCCGCCAGCCAGATGAAGTCCTAACTAAATTTACCAAAGAACAGATAAAATATAAGCTACTATATTTTATCTGTTTGTTCTAAACGCTCAAACAACGCAGGTAAATCAGCCTCGCTAACTGGTGGGCTGTAGTAGTAACCTTGTACAATATAACAGTTATTGTTTTGTAAAAACTCAATCTGTTCAACCGTCTCAACACCCTCTGCTACCACATTGAGTTTAAGCTTTTGGGCCATCGCAATAATCGCCGCTGTAATTTCCATGTCATTTGAATCATCAGGAATGTCTTTTACAAACGAGCGATCCACTTTCAAAATATCAACAGGGAAGCGTTTCAAATAGCTGAGTGAGGAGTAGCCTGTGCCAAAATCATCAATAGAGATTGATACACCCAATGCCTTTAACTGATGTAATTGTAATATGGCGGCTTCAACATGCCCCATTAACATGCTCTCAGTTAACTCTAAATGTAAGCGTTTGGGTTCAACACCTGTTTGTTTGATGATTTTATCTAAGGTAAGTACTAGGTTAGCGTCTTTAAATTGGCGCGCCGAGAGATTTATTGAAATGTTATTCTTTAAATTTTTTCTTTCTAGCCGTGCAGCAAATTCACACGCTTCTTGTAATACCCACGCCCCTAGTTCAACAATAAGCCCTGTTGCTTCAGCAATCGGAATAAACTTTGTTGGAGGGATCATTCCCTCAGTTGGGTGGAACCATCTAATCAACGCTTCGTAACCAACAACATGTTGATTTCGACTATCGACTTGTGGCTGATAATAAATAACAAATTGCTTGTCGCGAATGCCTGTGCGTAGCTCATTTTCGATGAATAAGCGTTCATTGGCAGCGGCATTTAGCTCTTGGCTATAAAAGTGATAGGTGTTTCTGCCTTTGGCTTTTGCTTCATACATTGCAAGGTCTGCATGCTTTAACAGCTGATCTTCCTCTTGGCTGTCAAAAGGCGCCATCGTGATGCCTATACTACCACTAATGATCACTTCATTATTGCCGAGTTTAATTGGCTCATTCAGTGTCTTTTGAATCGTATTAGCCACTTCCATAGCATGAGTTTGGTGTTCTATACCACTTAATAGGACCGCGAATTCATCACCACCAAGGCGAGCAATGGTATCTTCGGTGCGCAAACGTTTTTTCAAACGGTTTGCTACTTCTACTAATAATTGATCGCCCGCATCATGGCCAAGTGTATCGTTAATACGTTTAAATTCATCTAAGTCAAAATAGAATAAGGCAAACGCATAATGACCACGCTCTGCAAGTGCCATCGACTTGCGTAACTGCATTCTAAAAAATGTACGATTAGCAAGGCCGGTGAGCGTATCAAAATATGCCAGCTGCTCCATTTTTCGCTGACTCTCTTTTACAAACGATATATCTTGTGCTGAGGCAACATAGCTGGTGATTTCTCCTGCATCTTCACGAATAGGCGAAATACTTAGCGACACCCACACTGACTGACGTTCATTTCCTTGCAGTAATGTGTCACCACGCCAATAATTACGACTTCGAAGATCAACATCAATATCATCGACTAAAATGGCCATTTCCTGCGAAATAATACTTAAAAGTGATGACCCCATAAAATGACGTTCTTCAAATCCAGTCATTTCAACCATCTTGGGGTTAACATATTCAATCTCAAAGTTTTGATTGGTAATAACCACACCGGTTCCAGAGAATGCCACCGCTTTTGACAGTCTATTTGCAGCTTTCTCTGCTATCTCTTTTTCACTTATGCGCTGGTTTAATCCATCAATCAGCTTTCTAATTTCAATAGCCATGTCTCTAAAAGAGCCATTTAGCGTACCAATTTCATCTTTGTTTGCTTTTGGAAACTCAGTTTGTAGCTGACCTTTGCCAAAACTTACGACCGCATTTACTAATGAATGGATACGGCGAAGTACCAGTTGATACAATGCTTGATGCAACAATAACGCAACTAAAATAGCGTATAGAATAAACAAACCAAAGAACTTCACTTTTAACTCTTCTAACGCAGATAATGCGGAAGAACGTTTTTTGTAAATTCCGATATACCAGTTTAAATGCTCAACTTTACGAATATTAATAATGTGTGTTTCGTCATTTTGAACAAATGAATTAGCTGACTCAGGTAATTTTAGGCGAATTGTTTCTGCGATGAGTTTTTGTAAGTCAGGGTTAACAAAATCCTCAGTTCGTAACACTTTACCTTCTCGACCATATTGCTCTAGCATTGATTTTTCTAGATCAGGGTGGGCGAGTAACTGCCCTTTTGCATCGAATACTAATAGGTGTTGCTCACGATCTCCTATCGGCAGTTGAGCCAATAAGGTTTCGAGCGCAATATCACTGCCTGTAACACCAAAAAATTCATTATCTCGATAAACGGGAACAAGTACACTCACCACCCATTTATGCCAAATAGTGTCGTAATACACTTTTGACCACACCGCTTCTCTACTCGGGTTGAGCACATTCTGAGCGTAATTAAAAGTTTCACCTTTTGTGAAATCAAAATCGCTAGGCACATTAAGTGCCCAGTTAGGTGGTGCAATACGAATAAAGTTATCTTTTGTAACTAAATAAAAGTTAAAAAAATCTTGAATAAGCGTGGGTGAAACAATTTTCCATAACGACTCTGAGTCATTGATCAATTGCTTGTAGAATTCTGAATAGTTTTCTTCTGGGATAAAGGCAGCGGATAAGCCATCTTCTGAGGTGCTGCGAACACTACCATCAACAGCATAGTTAATATCAGCACTGTGTTTACTGAGTATATGAGACTCACTATTTAACAGCTGGCTGCTAACGACATTATTTGCTTGCTCTGCAATGTTGATTTTTGTTTTTATTAAACGGTCGAATTGACGACTTAAGCGTTCACTCGAATGCTTTAAAAGCTCATGTTCTTCAAAAACAAGCTGTTTTTCTTCTGACTTAAGCATCAAAGCGGCTGCACATATACCTGCAATCAAACAAATTGCAGAAATCAGCAGCGATAACTTCATACTTAACGAATTCACACCAAAACGAGATGGCGGGCGTCGATACACCACTAGGCTACCTTATTAATAATTGTTATTATTTGTTCTCCAAAGGCAAATATACCAGATTCATTTTTAGATTTATAAATTTTTTATGAAGATTAATGAATTTTCCTTACTTAGTCGATGATTTGCAAATTACGTACAATATGCGGTTGACTTTATAAACCACACTTCTTACATTAACTGAATGAAACAAATTAACGCTCGCACTTACTTTTCTTTTTTTAGCTTCTTTAGATAGAGGAGGCTTAACTGTTTGCGAGATAATTTCACCGAATAGCTAAAGCCTCCCACTTGGGAGGCTTTTTTGTTTGTGCACTGTTTTGGAATGAGGAAACCAATATGAGCATTGATACATTGAATGCATTAAGACATGATATAAATGAAATAGATTCTGACTTACTTGTCTTACTAGCAAAACGACGCCGTATTAGCCACAGCGTGGTTGAATATAAAATTGCCAACAATAAACCAATCCGCGATGAAGCACGTGAACAAGCGTTGCTTGAAAAGCTAATTGGTTACGGAAAGTCGCTTGGTTTAGATGCCTATTACATTAACAATGTATTTCAAACCATTCTTGAGGACTCTGTACTTAACCAACAAGCGATGCTACAAAAAAGCCTCAACCCCGATGCAATGAGCGAAACACACCGAGTCGCTTACTTGGGCGGTCAAGGTTCATATAGTCAATTGGCTTGCCATAAATACTTTAGCCGACGTCCAGGAAAGGTAATAGAAATTGGCTGTTCAAGCTTTGAACAAATTACAGGGAACGTTGAAAATGGACAAGCTGACTTCGGCTTACTCCCCATTGAAAATACTAGCTCTGGTAGTATTAATGAGGTATTTGATCTCTTACAACATGCGCAAGTATCTATTGTGGGTGAAGTGACCCACAGTGTTGAGCATTGTTTGCTTGCCCTGCCAGACACAGAACTGTCTCACATAAATAAAATCTATGCTCACCCGCAACCTTTCGCCCAATGTAGCCGCTTTGTACAAGGGCTCGGTGATATTCAACATGAAACATGTGATTCAACTTTCCATGCACTACAATCAGCATTAGATACGCCCAACAGCGCAGCAATCGGCTCAGCTCAAGCAGGGAAAAATGTTGGTCTAGAGGTTGTAAAAACAGGACTGGCTAATCAAAGTGAAAACCATAGCCGTTTTATCGTTGTTGCACGTAAACCACTACAGGTTTCTAAACAAATACCAACAAAAACAAGCTTGATCATGGCAACCAAGCAACAAGCTGGTTCATTAGCTGATGCGTTAATGGTATTTAAGCATCATCAAATAAACCTTGTAAAACTTGAATCTCGTCCTGTACCCGGTAACCCGTGGGAAGAGGTTTTTTATGTAGACTTAGAGGCTAACCTAGATGATTTACATGTCAAGCAAGCACTCGAAGAGCTGAAAGAGCACACCCAATATATTCGTATTCTAGGCTGCTACCAAAGCGAGTCTTTACAAGCTGTCAGCGTTTAACGTAAAAACTAATCGTAACACCAAAAGGAGCTAGCAAGCTCCTTTTTTGTTACGAATATTCACCGCAGACACTTGCACCCAAGGCACTCCCTAAGCATAATCTTGAAAACACTTCAAAATTGGATTTTTCATGAATTGGTTAGCTGAATTAGCAAGCAAAAGAACACCTTGGGTTTTACTCGCTTTAACCGCATTTGTGTTTGAAATAACAGCGCTGTTCTTTCAATATAATATGGGACTTGAGCCCTGCATAATGTGTATTTACCAACGTTTTGCTATGCTTGGCCTTCTTGGCGCAGGTATTGTCGGCGCAATCAACCCACAAAGTACCCTATGTAGACTTATCGCATTTGTCACTTGGGGAATATCTTCAATTTGGGGCTACTTTATTGCCAAAGAACACATCGCGATGCAAAACAATACAGACCCGTTTGCATTTAGCTGTGCATTTGAACCAAACTTTCCAAGCTTCATGCCTCTACACGAATGGATCCCAAGCTTCTTTGCTGCAACAGGTGATTGTGGAAACATAGATTGGCAATTTGCGTCAATGAGTATGCCTGCGTGGATGGAAGTTATTTTTGCAGCCTATTCGCTTGTTTTTATCGCTGTTGTAGCGAGTCGTTTAGTAATTAAAAAGTCGTTGTAATGTTGTATTTTTTTTCTAGTCAAATTCCTGCTTTAAAAGAGTTTAAAGTAAGACAACGTCAGCAAATTATTGCTCTTGCACTTGCGCATTTAAGTCCTATACAGAAGATCATTTTATCGGTATGTAAACTTGTTTTTTTAGCGCCCCTGTTTTTAGGTTTAGCTTATTTTCAGGGCTGGTCGCTTGTGCCTTGGCTGCTACTAGCTGGTCTGAGCTATCCACTCATAACAACACCGATAGAAAACATGTTTGCGCTCCCTCATTTACAAGTAGCAATTAAAGAGTTTAAACAGGGCGAATAACCGCCCTGCTTACTTATTTAAAGAATAATTTTTCCTTCTAACTGCGAGAACACCTTTTCACCGATCCCTTTTACATCTTTGAGTTGTTCTAATGATTTAAAAGGCCCCTGCTGAGTTCGGTGTTCTATAATCGCTTTGGCTTTTGACTCACCCACGCCAGGAAGCAAAGTGAGTTGCTCAACACTGGCTTTATTTATATTCACCTTTTGCTGTTTAACTTGCTCAGCTCCTTTATCTTCAGCTGCGCTAATAGGTAAAGTGGGCAATAAAGTTAAGCCTATTGATAGAAAGAGAGTTGATAATAGTTTCATATTTTCCTCCGTGATATCCATTATGGATAGTTAAGTTAATTGTCACCTAACGCTTATTGCATCCCTACCGTTTCTATAATGGTAACATCATTAAATAAACCTAAAACCAACCGCAATGTCAAATAATCACCACAAAAAATAGACTTATCAAACTTGCAAATTCCGCCACAAACGATTACTGTATATAAAAACAGTAATCAAGGTGGCGTTGCTACGCTACAAATGCCACGCTTAAATGCAGGAGAAATCATGGCTGTTGTTGTTAAATATGTTGTAGAAAGAAACGGAGTCGAGCGAATGACGTTTACTACTAAAAAAGAAGCTGACGCATATGACAAAATGCTCGACATTGCTGAATCACTAGAAATGATGCTTGAGAAAGTTGACGTACCACTTAGTGAGCAACAAATTGAATCTCTTGCACTTGAGATGGCAAAAGAAAAAGACCAATTTATGGCTGTTTTGAAAGGTGCTAAAGAGGCCCCTGTAAAACCTAAAAAAGCAAAATCAGCCACCGACAATGTGGCAGATATAAAAGAAAAAGCAGCCGGTTAAAAATAAAAATCCAATAAAAAGGGCAACTCTATGTTGCCCTTTTTGTATTTAATTAAAAGTGTTTAATTAAAAACTACAGTGATGCCTCAACGTCATCAAATAATTTAGTAATTTCTTCTTTAGGTTCTGCTGTACTTAAACTCACAGCGACTATCGCAATACTTGATAGAATAAACCCAGGCACTATCTCATAGGTAATTGCACTTAATTTTTGCCCATCAATCGTAACGGGTGCATAAATCCAAAATAGAACTGTCGCAGCACCCACAACCATACCCGCTATAGCTCCCTGAAGGTTCATACGTTTCCAGTAAAGGCTGAATAAAACAAGTGGCCCAAATGCAGCACCAAAACCTGCCCATGCATTACTAACTAGGTCAAGAATTGAACTGTCGCGGTCATAAGCTAAGTAGATAGCAAACAACGCAACCAAAATAACACTAATTCGGCCGACTAAAACAAGCTCTTTCTGAGACGCACTGCGATTAAGATATATTTTATAGAAATCTTCTGTCAGTGAGCTTGAACACACCAATAGCTGCGACGAAATAGTACTCATAATCGCCGCAAGAATAGCAGCAAGTAAGAAGCCAGCAATCAGTGGATGGAAAATAAGCTCAGACAGCACTAAGAAAATCGTTTCTTTGTCATCAATCGGCATTTGGTTTTCCAGCATATAAGCGGCACCAAATAAACCTGTTAGCACAGCACCAATTGCCGATAATGTCATCCACGACATACCCACACGGCGCATAGTAGGCATATCTTTCACTGAGCGAACAGACATAAAGCGTACAATGATATGTGGCTGACCAAAATAACCGAGTCCCCACGCCATTGCCGAGATGATGGCAATTGTTGAGCCACCTGCAAACCAGTCCATCATATTAAGTGCATGAATTTCTGATTCTTTCGGTGAGCTTAATAATAAGTCATAGCGAGCATTTGCTAACGTATCCATAAACGGCTGGTCAAGCATAGTATAGGTCGCTATCGGTACTGCAAGCAGCGACACGAACATGATACAACCTTGCACGAAGTCAGTTAAACTAACTGCTAAAAAACCACCGAATAATGTATAAAGAACAACCACACCCGTTGTGATATACAAGCCCATCTCGTAACTCATATTGAATGAATTTTCGAACAGCTTGCCACCCGCAACAACTCCTGATGAGGTGTATAAAGTGAAGAATACGATAATAACAATAGCTGAAATTACGCGCAGAACATTTTTATTATCATCGAAGCGATTTGCAAAATAGTCTGGAATGGTGATTGAATCATTCGCTTTCTCTGTATACACGCGCAAACGTGGTGCGACGAGAAAATAGTTTGCCCAAGCACCAAGTACCAAACCTATTGCGATCCATACCTTACTTAAACCAAACAAGTACATTGCACCTGGCAGACCCATCAGTAACCAACCACTCATATCTGATGCACCTGCTGATAGCGCAGCGACACTTGGTGATAGATTACGACCACCTAGCATGTATCCCGATACATCATCTGTTGATTGTTTGTAAGCATAAAGCCCAATCCCCAACATTACGATGAAGTACAATGCTAACGAAATTATCATTCCTGTTTCCAAATTAGCCTCCAATTATTGATTAATGTTGGCTTTTAATCCGAATAATGACTCGCAAGCCATTTAATTTTAAGACATTATTGGGGTAAAAACCGATATCACTCACGACTATATCATGCTTCTACCCTCCAACTCCAATCTAGCCGATGGGTAACGGCTTTGACGCAATAAACACTTTGCTAACAATTTTTCTATTATTTAGACGCAAGTAATAGAATTCTATTACGATTTATCCTAGTCTTAGGATCTAAAATGAAATAATAAAACAACTTTCCCCGTTTCAGCTCTTTTAACTAATGCTATTTCAAACGCAATGCAATATATTGCGGGGAAAAATGATTTAACTGATGTGGATTTGCTTCAAATATGTACTTTTACGCTGCGCGCCAACCAATTCTAGATAAAGAAAAGAAACTTGTAGGCTATGAGCTTCTCTTTAGAGATGGTGTAGATAACGTGTTTCCTGAGATTGATGGTGATGAAGCGACTTCTCGGCTCATAGAAGGCAGCCAATTTAACTTTGGCCTTGATGATTTAACCGACAATAAACCTGCCTATATCAACTTTACGCTAGAAACATTACAAAAAGGCTACCCACTACTGCTTGGTAAAGACCAGATTGTTGTAGAAATTCTCGAAACAATTCAACCTGGAAAACGCCTTTTAGCCGTAGTCAAAGACTTAAAAGAAAAAGGCTATACCCTTGCGCTTGATGATTATATTCATCAACCTGTTTGGCGTCATTTTTACCCTTTTATTGATATTATTAAAATCGACTTTTTAACCTGTACAAAGGAATCTATACAAGAAGTCATAGAAGCAATCAAACCTTTCCCTCAGATCCAACTTTTAGCGGAAAAGGTTGAAACATATGAGAAATATCAACTTGCTGTTGATATGGGCTTTAGCTACTTTCAAGGCTTTTTCTTTTCAAAGCCAGAGATGGTACAAAGTAAAACTCTTCCCCCCTCAGAAATGGCACTTGCAGAGCTTCTGTATGAAACCTCAAGCGTTGATGTAAACCTGAAAAAAATCACTGAAGTTTTCGAGCGAGACGTTAACTTATCATACAAGCTACTACGCTACTCAAACTCTGCGGCATTTAAGCGCCGTGCAGAAATTAGCACCATTAAGCAAGCCCTTATTGTATTAGGCAACGAAGAGATAAAACGATTCTTATCGCTGTTATTTGCTGCACAAGTTGCCGCAGATAAACCTGCTGAGCTAATTCGACTATCATTAACGCGAGCTCGCTTTACCGAATTACTTGCCATTAGTCACGGTCAGCTACGTGATACTGGCATGGCATTTTTAACGGGCATGATGTCATTAATGGATGCTATCTTAGATGAAGATATGCCGAGCGTGATGAAAAAGCTCCCATTAAGTAATGACATAAAAGCCGCATTGCTCGATGAAGAAGGGCAACTTGCCGTTTACTTACGCCTTGTAAAGCAATATGAGCAGGCAAACTGGCAGGGCGCTAAAGATATTCAACACGAGCTGGGTCTAGCCCCTGAAGAGGTGCCCGATGCTTATCATGACGCTGTTAACTGGGCCAATGAACAAATGTCAGTGTTTGGTGATTAGAAAAACATGTAGCGAATAAAAAATGCCAGCAAACGCTGGCATTTTTTATTCTGAGGGAGTGTTAAAGATTTTCTAAGAAGTCCTCATCAAAATCATCAGGCTCTTCTTCAATTGGCGGATTACCATCATATAGCTCATAAAGTTGACGCTGAAAATAAATATCTTTCATAAAGATATAGGGATCTAGCGACTCATTTAATAAACTTTCTTGAGGTATTAATGATGCCCTCGCCTCTACAGCCTTTAATGCAAAAACAAGTATTGTTTGTGGGGTGGTGAGTGCAATCTCAGGTAAAACAATATTATCGACCACATCACCGGTTAGGTTTCTTGCTGTAGTTGGTCCCATACCGGGCAACATAAGATAAGCACCGTCACCGACTCCCCATACACCTAGGGTCTGCCCAAAATCCTCATCAACTATTTCTAAGCCAAGCGATGATGCGACATCAAAAAAACCAAATAAGCCTACCGTCGAGTTTACTAAAAAACGCGCTAGGCTGATACTCATGTTACCCGGCTTGCCTTGTAAGCCAGCATTCACCATATCCGTCGGCGCGGTTATATTATCTGTAAAATTCACGATGCTGCGCCTAACTGGCACGGGGGTCACAGTGACATAACCAACAGCCGCAGGACGAAGGATATAAGCATCTAATACGTCCATATTAAAGTCATACATGGGGCGGTTAAATGACTGCAAAGGGTCACGGTCATCCAGTTTTTCATCAGGTACTTGTGCGCATCCTGCGAGCACCGCAAAAAAAATAAAAAATAAACTGTGCTTAAACATCGACTGTCCTTACGGTATCAATTCATTAATCAGCAATGCGTACTCTTTAACTTCAGCACGCTCTAAAATATCTGACTTACCTTCTAATTCGCCGCTAGAAGGTACCACAGTTGTATCTTTTGATAAACGCGCCGTTAAGATAATTTTATCTGTGCTAGAAAGCGTTAATCCTTCAACCATGGCATTGCTGTCACTGAGTGTTACCTCTAGTGGAAAGCTATACTCTGTCATTTTAACAACCGCTAATGGCATAGGTGGGCCACTCGCTGCTTTTGCAAAAACAAATAATGTGCCATCATCCGGAAGCTGTGTTTTTAACTCACTGGCTAAATCAACGGTGACTTTTATTTCACTGTTTGCTATTTCAGCTTGTGTGTTATCAGTAACCTCTTCACTGCCCATTTTCGCATCTATTTCAGCAATTCGCTGCGCTATCATGCTATAACGAGGATCATTTTTTTGCATACTAGCCAGTAATACTTCAAATGCCGTTTTAGCTTGTAGCCAATCTTTACGCTCATAAGCAATTAATGCCAATAACGAGATCGCATCAACATTAGTTGGTTCTGATTTAAGAACCTTCGACAGCATTGTCGCAGCACGCGACATATTTGCATCACTCCCCTCAATTAACAAAACTTGTGCATAGCTTATTAGCACCTGCTTGTTATCTGGGTTCATCTTTAGCACTTTATCAAATGATTGCATTGCCATGTCATATTCATTCAGCGACATAGCCACACGCCCTAGCAACATCCACGCAACTTCATCATCGCCGCTTCTGTCTAACTTAGTACGCAGCGCAAGTGCAAATGCTTGTAGCTCATTTGGAGTCAATGGCTCTTTATCCTGCATTACAGCACGTTCACCATATGACTTTAAGTTTGCCATGGCATCATGCCAGCCTTTTATTTGTTGCTGGCTGCCTGTGAAGCTATAAAAAATAACAGTTAATGCAATTAAAAAACCAGCCCCCGTCAAGGCAAATATGCGATTGTTACCTGAGCTATTTAACGCTTTTTCAGGCGATAACTCGTTTAATAAGCGTCGCTTTTGCTCAACAACAGATTCCTCATGCATTTGCGCATCTATCCGCTGATTTTCAAGGTCAGCGTTTAACTCTTCTAAACGTTGATGATAGATACGGATCAATTCCGAGTTTGCATTGTGATCAAGACGTTGAATTTTTTCGCGTTTAAAAAAGGGTACCACAACAAATAGCAATGCAATCAGTGTGAGTAAAACAAATAAAGCCCACATTAATGCCATTTAGCTTTGCTCCTGACGTTGATTTTGTTTAATTAACTTAGCAAGTAACGCTTCGTCTTCATGAGTCCATGTTTGCTTCACCGAGGCTTTTCTTTGTCGAATCACAATAAAGCCAAAACCAAGCACAACTATCAAAACTGGCAACACCCAAAGCACTAAAGTTGCAGGTGTAACAGGCGGTTCGTAATGAACAAAGTAACCATAACGATCAATCATATATTCAATAACTTCATCCTTGGTTTTGCCATCCTTCACAAGTGCTAATACTTTGTCTCGTAGATCTTTAGCGACGACAGCATCAGAATCGGCAATATTTTGGTTTTGGCATTTTGGGCAGCGTAGCTCTTTTGTTAACTCACTGAAGCGCACTGCTTGCTCGTCATTGTCAAACTGATACTTATCCTGCTGTGCGAATACGCTGAAAGTCATTAACAAGCTTGCTAAAAAAATAATTAATCTCATTGCTGTAACTCCTGCATCAACGGGGCAAACTTCGAACGCCATACTCGCGGGTTTATATCACCGGTATGATGTAGCAAAATAGTGCCTTGCTTATCGACTAAGAAGGTTTCTGGTGCCCCCGACACACCTAAATCTAGTGCCAAGGTGCGTTTTAAATCTAAAATATTAAACTGATACGGGTCACCAGCGCGATTAAGCATGCTTGTTACATCTTCGCGCAATGCGTTGATATCAAACTGCCCATCAAAGTCAGGGTCATACCCTTGCTCATAATACAAGCCAATAATTTTCACACCTTGCTCTCTGAGTTCTGTTAGGTAACCTAACTCAGCTAAACAAGTTGGGCACCACGTGCCCCACACATTAAGCAGGTAAACTTCACCTTTTAAATCGGCATCAGTCCAACGCTTAGATTCATCCATTAAGTCTGGAAGGTTAAAAGTCGGCATTGTGTGACCAATACGCCCAGTTTGTAGTTCACGAGGGTTGGCAAACAACCCCTGATACAAGAACACACACAGTAAAACAAACACCAGTAAAGGGGCTAACGCTAATAGCTTGCGGTTCATGCCATAGCCTCCTCTTTTGTTGATTTTTGACGATAACGTTTATCACCTAGTACAAGGAAACCTGCAATGGAGATTAAAATACCACCGAGCCACATCCAACGGACATACGGTTTATGATAAATACGCAGTGACCATGCTCCTTGGCTTAATTGCTCACCAAGTGCTAAATACAAGTCACGGGTAAAACCTGCATCGACCGCGGCTTCTGTCATAAACTGCATGCCTATGTCATAACGGCGTTTTTCAGCATGTAACACAGTTACTTGCTTGTCATTTTTAAGTACCGTAACGACACCTGCGTGACCGCTATAGTTAGCACCACGAATGCTTTTAACGCCATCAAAACGATATTGATACTCATTAAGTGCCACTTTATCACCAGGCTTCATTGAGACATCACGTTCAACTGAATAAGCAGACGTTAATGTAACACCTGCAATCACGAACGCTAAACCGACATGTCCCAGTACCATAGCCCAATAACTTAAACCTAAACGTTTGAAGCCCTCAGCTAATGTTTTATGAATGGTCACTTTAGCTGCTAAATCAACTAAAGTTGTCACAAAAATCCAAACAGCAAGTGCCGTAGCGATAAAAGTCAGAGGCGCAATTACGTCGTAGCTCGAATACAACCACGCAGCTGTTGCGACAATACTCACAATGGCTGATAAGGCTAATTTATTTTGTAGCATCGACCATTTATTTTGCTTCCAGCGAAGCAAAGGCCCGATGCCCATTAGGATAGCAAATGGCACGAGTAAGATAGCAAACATCTTGTTGAAAAACGGTTCACCAATCGAGATACTACCCAAGCCAAGCTCTTTATGAATCATTGGTAATAACGTACCTAATAATACAATTAACGTAGCGACCACTAAGAAAATATTATTTAACCAAAGTGCCACTTCACGGGAAGCGAACTTATAACGGCCTTCACTTTTAACCTGTGAAACGCGTAATGCGTAAAGCGATAAACCACCACCGACGACAATAGCTAAGAAAGCTAAAATAAACATACCGCGGTTAGGATCTGACGCAAACGCATGCACAGAGACAATAATGCCTGAACGAACAATAAACGTACCGAGTAAGCTTAAAGAGAATGCAGCAATAGCGAGTAATACGGTCCATGACTTAAATACACCCCGCTTTTCTGTGGTTGATAGTGAGTGCAACAACGCAGTTGCCACCAGCCATGGCATTAATGATGCGTTTTCAACTGGATCCCAGAACCACCAGCCACCCCAGCCAAGCTCAGAGTAAGCCCACCAGCTACCAATAGTAATACCTAATGTTAAAAAACCCCATGCCGTCATAGTCCAAGGACGAGACCACTTAGCCCAAGTATTATCAAGTTTACCTGTTAGCAGCGCAGCGATGGCGAATGAAAACGACACAGACAGACCCACGTAGCCCATATAAAGCAATGGCGGGTGAATAATCATACCAGGGTCTTGCAGTAATGGATTTAAATCACGACCTTCTACGGGGAAGTAAGGTAACAAGCGCTCAAATGGGCTCGACATCAGCAAGGTGTAAAGCATAAAGCCAACACCCAAAAAGCCTAGCACACCCAGTACACGAGCACGCAAAACCCATGGTAGTGACTTAGAGCGCATAGCAACAACCGCTGTCCAACCTGCTTGCATTACAAGCCAAAGTAAAATAGCGCCTTCATGACCACCCCAAGTTGAGGTGATTTTATAGTACCAAGGTAAAGTACTACTTGAGTGATAAGCGACATACGAAACGGTAAAATCATCGGTTAAACTGGCATAAATAAGCGCTGCAAAAGACAAAAGTACAAACACAAATTGACCAATTGCTAGCGAAGGAGCAGCACGCATCAAGCGTAAATTACCAGTATGTGCTCCCCAAATAGGAAAAATACATAATAAAACACTGAGCACCATGGCCAGTGTTAAAGAAAAATAACCGAGTTCTGGGATCATATTAATTGCCGTTATCTAAGTTATAGGTCGGTTTTTCATGCTTAATACCTTTCACTGCTTCTGCAACTTCCGCTGGCATGTACTCTTCATCATGTTTGGCAAGTACCTCAAAGGCATCAATTTCATTCGCTTTAACAAGTACGCCCTGCGCAACAATCCCTTGCCCCTCACGGAATAAATCCGGCAAGATGCCTTGGTAATTTATAGTCACCATTGGACCGGTATCAATTAGCTTAAAACTCACCTTTAAACTTGATTCATCGCGTACTACAGAACCTGGCACAACCATGCCACCAATACGTAGTTTTTGTCCAACGTGTGGCTTCTCTTTATTCGGACCTTTACCGTCAACTAATTCACTAGGGGTATAAAATAAATTGATGTTTTCTTGCAGCGCATAGAGCACTAAACCTATGGTTGCACCCACACCAAAAATAATGGCTACAACAGCTAATAAACGTTTTTTACGTCTTGGATTCATTGATCTGCCCCTTGTTTCGCTTTTTTAATGCGCTCTTCACGTTGCACTTGTTGCTTAACTGAAGAGAAAATACGTTTCGTATCGTTTAACGAACTAAATAAAATACCAAGTAAAATTAATGCACAGGTGCCAAAAGACAACCATACATAAAAGCCATAGCCTCCCATGGCAATAAAATCTGCAAAAGAATCAAACTGCATGATTAACCTCGCTCAAGCATCTGACGCACCCATGGGCGGTGCTTTTCACGTTGTAATATTTCATTTTTAAGACGAATTAATGTCACTGTACCTACAAAACCAGCAAAGGCAACTATGTTCACCATAAGCGGCCAAAACATACTAGGATCGATGGCTTTAGTATCAAACTTAGTGATTGTCGCGCCTTGGTGAAGTGTATTCCACCACTCTACCGAAAAATGAATAATTGGCAGATTAATCACACCAACAATTGCTAGAATACACGCGGCACGCCCTGCCGATTTTTTATCTTCGAAGGCATGATAAAGCGATAATACCCCCAAATATAAAAATAATAGGATAAGCTCTGATGTTAAACGCGCATCCCACACCCACCAAGCACCCCACATAGGTTTCCCCCATGCAGCACCGGTGATCAAGGCAATTGCTGTCACACACGCCCCAACAGGTGCAATTGCAATCACTGCAAGTTCTGCATTACGTAGCTGCCATACTAGTGCGATCACAGCTGCGATCGCCATAGAAGAATACGCACCCATAGACAAAATAGCTGAAGGCACATGGATAAAAATAATTCGATAGCTGTCTTTTTGTTGATAATCTGCTGGCGCATAAGCAAGCCCCCAGACCCATCCAACAATCATACAAACCACCGTAAGAACGGCGAAATAAGGCAGTAAGGTGTTACACAATTGGTAAGCACGATCTGCTTTTGCGTAGGGATGTAACCACTTCCACATATTAACTTACACTCACTTTCAATGCTGACGATATGGCAATTGGTGCCGCTATAATCGCTACGATTAGCATGGCACCAAGGATTGCAAGCTGTCCGCTATAGGCAAGCTCCATAGAGCTGGTATCAATAGCCGAGGTTGCAAAAATTAGTACGGGGATATACAAAGGCAAAACAAGCAAACTCATCAAAATGCCGCCTTTTTGTAACCCCACAGTCAGTCCAGCGCCAATTGCACCTATAAAGCTAAGCAAAGGTGTACCCAATAAAAGAGTAAGCACCGTTGCCAAAAGCGCTGAACTTTCTAAATTCAATAATAAAGCAAATACAGGTGTCATCAGCACCAACGGTAATCCAGTGATCACCCAGTGTGCCGCCACTTTAGCAAGCACCGTTAATGGTAACGGATATGACGATGCAATCAGCTGTTCTAGTGTGCCGTCGTGATAATCATCACGAAATAATTTATCTAAGCCCAACATAGTTGAAAGCAAGGCAGCAACCCAAATAATGCCAGGAGCCATGCGTGCTAGTAGACCCGGTTCAGGCCCGATAGCTAACGGGAAAAGTGTAATAACGATAAGAAAAAATAAAATAGGATTAACGATTTCAGCTCGCTGACGAAACGCTAATTTAAGATCTTTAAAAAAAACCGCAGAGAATAGTTGCCAATAAGAATGCTGCTTTACCATCAGTGGCGATACTCCAAGGTCACTGTTTTTAGATCACTAAAATGGGTGGTTAAGTCTTGGTGGGTGGTTAGTAAAATCGCCCCACCTGCATTTAGGTGCTCAACAAAGCGCTCTTGTAAAAATGCAACACCGCTTTTATCAAGGGCTGTAAATGGTTCATCAAGAATCCAAAGTTTAGCGTTATTTAACCAAAGCCTTACCAAAGCAACCCGACGTTGTTGCCCTGCTGAGAGCATACGTACTGGTACATCTTCTAGGCCAACCAAACCTATTTTAGCTAAAATAGGGTATAAATCGTGGTGCGTATCGTAACCATTTATTTTTAGCCAAAAAGCGACATTCTCAAGTGCAGTAAGCTGCGTATTTACACCGGTTTTGTGGCCAATAAATAACAGCTCTTGTGCATACTCGTCATAGTATTTGGCAATCGATCGCTCTTGGAACAAAACATCACCTTCATCCGCCGTAGCGAAACCTGCGATAATGCGCAATAATGATGTTTTACCAGCCCCGTTTGGACCAGCTAACTGCATAATTTGTCCCGATTTCAAGCTGAAATTAAGATCCGCAAACAAACAACGATCTTGTTTGATGCAGGTGACGGACTTAATGTGTAACAAGATGACGATTCTCTATACCCAAAATTAGGCGATAGTCTACCATAATGATAGGGTAATACGAATATTGCTTTACAACGATTAACTTATATTTGATCTAAAATAATGAATAAACAGAGCCCGTTAACGCTAACTACACAACTAAACCTTGAGAGCACAGGAGTCAGTCGCGTTGCGCAAAATTCATCAAACGAAGCGATACAAGCACTTGGTGAACAAACTCTAAGTGCCCGTAATATTGTTATTAGCAAACACTCGGTGCAAATGGATGTATTACTCGATGATTCGTGGCAAACGTTACGTTTATCTACCCAGCAAACGAATTACCAATTAGCTAAGTATGCATCAGCTAACGTTTCGTTGAATCATGATGGTAAGCAGCTTAGCATCACACCGACACCGGTTAGTCTGACATTAAGTAAAGCTCCTCAGTTGCAAGCTCTTTTAAACCTTTTAGCGCAAGGCGACAGTCAAACAACAGCAATACTTCCTGCGACAATTCCGAGCAATAAACCGACTTTAAGCATACCGACTTTAAAAGCCGAGTTTATGTTAAACAACACACTCAGCACACTTTTGAAATCAGAAGCACCTCTACAAGCAGTTATTTTACCTGCAACGACTAAACACGCTGAGTTTACATTAAATATTTTGAACCGTTATGGTGACTCGCTACATCAACAAACTGTTAGCCAGCAAAAAGTGGCAGAAATCTTAGCTAAATTAGCACCTGAACTCGCACTCAATTTATCTGCGAAGCAGCTACAGGTTACCATTGCAAACAAAGCAATGGCATCGATGAAACTGCAATTAAAAGATCTTCCCACGAATGAAAGTAAACAGTTACTAACTCAGCTACAGCAAAACGCTCAAGACATTAAACTAACCCCACAGGTAATACGTAATGGATTAAAGCTGGTAAGTAAACCTATCAATGAGCAGTTCATTTTAAAAAACTCTTTAACCGACACATTTCATCAATTACTTAAAGAGCAACCAAATAAAAGTACTGTTCTGTCATTGGCACAGCCTTTAAGCTCAACTAATTCTCCAATACGCTCTTGGTTAAAAGACAGTTTTGCTGATTTAAAAACACGTATAAGCGATGCAGTACGGTATTTTGAAAAACTGCCAGCAACTCAAAAACATACAGCAAATTTAAACTCAACTTTATTGAAAAGCACTTTATCTGTGGCAGAGCTTGGCTTTAATACAAAAAAAATAGATATTATTAAATTGGCTGAACTACAAGCTCCGTGGGCAAATACATCTTCAAAAGTACCGATGACCGCAGCGCAAGTCATGCTACCCACGCACTATAATAATTCGCCGCCGATAGTTCAGCTTTTTCAACAGGTAAAAGCAGGTTTAGCAGCACTCACTACAAATACCGAACTATTACAACACAGCAAAACTGCAACGAATAACAGCAATGCTAATGCAGCGTTTTTAGCATCTAAAGAGCCAAATTTAGCGCGGCCCTTACAATTAATGCAGCCACTTGAGGCTAAGCTCGTCGCAACATTAATACCTCAAGGTGAGAGTAAGCAACTTATTAGTACCACTGTGCCTGTTCAATTAAGTGAAAAACTAAATCAGCTTAGCCAAAGTAATAACACGCCATCAATAGACTTAAACCGATTGGTGAATCAAGCATTCAACAGAATGATCTCTGCTCAAAATACACTTCCAGTAACTATCGAGCGTGAGCTGTTGAGTATTTTAAGGCCTGCATCATTATCGCCACAGAACCTACAGGCTAGCTTTAATCAAGGACTTGAGCAGCTCGCAGTTACAACCCTCGCCGCGCCTATAATTAGTCAGTCCCCCACAGCAATAGGTTTTAACAACCAACATGGGCTTGATGCGCTATTGCAAGTATTAGTACCAAACTTTAAAGCCATCGACAGTAACAAAATGCTTGAGCAGTTACAGCAAACTAATCTCCAAACTCTTGCTAATGAAATTGGCCAATTGAAATCGAGCTTATCACAGGTACAAACAACCCCGATAAACCAGCAGCAAGACGCTAACCCTTTAGCGCAATTCTTTTTACCAATGAAATTACCGCCAGAAATTGGGCAAACTGAAATTAGCCTAGGTCATTATAAAAAACCGAGCAAAAATAAATTAGAAAATAAGGATGTATGGTTCGTGAGGCTTAACTTTGACTATGCTGAGCTTGGTCAGCTACAAGTCACTGCTGAAATAATGGATAAAGCCGTTGAATGTCAATTATTAGCATCATCACAAGATGTAACTGCATTAGCTCACCCACATTTAGAAACGTTACGCCACAAACTCGCCAGTCACGGTTTAAATATCGCTGAACTAAACTTAAAACAAGGCGTGCCCACACACCATGCATTTTACCAGTCTCATGCAATCATTAATGTAAAGGTTTAATATGAAAGATGACCGCAAACATAAATCCGCCATAGGGCTACTGTATGAGGTAGGCAATTCACCAAAAGTAACAACGAAAGGATTTGGCGAGCTTGCTGATGAAATAGTAAAACTGGCTGAAGAAAAAGGTATTTTAATTCATCAAGATGCTGATTTAGCAAAAACACTTGCACATCTTGAGTTAGGTGAAGAAATACCTAAGGAACTTTACTACGTAATCGCTGAGCTTATTGCTTTTTCATATGTGTTAAGAGGAAAATTTCCCCCTGGCTGGCAGGACTTTCAAGGAAAGCTGAACATTCAGGCTTAAATAAAGAGAAAAGGCGCTAATTAAGCGCCCTTTTGTTTATGTAATGACATGAGTAACTCAGCCTCAGCTCTGGGTAATTCACACTCGCGAATAATCTCCTCCAAGTCGGCACCAAGTTCTACCATTTTTACCGCACGCGAGTAAATTTTCGCATTGGGGTCATCATATTTTTGTGCATCTTGAAGTTGTTCAAGTTCTTGATTTTTATCTTCAACAGCAACCAATCTTTTGCCAATACTTAGCATGCCAGCTCGCATTTCAGCCACTTCACTGCGTAAAATACTCAACTGTTGCTGAGCATCTTGCACTTGTTGTTGCTTTGCTTTTAACGCCGTAGCGTGCTTGTTGTTATTAACAAAAATAAGCCCCAAACATACCAAAAATAGTAAGATTGAGGCTCCAAACAAAGAGTATAACAGCATATAAATTCTGAGCGTTTATAATGCGCTCAGCTCATCCCACTCTTCGTCATTTAAAAGTTTATTAAGATCAACCAAGATCAGTAACTCACCATCACGGTTTGATACACCTTGAATAAACTTAGCACTTTCTTCTGTGCCAATATTCGGCGCACTGTCAATTTCAGAGCTACGTAGATACACAACTTCAGCAACGCTATCAACCAAGATACCGATAACTTGCTTTTCCGCTTCAATAATGACAATTCGAGAATTATCCGTTACCTCAGCGCCCATTAAACCAAAACGTGCACGGGTGTCGATTACAGTCACAACATTACCACGCAGGTTAATAATTCCAAGCACATAAGAAGGCGCACCTGGAACAGGAGCAATTTCGGTATAGCGAAGTACTTCTTGTACTTGCATTACGTTAATGCCGTACGTTTCTTCTTCAAGTTTAAAGGTTACCCACTGTAACACTTCATCGTTGCTATCAGCATTTTTATTCGCTGACAGTAGTCTTTCTTCACTCATGCTATTACTCCGTAAAAATAGTTACTGCTCACGGCTGTCTAAGCCCTGCTCTAGCAATTGGTATAAATTTTCAACGTCAATCAAGGCGCACATTTTCTCTTTGATAACGCCAGCAAGCCAAGGCCGCTTGCCTGATTTTGCTCGCCATTTTACATCTTCTTCACGAAGTGTAATATTATTTACGAGCTTCTCAGCCAATAATCCCCATTGGCTGTCACCTAAGGTGATTAAATATTGATAATCGAGTGACTGTTCTAATTTTTCATCATACTTTTCAGGCATCACCCAACGTGCTGTATCCACTACATTCAGTTTTTCATCACGATTTAGCATCACACCTTTAAACCACTTAGGTTTGCCAAATAACTGATTAACCTCTGTTAGTTGATGAATGCCCCCTAATGCTTTCAAAGGAACGGCTAAAGTTAAGCCTGCGACCTCAAAAAACAATGCTTGAAATTCACCATCAAAATAGTCTTCTTGTCGCTCAGACGAGGTTTTAGCAACAATCTCAGTCTGTTTTTGTTCGACTATATCTTTGATATTAGCTTGGTTCTCGGTTTTCTCAAGCTCTTTAATAGGTTCAACAACAGGTGTTTCTACTTTTTGCTCTACTTCTAGAGGTAATGGGTCACCTTTTGACTCATTTACTTGTTCGAGTAACTTAGCCACAGGTTCAAGGTTTTGCTGTTCTGGTTCTTCCTCACACAGTAATGCCCCCAAGTATTGGGTCATCACTTTTTCGTTGGCAAATAAGTGTTTGCTACTCATCTTTAACCTTGTGCAACTAAATAATCGAGTAATGCGCGATACGCAAATACCCCTCGTGATCGAGGACAAAACTGAATAGGTACTTGCTGTGCCAAACTTGCATCTCTAAACTTGGTATCAACGGGGATGACTCCCGACCACACTTTATCTTTGTAATTATCCTGAAGAGTTTTATAGGCTTCAAGGGATGCTTTAGTCCGTTTGTCGTACATTGTTGGTATAATCGTATACTGATATTGTTTAGATTGCGATGTTTGCATCAACTCCATAGTGCGCATCATACGATCAAGACCTTTGAGAGCCAAAAACTCTGTTTGTACTGGCACTAAAATACGTTCGCTGGCAGCTAAGGCATTAACCATTAATACACCTAATACAGGCGGACAGTCGATAATTGCATAGTCATAATGTTCGCTAATTTTTGCCAGCGCTTTTTTTAGTATAAGACCCATACCATTCTTATTGCCCATACTTCTATCGAGGGTCGCAATAGCCATGGTTGCAGGTAAAATATCAAGGTTTTCAAGTGTTGACGGGCAAAGTGCTTGTAAGATTTCTTCGCTGGCCATACTGTTGCCACGGGCAAAAATATCGTAGACGCTAATCTCTAACTCTTCTGAATCGATACCAAAATAATAAGTTAATGAAGCATGTGGATCGGTATCTATCAATAATACCCGTTTCCCTTGTAATGCAAGCGTGCCAGCAAGACTAACAGCGGTTGTGGTTTTCCCTACTCCGCCTTTCTGATTCGCTACTGTCCAAATTTTCACATCACACCTTGTTATTGTTCATTGCGCGTGGTAATTCGAATGCCACCGTGAGGTAATTGAATCACTTTAATCGTGTTGTCATTGCTTGGCAACTCAATTTCTGTACTCTCGTTTACACTGGGTTTAGCTTGTTCATTGGTAGCCTGCTGTGCTTGTTCTGGTAAACCATATTTAGAAAGTGCCACAACGACTTTACGATTTTCTGCACGCCCTTGTTCTGTGTCATTACTGGAAAAGGGTGAATACTGACCATAGCCCTCAATGGCCATGCGAGCAGGGTTTATCCCCAATTCTTCAAGCTCAACCAATACTGATGTTGCGCGTGCGACTGACAGCTCCCAGTTAGATCGAAACATTTCATTACGAATACCTTCGTTATCGGTATAACCTCTTACGCGAATATAATTATCTACAGGAGCAATAATATCTTTAACTAATGCAACAACTTGTTTAGCACGTTGTTGAGCAACAGCACTGCCCGACGAAAACAACATGCCTGAACTCAATTCAATTATCAGCCAGTCTTGATTAAGCTCAAGGCTAGCCTCACCATTACGGATCTCATCAATTAAAGCAGATTGCAGTTTGCTAAGTAGACTATCTAGCGGTTTTCCTAAATGCTTTTTTTCGATATTACTGGTATCGGCTTGCCCATCGATTAACTTAGGCCCTTGCTCTTCTTTGAGGATACTTTCACCATATAAAACCTCGCTTTCAGGCGTGACACGGTCTGTTAAAATCCCCGTACCCTGTACCCCAGTTCCAGCCTGCTGATGAGTACGTGCTGATTTATCAAACACTTGCTCTAGTGAATCAGATAAAACTTGGAAATCTTCATTCTTGCTAATAGCGATTGCATACATCACCACAAAAAACGCAAACATAATGGTCATGTAATCGGCATAAGAAACAAGCCAACGCTCTGTATGTTGGCTTTTTTGAATTTTATGACGCATGCGACGGCGCATCATAAGAGTTACTCGCCAGCTAAGCTTGGACGCTCTACACGATACGCCTCAAGTTTGAGTTCAATATTTAATGGGCTCTCACCTTGGGCAATAGCAATAATTCCCTCTGCAAGTAACTCGTGGTACAGCATTTTTTGTTCAATTTGTTGCTTTAGTTTGTTTGCCATTGGTAAAAAGAGTAAGTTTGCTAAACCAACACCATAAATTGTCGCAATAAACGCTGTCGCGACCCCTGCTCCAAGCTTTTCAGGATCGGTTATAAATTGCATTGCTTGAATAAGCCCAAGTACCGCACCTAAGATACCAATGGTTGGACTGTATCCCCCCATGGCTTCATATACACGGCTCACTTCCATTAATCTTTCACGCTCGAGCATTAAGTCAATTTCAAGTGTATCCCTAAGCTTCGTTTCACCAGCTCCATCAACTAACATGCTTAGCCCCTTTACCGCATAGGGATCATCATGCGCTAAGGCCTCATTCTCAAGCGAAAGGTACCCCTCTTGGCGTGCCTTTTGAGACCAACGCTTCACCTGCTCAATCGCAGCATCAATATCGTGGTAAGGGGGGAAAAATACCCAATGGCTAATTTTTACTGTTTTAGAAAATACACTGCTTGGTGTTTGTAACATTACAGCGCCTAAGGTACCACCTAGCACGATAATCAGCGCTGGGCCATTAAATAGAGCGCTTACCACCCCACCTTCAAGTGCATAACCAAAAGCAATAGCGCTAACAGCGACGATTAAACCAAGAAACGACAGTTTATCCACACCCAGTCTCTCGTGTTAACCGTGCAGCAACGTCATTAAGCGCTAAGCTCTCACTTGCAAGGCCTGCATTAGCAACGGCTTGCGGCATACCATAAACAACACTGGTTTTTTCATCTTGCGCCCATATCGTCGCACCAGCTTGTTTTAGCATGCGGGCACCATCTCGACCATCAGCCCCCATACCAGTAAGCACAACCGCCAATACATCACCACCAAATGCTTTAGCAGTGCTTGCAAATGTTACATCCACACTCGGTTTGTATGTAATGCGAGGACTATCATCTTCAAAAACGCGTAACGTTCGAGAACTTCCACGTCCTTCTACCAGCATTTGCTGACCACCAGGTGCTAAATAAGCGGTACCTGGCATTAACCTGTCGCCTTGTTGCGCTTCTTTCACTTTAATTTTACACAGACCATTTAGTCGCGCAGCAAAAGCAGGTGTAAATGCAGCAGGCATATGCTGAATAAGTAAAATAGGGTGCGGAAAATTAGCTGGCAGTTGAGTTAATATGGTTTGTAAAGCAACAGGGCCGCCTGTTGATGTACCAATTGCAACAACTTGGTACTGTTTGCCTGAAGCTCGCACATTGTTCGTCGATGAAGCCGGAGCTGGTGCTGGGCGGCTGAAACTACGATCAGGCTGAACAATACCACCGCTTCTGGTGCTTGTAGATGTTGTAGATGCTGTGCGAGGTGGCGGAGCAGGACGTGTAAAACGTGAAATGCGACGGCGACCAATTTCTTTTACTTTATTTTGTAAAAGTGCGATTGCATCTTCGTTATTTCGGGCAATATCTTCAAACTTTTTCGGTAAAAAGTCCAAAGCCCCCGCATCAAGCGCATCAAGTGTTGCTGTTGCACCATCACGAGTTAATGAAGAAAACATTAAAATAGGTGTTGGTGTAGCAGCCATGATCTCTTTAACGGCACTAATACCATCAAGAACGGGCATTTCAACATCCATAGTAATGACATCAGGTCTAAGCTCTTTTGCCTTATCAACAGCTTCTCGGCCATTCACGGCAAAGCCTACAACTTGGATATTACTATCTTGCTCTAAAATTTCGCTGACACGGCGGCGAAAAAAGCTCGAATCATCGACAACTAATACTTTGACTGCCATTGGCACTCTCTTGTTATGTGTTCAGTGTAAGTGCGCTGTATCCACGCGCACTTAAAATAGTGAGTTTAAATAATGCTAGCCAACGTAATGTTTTAGCATGCTTGGCACATCTAAAATAAGTGCAATCCCACCATCAGAGGTAATCGTCGCACCCGCCATGCCTGGTGTACCTTGTAATAAAGCATCAAGCGGCTTAATAACGACTTCTTCTTGACCTATCAACGAGTCAACAACAAAGCCTACCTGTTTCGTACCTATTTGAACAATAACAACATGTCCTTCGGCTTTGCGTTCTTGGCTATTTGCACCTTTCACTAACCAATGTTCGAGGTAAAAGAGTGGAATGGCTTTCTGGCGAACAATAATCGTCAGCTGCCCATCGACCACATTCGTCTTAGTTAGGTCAAGGTGAAAAATTTCACTAACACCTGCAAGTGGTAACGCAAATGTTTGTTCTCCAACAATAACCATTAATGTTGGAAGAATAGCCAATGTAAGCGGTACTTTAATTTCAAGTACAGTACCGACTCCGAGTTCTGACTGAATATTAACTGAGCCATTTAGTTGGGTGATCTTGGTTTTCACCACATCCATACCCACACCACGGCCCGAAATATCAGAAATCTCTTCTTTCGTTGAGAAGCCAGGAGCAAAAATTAAATTGTAGGCCTCTGTATCAGAGAGTCTGCTAGCTTGGTCATGGTCAATAACACCTTTACTGATTGCTATCTTTTTCAATTTCTCGGCGTCCATACCGGCACCATCATCACGGATGGTAAGTAAGATATGATCGCCTTCTTGTGATGCTGATAGCGTCACAGTCCCTGTACGAGGTTTACCTGCGGCCTCACGCACATCAGGCATTTCAATACCATGGTCAACTGAGTTACGAACCAAATGCACAAGTGGATCAGCAAGGGCTTCAACTAAGTTTTTATCTAAATCGGTATCTTCACCCACCAACAGCAGATTAATATCTTTTTTCAAGCTACGAGCTAAGTCACGAACAACGCGAGGGAAGCGGCCGAATACTTTCTTGATTGGCTGCATGCGTGTCTTCATCACAGCACCTTGTAAGTCTGCTGTGACAACATCTAAATTCGAGATAGCCTTACCCATAGACTCACTATTGGTATTATTAGCAAGACTAACTAAACGGTTACGAACAAGCACCAGTTCACCAACCATGTTCATAATCTCGTCAAGACGTTTAGTATCAACACGTACCGTCGTTTCCGCCTGTGGTGCAGGTGCTTTTTTCGCAGCGGCACTTGGCTTAGGCTCAGCTTTAGCTGCAACAGGGGCTGGTTGAGCCGCTTTTGCAGGCGCAGGGGTTGCTGGTTTTGCTTGCGGCACTGGTTTACTAGGCTCAGCTTTAGCTACTTCTGGCGCTTTTGGCTCTGTAGGCTGTGCTGGTGATGAAGACTCTAATGACTTAGGCGCTGTTCCTTTACCATGTAACTCATCCAGCAATGCTTCAAATTCATCATCACTAATTTCATCGTCACTCTCACTACCAGCAGGCGCTGATACTGTACTGACAGGCTTTTCAGTCGACACTTGTTCTGGTGTGCTAGTTGATTTTACTTCACCAAAGCTACCTACTCCGTGCAGTTCATCTAATAAGCTATCAAATTCATCATCAGTGATATCATCACTATTATTACTTACTTTTTCTGCCTCTACGGCTGCTGGGCTTTGCCCTTTACCATGGAGTTCATCAAGTAAGCTTTCAAATTCGTCTTCAGTAATTTCATCAATATTTTGTGCTTCAGGCTGGGTATCAGCCAAACCACCATCAAACAACATATCAAATGCAAACGGGTCGTCTTCATCAACGTTATCCGTTGCCACATCAGCAGTTACTTCTGGGCTATCAATGATAGGCTCTTCAACAACGGGCTCTTCTGGTGCCGCACTGACACCCTCTGTAATTGATGTGTCTTCACCAGCAAGTTCTTCTGCGCTCGGTGGATGACTTAATTTGTGAAGGGCTTCAAGGAGGGCAGGATCCGCAGGCTCTGGTTGCTCACGGTTCTGGATGGTCGTAAACATCTCATTTATTGTATCGAGTGCCTGTAAAATAACATCCATTAATTCAGATGTAACAGTACGCCCGCCTTGTCGTAATAAATCAAAGACATTTTCGGCGCCATGACATGCATCAACAAGTTCTGTCATGCTTAAGAAGCCAGCCCCACCTTTTACGGTATGGAAGCCCCTAAAAATGGCATTTAATAAATCTTTATCTTCTGGGTTATTTTCCAGTTCGACTAATTGCTCTGACAAAAGCTCTAAGATTTCTCCAGCTTCAACTAGGAAATCCTGTAAAATATCTTCATCGACTTCAAAGCTCATGCAGCTACTCTCCTCTTAGAAGCCCAGACTTGATAATAGATCATCAACTTCATCTTGTCCTGAGACAACATCATCGCGAGACTCTTTATCAATAATTGGCCCTTCAGGACCTGCAAGCGTATCGCTTTGTGCAGGTGCTTGTTCTATGGCCTGTTTTTCTTGTTTTTGATGACCATCTTCTTGACTGCCAAACACAGTTAAAAGATTGATTAAACTGTCTTCTACTTCGCGTACTAATTCGATGACTCGGCGTATAACTTGCCCTGTTAAGTCTTGATAATCTTGTGCCATCAGCACATTCGTCATCAAGCCTTGTAACTCATCTGTTTTAGTTTGCGAGCTGTTCATAAACTTATCTAAGCTATGACATAGCGATTTAAATTCACCGAGCTCAATTTCTCGATTCATCAAACGATCCCACGTAGGTTTTATCGTCGCTATATCGTCTGCAAGTTGCTGAGCAATTGGCAAACTTGCTTCCACTGCATCCATGGTCTTATTAGCGGCGCTTTCTGTCATTTCCATGACATAATTTAAGCGCTGTTTAGCATCGGGTATTGCTTCCGTTGTTAAGCCAGTTAAACGCGTATCGAGATCAAAGTTTTTTAGCGCTTCATGAAGTTGTCGCGTTAATTTACCAATTTCTGCAAACAGCTCTGATTGTTCTTTTGATGCTGTGTCAAGTATTAGCTTATCCGCTTTTTCTTGTTCACCATTTTCAAGATACTCAACAAGTTGACGAGCTTGCTCTAAACTTATTTGAGGCGCAGCAAGTGCTGACATAAGCCTCTCCCCTTAGATTAACCTAAACGTTCAAACACTTT
>Ga0213832_1000243_pt1 | contig 65402 bp, 58 predicted proteins | sample SWATP13_FD_161660 | JGI IMG/M metagenome (GOLD analysis project Ga0213832, IMG submission 161660) | Coastal seawater microbial communities from Marineland, Florida, United States - SWA TP1 #3 | ecosystem: Environmental > Aquatic > Marine > Coastal | place: USA: Florida | collected 2016-08-06 | reverse complement strand
TTGAGGGATTAAACCTGTCGCTACCGGCGTTAAAAATTTCTGATTTAGAACAACTAAATAACGAAATTTTTGCCTTGCTATCAACGAGGTTTTATTGCCTCAAAATAGACCACTTAATTAAGCGAATAGGTATAACATGACGATAGTGATTTATTTAAGTGCGATAGAGGGATACGCAGAACAAGACCTGAGCGCACGCCCTTACTTTTGGTTGCAATTACCAACGTAGATACACATTTTACCTCCCATATATTTCAACTGCTACAAAGCATTTATGCATATCAATCGTGAAGACAATACACGCTGATTAGCAAGATAATTACTTCTAGTTGTAGATGTGAGCCTAACTGAATTGGTTGAGTTCATCATCGGAGATACAAAGCGCAAATATGACACCTTATTTTAAGGTCGGTTATAGCTTGATTGTTAGTTGTCTATCCAGCCTAGTGATTTACTTACTCTTTAAGCTGTTTGCTGACATGTTTTCTCTTTTGCTAGGAAAACACAGTCAATCAGATCCAATTCAGCCTTTCACTATCATTATCTTTGTCACCTTAGCTTTTTTAGCTATTTTTGATTTTGGGAAAACTATTTTGGAGGAAGAGATCCTCATGCATAAAGCTATTTTTCGCCACAGCTCAACCAGACGAACAATCACACGGTTTATCTCAACGATTTTGATTGCAGTCTCAATAGAGGCATTACTTACTATGTTTAAGGCTGTTCTAGGGCAAGTTGAGTACGTAATACCTGCGGTTCTAATGATGTTCGCAGTTGTCGGTTTATTATTAACATTGGCGGTCTATGTCTACTTAGGCGCCAAGCCAGAAGATGTATTAATGCAAGGTTCAACGCCTCAATACAAAGCAATAAGAGTGGAATTTTTGGTTGTAAACGGGCTTAGATACAGTCATTAATTGTTATGAAGTTTATTTTTGTTTATACAAACTAACTGATTTGTCGTGGTATTTGTTTAAAGCCCATTTATAGCCTTATTTCTAATAGAAGAAGCTGAATATTACCTGAATTTCAAGCTGAATGTTAGATGAATGAGGTGTTGAGCTTAGCCTCTGTGGGTATGAAATTAGCGTTTGTTTAGCCTCTATTGATAAACAGCCTCTGTCTATTTTTTTGGAGCTCATAAATAAGCTAAGCAAATAGCAACAACCTTTCTAGAAAAACTCCTTTAGACTTCTTCCGTGTTAACAAACCTGCTCAAAGGATATGGGTGAATGATGAAAAAATGCATGTTAGTTCTTTTCATTTTCAGCACTTTTTACAGTGTAGCCTCCGATGATGTGAGTTTAACATTGGAAGGATACATAAAAGCAAAGTGCGGTTTTACAATGCAAGAAAATGATTTGCAGTTTCCACATAATGGTTTGGTTAGCACTGAGTTAGTTATTAACTGTAACTCACCAATGAGGATGTCATTGCACTCTGAGCATGGCGGATTACTTCATTTACAGGGCAGGAAAGTCAACGGGTACAGGGTAAGCTTGTCAGTTGCAGGGCTATCGCTAAGTGAATCATTTTTAGCGCGAAATCTTGTCGATTCACACACTCTGAATATTGACCAAATCTTGTTTAAGAAGACGATGAATTTACAGTTAGAGTTAACAGAGCCACTTATATATGCAGGTGAGTATAAGGATATCTTGCGTATAGAAATGACCCCAGCTGCCAGTTCTGGCGGAATTTGGTAAGTCATTAAGAAATAATGCTTAAATAACATGGATAAGGAATAAACTAATGAAAAAATTAATCACACTTTCAGCAATCGCTGTTCTTACTTCTGGTACTGCTTTAGCGGAAAACCTAAACGTTGGTGGTGCAGTTGAGTCAATTTGTGAAGTTAGCAATGTAAACACAACAACCTATTTTCCTGCATTAGCAAAAGATCAAACAAAAACAATTGGCTTTGATTTGCAGTGTAACGATGCTGACGGCGCAACAATGTCTTTAACGACAGCCGAAGGTCACTTACAAAACGCAGACCGCGAAGACCAAGGGGTAGGGTACACAGCTGAATTAAATGCGAACCCATTCGCTTTTACACTTGTTGCTGAAAATGGTCATAACGACCAAAGCGTTGAGCAAAGCCAGCCAGGTTCTTTTGCTCTAGCTGCCGGTGGTGTTGCAGGCACAATCGAGTTAACTATTACGCAAAACCCAGTTTTCTCTGGTACTTATGCTGATACGTTAATGTTAGCTATTACAGCTAACTAAACTTGATGAAAAAAAGAGCAGCTTATGCTGCTCTTTTTTATGGGAGATCATATGCGCTTTTTAATCATATTTTTGACTTGTTTTTGGTCATTACATAGTTATGCATTCCAAGTTCAGCCCATGGTTGCTGAGTTAAAGCCTTCAGGTTCAAATTCACAGCAAAGAATTCGGGTTATGAATAATTCAAATGAACCATTAACTATTGAGCTCACAGCGTTTGATTTAGAAATCAACAAGGCGGGCGATGAAGAGCTGAAGCTTAACGAGGAAGATTTTTTGATTATTCCTATGACGACAATCGTTCAGCCTGGAAAAACTCAATCTGTATTGGTTCGCTATATTGGTGATCCCGCTATATCAGTATCAAAGTCGTATCGTATAGCTGTTGATCAAGTTCCTGTCGATATTAATGAAATTAAACAATCTGGTGTTGGTATGTCGGTAAGTTTTAGAACACTGTTTAATGTCGTACCAGAACAAGCAACGGCTAAGTTATTAGTTAAAGAAAAGCAGTTGCAACAAGCGGGTGTTTGGAAAATATTACTTGAAAATGAAGGTGACAAATTTATACGCCTTTCCCAAGCAAAGTGGCTTTTTAAAAATCAAGAAGAGCAGCTTTTATTAGAAGGTGAAGAGCTCAGTAAAGCCTTGAGTGGCAAGCTATTATTACCGCACTCTGAGCGTGAGGTAACTATAAAAGTGCCGGCTAAGTTTTCACCGCAAAATAGTCAGTTAGAGGTGCTATTCTAATGCGCTGGTGTTTGGTTGCTTATTTATTTATGTCGCTATCTTGTTTTGCTATAGAAGTCACCCCCATGGTGCTTACTTTAGATCCAACGATGACCTCGCAACCAGCATATAGCAGGGTAAGGAATACGTTAAACCGTGATTTAGCGTTTGAAATAGAAGTGTACGAGGTTGACTTTTCAAAGCAGCAGCCTCAATTCCATTATCTTGACGAGCCACCGATCTGGGTGTTTCCACCCACGATTTACCTTAAGAAAAATGAACAGCAACGCATTCAGTTTCGCTGGAACGGTGATACCCCTAAAACAGATAAAACATATCAAGTTACTTTGGTTGAACAAGTTGTGTCTGGGCAAACAAGCGAGGTGTCGCAGTTAACAATGTTATTAAACGTGAATATGATTGTGCACGTGCATCAACAAGCGTTTGAGGCTAATTTAGTCGTTGAGAATATCGACTGTCTTGAAAAACAATGTAGTTTTGATGTTCGTAATGTTGGTGATGGGGCCTCACGTTTAAGTGAGTATGAAATCATTATTAGTTCCAAGGATAAGCCGCAACTAACTTTTGATAAACAGCAACTAAAAGCATTGGGCTACGATGTTTTCTTTGCGCCTTCTGCCATCTCTCATGTTTCTATTCCAATATTAAAAGAAGGACATGTCGATTTAACTTCTCCTACAGTCACTTTGAAAAAGTAATATGCGTGCCTATATTTGCTTTGTTTTCTTCGTTTTGGCTGCACCTATATATGGGCAGATCAACCCCACATCAGAGCCTATTGAATTAACGGTTGATACACGGATTAATAAAAACGCGATTGGCAGCATTACATTGATTGTTACACCAAAGGATAAGTTAGTTTTGAAGTGGCCTGAGATTGAGCCGCATTTTGCGCCAATGTTATTCGCGCAAAGTCTAGAAAATATTGCCAACCAAGCTAACTCTCAGCAGCTTATTGATGTTGATAAGTTAGAAAAGATAGGCATTGAAGTGGCGTTCTCTATGCTCGATTTTAGTTTAGATATAACTGTGCCACTTTTAATGACAAAGCCTAAAAGTCTAAGTGTGATGTCCTATCGTCAAGGCTTAAAACCCACAAAACCAGCCTCCGTGAGCGGCTATTTAAATCTACGCTCAAGCTATTTGTATCAACTAGATAAAGAACGAGATTTAACGCAAAGGCAACTGACTGTAAGACCCGAAGGAGTTATAAACTTCCACAGTTGGGTATTAGAGAACGAAGCCGAATATGAGTCAAATGATAAAAAAAGTAACTTTAAACGTCTTGGAACACGCTTAATTCATGACTTACCTGAGCAAGGGATGCGTGTTTCTATTGGTGATAACTATAGTTCTGGAAGTTATTTTCAATCCACTACTAGAATGCTAGGGCTATCGCTTGCTCATGATTTCTCTCTCGTTTCTGACAGGCCGATTCGGCCAAGTGCATCACAAAGCTTTACGCTTGAGTCTCCCTCATCAGTTGACGTGCTTGTGGATGATCGTTTAGTACAACGTTTGAATTTAGCTGCAGGTATTTACTCATTGAACGATATCCCTCTTGACGAAGGTAATAACAATATTGTGCTGCGAATAACGGATAGCGCAGGTGTGGTTCGACTGGTTAATTTTACAGTGACCACAGGTCTAGATTTGTTTGCACAAGGGCAACTGGAATATGAGGTCCATTTAGGTTTTCCAAGCTCACTACGAGATAAATTAACTTATGCTTGGGAAAAACCACTACTGTCTTCGTATTTAGATTATGGCGTGACGCCAAGTTGGACTATAGGTATGTCGGCACAAGGTAATGAAGATGCTCAGCAAATTGGTTTAAAACAAATCTATGCCACACCACTAGGTCAATTAGCTTTTGAAAATACCTTAAGTTTAAATGATGGCTATGCCTATCGCCTAGTTTATAGCACGTTTAATGACCCATCATATAATGGCGTAGACTTTACATTGGGCTATGAATACACAAATCGAGATTATCGTAGGCAAAGTTTTTCTGGATTACAAAGTGACGGGTTAAGCCAAAGAGAGCATTTTATTCAAGCTAACCTTAATATTGTGTCCGAAATGAGAATGCAAACATCCTTGTACTCCACGTTTTCACGACGTCATGATCAAGCACAGTTTGATAAATCAGCAGGTCTTGTGCTCTCTTCAGAGCTATTTAACCATCAATGGCGTTATTCACTTGGCGGGCAGTGGGAAGATATAAATGCACAGTCGCAATGGGGGGTTAGTGCCTCTATTACTTATAAGTTTTCAAATACGCGACGGGTGAAGCTTAGCCATCAATCTAAACGTGATAAGACTCGCTTTGAGTTTAATCAAGATGGTAATCAACGATATGTAGGCGCATTGAGCGTTCGCTCTGGACTTGAAAGGAATGAGCTAAACGAAGCTATTTTTGATTTAAATACCCAATACAATGCTAACCGTTTTCTAGCAAGCTTTGATCACGGAACGTATTACAAACAGTTAAACTCGCGTACAGCCTATCATCAAAGCCGCTTAAGTGGTGCAGCAAGTCTTGCATTTGCAAATACAAGTTGGACTGTTGGAAAGCCAATTGAAGATAGTTTTGCCTTAGTATCTGCCCATAGTAGTTTATCCGGCAAAAAGATCAGTTTAGGTAGAACAGAATCGCAGTACAGAGCAAGTAATGCTGACTTTAATACAATATTACTCAGTGATATCAACGCTTACGATAATTCCACAGTAACCCTAGATGTTGATGATTTAGCACCTGGCTATGATATTGGGGCGGGTGCAATCACATTTTATCCTTCATACAAGAGCGGCCATGTTGTGACCGTTGGCACCGATGCAAATATTTCTATCATTGCAACGCTGAAAACAACTGAAAACGAGCCTTTGGCATTACAAGTGGGTACTGCAAAATGTATTGATGAAGAAGCAGCAAAGCCTCTTACATTCTTTACCAGTAAAAGCGGACGTTTTGCTTTAACAGGTCTTAAACCTTGTCAGTACCAGATTTCTTTGAAAAGCGTCACTCACAAAACGCTTTTAATCGACGTGATAAAGGGTCAACAATTACAAAGAAAAGGGGTTATTTATGTTCAGTAAAATGCGTTTAGCTAAAAAATCGATACTAATTTTCTTTCTCATGCCTTTATCCAGTTGGGCAACATGTGATGCGACAATAGAAAGTATTCAGCAAGGTGTTGATAATCTCTCTGGGTATCATTCTTTACAACGAACGGACGCAGAAAAACAGCTCACACTTTATACGACAGCCACTGATGATTGCACACTTTATGTGGCTCTAAGTAGTGAAAATAATTTCCAATTTATCGGGCAACATCAACATATTCCTTATCATATTGCCTCTTCAAGTTCGCTATTGAGTGGTCAAGTAAGCAGATTAGCCGTTGAAGACGGTCAAACTAGCTTTGCGCTTACTATAGCGGCTGGTACACCCGTCAAAGCAGGTCAGTATCGTGATCGGCTAACATTACAATTAATGAATGAAAATAATGAGGTGTTGGATGATTACGAACTCAACGTTGACGTGAACATACCTGCCAATGTGTCCTTATCATTGTTAGGTTTCAGTAGTTCACATAACGTTGTTAATCTTGGAGAGTTAGTTGCGAATAAAGAATACACGATGTTACCCACACTGAAAGTGGTTACAAACGCAGATGTCGCTATAAAAGTTGATTCCGAGAATAAAGGGAAGTTAATACACACTCTCTACCAAAGTCGCTTTGCTATTGACTATTCCTTGATAATGAATGGAAGAAATATCGATCTTAAACAGCGCTCAGTAAAAACATTTTCGTTTTCGGATCAAACTGTTTTTTTATTACCTCTAAAAATAAAGTTGGCCCAATTTCAAAATCAAGCTGCAGGTCATTATTCCGATACAGTTAGGTTCCAAATTAGTCCGCTGAACTACTAAATTTACTTAAGTTCTTTTCGCACCATTGCAGGGCTTTTTGCTTATTTTTAACATTTATCTTTTGGTAGATTTTATGTAAATGAACACGCACAGTTGCTTCACTGATGAACAACGAATCTGCAATTTGTGGGGAGCTTGCACCACCCCAAAGTAAATTAAGAACTTTAATCTCTTTAAAAGTGAGGTTATTAGATTGCAAAGTCGTTTTTTCTTCAGATGCAAGTAATTCCCTCATCCACGTGTCAGATACTGTTCGTGGAAACCATAAATCCCCTTTTCCAATCGCTTCTAGGCCTTGTTTGAAAATATGTTCCTCAGTACCTTGATAAAATAAACCTTTTAATTTTGGCCACTCTTTGAGGGAGGTTACATCAGCATCGTAAGGAATATTAAAAATCACTAGATTAGTGTAACCACGTGCGTTCATAAATTGAGCTATCATTTCTTGTGTTGTAAGTATATTGAGGGAGTCAAAATTTATAAGTAATGTTTCACTTTCATCAGCAACACAATAAGATAGAGAACACACAGAGTAAGACTTGTTGTTTTTTCTATTAACGAGATTATCCATATCCACACCAGTATTATTAATTACCGTAAAAATATAGTTTTAATGAATGGTTTTCAACTATTAGATTGAGACATTGCGATAGTTAAAAAGTACTGGTGTTTAGCTGTTTTAGACATTTTTAGTAATAAAAATATAAATTTTTTTCTAAATCGAGAGGTAAAATATTCCTTTATTTCTTCAAAGACTGCCTTAAAACCTTGAACTGTTAAGCAATTACTCTATTATTAATATTGGTGATATTTTTTCTCTACACTATTCATTAAATCTATTCATATAAGCGTTTATTTTAGTTTAGTTTTCTAATGCGTTATGTTTAGTTGCTTCATCTGAACATGAAACAAAAAGAGGTTTTTTTATACACTTTTTCATTAATTTTAAAAAAATTATACATGTTTTCACAAAACTGACATATAATATCCCTCCAAGGGAAAGATGCTTAACGCTAAGCATCTTTTTTTATGCCTAAAATTCACAGGCAAAAAACACACACGGTATCCTTTGGAGTTTAAATGAAATTACGTCATCTCTCACAAATAAGTGTCGCGATATTCGCCGCCTTATCTACATCAGCATTAGCTGAACAAGAAAAAACCACCGCTAAACAAGATGCTTTCGAAAAAATAGAAGTAACAGCGCGTAAGCGTACCGAAAGTATTTTTGAATCACCCACAGCGGTTACGTCAATAGGTGAAAACCTTATTGATAAAGCGAATATGAGTAATTTGGAAGACATTGGTAAGTATGTGCCAAATTTGAATATTACGCGTTATGGTGTCGGTAATGCAGCACATGCTTCTGTATTTATCCGTGGCATAGGTTTGCAAGATCATGTGATCACCACAGATCCTGGTGTCGGTGTTTACCTCGACGGTGTTTATTTAGGTCGTCAAATGGGCTCAAACCTGTCACTACCTAATGTTGATCGTGTTGAAGTGTTACGTGGCCCACAAGGTACGTTATATGGGCGCAACACGCTTGGTGGCGCGGTAAACATTATTACTAAGCAACCAGGTGATGAAGGTATCATTACAACAACAGCTAAAGTAGGTAGCCGTGGTCGTTTGGCAGGTGATGTTTATTTCAACAACAGCTTAACTGATACACTTAGTATGTCGGCAAGTGTGTCATATAAACAGCGTGATGGTGTTGGTGAAGCTATTAATCTTGCCAATCCAGAAAAAGAGATCGGGGAAGAGCAAGAGTTAAGTGGCCGTATGGCACTTAAGTGGCAGGCTAGCAATGACTTATCGTTAACTTTCTCTTTAGATGGGGTTGATAACGAGTCAGGCCAATCACCTTACACTATTGAGCTTACAAGCCCGCTGGATGCAAGCGATCCATTTAACGGCGATTTCCCGTTATTGACAGCAGACATGCTACCAAGCGATCCGGATGATTTGGCAACGACTGTAGCAGGTATCGAGTCAACCGCTTATTCCGGTTGGGGTACGTCACTGATTGCTGACTGGGATATCAACAATACCTATACTGCTAAGTTTATTACAAGTTATCGTACATCAGAGTACGAAGGGGGTCTTGATGATGACGCAGTCGCGCTCAACTTATCAGAGTTTCCTGAAGAGGGGGGTGCAGATCAGTATTCATTTGAAATCCAGTTGAATGGTAGCTTCGACAATATGGACTTCGTTTCAGGGTTATATTTCTTTAATGAAGACGGCTTCACCAGCTCTGGTCCATTTGTATTTAGCCCATTTAACACGCCCAACGGGCTATTGAATGACGGTGTTACCCCATCATTTGGCGACTATGGCTTTTTTGATATTAACCAAGAAACAAACTCGTATGCAGTGTACATCAATGCAAGCTATGATCTGACTAATGAGCTGACAGTAGGGGGGGGTCTTCGTTATTCAAAAGATAAAAAAGAGGCTGATGCACTTTTCCCTTCATTCCCATCACGTAAGTTCGTGAGCGCAGATTTTGATGCTGTAACATGGGATATCAACGCCTCGTATCAGCTGTCAAATGACATGAACTTGTATGGTCAAATTCAAAAAGGCTATCAAACAGGCGGTTTTCCTCCTCGCCCATTTGGCGGCCCAGATCAATTTGTATCATTTGATGAAACCAAAGCAATTAACTATGAAGTGGGTCTAAAAGGACAAGTACACGAAAATATCTCAATGATGCTAGCTGTATTTGTAACTGATTACACAGATTTAGCGCTACCATTTTCAGATCCAACAGCCGGTGGCGGATTTGTCACGATTGTTGAAAATGCCGGTGAGTCTAAAGCACAGGGTATTGAACTAGAAACAACCATAGCCATCACTGATGATTTTACTCTGCGCAGTGCCATTGGTTATCTTGATTCAGAGATCACAGAAGTGGATGATGGCGTAATGGGGATCGGTAAAGGTGACTCTCCAGCTTTGACTCCTCGATGGACCGTGATGCTTGCGCCTTCTTACTTCATGGATTTAAGCAATGGCGGTACATTGGCTATTAACGCGAATTACTCATATCGCAGCGATATGCAGGGTCAATCTGTGTTTAATCAAAGCGAACACATTGAGTCACGTGAACTTGTAGGTTTCAATATTTCTTACTTAAACCCATACGGTGACTTTGAAGTAACCTTGTATGGCGAAAACGTATTGAATGAAGTTTATGATGTAGGTCGATTGCAGCAATCGGGCTTTGTCGGTGTGATGCGTAGCAATGACCGTAGTGAGTTTGGTCTTAAATTCAAAAAAGACTTTGAACTATAGTCTAACCAGTAAAGTAAAAGGGTAAGCAGTTGCTTACCCTTTTTTATTAATTATTACTTTCTTGCTCACGTTTTTCACGTGCTTCTCTAAGCTCTTCAGCAAGTTCTCTTGCTTTTTGCTTGGTTTTTTCTGATAGCTCGCCAGCAGCTTCTTTGCTCTCAATCCATGCGTCGATGGCAATTTCTTTACCGTCATCATACATGTTTAAGCCCATCTTTTTACTTTCTTCCAGAAGCTCTTGTAAAGATTCATCATTAAACTCATTGGTGGTATCTTTTACTTCATCCCACGCATCGTTTAGTGCTTGTTTTACTTCTTCTTTTGCTTCGGCAGCGTCCTTTTTAGCTTCGTTGGCATCTTCGCAACCTGTTAAGGCTACACAACCTAATAAAACTAAGCTTGCTAATTTATTCATATTTTCCTCTAATGGTTCATGAACATTCAAATAAGTATAAGCAATTAAAAATGAACATAGCTAGAACAAAGCGTCTGAGTTTTAGGTTAATGGATGAAAATGATGCCCAGCTACTTTATGAGCTTGATAACGACCCTGATGTTATGAAGTACTTAACACGAGGCAAGACCTCCTCGCTGCAATCGATCAAAGACGTATTTATTCCGCGTTTGAATGCCTATCGTAATGAACAAAAAGGATGGGGGTTGTGGCAAGTGAATATCACTCAAAGTAATACGTTTATAGGGTGGGTGCTAGTGAGACCCATGGGCTTTTTTGAACAGCCTGATTATAGTGACCTAGAGATTGGTTGGCGATTTAAACAAATAAGCTGGGGCAAAGGTTACGCATCAGAAGCTGCACTTGCTGTTGCACACTCAGTAAGCCAGTTTAAAGAGGTCAAATCCCTGTCTGCAACAGCATTAAAGGATAACCTAGGTTCAATAAACGTAATGAAAAAACTGGGCCTTAGTTTTGTAAAAGAATACCAACATAGTGATGAGCACGGCGAGTTACCCGCAGTGCTTTATTCGTGCTCAAAAGAGCAATTAGCGCCTTTGAGCGCAACTCATTGATTTGCATGCTCTGGCATGTATTAATGCTTAAAATAAAATCAAAAAAGGAAGTGTCATGCCAAATTTAACTAAGTATGCGGCTGGGTTATGTGTAGCTACCGTGTTGTTTTTTCACACATCGTTGTTTGCTAAGCAAGCAGCGGTTGCCATGCCTGACAGCTACAGCAGTGATACTGCACGCGCCATTTTAGAGCAAGGGGGAAATGCCGTAGATGCCGCCATTGCTGCTCAGTTTGTACTAGCTGTTACTCTACCAGAGGCAGGAAATATTGGCGGCGGCGGCTTTATGCTGATCCAAAAAGAGGGCAAAGGGGACTTTATCGACTACCGTGAAACAGCCCCTGCTGGGGCTCATCGTGATATGTATCTTGATGAAAAAGGTAATGTGATTGATAACATGTCTGTGTATGGTATTCACGCAAGTGGCGTTCCCGGTAGTGTGGCGGGTATGTGGTTAGCACACCAGAAGCATGGCACACTAGAATGGAAAACCTTAGTTGAGCCTGCACTAAAGCTCGCTGAAGACGGGTTTATTGTTCATCCAAAGCTGGCAGGGAGTATCGAGCGCTATATTGCACGCATGGCGAAAAAATCGGTTAAGGTTAATTTTGCTGATTATTTTGCTGATGCAAAAGCCGATAAGCTTTTTAAACAACCAGAATTAGCGGCAACCTTAAAGCGCATTCGTGACCAAGGTAAAGCCGGCTTTTATGAGGGGGAAACGGCTAAAATTATTGCAAGCTTTATGAAGCAACATGGCGGGATCATTACCGAGCAAGATTTAAAAGCGTATCAAGCAAAGTCTCGCACACCTATAAAAGGCAAATGGCGTGACTTTGAAGTATTAACCTCGCCGCCACCAAGTTCTGGTGGTATTGCTATTTTGCAATGGTTGAAAATGTATGACCTTGCCAAACCTAAAGAGCCGCTTGCGCATAACTCAACCACTTATGTACACATACTTTCTGAGGTAGGTAAACGTGTGTTTGCTGACCGTGCAGAGTACTTAGGTGATCCTGACTTTTATGATGTACCAAAAACAGCTTTATTAGCCGATAGTTACCTTGCAAAACGTGCAAGTACCATTCGCCCTGATGCAATTTCCACGACCGAGAATATCAAACCAGGGCTTCATGAAAGTGAGCAAACCACGCATTTTTCTATTATGGACAAGTGGGGAAATGCGGTTGCGAATACCACGACAATAAATTTAAGTTTTGGTAGCGGTGTTGTTGTCTCAGGGGCCGGGTTTATTTTGAATGACGAAATGGACGACTTTAGCGCCAAACCTGGGGTGATGAATGTGTTTGGTGCTCTAGGCGGAGAAGCAAACGAGATCCAGCCTCATAAACGTATGCTAAGCTCAATGACACCAACCATGCTATTAAAAGATAACAAAGTTAAAATGGTCACAGGCTCTCCTGGTGGTACAACTATTATTAGTTCAGTTTACGAGTCTATTTTAAATGCTGTTGAGTTTAATATGCCCGCAGAGCAAGTCGTAAATAGCCCGCGATTCCATCATCAATTATGGCCAAAAAATGTCATTAGACATCATAGCGGTTTTGAGCCAAGTGTAGTAAAAGCGCTTGAGAAAATGGGCTATACACTCAATGAACGCCGTTTTGGTGATATGCATGTCATTATTAACAAAGAAGGTAAGCTAGATGCTGCCTCTGAAGCATCTGGTCGCGGTAAGGCCATGGTGTTTTAGCTTGTTTCATGGTTTGCAGCAAACAGTAAAAAAGCACCCTCGGGTGCTTTTTTACTTGAGCTTGACTTGCTTAACCAATAGCTGGAATAAGTCCCGCCATTTGTGCGCCTTGAGCACTGATAATCAATACACCAAATAATGCAGCTAACACTAAACCTATATTTCCGCCCTTAACTTGATAACCCGTATTAGAGTGACTGCAACGTTGTTTATAAACCATAGCAACAGGTAAAAATACGGCTAAGATCACTAATGCAATGGCGGCATAGCCTAGCGCCATAATAAAACCTTGAGGATAAAATAAGGCAAACCCCAAAGGCGGTAAAAAGGTAATTAATGCGGTTTTAATTCTATCTTTACTGCCGTCACCTTTTTTGAAGGTGTCTGCAAAAAAATCAAATAGACCTAAGCTTACCCCAAGAAAAGAGGTCGCCAGTGCTAAGTCTGCAAAAATGTTAACAGCCGTTGCTACATGAGGGCTGTGTGCGATGCCTGCAACACTACTTACAAACCCAGGCAATCCCTGACTTTGCAATAAATCGCTTTGACTCATCATTCCTTGGCTTAAAAGTTGCCAGAAAATATAAATAACAAGAGGCAGAGCAGCACCTGCAATCATTACTTTACGCAGTGTTTTAATATCTAAGCCTACGTATTTCACAATGGACGGAATAGAGCCATGAAAACCGAATGAGGTAAACACCACAGGAATGGCCGATAGAATCAGTCCTTGCTCAAGCGGCATTTCGAGTAAATGCTGACCATGAACATAAGGGGTAAGCATATAAAATAAGCTCGCTAACACACATACTTTGATGGTAAAAAGCACGCGATTAAGCTTATCGACCTTACTGGTGCCAAGCGTGACAACCGTGCCAATCACAATCGCTAATACGACCGAGCCAACTTGTGGTGCTAAAGACATTGATAGACCATTGTTGAGTTTCTCTTGTAGTTGCGCACCGCCGCCTGCGATATACGCGGCACATAACGCATAAAATAAGAACATCACTGAAAAATTAGCCACCCACTGTCCTCGCTTGCCCAGCCAAGACTTTGCGAGTGTATTGAGTGTGGCGTCTCTGTCGGCATACTGATGCAACTCAAGCATAAGTAGTGCGGTGTAGGTCATTAAAGCCCATGTAATGAGTATGAGTGATAACGCTGTTGTAAAACCAAGCCCTGCGGAGGCGATGGGCAATGCCAGCATCCCTGCACCTATGGTGGTGCCAGCAACAATTAACATGCTGCCGATTGTTTTATTTTTAAGCACTTCTTGCCCCTTAAACTTCGTGAGAGGCAAGCAAGATATAACTTGTTTCATAAAACTTAAATAGTTTTGTTATAAATCAAAGAAATTAAATGTAACTTATGATTTACAAGTGCAAACCTAGTGTGAGTTAGTGGCTAAATTTTATTCGATAAAGTTTATCAACACGTATTGACAAAACCATTATTTAGTCGGATTCTTAATGTTCTTCAATTTACTTTTGATAATTATGATGCAGCCAAATAACCGACCAAATAATTGTAATACGCACCTGCTAATGTCAGTCGTGTGGTCAGTTATGCTCTGCGGTTAATAAAGTAAATATTACTAACCGCGTTCAAAGCGGTTGGTTATTCTCTCTAATTTTCTTCCGCTTTTTTCGCCTCTTAAAGGAATAAGCGTGTGCCTGTAAAAGCCTCATATTTTTTCATGGTGGTTATTTGGTCTACAACCCCATTAGGTATTGTTTGGAGTAGTGAAACTGTTGCTCCTACCTTAGCAGTACTATTACGTATGCTGGTAGGGTTAGTGCTGGCTGCTTTCGTGGTTGCCGTGGCTAATATTCGTGTGCCTTGGCACCGTCGTGCGTTATTTTTGTACGGCTATTCGAGTATCGGTATTTTTGGCGGTATGCTACTTAGCTACATGGCAGCTAAAACTGTTCCATCAGGGTTAATTTCTTTGATGTTTGGTTTGGCGCCTATTTTATCTGGGCTACTAGCCCAAAAAATCCTTAACGAACCTAAATTCAGTGGCATAAAACTCGCCTCCTTAGGGTGTGCATTAATAGGGCTGTTTTTAGTCAGTCAGCGTCATATTCAGAGTGGCGTAGAGCAGTTAAGTGGTCTGTTATATGTTTTCATGGCGGTATGCTTTTTTAGCTTGAGTGGTGTAATGATCAAGCGGGTTAAAATAGCGATTCATCCGATGGCGACAACGTTTGGTGCTTTAGTTTTTGTAACCCCTTTGTTTTTTATTACATGGTTAGTTGTTGATGGGCAGTTTAATAGCCATATGTGGAGCGCAAAATCGTTGTATGCAATTATTTATTTGGGTGTCTTTGGGTCGCTCATTGGCGCATTAGCTTATTTTCATGTATTGCAAAAGTTAAACGCTAGTACGGTGGCACTAACCACCCTTATAACGCCTAGCTTTGCAATTGCCATTGGTGGAATACTTAATAATGAAACAATAGATCACGCACTTATTGTCGGTGCAACCATTATTATGTTGAGCCTTGCTTGTTTTCAATTTGGAGATAAGTGGCTAAAACGCATTAAGCGTGTAAAGCCAGTAGGCTTGGGGTAGGGGAGTGATAGCCGAATAATGGCTATCACATTTTTGCGATTTGAATAACTAAACGACGGTTTTTATTACGGTCTAAAATGTTGTCATTACTGGCAACATGACGTTTTTCGCCATAGCCTTCGGTATCGACTTTGCTTTCATCGATACCCAAAGCAACAATGTACTCTTTAATCGCTTTGGCACGCTTTTTAGACAGCTCAAGGTTGTTCCAACGACCGCCATAACTGTCTGTGTATGATGAAATTGAAATAGAAGCAATGCCGGTATCGTGTTTTAGGTACTCGGCAATTTTCTCTAATCGTTTTTGTGAGGCTTTAGTTAGCTTACTGGTATTTGGTTCGTAGTTCATAACCGTGAACGAAATATCTTCAAAGCTGTATGGCAACATAGAATCGCGGCATTGTAAAAACGCCCAATAAGCTTGCTTAAAGTTAACACTTGATAGGCCAACGGCAATTTTGTCGGCAGTATTTTGCCAATCTTGGTAGTAAAAGGTAGGTTGGTAGCCTTTTTCAAGCTCTGTAAGCATTTCCCATGCTGTTTTATTTCCGAGCTCGCCATCAAACTTACGCAACAGCTTCATATTTGCAATATCGCGGGCGGGCAATCCTGCTCGCCAACGAGGCGGAACTGCTTTTAAACCTGCAATACTATAATTATCTGGGCGTACCACCATATCAAGATTAAAATTTACATCTTTATTTTTACTGGCAGCTGTACTAAAAATGGCTTCGCCATAATAGGGAACTTCATGATTTAGTTGGCATTCAAGACGCGACGTTTTAACCATTTGCCAGTTTGAGGTATCGGCAGTTGCTGCATACTCACGCATGGCACCAGTAGCATGCACACTGGCGAGCAAGGTTAAAAGGCTTAAATTTAAAGAAAGTAATGAAGGCTTCATCACAGGTATTCTCCAACTGATCATTAATGCCAACTATTTGGCATTTTATTGCTTTAACACCCCGAAAGCTGAGTTAATGAGGGGAGTCGGTAAATATAAAGCAAGTACTGTGCCTAAAAACTCAGTGAGAATCTGCTATTTCATCATATTTGCTCTAGCAGAGCCCCCTTGGTTTTTGACATAATAACCAGCTTACACAGGCAAACCAAGAAGACTATGGAAAATACTGAACAAACTCTTTTCGCAAAACGCTTTCGTGGCTTTTTTCCCGTTGTTATCGATGTTGAAACGGCAGGTTTTAATAAAGACACCGATGCGCTATTAGAAATCGCCGCCTCGATTTTAAAGATGGATGACGATGGCGTATTAAGTATTGACCATACATTACACTTTCATGTTGCGCCTTTTGAAGGAGCAAACATTGAACAAGCTGCTATTGAATTCAATGGTATTGAGCCATTCTCTGCATTACGTGGTGCTGTGCCTGAAGAAGAAGCAATAAAAGAAATTTGTAAAGCTGTTCGCAAGGCGCAAAAGGCCGCGGGTTGCCAGCGTTCAGTTGTTGTTGCACATAATGCGGCATTTGACCATGGTTTTTTAAATGCTGCGATTGAACGATGTAAAATTAAGCGCACCCCATTTCATCCATTTGTGAGCTTTGATACGACCTCATTGGCAGGGTTAGCACTGGGTCAAACTGTGTTAGCGAAAGCATGCCGCGCAGCGGGTATTGAGTTTGACAATAAACAAGCTCACTCAGCCCTTTACGATACAGAGCGTACCGCAGAGTTATTTTGTTTAATCGTCAACCGCTGGCAGCAGTTAGGTGGTTGGCCGTTACCAGAGCAAGCCGATACGGCCGAACAAGAGACTAAAACGTCTGAGTAATTTTACCTTCTAAATAGCGCATCAAACTAGGTGGGTAAATACGTGAAAACTGTTTACTCTCCTGGGCTATTTTTAGCTCGACACCTGGGTGCATAAGCTCATTGACCTTTAAACGACTTGTGGCCAGTAAGCGAGCAATTTTAAGCTTTACCAATTGTTTCTTTTTCTTTGTATTCGCCGTCTTTATTTTAATTTGTTGCTCACTTGCCGTTATTTTATTGATGTAGTGTTCGCGTTGAGCGGCATCAGGTATTTTATTGGCTTTTTTACGAGCTTGTTGAAGGGCACTGGCCTTAGTTGCCAATAACTTTTCAAAATCACTGATTTGTTGCTGTTTTTGCCTTAAGTCATGCCAATACTGAGCGATGAAAACACGGGTTTTTGTACCCGAGGGCGCACCCAGTTCACCTGTTTCAATACGCATAGCATCTAAAATGTTACCACCAATAATTTTACCGCGCGGGTTATTTGCCTTACCAACACGAATGAGCCTGCGAGCACTTAAATCGCAATGCAATGCTTGACGTTCGATAAACAGATCTTGAGAACTTTTTATATGACAATATTGCGCGTAACCGATTGAAATTGTGCGTGTAGCCTCAATATTGCACGTGAAGGCTTCGTTATTTTCACGCTTGCGACCTATTGCCCCTAATATAATAGTGATTTCGCTTTTACTCTCAATGGTGGCTGACTCCACAAAGCCCAATACGGTGATATCGCCCGTTGCTTTAACACGCATACCATCTTTAACGTCACCACTTATAATGACGCTGCCATCAAAATCAACGTGACCTGTGCTAACATCAACATGATGAAAACATAAAACATCATCGACACGCATACCACGAGGAAGCGCAACAGGCACACCTTTAGAGTCAGCAATCAACATATTACTGTTGATAGGGTCAATACGGGTGCCTTCAAAGGGCTCAAGCGGGAAATCTTTACCCGCAGAGGCTGGTAACACATCACCACAAACAGTGAAACCATTCTCACCAGCGGTCGCTGGAATACGCTGCATAAGCGGCGTACCAGGGTTTACTGTAATAATGGCGCCTAAATCACGCATATCGACCTTTCCACCAGACTTAGCTTGTGGGCTCAATACTCTATCTTGTGCGGTAGGGCATAGCCGAACGAATTTTGCATCGTTGCCATCTTTAGGCATACGACCATGGGCAACAATTGCACTGTAATGTGCACCTGCAGGTTGCTTAAATTGCTGCCCTAAAAAGGTATCAAGAGCACGTAGGCTTACCCCTTTTTCTACACCAGCATCGGCCAAAGCGGCTTGGGCATCGTCCATGCTGATTATTTTTCCACCTTTGGCCGTTGTTAAACTGGCTTCTGCAACCATATTTTTTTCATCAACACTAATTGCTATTGACGCGTCTACCGCTTTGGCAATGACAAGTGATTGAGTGTTATGTTGGCTACTTGGTGTGAATAACTTGCCTATATTTGCGTCTATTAGCTCAAACTCAGCATAAGAAGATTGTTCGAACAGCTCTAAAAGCTGCGAACTGGTCACCGGAAAACCAGCATCACGCGGGTGCTCAAGCAAAGAGACGTATCCACTTTGCTCATCGAACGTAAACATCGACATTTGGGGAGTCCTGAAAAAAGGCCTGTTATTATTATTGTTCGTTGCTACGGAATTATTTTTTATATGAGGTAACAACAGGCCTATTTGAGCACAACTTTAGTATTATGTTAAGAACTTGTATGCGTCAAATGTGAAATTTTGTATAAAAACTGACTTTTCCTGCTGGATTTTTCATCATTCAAAGTTACCTAGCAAAAATATCCTGATTAATGCCTTGAGTATAAACAGATTACTCAGTTATACTGCACCTACACTCTGAATGAGATATCAAATTCAGGGGCTGATTAGGATTCGACGGAATTCAAGACGCCCGAGGTGCATGTCGAGGTGCGGTTGGCCTCGTAAAAAAGCCGCAATCTAAAGTAATCGCAAACGACGATAACTACGCTCTAGCGGCATAATAGCCCGCTAGCACTTCTCCGGCGCATTCTTGTGGGCCCGGTTCTGAAGTGTCACCCTACACAAGATCGCGATGGAAACCCTGGCCGGGGTTGAAGCGCTAAAACTAAGCGGCCTCGCCTTTGCAGATCGTGTTCGTCCGAGCTGTAAAGGTTAACTAAAAGACGATACTAAGCATGTAGTACCAAAGGTCGAGGCTTTTCGGACGGGGGTTCAAATCCCCCCAGCTCCACCACTTTAAAGTGATACAAAACAGCCAGTTAGAGCATTATGCTTTAACTGGCTTTTTTATTTCTATAGCACTTGTCCACTTAGTGCCCACATTGGTTTTATCAAAGTATTAAACATAAAAATCTAAGGTAGAATTATTTAAAAATAAGGCTCTATTAGGCTTTGTGTTTAAATTCCGTTTCCCCTATAAGTGCATGCAGCGCGCTTTAGCTAAATTAGAAATGATTTGTGAAGCGCTGAATAATCCAATTGCTATGAATTTACAGGCTAAAGATTTTGTTAAATGGCGTGGCGAACGTATGTCGGGTGAAACACCAATAAGCCCGAAAACCGCAAACAACGACCTCGTATTAATTAAGAGTATGTTCAATAAGTTAATTGAAGTAGGGGAGTTAAAATATCCTAACCCTCTAGCTGAAATTAAGCCTTACAAACTGAGCTTTCATTTTTGATGGAGGACGAAATTATCACTCTTCTAAATGAATTAAAACGTTCTACTAATCCTCATATTTTAATTGTGTCTAAAATCTGTTTAGCTACAGGTTGTAGGATAAGTGAGGCGTGTAATTTAAAAGGTTCTCAGGTTATTAAATCAGGCGATAGCTACCGCATCACCTTTATTAATACTAAGGGTAAAAAGAATCGAACTGTACCAATTAGTGAAAAGCTGTTTAATGAGATCCCTAAAAAATCAGGGCCACTATTTGCTGATTGTCGAAAGGCGTTTGAAAGGGCAGTAAATAAAACCGACATTAATTTGCCAAAAGGGCAGTGTAGCCATGTTCTACGGCATACTTTCGCAAGCCATTTTATGATGAATGGAGGTAATATTTTAGTGTTACAGCAGATACTTGGTCATGCAAAGATTGAGCAAACCATGGTTTACGCGCACTTTGCACCAAGTCACCTAGAAGATGCTATAAAGTTTGGGCCTAATTTATGACTCTTTGGTACCACAGTTAGGGCAGTGCTCACCTTTTCTTCCAATAGCGCTTTTGTCACTTGCAAAATCTTTTAAAGATATAAAAACATGTTCTATTGTAATCATTTTATTTGTTAATTTGCACTTGTGTATTGTTTTTAAAGAATTTTCCGTAAAATCATGGACAGTTAGAAGGTATTCGTCAGTGACTTCTTTTTTATTGAGGTACTTCTTCCAAGTTTCCATAACATTACTTGGAGAATTCTTTTTGCAATAAATTAGAAGTAATGGTTTTATTTCTTTAGTCTTATATGTTGTTAGATATCGATCTGCTAACTGCCTGAAACCTTGAAGCAAATGATAAGAACCATCGTCATTTTTTGCTTCTATGAAAAGCTCATTACAATTGTTTTTAACAATAATATCTACATTTCCATTGTTATACGAATCGTGTAATGCGTTATAACTCAATAGTTTCAAGTTGTTAACTATATCGATGCTAGTGCGATTTTCAGAATCAAAACGTCTATACCTAGGGCTAGATTGAATTAAATCGATAATTTTGTCCATTTCTGTACGAACTAGATCAAAAAAACTACTAGAGTTATCAAGTAGGCCTATATCCCTTTTTGCAGCTTGAGTTAAGTTTGGTGCTAAAGCAGAAAGCTCTCCTGATAGTAAACTCTTTACTGATAGGTTTTCTACCACACTTGTAATACTATCAGACATCTAAAACAGCCTTATTAAAGTAAAATGTTACAATAACTTTTTCTTGGAAGCTTTCATCAGCTATGCCATCTTCGTCGATATAATATCCATCAATGATTGCTTCGTGTAAATCTTCCGAAGTAAGCAATCTCCTTCCGCTGTTCGTATCTATCTCGTAACGAAACTTGAGAACTTTTAATTCTTCACTAACCAAGTAATCAATACAGTTTAAAATTGATTTTTCTAAATTATTTGTTTTTAGAGTCTGAAAAATCTGCTTATCCTTTAGGATATTTATGATGCTTTCCACTGAGAGGAAACTATCAGAATAAAACTTAGGGGAATCATGAAAGTTGTCCAGTAGTGCTAATAATATTAACTCCTCACACTTTCCATTCCAGTGAAGATGAATTAAGTTTTTTAACTCTGTAAAAGTCATAATTAAATCAAATCTGCAATATGTCTTCTAAAATCATCAGAGTTAAGACATTTAGTAAAAATTGCAGCTCTTAAATGTCCAGCTGATTTGGCTTTCAGCTGACTTGATTGCCCTGGTAAAAGAAGTTCAGTTTCAATATTAAATTTACTTGATTTTGATTTATACCTATTAGCAATCCTGTAAACATCTAAAGACTTTACTTTAGCTTTTCCACCCTTGTGGAACTCTTCTTGTCTTAGATCTTTATCGTTTAAACGAGTTTTTTCTAGGTGTGTTACTGAAGAAACTTGGTAGCCTAACTCACATACTCTTCCTATTGAATGATCGTATATATTCTTAATTGCTGGGAAAACGTTTTGTTTTGACGGTGAAATATTAAGAGGGTACAAAAATAAAGTTTGAAATTTATTTATTAATTTTTTAAGTGCTTCTTCAATTTCATCATTTAGAGAAGCAGTCTTAGCGTCAAGTTGATAAATTAAAGTATTATTTTTAATATCAATAGTCACTACATCGTAGCATCTTCGCAAAGTAACTATTTTGCCGCTTACATCAAAAATATCCGTAGGAATTTTCCAATTAACATTTTTCGCTTGCAGAAAATTATCATCAATAATTACCGTTTCAGTAATTGCTCTTGTAGAAGCAAAATAAAAATGCAAAAAACCACTTTTTGAACTCGTGCATTTTATGAAAGAAAGAGTTTTATTTAGGTGCGAGTTGGTATCTGCGTCAATATAGGGAAAGTTGATGATGCGTTCATTAACTTCTGGTTGAATATTTTTTATTGCACTTGAAATCGAACTTATTTCAGATGGAGTAAGGGTATCAATAGCGATTGTTTTATCACCAAAGCGAATATAAGATCTATATACTTTATCCATCTGGGTAACTAAATTAGGACTAAAAAGGTTTTTAGAAAAATCATCAATTAACTTGTCAGCCGTTTTTTCTGATCCTTGTCCTTTTCTTAGATTGTTCTTCTTAAGAAACTCAGATACCAAAGCCCAAGGTAGTCTTTTACAAAATGAATTAATTATTAATTCTTCTTTAGTCATTTATAATCCAAAAATTGTGTTCAGTGAAATCGAACGAAACCCCATTTAATGTCCATATCATGACCAAAAATAAAAGATTACACAAGACTTTGAAAGATACTTTAAGTAACTAAGCTTCTGATTTACAATTAAGTACTTGTTTTTATTAGTTACTTATAATAATCGAGGCTTTTCGGACGGGGGTTCAAATCCCCCCAGCTCCACCAATACAGTGTTCGGTTACCACCGAAGACGACCTGAAACCCCTTAAATCTTCTAGGTTTGAGGGGTTTTTTGTATCTGTACTGTTCGACGTTGTTTTGTGCTTTTCGGGTTACGATGTACCATTGAGTGGCCCACCAAATTGATAGGTGGAGTTCCAATTCCACTAAAAGATCTGCTCAAACCTCCGTTCGAAGAACTGGGCTAAAAATGATAGGGTAAGTTCAGCATATCTAGTGGCTTACTCGCTCTTTCCAAATATGTTACCAATAATCTAAATTGGTAACAGTAGCCATAATTGAGTCATATGCCATTTGTTATTTAGTAGCAATAAAGCTATTCATGGCAAAGTTAAAAACTCTGCTATAAAATTAACGAGAAGTATTTTCAGCATGTAATAGGGCACTTTAGATGTAAAAAATGCGCTCATCCAAACAACAATGCATGCAGATCAAACTCATGAGATTTTAACAGTCATGAAAGTATACAGAATCAATAGTAAGAATGACCAAGGTGATATATTAGATTTTGACCCTTACTCAATGTATCAATCATTAAAAGGCTATACAGACATTGCCGAAGCAGAGTTTATGATTAAAATTTTTGATTTACATGCTAACAATGACAGTATTTTTAATATCTGGCCAGATGTGATGTCTATAAAGCCATTGTCTGGTGATTATGAAAAAGTTGATATGTATATCCAAGGTGGATTCTTAATACTATCAAAGGAAGCTTATGATTACTTACACCAATTTTTAAATGAGTATGGTGAGTTCCTTAAGATAGAAGTAAATGGCTTGGAAATGATGCTTTTTAACCTCCGTGTTTTTGGGAAAGAAGATCCTGACAAATGTATTGAGGATTACTCTAAAGGCTTGAGGAGTGGTTTTAAAAAATTTGCATTTATTAATGCAGACATAGAAAATAAATTGATATTTAAATCTAAATTATTAGATGGAATAGGGTTGTTTTGCGGTGAAGAATTTAAGCAATTAATTGAACTAAAAAGTTTCAGTGGTGTTGAATTTAATGAACTTAGCTAAATTTCTCTTTCATTCTAAGAGTTCTACTTAAATCATAATAGTTATAATTGGCAACTTATAATCCAGCATCACTAAAACTGGCAAACTCTTTTATAGCGGAACAATTAAGGCTGTAACAACTGGCTTTTAAGTGTCTTATTTAGACCCTATTTTAGCCTTTCGAACATAAAAACCTCTAAACTTGATAGTTTAGAGGCTCTCTTCTAAACATCACACAACTAACTGCACTGCATCGATGATGGGTTTATTTTCAATATCAATGGTATCGATTATTTGTTTGTGTAGGCGTTTTTTGTGCTCGGCAAAAATAGCGCGTTTTTTATCGAATTGGCTGGCAAATTCAAGGGCGGTATTAAATAAGCTGTCACTGTCTGCACAGGCTTGTTCGATTATATGATCCGTAGCAAGTTCGCCTGCGGTTACTCGGCGGCCTGTAAGCATCATTTCGTTAAAACGATAGTGTGGAATGGCTTTTTTAATAAAGGCGAGCATGCCTGGTAAAAACGGAATTGATAAATCTACTTCAGGGAAGCAGAAAAACCCACGGCTGCTTTGCATAAATCTAAAATCACACGCGCAGGCTAAAATAGCGCCGTTGCCAAACGCATGCCCATTGATGGCGGCAATTACTGGCATCGGAAATAGTAATAAACGCTTAAATACTGCGTCCATTGCATGCATAAAATCACTCACTTCGTCTAACTTTTGTGCTTTTAGAGCGGGCATTAGCCAGTCTGTGTCTATGCCTAGGCTCCATGATTTCTCATCATTTGAAGTAATAACCAGTGCTTTGTGTGCTGGGTTGGCTTCAATGTCATTTAGGCAGTTTAAAAACGCCTCTGCAAAAGCAGGGTTGTGACGATTTTCACCTACGGCCATGGTGAGTATGGCTACAGAGCCTTGTGTTTTGACGTTCATTAATTCCATGCAGGATGCTTTCTATTTTATCTTTGAGTGTGCTTAGTTATATACCATCAGCAGATGAAAATAAACCTCTAGTCCGACCAGTTGCATGCTTTTAAACTGATTACCTTTTAGTCTAAAGAGGTGTTTAAATAGTCGTTTAACTTTGCCGAGCATGTTAGTTTTGAATCAAATAACATGATAAAGCGACGTAATGGAATTAATGAGTTGGGAATTATTAGGTGGTGAGTTATTAAGTCCGATCAGCACAATTGTATTGATTGTTGTAGCCGGCTTTACATCGATGATCTCCGCTGCGTTTGGTGCGGGTGGTGGGTTAATGTTGCTAGTGATTATGGCGTCAATGCTACCTATGGGAGTGGTGATCCCTGTACATGGTTTAGTGCAGCTAGGTTCTAATGCGAATCGCTTTTTATTTACCTTTAAGCATATTGATGCGGCGATGTTTATATACTTTTCATTAGGCGGTGTACTGGGCGCATTAGTGGCATCGTCTATTGTGACATCGATCCCGCTAGAGCTAATGAAGATTGTTGTGGCTGTATTTGTGTTGTATTTACTTTGGGGCGTAACCCCAAAACTGAGAGAAACATCAAAACTATGGCGAGTGTTTGCAGGGCTTTGGACAAGCTTTACTTCGATGTTTGTGGGGGCAAGTGGCCCATTGGTTGGTAGCTGCTTATACGTGAATAATTACGACAAGCTTAAGTTTACAGCCACTTTTTCAAGCTGTATGACGGTTCAGCACACGCTAAAAGCGATTTTATACGGTGCGGTGGGCTTTGCATTTTGGCAATGGCTACCTTTGGTGATATTAATGATTTTAAGCGGTGCAATAGGCACATGGCTTGGCCTAAAATTATTGCACCGCATTTCATCCGACAAATTTAAAAAGATTTTTCGTTTAGTGTTAACTGTGCTTTCCCTGCAACTTGCTTGGCAAGGAATAAGCTACGCACTTAATTAAAAGCAGGTAATTCACTTAATGATTTATCGCCATTATATAACTCAAAAACCTGTGAGTTTTTAGACTCTTTCGTCGCGATATAGACTAACGCATCGGCAACGTCTTCACGATTAATAACAGCATCTTGACGTGTCGCTGGTCGGGTTGTTGTAAACACTCCTGTGGCTTTATCATCTAGCAACGTACCTGGTCTTATAATGGTGTGATTTAGCCCACTTTGTATGAGGTGTTGATCAGCCATATGCTTAGCTACTAAATAGGGCTTAATGCTGCTTTCGATGTTGTCTGGTGCATCTGCGCCAATTGAGCTCACCATAATAAAATGATTCACTTTGGCATCTACTGCATAATTTATCGCTTTAACTGCGGCCCATAAATCAATGAGTAGTGTTTTGTCTGCACCCGTTGCGCCACCTGAACCCGCACTAAAAATCACCTGCTCTATTCCCTCAAATGCACGACTAAAGTCGTTTTCAAGGTCTTGCTCAACAATGGTTAAATTATTGTGCTCAATACCGGCTAGCTTGTTTTTATCACGAACCAGTGCCACCACTTCATTGCCTTCGCTCAGCATTTTTTGGGTGGTCATTTTACCGATTTGCCCACTAGCACCTATGATTAAGGTTTTCATTTCAAACTCCTTCTATCTATTGGGTAAGTTTCGTCGTTAACTAAAGACCTTGGGGTATCTATTTATTTTTAAAGGGGGTAAATCAAACTTTGAATTAAAAAGTAAATTTTGGCATAGTCTAAATCAGGTACATGGATATTTTAAAAAGGACTCTAAGTGAAAACATTTTCGAAAGCCTTAGTATTACTAACGGCCATTTTTAGCTATTCAATCTCGGCAAAGCCCCTTATTTCACCTTACCCAAACAGTGAACTTGAAAGTTCAATCAATTTAGCAGGCGAGCAAACTAAATTGGTGAGCCAATTTGATATAACCCAAAAAACAGCAAATCGCTTTAGTTATATCGAGCATATTGGTGATGTTAGTCATAATTTATATGAAATTAAGAATGTGGCTACCCTTAAAGTGATTGAAAACTATAAAACAGCACTCGTGGCAGACGGCTTTAAAATAGCTTACTCATGTGAACTTGAATCATGTGGTACAAGCAGTGATTTTGCTGACACAGTGAGCTATTTCAACCCGTATAATTATCACCATAAACCTTATTATATTTATGCAACGAAAGGTGAAGCCCCAGACTTTGCAGTGGCGGTTTTTGCTGGTCAATATCAGAATAAAACCCGTGTTATGGTTTCTTCCGTGTCAGTAAAAGAGATTGAAACAGGGTTAATTAAAGCGGATGCAGCTGGCTTTGCAAAACAGCAAAATAACAACGTAGCTAAAGCAGCAAAAGATGATGAAAGAGGCTCTAAAGACCACCCATTATTAAGCCGTTACCCTGGTAGTTATATCGAATCATATGAACAGATTGACTATGAAGAGTTTTCGTTGCCAGTTGGTGCATTCGATACGAATACTAAACAATTACCTGTTGAAAAAGTGACAGGGGATATTACCCGCATTACCTATGTAATTAGGCAAGTATCAACACTTAAAATTTATCACAATTATGTGTCAGCATTGATAAAAGAAGGGTTTGAAACGGTGTTTAGTTGTGAGCACCAAACCTGCGGCAAGGACAGAAAAGCAATACAAGCGCTCGGCGATCATATAGCAATAAAACAGGTGTACAACTATCACCGTCAGCCCCGTTATCAGCTAATGAAAAGTACAGTAGAGAACCAAACAACGTATGTCGGTTTTTTTGTTGGTAACTACCAAGGTAACACGCGTGTTCAACTTGTTGTCATTCGAACAGAGCCATTACAAGAGGGTCTAGTTAAAACCAACCCCGATCAGGTATTAAAACAACTAGAGCAAAAAGGGAAAGCGGCTATTTATGGTATTTTCTTTGATTACGACAAAGCAGATATCAAGCCTGAGTCAGCTGAATCATTAAAAGTGATTGCTGATGTTTTAAATAAAAATAAACGTTTAAACCTGTACGTGGTTGGTCACACCGATGATAAAGGCAGCCCTGAGTATAACTTAACGCTGTCATCCAAACGTGCCAAAGCCGTTGTTAAAGCACTTGTGGCTCAATACGGTATCAAAGAATCGCGTTTAACAGGCTACGGTGTAGGGCCCTATGCACCTGCCGCAACGAACAAAAACGACTTAGGTCGTCAGCTTAATAGGCGAGTAGAGCTTGTTGAACGATTAACGAATTAAACATGGCAGGGGCTTGTAAGCCCCTTGTTAAATTTTATTGCGAATAAGATCACGGACTATAAAGCGAGCAGGGTGAATCGCTTGGCTTACTCGCTCGCTAAATGGTCTTGGTTCATCATTCAAGCAGGCAATTAAATGCTCGGCGCATAAAGGAGCGCTACAGAGTCCTCTCGCCCCAAATCCTGTAAGTATATGCAGCCCTTGCTGAGGTTTTTCTAAGGTTAGGTATTGATAGCGTTTACCTAACCTTAAATTAGCAAAAGCGCTGGTATAGTCACTTTGCTCTGCCCATTCACCAGCCATGGGCAGATGATCAATAAAGGTACATCTTACCGCGGCTTTTGCTGCGGTTATCTCACCTAAGGAGTTGGCAAACTCGCTGTTTGGGTAAAAGCTAAGTAATTGCTCGCGGTTTGTTTGGTTGTCTTGCTGTTTTACTTCGCGGCTTTTCGAGTTTTTTTCAAATGTCGCTCCCATGCAGTGATGGCCTTGATACTCAGGTGTAAAATAACCTTTGTGACAGAGCACGGTCTTTAAGCGCTTTGATGACGTACTAGCTTGAACATGGGAAACTTGCCCTCGAACGCCTACCACGGGTAATGCTTGAGTTTGGCTAAATTGGTCGCTGTGCTCACCTGCACAATTAATCACATCACTAAATGGGCCAAATGTTTGCTCTTGTGTATGTAAAAGCCAACCTGCGGCGGTTTTTTCGAGCTGTTTAATATGGCAATTAAAATGACTGTTAATCGTGCTTAGTGAGTTGGCCGCATTAAATAGTGCTGTTACCAGTGCAGGTGGGTTGACCCAGCCGCCTTTTTCAAAAAATACACCTGAATAGCCTGTGTCAACACCAGCAATTTCATCACCTTCGCAGGCGCTAACATTACGCATTAGTTCAGTTGGCCAGAGCTCTTTATTGGCAAGGTTTTGATGCTTATCGGCAAGGCCTTGTTTTACTGCATGTTGTAACACACCACACCATTGGTGAGGGTAGTCAAAGCCAGCATCAAGTAATTGCTGATAAAGGCGCATAGCATATAAAAAGCTATGGGCAAACATTTCGCTATGCGGTGAGTTTTTGGCTTGTAGGTGCGGGTAAACAGCGCCCTGAACATTATGTGAAGCGCCCATAGCAAGCGCTTCATCTTGGCAAAATAATGAGGTAGTAATCCCTCTTTTAGCCAGTGAATATAGTACGCTGCTACTGGCTATACCGCCGCCAATCACAGCCACATTGTTTAACTTGCTCGTCTGGTGAGAAAAATAAGCAGGAGCAGATTGTTGCTCATTTGGCTTTACTAATTCGCCAATGAGCATTTCACGTTTTTTACCATAGCCCTTCGCTTTGCCTATAGTAAAGCCAGCCTCTATTAAACCTCGTCTTACAAATCCTGCTGCGGTGAAGGTGGCAAGGGTGGCTTTACTGCGCGAAATAGTGCGCATTTTATTAAATAGGCTCTGTTGCCACATATCGGGGTTTTTACTGGGGGCAAAGCCATCGAGGTACCAAGCATCAATGATGCCTTCACTTGTATAGCTCATAGCATCAATGCTGTCTTGTACATCGCCAAAGTAGAGATCAAGTACAACACGGCCATTAGCAAACTCGAGCCTGTGACATCCCGCTAAATTGATAGGGTAGTTTGCAATAAGTTGTTCACTATAAAGGGCTAGTGTAGGCCATGCCTTGAGTGCATCAGCAAGATCATCACGTTTAATTGGATATTTTTCAAACGAGATAAAATGTAAGCGTTTAACGGAGTTATTTAGATTAAGGTCGTGTTGATTTTGAACTTCTTGCTCTGCATGCTGCCTATCAAGGTGAGCAGCAAAATGCTGCCATGTGTTTAAAAAGTTAAGCCCTGTACCAAAGCCCGTTTCGGCAATCACAAAGTGGTTGCGGTCATGATTTTGTAATCGTTGCGAGATATTGTTTTGTTGATAAAACACATAATGCGATTCAGCTAAGCCATCGTCATTGGAGAAATAAACATCGCCAAATTCATCGGCGACGGGTGTACCAAGGTGATTAAAATGAATATTTGCGTTTTTGATCATGACTTAACTAAATAACAACGAATTTTTTTTCATTATTTTACGTGTTTTCTTTGAAATAGTCTGGCGTTATTTATAAGCTACACATTCAGAGTACATGTGTACGCTAGAAAGCTGACCACTTCGAGAGTAATTTCAGCGTAAAATAGAACATAATTTAGTATATAGCTAAGGTAATTACCCATGAGAAGAGCCGTTATTACGGGCATCGGTGTTGTATCAAGCATCGGTAACAACAAAGAAGAAGTATTAGAATCATTAAAACAGGGTCGCAGTGGTATTGCGTTCAACCAAGAATTTGCTGATTACAACCTACGTAGTAACGTATCTGGCAAAATCGATATTGATGTTAAAGAATTTGTTGATCGTAAAGCAATGCGTTTTATGGGCGATGCGGCTGCATATGCCTATATCTCAATGGCACAAGCAATTGCAGATGCTGGCCTTAACGAAGAGCAAGTTTCGAACGAGCGCACGGGTTTATTAGTGGGTTCAGGTGGTGGTTCATCTAAATGGCAAGTAGAAGCCGCAGACATCCTACGTGAAAAAGGTGTAAAACGTGTAGGCCCGTACATGGTTCCACGTACAATGGCGAGCACCACCTCGGCGTGTCTGGCAACACCATTTAAAATTAAAGGTGTTAACTATTCAATTAGCTCTGCATGTGCGACATCTGCACACTGTATTGGTCATGCGGTTGAGCAAATTCAACTAGGTAAGCAAGACGTTATTTTTGCAGGTGGCGGTGAAGAACTGCACTGGACACTGGCAATGGAATTCGATGCAATGGGTGCATTGTCAACGAAATACAACGAAACACCAGAAAAAGCATCGCGTACGTACGATGCAAACCGTGATGGCTTTGTTATCTCTGGCGGTGGCGGTATCGTTGTTGTTGAAGAACTTGAACATGCGCTTGCTCGTGGTGCGCACATCTATGCAGAGATCACAGGTTATGGTGCAACGTCTGATGGTTACGACATGGTAGCACCATCAGGTGAAGGTGCTGTACGTTGTATGAAGCAAGCGATGCAAGGTATCGAAGGCGGTATTGATTATTTAAATACACACGGTACTTCAACACCTGTAGGTGATGTAAAAGAGTTAGGCGCAATCCAAGAAGTATTTGGTGGTAACTCTCCAATGATCAGTGCAACCAAAGCAATGACTGGTCACGCATTAGGTGCGGCCGGTGTTCATGAAGCGATTTTCTCACTACTTATGCTTGAAAATAACTTTGTAGCACCTTCAATTAATATTGATGAGTTAGATGAACAAGCACAAGGCTTAAACATCGTGACAGAGCGTCAAGATGTAGAATTAAATACTGTTATGTCTAACAGTTTTGGTTTTGGTGGAACGAACGCCACGCTTGTTATGAGCAAATACAAAGGTTAATTTTATCTTGTTTGAATGACAGCCGAGCTTTTGCTCGGCTTTTTTGTTTTAAGCACGTCAGTTTTTTATAGATAACGGCAAAATCCTCAGAGCTGTTAACTATCCGAAAGCTGATTATTTAGTTACAATAGCGCCACTTTTCTGCTTCTCGGACACACAGATGAAAATTCTTGCAGATCAAAATATGCCATTGGTTGAGCAGTACTTTGCTGATTTTGGTGATGTTGAGCGATTTGATGGCCGTAACCTAAAGCCTGAGCAACTTAAAGGGGTTGATATACTTTTAACGCGTTCTGTTACAAACGTAGATAAAGCCTTATTAACTCAAGCAGATAAATTAAAATTTGTGGGTACAGCAACCATAGGTGTTGATCATATTGATACTGAATTACTTGCTGAGCGAAATATTGCCTTTAGCAGTGCACCTGGTTGTAATGCCGTGGCGGTTGCAGAGTACGTAATTAGTAGCCTATATGCTTTAAGCCAAGAAAATGCCAGCTCTTTGCAAGGTAAAACGCTTGGAATTGTAGGTGTTGGCAGCATTGGTAGTTGTTTACGCGATAAGCTAAGTCAGTTAGGAATGACACTTCTATTATGTGATCCGCCAAAGCACGAAGCAGGTGAACTCCCCAACCATACTGATTTAGACACTCTATTAGCTAATGCCGATATTGTTAGTTTTCATGTTCCTTTAGTGAAACACGGCCCACATAAAACATTGCATATGCTAGATAAAGCACGCCTGAGCGCACTTAAGCCAGGTATGACCATTATTAATGCAAGCCGTGGCGATGTGATTGATAATCAAGCGTTACTTGACGTGTTTGAGCAAGGTGCAAAATTAGACTGTGTACTTGATGTATGGGAAAACGAACCCACTATATTGACCCCACTGCTTGATCACGTGCGCTTTGCCAGCGTACACATTGCAGGGCATACACAGGAAGGAAAAGCGCGCGGTACGCAAATGCTTTACCAAAAAGTCTGTGAACTAGAAGGGGTTGCAGCGCTTAAATCATTAGAAGATTTTCTACCAGAACCTATTTGCCATGCAGTCACACTAGGCGAAACATTTAGCTTGGATGATATCGGCCGACTGGTGCATCTAATATATGATGTGCGTCGTGATGATGGGATCTTGCGCAGCAAGCTTAGTAGTGAGGGTTTTGATAGTTTACGTAAAAATTATCCGCCTCGACGTGAGTTTAATACTTTGTCGGTGGCCGCAAACAGTGCGTGTGAAGCTACATTAGCTGCACTGGGATTTAGAATTAATGAATAGAGCATTTGCTTTATTCTCATGAGGAAAACACATGTCGCAAAAATTTAATGTTGCAGTTTTAGGTGCCACAGGTTTAGTGGGTCGCCAAATTATCGATACGTTAGAAGATCGTAAGTTCCCAGTTGACCAATTATTTTTACTTGCAAGCAGCCGTAGCGCAGGTGAAGAAATTCAATTTCGCGGTGAAGCGATTGAAGTCCTTGATGTAGATGAATTTGACTTTAGCCAAGCACATATTGGTTTATTCTCAGCTGGTGGCAGTGTCTCTGAAAAGTACGCACCAATAGCCGCAGAAGCAGGGTGTGTTGTTATCGATAACACATCGCACTTTAGAAACGATTTTGATGTACCCCTTGTTATTCCTGAAGTGAACGCATCAAGCTTAGCTGATTTTAGAAACCGTAATATTATTGCCAACCCAAATTGCTCGACCATTCAAATGTTAGTGGCATTGAAACCAATTTATGATGCCTACGGTATTGACCGTATTAATGTGTCTACCTACCAAGCCGTGTCAGGTGCAGGTAAAGAGGCGGTTGATGAGCTGGCAAAACAAACAGCAAACTTAATGAATGCACGTCCTATGGATAATGCTGTTTTTCCTAAACAGATTGCGTTTAACGTTATTCCTCAAATCGATAGTTTTGAAGACAATGGCTACACGCGTGAAGAAATGAAAATGGTAAACGAAACACAGAAAATCCTTGGTGATAGCAGTGTTGTTGTTAACCCTACATGTGTGCGTGTGCCAGTATTTTTTGGCCACAGTGAAGCAATTAACATTGAAACACGTATGCCGGTTGATTTAGAGCATGTAAAACAGTTACTAAATGATGCCGAGGGGGTTGAGCTTATTGATGATTTAGCCGATTACCCAACAGCGGTCTCTGATGCAAGCGGCAACGATACTGTTTACGTAGGTCGTCTGCGTGCAGATATTTCTCATCCGCACGGACTAAATATGTGGGTTGTGAGTGACAACACTCGTAAAGGCGCAGCCACAAATAGTGTGCAAATTGCAGAAGAGCTAATTGCAAACTATCTTTAAATCTGATGATTTAGGCTGAATTAAAAACGGAGAAAGCGGCGAGTTGCCGCTTTTTTTGTGAATTCACTGCCAAATTATTGCCGCATACGCCTTAAAAGCGTATAAACTTAACCATAACAATAAAAATATATCTCAGCCGCGATTATTTAAGCTATTTACTATCAATGTGTTGCAATAGATATTGTAGCCCAACTGGTTTATAGTTTGCAGCTGGAATAGAGTTTGCAGGAAAACACAATTAAGAATTCAATTCTGCAAGAATTACTCAATGTTTAAGCAACGACAGTTGCTGCGTTAACATTTAAAACACGAAAGGATCAGCATGCGCGGTTTAGCTACACTCTTTTTATTAGCGTCTGCATTGGTGATAACACCAACTTACTCTAATGAAGGCACCACTCTTAAAGGCCCCAAAGGTGTCGATTATGGTGCGCAGGGGCGCTCAATTGGTCCAATTAAGCCGACCGATACTTTATGGCGTATTGCGGCTAAAGTTCGCCCTGATAACTCAGTGAGTATCTATCAAGTCATGCAGGCACTGTATGAGAAAAATCCATCATCGTTTCTTGATCAAAACCTTAATCACATGCGTGATGGCGCCTATCTTAAAATCCCTACAATTGCGGAAATGCGAGCTGTTAACGCAACGCTTGCAAAAGCACGCTCTGAGCAAGACGATGAACTATGGGAAAGAAAGAAAAACGGCACGTTAACGACAGCACAAATTAATGAATCTCAAAAGAAAGTAACGCAAGCCCGTAAAGTTGATGTTGATGAAGCTAAACAAGAGTTAAAGCAAGAAATTAACACCATTAAAGCTGAGCAGGGTACGCAACTGGTTGAGTTGCAAAAGCAATTTAAGTCCTCTGTAGAAAATGTTGAAGAGATTTTAGAAGAGAACAATAAGTTAAAAAACCAACTTACGGGTATTTCTAAAGAGCTTGAAACTGTTCGTAATCAGCTGGGCCAAGATAGCGAAATTCAAAAGCAACTTAAAGAGCTGATTGATAAGCAAAACGAAATAATTGAGCAGCAAAGAGCAAAAAAGATTGAACAGGACAGTGGGATTAACTTTTCGTCTCTTTTGAGCAACCCATTTGTTCTGGGCGCATTAATGTTTATTCCTGCATTACTGGTTATTGGCGGCATGATTATGTTTTTGAAAAAACGCAACCGCAGTGAACCAGAGTCGACAGATGACGATGAGTTTTTGCCGCAGAGCCCAAGCTTCTCTTCCGAAGAAGAGCTAGATCCTATAATTGACTCTGATCCGCTTGTACCTGAGCCTGAGCAAGATAGCGATGATCTCAGTGTTCGTCTAGATGATGACGATTTAGAGCAAGATATGCTGCCTGATGATGACATTATTTTTGATGACAGCATAGATGATGCCTTTGATGAAGACGATGATAATGTTTTAAATCAAGACGAGCTTGAAGGACTCTTGAGTGACGATATTGTCTTTAATGATGATACGCCAGAACAAGCGATTGAAGATGATGAACTTGATTCATTCTTACAGCAAGACTTTGACCAATCTGATGATGACGGCTTAGGCGATGAAATTGATCTCGATAGCGAAGCATCAGGTGCAGACACTTCTGGTGATATTTTAAGCGCCGATGATATTGATAATTTATTTGAAAACGATGACAGCCTTGATGATTCGCTTGAATCAAGCTCTTCAAATGATGAAATGGCCGCCTTAAGTGAAGAACTTGCCGAAGAAGACTTTGATATCGATAGCTTGATTGATGAGCAACAAGACGCAGCAGATGATACACAAGCAAGTATTGATAACGATGATATTGATGATCTACTCGACGAACCTTCAACTGAGCCTGATGCGGAACTGATCGATGAAGACGATTTCGATATAGATAGTTTAATCGATGAAGCACAAACAGACGACTCTGAACCAGCACCTGTTGAAGAAGGTGATCTTGTTGATGTAGATGAAGCAGAGGATGCCTTTGACCTAGATGATATTGACTCACTTATCGACGAAGCCGCAGAAGAGCAAAACGATGAACAAGCTCCAGTTGAACCAGACGCTGATGCACTCGTTGATGAAGATGAAATAGAGGACGACTTTGACCTAGATGACATTGACTCACTTATCGACGAAGCCGCACAAGATCAAAACGATGAACAAGCTCCAGTTGAGCCAGACGCTGCTGCACTCGTTGATGAAGATGAAATAGAGGACGACTTTGACCTAGATGATATCGACTCTCTTATCGACGAAGCTGCAGAAGAGCAAAACGATAAACAAGCTCCAGTTGAACCAGACGCGGATGCACTCGTTGATGAAGATGATATTGAGGAAGGCTTTGATTTAGATGATATTGACTCACTTATCGACGAAGCCGCAGAAGAGCAAAACGATGAACAAGCTCCAGTTGAACCAGACGCTGATTCACTCGTTGATGAAGATGACATTGATTTAGATGATATTGACTCACTCATTAACGAAGCCGCAGAAGATCAAAACGATGAGCCAACACAGGTGGAGCCAGATGCGGATGCACTTGTTGATGAAGACGAGATTGATGATGCACTCGATGTCGATGATATTGACTCACTCATCGATGAAACCGCACAAGAGCAAGCGGATGAGCCAGCACACGTTGAGCTAGATGCGGATGCACTTGTTGATGAAGACGAGATTGATGATGCACTCGATGTCGATGATATTGACTCACTTATCGATGAAGCCGCAGAAGAACAAAGCGATGAGCCTGCATACGTTGAGCCAGACGCGGATGCACTTGTTGATGAAAATGAGATTGATGATGCACTTGATGTCGATGACATTGACTCACTTATCGATGAAGCCGCACAAGAGCAAGCGGATGAGCCAGATGCTGATGCACTTGTTGATGAAGACGAGATTGATGACGCACTTGATGTCGATGATATTGACTCACTCACCGATGAAGCCGCACAAGAGCAAGCGGATGAGCCAGATGCGGATACATTTGTTGATGAAGACGACATTGATGATGCACTCGATGTTGAAGATATTGACTCACTTATCGATGAAGCTGAAGAGCAAGCGGATGAGCCAGCACACGTTGAGCCAGATGCAGATGCACTTGTTGATGAAGACGACATTGATGATGTACTCGATGTCGATGATATTGACTCGCTTACCGGTGAGGATGAATTAGATGATTCACTCAATGGTGATGACGAATTAGCACTTGATGATATTGATGAGCTAATACAAGAGGCAAATGAATTAAAGCAAGATACGCAAGCACAAATTTCAGAACTCTCTGATTCAGAGCCCTTATCTGAGCATGATGAAAATCTCACTGATTCTCTCGAAGATCTTGCTGATGCAGAACAAGCAATTGATGATGCCCGCGTAGAGGAGCTTGCATCGGAGTTAAACGATGATGCAGACATTGACGAAGTTGATATTGATGAAGCTATCAATACTGACTTTAGTGAAAACAGTGATGACTTGCTAGATGATGACGACAGCTTAGATGAATATGATGATCCATCATTAAAGAGTGTGGATGAGCTTCTTAGCGAAATTGGGGAAGAGGAAGAGTATGTCGCTGCACCTGACTGGTCAATAGATGAACCAAATGAAGATTTTGAAGAAGTAGAAATCGATCTTGGCGATGATCCGCTCGCTGAAGAAGAGCCTGTCGATGACGTTGATTTAGACGCTGACGATGAGCCATTATCACAAGATATGGTTACCCCAAGCCAAGAGTTGGAAGAGTATCCAGAGCTTGAATTTGATGAATTAGAAGCAGACGAGATTGTCGACGAAACAACCAATGAAACAGAGTTAACACCGAGTCAAGCGGAGCAAGACTTAGCAGACTCTCTTGCCACGGCGGGTGTCGATCAGCTAGATGATGACTTTGACGATGAGATTCTCATCGACAATGAGTTTACAGAAGATGACTTACTCGACTCTGATGACGAGAACACACAAGAAGGTGATAACCTACTTGATTTAGGTACTGAGCACGAACAGGAGCAGACATTAGCTGATAAAGAGCCAGCTTCAACGGATGACTTCAGTGATATTTCAGATGATGATATCGATGATGATTTCATGGCTGACCTTACGCAAACAGACTTTGATGCGTTATTGAATGAACTTGCCGAACCTGATGATAGCCATGTTGCCGATGCCAGTGAATTTGATGTTGATTTTAATGCGCTTCTAAATGAAGACCTACAAATTGACGACTTAAATAATGATGAGCTAGAAGCTACAGAACCTGACAGCACTTCAACAGAGACTACGGTCAGTGATGAGTTTGTAGATATTGATTCATTGCTAGAGCAAAGTGATGATGAAGCGCTTGATTACGAGCCTTATGACGATGTGGATATGGATGTCGGCTTAAGTGACTTTGATGACTTACTAGCAGGTGATAACCCAACAGACGTTGATGCAGAGAGCGGTGGTTATTCTGCCAAGCTTGATTTAGCAAGAGCATATATTGAAATTGACGATTTTGATTCAGCTTTACAGGCTATTGAAGATGTCATCAACAACGGCCCAGATGAAGTGCAAGCAGAGGCACAGTCGCTAAAGGCGAAGCTTAACGGGTAAGGTCATTTTAGACTAGAAAACCGAGCTATTTGAAGTGACCCCCACTCGTTGGATAATCCAATTACTGGGGGTCTTTTTATATCCAAACTCATCGTGCTTCATATGCTGAAAAAATTGACTTTTGCCTAGTTCATCACTTGCTTCTTACAGTACAGAATCTAATTGTCATTCATAAATAATGCTGCTAACTTGTTAAAATTAAAAAGTTAGTGCTATTTTTCGGCCTTAAGTAGTTGGAAATTTGGCTTAGTGTTATGGCATAAGCTTGGTATTTATTTAATGACACCTACTGGCAGGTAAGCATTAATAATGACTGTGATTTAATGTGTGTTCAGGGAAGCAGAATGAAAAAACAAGTAGGAAAAATCAGTAACAGCCGAAGAGACTTACTAAAAAAAGCGACCGCAATGGCAACCATTGCAGTCGCTGGTACTGTTGTTGGAAATGCTCAGGCGCAAACAAATGGCACACCTGTTAATGCAAGTAAAATAGAGCCTAAATATTTACCTATACCAAAACAGGTTCCTGCAACCGAAGGTGTCTTACCTCTTTCAGGAGGAGCTGGACTTTATTATTGGGACACAGGTGGCGAGGGGCCTGTCATTATTCTTTCACACCCAGGTAGGGGGAGTGCATTAACTTGGCCTTATCAACAACCTGTTTTTGCAAAAGCTGGCTTTAGAACAGTTGCCTACTCTAGGAGAGGTTATTTTGGCTCACCCGCTGGCTCAAAAGATGATACAGGCAATTATGCTGATGATCTTAATGCATTAGTTGAGTTTTTAAGCATAGAGAAATTTCATATTCTGGGTTTGGCCGCAGGAGGCTTCGCCGTTTCGGATTATGTTGTTTCTTACCCTGAAAAACTACTCAGTATGACAATCGTTTGCAGCTTATTCGGCTTATGGGATAAAAATATAGATGAACGGTTAGACTTTATTCTGCCTAAAGCTTTTTCTGACTTGCCGCCCGAATTTAAAGAGTTAGGAGCTTCTTACCGCTGGGCCCACCCTGATGGCGTTAGAGAATGGGTTGAAATGGCCAAAAAATCGAGAGGGGATGGAGTTTGGCATGGGCAAGAAGCTAAGAGTAAAATCACATGGGAAAAAATTAGAAACGCTAATATACCTACCTTTTTTATTACAGGGGGAGCTGATTTATATCAACCGCCTTCTATGATGCGAGCAGCTGCTCGAGAAGTTCCTCATAGTGAAACGCTTATCGTCCCAGAGGCTGGGCATGCTGTTCAGTGGGAACAACCTGAATTATTTAATAATGCCGTGCTCGACTTTATAAAAAAGCATAGTTAAGCATTTTTAGCATATCGTTTGCTGAGTGATATTTAACAAACCAATTCCGGCAGGTGTTAGGCGCCGCTTCAGAGTTTAGCTAGAGGCGGAGACGCCCTGAATAAAGGAAGTTGTATTAAGGAAGATGTAATGAAATATCTAATAACTCTCGTATTATTTTTGTCGATGAACCTAAGCGCTAAAGTAGACGAGCTCTACTATAAAGCCTACGATCAAAAGGGGTTTAAGATGACGATTGAAGAAATAGAAAGAGGCTCAAATTTTTCTATTTTAGAGGTTGATATTATTGATACGGATGCTCAAGGTGCGTTCTCTATAATTGCTGCGGCAACTTCAATTGGAACAGAGCTGGAAAAAAGCCATTTCACTGTGATAAAGGAATATAAAAAGGGCAAGCTTTATTATTACAAAATGTTTTTTACTTCGGATATTAGTAAGGATCCATCGTTGGTATTTCCCAATGAGATGAGCGAAGAGCGGCTAAATACCCATAAGGAAATCGGTTATTTATCGATAGAAGATTTTAAAGCGCCCCCTGCAGGTGAAAAATTAAATGAATAAGGCAAAAAATTCGAACAATCAAATTCAATTTCATTCATCGAGTCTGATTGTTCGAGTTAGCGTCATTCAGCGAATGCTTAATTATTTCCTATCTTCTAAACGGCGAGCTTTGAAGTCAGAATCAGCTTTCCACTTTGGCCAATCACCGTTATTGGCAAGCTTGGCAGCAATATCAACAATCAGTTCAATATCTTGCTCAACGCCACCCATTGACCATTGTGGCGAATAGTCATCTGCTTCTTTATGGTATTTATGAGCAATGTAGTCTGGATCAGTATCACCTAGGCTCATAAACAACAAGCTAGGCACACCTTGTTTAGCTAAAGAGAAGTGGTCTGAGCGGAAAAACAGACCGTTTTGTGGTCTTGGGTCCATTTTGACGTGGCGGCCTTGTGCTTTGGCTGCATCAGCTAGGTAGTCTTCCATTTCAGACATGCCTTTGCCGTATTGTAAAATGTAATCAACGCCATCAAGCACATTCATGCCATCAATGTTTAGTAGTGCCACCATGTGTTTTGTAGGCACAATCTCACCGGTAGCAAACTGCTCAGAGCCAATTAAGCCAGTTTCTTCTGCGGTGAAGTTGGCGAAGATAATAGAGCGTTTAAATGGCTTTTTCTTGTGCATTTCACTAAGGATGCGAGCAATTTCAATTGTCGCTGCGCTCCCAGATGCATTATCAACAGCACCATTGTAAATCTTCAGACCATCATCAGTTTGCTTGGTACCAAAATGATCCCAATGTGCACCAATAACAATGTACTCTTCAGGGGTTTGACTACCAGTGAGTGTAGCAACCACATTATGAGATTTTGCTTGTGAAATATCACTTTTAAGCGTCAGTTCGGCCTTAGCTTTTAAATCAACGGGTCGAAAGTCTGCTTTTAATGCGTTAGCTTTTTCAGTTTGATAATCAAAACCTGCTTGCGCGAATATTTCATTGGCAGCTTGTTCATCAATCCAACCCATAACAGGAACGTCTGAGGCATTTTTATCTTGGTCGATTAAGGTATATTTACTGCCGGTATTAGAGCTTTCTACAACGCCCCAAGGGTAAGCAGCAGGGGCTGTTTCGTGGACGATGAAAACAGCTTTTGCACCTTGACGTGCGCCTTCTTCGTATTTGTAAGTCCAACGACCATAATAGGTCATCGCATTACCAGTGAATAGTGTCTCATCTTGAGTAGCAAAACCTGGATCATTAACAAGTACTATGATTGTTTTGCCTTTGACATCAATATCAGCAAAGTCATTCCAGTTGTATTCTGGCGCTTTAATACCGTAGCCAACAAACACAACATCAGAACCATCGATGTCTATCTCAGGGTTAATTTGCTGCGTACGGGCGGTAAAATCACTACCCGCATTAAAGCTTAAATCACCCACTTTCAATGTCATGTTTTGATCAGGCGTGAGTTTGGCCATAGTAACAGGTTGCAAAAACTCGCCTTTGTAGCTACCTGTAAGGCCAAGCTTTTTGTATTCATTTGCTAGGTAGTTAATTGTTAGTGTTTCGCCTTCAGTGAGTGGTCCACGACCTAAAAATTCATCAGAAGCAAGTGTTTTAATATGTGAACGTACATTATCAATGCTCACAGTTTCATTGTTTATTACGCTTTCACTGGTATTTGATGCAGGCTCTGAGCAGCCCGCTAAACCAATTGCAAAGGCTAGGCTTGCGTATTTTAAGTGGGTTATCATCATTTTGTCTGGTTTATTGAACATATCCTCACTATATTAGCAGGGAGTGAGGCTGTCCACAAAGACGCTTTCAATAACTAATTATTCAGGATAAAGGGGTAGTCATGCACTTTTCATCCTTTCAATTTTACTACTATTGGGCTCTGCATCAATCTTCTTTCCAGAAATGAATCGTTTTAAGATACCTCGTGTTTTCTTAAAGCGAGGTCTTTCAACTTGAGCGCTATTGTGAAACTTGCCGCCTGTTAATTGTGCTGAGTGGCGATTGCTAGCTATGTTAGAAATTTTATATTGCCACTAAAGTTACACTGTTTAGTGTCGTTTTCATGGTTTACATCAAAAGTAAACCATATAGTGCAATTTTTGTTTTTGCGTTACACTGGCTAGGTAATCGGAGGGGTCGATGAAATTATCACAAAGAAAGCGATTAGATATTTTAAATGCTGCAGAAACTCTTTTTTTTCAACAAGGGTTTGAGCATACCAGTATGGATCAGGTAGCGAGTGTAGCTGGGGTTTCGAAGCGAACGGTTTACAACCACTTTGAGAATAAGGATGTGTTGTTTCAGGCTATTTTAGTCTTTATGTTTGAAAAAGTACGTAAAGACAATGCTGTGCTCTTTAATAGCGATAAACCCGTCAATGAGCAGCTTACACAAATAGCCGAACAAGAAGTTGCTTTATTAACTTCTAAGGCGTTTTTAAAAGTAGCAAAAGTTGCCTTTATGCAGATGTTACAGCAACCTGACTTGGCCAAATCACTTGCTAACAATAGTATGGGGTGTATGCAAGATTTAGTGACGTTTTTAGAACAAGCCACGCTTGCTCAAAAACTACAAGTTGAAGATGCAGAGTTTGCAGCTAAACAGTTTGTCTACCAATTAAAGTCATTAATTTTTTATCCGTTACTTTATGGGTTTGAGCAACAAGACAGTAAAGCTAACACAGAGATCATTAGGCAAACGGTTAAAATGTTTTTAGCCCGATACCAAGTTTAAGGACTGCAAATGAAAACAGGGATTGTCGTACTCGGTGCACCTAATGACGCGGATGGCAGCTTATCGGTAATTGCAAAAAGTCGTTGTGATAAAGCATTCGAGGTGTATTTAAATAACCCAGATAGCTATATTTTATGTACTGGGGGGTACGGTAGTTTTAATCTCAGTGCTCACCCACATGGTTATTTAACGCAGCGATATTTAATGAGCTTAGGGGTTGCTGAAAAAGTTTTTTTAGATAATGCACCCAGCCGGTTTACGTTAGAAGATGCGACACTTGCAAAACCTATTTTAGAAGCAGCGGGCATTCAAAAGTTAATTTTAGTCAGTTCAGAGTTTCACATTGAGCGTGTTGGGTATGTTTTTAAGCACGTGTTTCCTTCTATGATTTTGCAGACTGTGTCGGCTATAACGCCCATCTCTGAAGCTGAACTTGTTAAACTATACGCTCATGAGCAGTCTGCAATGCTCAGAGAAGAAGAGAATATTAAGCAACTAAAAAACCGCGAATTATAAAATATCGCGGCTTTTTTAGTTTTATATATTGGCGTATTATTTTACTTCTTTACCAGCTGCTTGTTGGTCAGCATGATAGCTTGAGCGAACAAACGGGCCGCAGGCAGCATGCGTAAAGCCAATCTCATCTGCATAGTCTTTTAAGGCATCAAACTCTGCTGGCGGCACGTAACGCTTTACTGCTAGGTGGTGTTTAGATGGTTGTAGGTATTGACCTACAGTTAGCATATCAACGTTATTTTCGCGAAGGTCGCGTAGCACTTCTTCAATTTCGCTAATTTCTTCACCTAAACCTACCATCAAGCCAGATTTCGTTTTCACATTAGGGTGTGCTTCTTTAAAACGGCGTAATAGCTCTAGTGACCATTTATAGTCAGCCCCTGGACGAGCAAGCTTGTATAAACGCGGTGCAGTCTCTAGGTTATGATTAAATACATCAGGGGGTGTTTCAATTAAGATATCAAGCGCACGGTCCATACGGCCACGGAAATCAGGCACAAGGATTTCAATTGTGATCGCAGGGTTATGCTTGCGAATCTCGCGGATACAATCAGCAAAGTGTTGTGCACCACCATCGCGTAAATCATCACGATCAACTGATGTGATTACAACGTAGCTTAGCTTCATATCTTTGATAGTCAGTGCCAGTTTCTCTGGCTCTGCAGCATCTGGCTTTAATGGACGGCCGTGGGCAACATCACAGAATGGACAGCGACGTGTACAAATTGCACCTAGAATCATAAAGGTCGCAGTACCGTGGTTGAAACATTCAGATAGGTTAGGGCACGATGCTTCTTCACATACTGAGTGTAAACCATGCTTACGCATAGCTTGTTTAATGCCATCAATACGTTCGGTTGATTTTGGTAAGCGAATTTTTAGCCATTCTGGCTTACGCAACATCTCGTTTTTTTCAGTTGGTAAAACTTTAACTGGGATCAGTGCCATTTTCTCTGCATCACGCAGTTTTACGCCTGGTTCCATTTTGACTGGTTTATTCATTCGTTTTCAAACCCTTCAGTGTGCTTAACCACAGTAGCATTAAGCTTTTTAATCATGTGTTTTACAAGCCCTGCACCTGCTTGCTCGAGGTTTTGTGGGCCATTTAGGTCAGTTGTTTGCACCATGTTCATACCTGCATAGCCGCATGGATTGATCCGTAAAAAAGGCGCTAAATCCATGTTTACATTCAGTGCTAAACCGTGAAAAGAGCAGCCGCGACGGACACGAAGACCAAGTGAGGCTACTTTACTATCGTTTACGTAGACACCCGGTGCATCGGCTTTGGCGTAAGCATCAATATCATAATCTTTAAGCGTATCTATAATACACTCTTCTAACCAAGTGACGAGTTCACGCACACCAATATTTAAACGACGTAAATTAAACAGCACGTACATCATTTGTTGGCCTGGTCCGTGATAGGTAACTTGGCCACCACGATCCACTTGAATAACTTCAATATCACCCGTGTTTAGCAAGTGTTCTGCTTTACCAGCTTGGCCTTGTGTAAATACTGGTTCGTGTTCTACTAACCAGATTTCATCCGCGGTATGTTCATCACGAGTATCAGTAAAAGATTGCATTTTTTGCCAAATAGGCATGTAACGCTGACGACCTAACTGACGAACGATTAATTCTCTTTCGCTCACGACTTACTCCGTAATCAGCCTATAGCATATGACGTACGTCATCGATGTTGCTGATCACGTTATAGATTTCTTCAATGTGCTCTTTGCTTGTGACCGTTGCAACAAGCGTTACTGATTCGTAATTACCTTTGCTGCTTGGCTTTACTTTAGGTGCGTAATCACCCGGTGCAATAGGTTGCAGCTTTTCTAAGACTTGATCTGTCAAGTTTACATTTGCTAAGCCCATGATTTTAAATGTAAATGGGCAAGGGAAGTCTAAATACTCATCAAACTTAGTATTTTTAACAGGTTGAACCACGACGGTGACTCCTCAAACAGTGAGTGTGCTTAATAGAGATTTTCTCGGCCATTTCTTGGCGTTAAGCAAACTAGGTTATGACGCACTCGACCCAGCGCGACTGATATGGGGCGCATTCTATCATTTTTCAGGCAAAAAAAAACGCCTTGCGATGCAAGGCGTTTATAATCTTTTATTCGTTATTACATTATTTGTAAACGTAGGTAATCATAAATTTTGCTAAAGAAGCTACCTTCTGCTACTTCCTCTAGTGTAACTAGTGGATATTGCGCGATTTCTTCACCTTCAAGCTGTAAAAATAAAGTACCTACTTTTGTCCCTTTTTCAAGCGGTGCTTCTAAGGTTTTATCAAGCTCAAAGTTTGCTTTTAAATTTTTACGTTGACCACGAGGGATCGTAATCGGTGTATCTTCTAAAATGCCCAAAGATACATTTTCTTTGTTACCCATCCAAATACGTTGCTCAGCGAAGCTATCGCCAGCTTTGTACGGTGTAATTGTTTCGAAAAAGCGAAAGCCGTAGTTAAGTAGTTTTTTACTTTCAACTTTACGTGCGCGCTCACTTTCTGCGCCCATAATTACTGCAATTAAGCGCATATCGTCTTTAGTCGCAGAGCTCACTAAACTATAACCCGCTTCTGATGTGTGGCCTGTTTTGATGCCATCAACATTCATGCTCTCATCCCATAACAATGAGTTACGGTTATATTGTTTAATGCCATTATAAGTGAATGATTTTTTAGCATACACTTCGTATTCATCAGGCACGTCACGAATAAGTGCAGCGCCCAGTGTCGCCATATCGCGTGGAGTTGTGAAATGCTCAGTTGTATCTAAACCGTGGCTGTTGATAAAGTGGCTATTAGTCATACCTAATTTTTCAGCATGAGCATTCATTAAATCAGCAAATGCACTTTCACTGCCAGCAATATGCTCGGCCATTGCCACACAGGCATCGTTACCAGATTGAATGATGATGCCATGGTTAAGGTCATCAACACTGATCTGTTTACCTACTTCGATAAACATTTTTGATGATTCAGGGAAGTTCTTTGCCCACGCTTTTTCACTCACTGTAACCATATCGGTAGGTGATATGTTACCTGCTTTAATTTCAGTACCAATTACATAACTGGTCATCATTTTGGTTAAACTTGCAGGCGCCAATTTGGTATCGGCTTCGCCTTCTGCGATCACTTTACCGGTGGTGAAATCAACCAAGAAGTAACCTTTCGCATTAACTTGAGGTGGGGCAGGGATGATTTGGGCTGTTGCAGAGAAAACGCTAGCAGTGCAAACAAGGCCACAAACGCCACTTAAGATTTTATATTTTATAGATTTCATCATACTCATTAATGGTTAAAGTTAAACATGTCGCGTTAACCTATTCTAAAGGTCTTACTCACTGTAAAGCAAGAACGCGTTCTGAAATTGGTTTTGTTTTAATTTGTTCAAGACAGTGTGTGCTTCAGCAGCATCTTTGATTGGACCGAGTCGCAAACGATAAATTCCGTCTTTTTCAACAATATTTGTTGGTACATGGTATTGCTGACGCAATTGAAACGCGAGAGCTTCGACGTTAGCAAGTGTACTGCCTGCAGCAACCTGTATGTAACTTAAACGTGGGGCAGAATCGGCAAGTGTAATTGCTTCAACCTTAACACGCGCTGTACCTTTTGTGTAATAGCCTAGCTTGTAAGCGGCTGCATAAGACAGGTCAATTAGCCTGTCATCATGAAAAGGGCCGCGGTCGTTTACTCGAACGATGACAGATTTACCATTATCTAGATTAGTCACACGGGCAAAACTGGGTAAAGGCAGTGTTTTATGAGCGGCAGACATAGCAAACATATCGTATATTTCGCCGTTAGAGGTGTGATAATTATGAAATTTTCGACCGTACCAAGAGGCAATGCCTTCCTCAGAATAACCGGTTTCGTCAAGCATCGGTGTGTAGCGTTTACCAAGCACTTCATAAGGACGACCCGCACTTGCACTTTTTACAACTGGTGTGACGACGGCATCTTGCATTTCAAGCTCTGTCGGTTTACGTAGCGGAGCAGCATCATGTTCCATTGCATACCTGCCTCGTTGTGAAGAGGAGCTACATGCTGTAAGTAACACACACATTAAAACAATAAATAGAAGATTTACTCGGTTTATCATTATTTTAAAAGCATCCTTTTATCGGTAGCGATGGACATAATAATGCCAAATCCGGCCATCAGGGTTACCATCGATGTGCCACCGTAACTAATTAATGGTAAGGGAACACCCACAACAGGAAGTAAGCCCGATACCATGCCAATATTTACAAATACATAAACAAAAAAGGTTAACGTGAGTGCTCCAGCTAGAAGTTTACCAAATGCATCTTGAGCATTAACAGCAATATAGAGTCCGCGACCTATGATAAATAGGTACATGCAAAGCAGTAAGCACACGCCAAAAAGACCAAACTCTTCACTGAGTACTGAAAAAATAAAGTCAGTGTGCCTTTCTGGTAAAAATTCGAGTTGTGATTGTGTACCTTGCAACCAACCTTTTCCTTCTATACCACCAGAACCAATGGCTATTTTTGACTGAATTATGTGGTAGCCAGAACCAAGAGGGTCGCTCTCAGGATCTAAAAACGTGAGTACCCGCTGGCGTTGGTAGTCGTGCATTCCATAATGCCAAAATGGCCATGCTGCGAGCGCGATGGTTGCACTAAAAAAACCAATCAAGCGCCAACTTAAACCAGACAAAAACAACACAAAGATGCCAGAACTGGCGATTAAAATCGAGGTACCTAAGTCAGGTTGCTCTTTTATTAAGACGGTTGGTACCATCACGATTGCAAAGCCAATAATCAGGTGGATGACTCTCGGTGGTAAGTGGTTACGCCCGATATACCATGCAACCATCATAGGAACGGCTATTTTCATTAATTCAGACGGTTGAAATCGAGTTACGCCCAAATCAAGCCAACGTTGAGCTCCTTTTGAGCTAACGCCGAATAGCAAAACACCAACCAGCATCAAAAGCCCCACACAGTAAAGGGGTATAACCATGCTTTTTAATGTGTTAGGTGAAAATTGAGCAAGAATAAACATACCTAGCACAGCGCCAAACATACGAGTTGCATGGCGAACCATCATTGCTGAATCTTGGCCACTGGCGCTGTACACAATAGCAAGACTCGCTACCATCATAGCCATTAGGGCAATGAGCAGTGGTAAATCAAGGTGAAGGCGCTGCCAAATAGAGCGCTTTTTATTTAATGGGATCATGGCGCATCACTTTGAGCTGTTTGAATAGGGTTAGCTGAAAAGTAGTAATCCATTAACTGGCGGGCGATTGGTGCACCAACTGTACTACCACCACCAGTATTTTCTACGACCACAGAAACAACAATCTGCGGGTCATTATAAGGTGCAAAGCCAATATAAATCGCGTTGTCGCGTTGTCGCTCTTTTAATGATTTAGCATCATAACGTTCACCTTGCGCAATACTAACAACTTGCGCAGTTCCCGTTTTACCAGCAGGGTCATAGGTCGCCCCTTTAAATGCTTTATGGGCTGTCCCTGTTACTTTATGCACCGTGTTGTGCATCGCATCAAGTGCAATTTGCCAGTGATGTGGATTTTTAAGTACTACGGGAGGCTTTTCTTCATTATTGATTTGCGTTACTTCGTTTTCTTTTTTGGCTACTTGCACAAGGTGAGGAGGGTGGTCCAAACCACGGTTCACCAAAATGTTAGTTGCATTGGCTATTTGCATCGGAGTGGCGGTCCAATATCCTTGTCCGATACCCACTGAGATTGTATCGCCTCGCCACCACGATTCTCTGAAACGGGCTTCTTTCCATTCTTTGGATGGCATAATTGCCGTTGTTTCTTCATGAATATCAATACCAGAGAGCTCGCCAAAGCCAAACTGAGTCATAAAGTCACTGATTTTAGTGATGCCTAGTCGATAAGCTATATCGTAAAAGTAGGTATCACATGACTCTTCAATGGCTTTGTAAACATCGACATGACCATGGCCCCAACGCCTCCAGTCACGCCATTTGTGCTCAACATTAGGTATTTGAAAAAAGCCGGGATCCCAAATTTGTGTTTGCTCGGTAACCAGCCCTTCTTCCAATGCTAAAATAGCCATGTGCGGCTTCACTGTTGATGCAGGGGCATATCGGCCTTGTGTTGTACGATTTATAAGTGGTCGATCAGGGTTTAGTAATTCTTTGTAATCTTTGCTACTGATACCATGAACAAACAAGTTAGGGTCGTAGCTTGGATTTGAGTATAGCGCCAATACTCCGCCATCTTTGGCATCAAGCACAACAACCGCACCACGCATATCTTTTAAGGCATGCTGGGCAATTTGTTGTAAACCTATATCGAGGGTAAGCACTAAATCATGGCCAGGCTCTGGAGGGGTAAGGCTTAAAGTACGAATTACTCGACCACGGTTATTTACTTCAACACGTTGTGAGCCAACCATGCCATGCAGAAGTTCTTCATAATACTTTTCGATACCCAGCTTACCGATATCATGGGTGGCACGGTAGTTAGTCGCCTGATCCTCCGCTTCGAGTTTTGTAAGCTCTTTTTTATTAAGCTTAGCAACATAACCTAGGGCATGAGTTAATGTGTCACCATATGGGTAGTAGCGAGCGAGGCGAGCTTCAATACTAAACCCTGGGAATTTATGCTGATTTACCGAAAACTTTGCTACTTCGGTTTCATTTAATCGTGATTTGAGTACTTGGCTTTTAAAGCGACGGTTATGCTTTATATCATCTAAAAAGTCAGCTTTTTGTTGTTCACTGATATCGATAATCTGTTGAACAGCTGTGAGCGCTTTATCGAGGTCGTCGACATCTTCAGGGATCACCTCAAGATTGTAAACTGGTTTGTTTTCTGCCAGTAATACTCCATTTCGGTCATAGATAAGGCCACGGTTGGGCGCAATCGGAATGACTTTAATACGATTATCGTTCGAACGAGTTTGGTAATCTTGGTGATCAATGACCTGTATGTTATATAAATTTGATAATAAGACACCAATTAGCAGGGTAACAAACACAAAACCCACAAATGCTCGGCGAGCAAATAAGTTTGCTTCAGCCGAGTGGTCTCTAATCGTGGGTCTGTGTTTTCGCATTGGTTTTACTACTCGCGATGATAAGGGTGGTTGTTATTCAAGCTCCAGCCACGGTAAAGGCTTTCGGCAACAATAATACGCACTAAAGGGTGCGGTAGTGTTAGGTTTGATAGTGACCACTTTTGTTCAGAGGCTGCGATACATTCAGGTGCTAAGCCTTCAGGGCCGCCAATTAACAAGCTAACATCACGTCCATCAAGTTGCCACTTCTCCATACTCTTAGCGAGTTGATGCGTATCCATTGGTTTACCGGTTACTTCCAAAGTAACAATACGGCTACCCTTTGGAATAGCCGCCAAGGTTTTTTCACCTTCGAGTTGTAAAATACGTTTGATATCCGCATTTTTACCACGCTTTCCTGCTGGTATCTCAACAAGTTCAAGTGGCATATCACGCGGAAAACGGCGTTGATACTCTGTAAATCCGGTTTCAACCCATGCTGGCATTTTTGTGCCAACAGCAATCAATTGTATCTTCAAAATGCGTACCTATGTTCTTGCTAAGGGTTAACCCCAAAGTTTCTCTAGATCATAGAAGTCACGTGTTTGATCTTGCATTACGTGTACAACAACATCACCTAGGTCAACAAGTACCCATTCGCCTTCGTTTTGGCCTTCATAACCAAGCGGCTCTTCACCCGCGTGACGCGCCTCTTTGGCAACGTGATCGGCAATTGATTGTACGTGACGCTTAGAGTTACCAGAGCACACTAACATATAGTCAGTAATATCAGATTTACCACGAACATCGAGTTGTACCACATCACGAGCTTTCATATCGTCGATTTTATCAAGGGCAAAGGCGAGTAGTTGTTTAGAATCCAAAGTGTTTTCTCAAAATTAAATTATCGTAATTTGTTATTTTATCACGCAACCGCTATTTATTCATCTGTTTGGTAAAGATGATGCTGCGCGATATATTGACCGACGCTGTGTGGTAAAAGTTCCGTGATGTCATCATCTAAAAGTAGTTTTTTTCTGATTTTACTGGATGCGGCATCAACTTGTAAGCCATTTAAAAAGAACAGCTTACCAGCAGGATTATGCGCTAGTTGGTGAAGGTCACCCGTTTCAGCATGTGTTTTATAATCAGCCAGTTCACCCATTACTTGGCAGGATTGCCCTGGGCGTTGATACACCACAATATGACATAGCTTGACAATTTCTTGCCATTTAAACCATTTATCTAAGTTATTGAATGAATCCATGCCAATTAAAAACATAATCGGTGTAGAGGGGTTTTCTGCACGCAGCTCTTGCAAGCTCAACAGTGAATAGGACGCACCTTCTCGATTAAGTTCTCGGTAATCAATGGCAAAATGTGGATTGTTTTCAATCGCGAGTTTGAGCATATTAATGCGGTGCTCATCGCTTATACCTGGCTTAGCTTTGTGAGCAGGTATTGCGCAGGGCATAAAATAAAGCGTGTCTAAGCTGCATTGCTGAACACATTGCTCAGCCATATTAATATGACCTAAATGGATTGGGTCAAATGTGCCACCAAAAATAGCAATCATCAATCACCACGCTTAGTCGAATGCTGGATGGCAAGGTAGTGCCATTTCGACAGGCTGACAAAACACTAAACATATATGTGTTAATGCTTGATAAGGTGCAACTAGATTCCCTTGCTTATAAGCGGCATCAAACTGCGCTAGGTGTTTAGTGATTTGTTCAAGGGCTTTAATATTAAGGCGGTTTAGGGCTTGTTGAGTCGTTGCTTGTTGGTTTTTCCAAATATTAAACTGTTTGTATAAATCAGCCATATTGGCACCATTTAAGCGCCCGTGTTGCATTGCCAACAAACTTGCTGCTTCTTTATTAATAGCCCAAAAGATACTCATGGCTTCCGTGTTGTCATCAGCAAGTTTACTCATAATTTTAACGACTTGTTCAGACTGACCTTGTAAAAGAGCATTGCTTAAATCGAAAATATCAAACTTAGATTGATTAAGTAGTCCTTGCATCACCGCTTGTTGATCAACTAAATCACTACCATACAGTAGCGATAGTTTTTCAAGTTCTTGATGACAAGCAAGCAGGTTACCTTCAGTGGCATCAATTAAGCTTTGTTTTGCATTGTTGTGCAGATTTAGGTTTAAACTGTCGCATTGGTCATCAAGCCAGCGACTCAAGTGATTCCCTGTTAGTGGGTAGCAAGGTACAAATACACCTTGTTTATCAAGTGCTTTAAACCACGCGCTACGTTGAATGTCTTGACTGGCTTTAGCACCTTTTAACACTAAAATAGTGTCTGGATTGACAAGCTCTACGAGCTGTTTAAATATTTGGCTACCTTGCGTACCAGGTTTTTGCTCGTTTAAGTCAAACTCGATTAAAGTACGCGCACTAAATAACGACATACTTTGATATTGGGCAATGATTTCTTGCCAATCAAAGCCTGGCATTAGTGTAAATTTAATAACTTCATCAAAGCCTTGCTGTTTAGCTGCTTGACGAATTTGCATGACGCACTGTGTAATTTGATAGGGCTCTTCACCAAACACCATGTAAAAAGGCGCAAGGCCTTTTTTTAACTGGCTAGGTAGCTGGTTTGCATAGCAACGCATTACAGTTGTGACAACTCTCGTACAATTCGACGACTTGCTTGCTTACGAATTTCGCTTAATAACAAGTCAAGCTCTTTGGCCTTTGCAAGCGCATTATCAGGGTCGTCTTGGTAATTACGATACAGCTCGAAGTTTTGGTTAATAGCTGGCTGACCAGGTCGTTTAAGTGTGTAACTAACACTGTAGGCTAATTCATATTCTGCAACTTGACCATTGTCGAATAACGATAAGATCTGACGCTCTAAGCGATCTCTATGAATTGTTAGCTCCGGCAATAGTCGATCGCTATGCTGAAGTTCAACCTTACTGGCAATCAACTCTTTTTCGACTAGCTCGAATAAGGCCGATTTCTCATCATCACCCACCAGTGAAATGACGTTTAAATCGTCAGGTAAGTTTGAGGCTTTCTTTAAATGAAAGCCGCAACTTGTTAGTAATACACAGACTAGCACAAGGGCTAGTCTGTTTTTAAGTGCGTGAAGCGTTGCCATCTTAGTTGGCAACCACGTTAAGCAGCTTACCAGGTACGTAAATAACCTTACGAACTGTTACGCCATCTGTGAACTTAGTTACGTTCTCTTCAGCAAATGCTAGGGCTTCAACTTGCTCTTTGGTTGCATCGGCAGGCACTGTTAACTTAGCACGTAGTTTGCCGTTCACTTGTACAATGATGAGTTTCTCATCTTCAACAAGTGCAGATTCATCAACGGTAGGCCATGCCGCGTCTAAAATGTCGCCTTCTTTGCCAAGGTCTTGCCATAATTGGTGACACATATGCGGCGTGATAGGCGCAAGCATGATAAGCAATGCCTCAAGCGCTTCGTTAGCAATTGCCACATCTTGCTTATCAGCAAGTGGTGCTTTAAGCAACTTGTTCGAGATTTCCATGATTGCGGCGATAGCTGTGTTGAATGTTTGACGACGTTCAACGTCATCAGTGACTTTCGCAATGGCTTTATGTAGTTCACGACGAAGTACTTTTTGGTCGCTATTTAATGCAGATTTATCAAGTGCTTGATAGCCCACCGTTTCTACATCAACGGCGTATTTCCAAATACGTTTTAAGAAACGCATTGCACCTTCAACACCTGAGTCAGACCATTCTAGGGTTTGCTCTGGTGGCGCAGTGAACATCATGAATAAACGCACTGTATCTGCACCGTACTGGGCAATAACTTGTTGCGGGTCGATACCGTTATTTTTCGATTTCGACATTTTGCTCATGCCTGCAGAGAATACCGGCTCGCCATCTTCTTTGTGCCACGCTTTAACAACACGACCTTTGTCGTCTGTTTCAGTTTGTACGTCTGTTGGTGAAATCCAGATATCACCGCCTTTCTCATCTTTACGATAGAACGTATCAGCTAATACCATGCCTTGACATAGTAAGCGCTCAAATGGCTCATCTGAGTTTACTAAGCCAAAGTCACGTAATAACTTGTGGAAGAAACGTGAGTAAAGTAAGTGCAAGATCGCATGCTCAATACCTCCGATGTATTGGTTTACTGGTAACCAGTAATTTGCAGCACCAGGCTCAATCATGCCTTCGTCAAAACGTGGGCTACAGTAACGCGCGTAGTACCATGATGATTCCATAAAGGTATCGAAGGTATCTGTTTCGTGGAATGCAGGCGCGCCATTTACAGTTGTTTTTGCCCACTCAGGGTCAGCTTTGATTGGTGAAGTCACACCATTCATTACCACGTCTTCAGGTAAGCGAACTGGTAGCATGTCTTCAGTTGCAGCAAGCTCATCACCATTTTCGTCGCTAAGCATTGGGATTGGAGAACCCCAGTAACGCTGACGGCTAACACCCCAGTCACGTAGACGGAAGTTAACTTTACGCTCACCTACACCTAGCGCTTCTAGTTTATCTGCAACGGCATTAAACGCCGCTTCAAACTCAAGACCATCAAACTCACCAGAGTTAACTAACACGCCTTTTTCAGTAAATGCTTGGTTGTCTAAATCAACTGTTTCTTCAGAGCCAGCTGCTGGTGCGATAACTTGGTTGATCTCAAGGCCATAAGCTGATGCGAATTCAAAGTCACGTTGGTCGTGTGCAGGAACAGCCATTACAGCGCCTGAGCCGTAATCCATTAATACAAAGTTAGCAACCCAAATAGGTACTTGCTTACCCGTTAATGGGTGAATCGCATAAAAGCCCGTTGCAATGCCTTTTTTGTCCATGGTAGCCATGTCTGCTTCAGCGATTTTCGTGTTTTTACACTCATCAACAAACATTGCTACAGCGTCACTGTTTTTAGCTGCTTCTTGTGCAATTGGGTGACCGGCTGCAACAGCAACATATGTCACACCCATAAAGGTATCAGGGCGCGTTGTATAAACACTGAATGTATCGTCGTTATCAGCACGCTTGAATTCGATTTCTAAACCTTCAGAACGACCAATCCAGTTACGCTGCATGGTTTTAACTTGCTCAGGCCAGTGATCAAGTTTGTCTAAATCGTCTAATAGCTCTTGTGCATAATCAGTGATTTTGATGAACCATTGTGGAATTTCTTTTTGCTCAACAATGGCACCAGAACGCCAACCTCGACCATCAATTACTTGTTCGTTCGCAAGTACTGTTTGGTCAACTGGATCCCAGTTTACTGTTGACATCTTTTTGTATACTAAGCCTTTTTCGTAAAGCTTGGTGAAGAACCATTGTTCCCACTTGTAGTATTCTGGGTGGCATGTAGCGATTTCACGATCCCAATCATAACCAAAGCCCAATTGCTTTAATTGGTCACGCATGTAATCGATGTTTTCATACGTCCACTTTGCAGGTGCAGTGTTGTTTTTGATTGCCGCATTTTCAGCGGGTAGGCCAAACGCATCCCAACCCATAGGTTGCATTACGTTTTTGCCTTGCAAGCGTTGGAAGCGAGATACTACGTCACCAATGGTGTAGTTACGAACGTGACCCATGTGGAGTCGGCCGCTTGGGTATGGGAACATAGATAGGCAGTAATACTTTTCTTTGCTCTCATCTTCAGTGACTTTGAATACTTGGTTTTCTTCCCAGTAGGCTTGTACTTTTGACTCTATGTCTTGCGGGTTATATTGCTCTTGCATCTACGATTCCAGACTTCTTGCAGATTAATAAAAAATTGTCGATAAGGATAACTCAAAATACACGCTAATCACAGCGGCAAATAAGGGCTTTTATGAAATTCTCACTTTCAGGGCAGGTTAACCTATACTTGACTATAGTAAGTACTGATTTTTCATCATTTTTGAAGGAGTAAACGATGGCAGATTATAAATCATGGCTTAAAGACTTAAGCGAATGGCTGAAGGATGTTAAAGACAACGAGCTAAAAGATGCGATGGATAAGTTTGTTGAATCAGAGCAAGCACTCAAAGACTTAGGACAAGAAAAGCTTCATCAATATCGTGACTATCTAAAGCGCGATATCGATCACATCAAAGAAAATGATCAACACTATGATTCTTTAGCTTGGATGGAATTAAAAGAGTCCCTTTGGTACGAGTTATCGCATATCGAAGACAAAACACAACTTGAATGGCATGCACTAAATCAAGATTTTAAACACAATGGCGTCTATCAGCAGGGAGAATGGATAGCCATGGGCACATTAGTATGTAAAAATTGCCAGCATAGTTACGATGTTTACCACGCTACGCAAATTACCCCGTGTATTGAGTGTGGTGGTATTTACTTTAGCCGTAAGGCATTACAACCTTAATCAGTGACGCAGGCTTGGGCTGGGCGTTACCTATAATGCCCAGCTAACGCTGGGAAATAAGAAGTTAGAATGACAAAAAAACTGATCCCTCTACCTGTTAGCGCATTGGCACCTGAAATTGCCGACAATCATGTAGCCACTTGCATGAAAAACCCTTATCCAGAAACACTCACGTTTATTGGTCAACAACGAGCTCAAAGTGCGCTTGATTTCTCATTAGGTATGGAGTTACCTGGTTACAATGTGTATGTGATGGGGGAAGCCGCGCTTGGCCGCTTTACTCTCGTTAAAGACAAATTAACAACTCATTCTAAAGAGCGCCCAACGCCTAATGAGTGGCTGTATGTTAATAATTATGATGATCATCGCGAACCAATAGCAATGTTTATGCAAGCAGGGCAGAGCAAGCAATTAGCTGATGATATAGATTCATTTATTGATGAAGTACTTGATACTTTTCCTGCTGCATTTGACAATCCAGGTTATCAGCGCAAGAAGAAATCAATCGACCGTGAATTTACCGATACTTACGATGCCGCAATCACTGCCGTGGAAATTGCAGCCCTTGAGCAAAGTGTGGCGTTGATTGAAGAAAACGGCGTTGTTGGTTTTGCGCCTTTAGTTAATGGCAAACAGCTCAGTGATACAGAATTTTCATCCCTTGATGAACCACTTCGAGACGAGTTTTATGAGGTCATTGAAAAGCTTGAAGATGCGTTAATAGAAGCGCTAATTGAGCTACCACGCTGGAAACGTGAATCCTCAGAAAAATTACGTAACTTAAAAAAATCAACCGCAGAGCTTGCTACTAAACCCTTGATTAAAGCACTTGAGCATAAATATGCTACACATATTGGTGTTCTGCGTTACTTAAAAGACATTCGCGAAGAAATCATCGATGCTGTACTTGAGTGGCTTGACGATGATGACAACGATGAAAACAAAGAAGACTTTGACCGTAAAGGCATGCTAACTGACTTCTTTGCGCCAAACATTCTGGTGGAGTACAAAGAAGGTGATGCTGCCCCTGTGGTGTATGAACCGAATCCAACCTTTGGCAATATTTTCGGCAAAATTGAATATGCAACCTCACAAGGTTCGCTTATCACCAGTTACCGTTCAATCCAACCAGGAGCACTGCACCGTGCGAATGGTGGCTATTTGATTATGGATGCCGAGAAAGTCATGGCTAACCCACAAGTATGGGATGGGCTTAAACTGTCTTTAAAAACGCATCAAATCAAAAACGACTTACCCTATCAAGACAGCTCCGTAGGAAGTAGCTTTACGTTACGCCCGCAGCTTATTCCTCTTGATGTAAAAATAGTGCTTTTAGGCTCACGAGACCTTTATTACACCATTGGTGAGTACGACGAAGAGTTTGCTGAGCTGTTTCGTGTACTGGCTGACTTTGATTATTACTTGCCAAGTAGCGATAAACTGCAATATCAGTTCATTACCAAGGTGACTGAATACTGTCAGCAAACATTACATTGCACGACAAACGAAGCCGCTATGGCGCGTTTGCTTAAGTTTAGCTACCGCCAAGCAGAGCATCATAACAAGCTCTCTGCGCGTTTTGCTGATGTACTAGAATTAGTGGCAGAAGCAAGCTTCTATGCAAAGCAGGATGGCCAAACTGTAATAGATGCTCATCATATTGATGAGGCGATTGTTGGCAAGCAATACCGCACAGGGCAAATCTCTGAGACCATGCTAAGTGACATCAAAGAGGGGCAAATTTTAATTGCCACTGAAGGTCATGCTGTGGGTAAAGTGAATGGTTTAACTGTGCTGCACATTGGTGATACTTCATTTGGTACACCAGCACGCATTACAGCCACTGTTTATGCAGGTGCTGATGGCGTGATTGACGTTGAACGCGAAGCAGAACTGGGTAAAGCAATTCACTCCAAAGGGGTGATGCTATTAACCGGTTACTTAGGTAATAAATACGCTCAGCAATTTAGTTTGACGCTCAGTGCTAATATCGCAATCGAACAAAGTTATGGCTATATCGACGGTGATAGCGCGTCACTGGCGGAGTTGTGTGCGCTTATATCAGCAATAACGAATCTACCTATTAGCCAATCAATTGCATTAACTGGCTCTATCAACCAACACGGGGACGTGCAATCAATTGGTGGTGTAAACGAGAAAATAGAGGGCTTCTTTAAGTTATGTAAAATGCGAGGCTTAACTGGCGAGCAAGGGGTGATCATCCCTAAATCAAACCAAGTGAATTTAGTGCTTGATAATGAAGTGCTCGACGCTGTCGAAAAAGGTCGTTTTAATATTTATGCCGTTGAAACAGTAGATCAAGCGTTGAGTCTATTAATGGAAAAAGAAGCTGGCGAAATGACCGAGCAAGGCTACCCTGATGGCTCTATCAATGCATTAGCACTTGCAAGACTGGCAAATATTGCAGATATCGTTAATGGCGATAATGATGATGAGAAGGACGCAGAATGATTAATTTAATACTTTTACTGATTATTGGTATTTTTTGTTTCTTAATTTTTAAAAATAGCAAAAAGGCTAAGCTGCAAGCCCTTGAAAATGAAAAACTCGCTGCTGATTTTTTAGCAACCAATAGTCAAGCTGATGATGTACACGAAACAGCTTCAGGTTTGCAATACAAAATAGAGCAAAGTGCAGGGAATGACGAAAAACCCAATGCGACTAGCAAAGTTAAAGTGCATTACCATGGCACGCTTATGGATGGCAGCGTATTTGATAGTTCAGTAGTACGTAACTCGCCAATTAGCTTTGGTTTAAACCAAGTGATTGCCGGTTGGACTGAGGGGTTACAGTTAATGAGCGAAGGGGATAAATTCACCTTTTATATTCCGCCGCAGCTTGCTTACGGGCGTAAGCGCGTTGGTAGTATTCCAGCTGGCTCATTACTGATATTTGATGTCGAGTTGATAAAGATAGAATCTTAAAACACAAAAAAAGGCTTCATCATGAAGCCTTTTTTAATGGTTACTTTTTGAATCTTACAATCACGCCAGCAGCACTGAGTAATATCACCACAACCCATACTGGCAAATTGCCGTATTGGCTATAAATACTATCGCCTTTGATGAGCGTAATTGTTGCCTCGAGTACATCGGCTTTAAATTGCGGCATAGCTAATTGTGATTTAGCGATGGGGTCGTAAACAGCGCTAATACCATTATTCGTCACTCGAATCAGCGGGCGCTGTAATTCAAGGGAACGCATACGCGCTATTTGCATATGCTGATGCGGGCCATGTGAGTCACCAAACCACGCATCGTTACTAACCGTGAATAAAATATCAGATTCACTGCGGTAATTGCCACGAACTAAACTAGCAAAAGCAATCTCATAACAGATTGCAGGTAAAATATTTAAGCCATTTGCCCGTAAATTGTTTTGCACTTCATCGCCGCGGGTAAAAGATGACATAGGCAAATCAAACAATGGCGCGATTGGGCGCAGTAATTCTTGAAATGGCACAAATTCACCAATCGGCAATAACTGATGCTTTTGATAGCGGTTTTTAGCTAAATACTGATAGTGGCCTTCGCTATCTTCCAGCTCTTTTTTACCAAGCACAATTAGCGTATTAAAAATGTTACGGGTGTCGTATTGGTAATCAACGATACCTGTAATAAGTGCCGTATTGTTAAATGTGGCAGCGCTATCAAGACCCGTTAAATACTCACTGGCCAATGCTTCGAGCTCTGGGACTGCGGCTTCAGGCCAAACAATTAAATCAGCATTCCAATGCAGGCGGGTCATGTCTTGGTATTTACTCATGGTATTCCAAAATTCTGACGGCTCAAAGCGTAAGTGCTGTTTAATATTACCTTGTACGAGAACTGTTTTGATTGTTTTATCTTGATACTTTGTAGGGCTGCCATTTGCGATAAAATATAAGCTTGTAAGTATTACGACAGAAATAATCAACGATTTAATATCTTTGCTTATCAAACGATAGAGCGAAAAGGCAATGAATACGCAAATAAGCGTGATACCAAACTCACCAATCACGGGTGCTAAAAAATTCAGCGGGCTGTCTGTTTGGGTGTAACCAAAGCTCAGCCAAGGAAAACCGGTAAGCAAAGTACCGCGTAAATATTCTGTAATAGCAACGGTAGCAAGTAACCAACAAATAAAGCTATAGGGGCCGTTAGCAAGACGTGTAGCGAGCCAAGCGGCTAATGCAGGATACAGGGCTAAATATGCGCACAGTAAAACCATAAGCGAAATGGAGGCAATCAGTGGCATGCCGCCAAAAGTCGCTATAGAAACATGCACCCAGCTAATACCTGCACCAAACCAGCCCAAACCAAAGATAAAGCCATATTTGGCACTTTGCTTTGCTGCGGCCTTACCACTTGCAAGGGGGTTAATGCAGTAAAGAAGGGCACCGAGTGATATAAAAGCAATATACCAAAGGTTAAAGGGGGCGTAGCTAAGGGTCAAAAAGAGGCCCGCAATAAGTGCGAGCCAGGCTTTTTTATCTTTTGCAAGAAGGCTTAGGTTAGTTAGCAGTTTCTTCACTGTCGTTATCATCAGCCTTAGGAATAGTTACTTGCAATTGCAAGATGCGACGATTGTCCGCATTGGTGACTTTAAACTGTAAACCATCAATATCAATGGTTTCACCACGGCTCGGCATATGGCCAAACGCATGCAATACAGTACCACCAATAGTATCTGCATCTGAGGTACTGTAACCTGTTTTAAAGTATTCGTTAAAGTCGTCGACCGGTGTCAGTGCTTGCACGGCATAAACATGCTTTGCAACTTGACGAATATCTTGTTGGTCTTCGCTTTCATCGTGCTCATCTTCAATTTCACCAACGATGATTTCGAGAATATCTTCAATAGTTACAAGACCAGATACACCGCCATATTCATCGATTACAATGGCCATGTGGTAACGCTGTTGACGAAACTCGTTAAGGAGCGTGTCAACACGTTTACTCTCTGGCACCACAACGGCTGGTCGTAAATAATCACGTAAAGAAGGTAGTTGCTCATCTTTGTTGATGATCAATGGTAATAAGTCTTTAGCTAATAAAATACCTTCAACATGGTCTTTATCTTCGCATACGACAGGAAAGCGTGAGTGCGTAGAATCGACCATCATAGGTAATAGCTGTTCTAGAGGTGTATCGACTTCTAGGGTGACCATCTGTGAGCGCGGTATCATTATATCGCGCACTTTTAGCTCTGATACACCCAGTACCCCTTCAATCATATCCTTTGTTTCAGGGTCGATAAGGTCGCGTTCTTGCGCATCGGCAATTACTTCTACCAGCTCTTCTCTATTCTGGGGTTCCCCTTGCAACATTTGGGCTATACGGCCCAACCAAGTTTTGCCAGAAGAACCCTGGCTAGTTTGCGAGTTGTCGTCGCTCATTGCGTCTAATTGCTCCGTTAATTTAAATATCGTCTCGATATGGGTCAGCGATGTTCAGATCGGCAAGTAACTGCTTTTCTATGCTTTCCATTTCAAGTGCATCTTCGTCCTTTATATGGTCAAATCCAAGTAAATGCAAGCATCCATGAATCACCATATGGGCAAAATGGTCGTGAAAGGCCTTTTCTTGTTCAATTGACTCGGCTAAAACAATCGCCGGACAAATGATTAAGTCACCGACTAAAGGTAACTCAATGCCAGGTGGTGCTTCAAACGGAAACGATAAGACATTAGTCGGCTTGTCTTTACCACGGTAGTCATTATTAAGCTGTTGACTTTGTGCCTCATCACTTATCACAATAGTCAGTTCAGCGTCTTCACGATAATTGCTAAGGGCTTTATCAGCCCAAAGCTGGAATTGTTCAAAGCTGGGTAAGTTGTCAAACTCACAGGCTATTTGTAGGTCTAATTCGGTCACGAGTTTGCTTCTTGTTGGTTTGCTTGTGAGTCCTTAATACGTTGCTTTTCAGCTCGCTTTAAACGCTCAGCTTCATCATTACGCTCGTAGGCTTCTACAATACGAGCTACGACAGGGTGACGCACAACATCATGAGATTGGAAGAAGTTAAAACTAATTGCTTCAACACCATTGAGTACCTCAATTGCATGGCGTAAGCCTGAGCGCGCACCGCGCGGTAAATCGACCTGGGTGATATCACCAGTAATTACCGCTTTCGAATTGAAACCAATACGGGTTAAGAACATTTTCATTTGTTCTGCTGTGGTGTTTTGGCTTTCATCTAGAATGATAAAGGCATCATTCAATGTACGACCACGCATATATGCAAGTGGGGCAACCTCTATGATGTTCTTTTCAATGAGCTTTTCAACGCGCTCAAAACCAAGCATTTCAAATAATGCATCGTAAAGAGGGCGCAAATAAGGGTCGATTTTTTGACTCAAATCACCTGGTAAGAAACCGAGTTTTTCACCTGCTTCAACGGCAGGGCGCGTAAGTAGAATACGACGAATTTCTTGGCGCTCAAGGGCATCAACAGCGGCTGCAACGGCGAGGTAAGTTTTACCTGTACCAGCAGGGCCAATACCAAAGGTAATGTCGTGATGCAAAATATTTGCAATGTACACGCCTTGGTTGTCGTTTCGCGGTTTAATTACGCCACGGCGAGTTTTAATAACCATGTCTTTGCCATAAACGCCTGGATTTTCATCTTGCTCGAGGGCATTTGATTCGCTAATTGCTAAATGAACCGCTTCAGGTTCTATCTCACCAATTTGACCACGTACAGGTTGAGTATCAACATAAAGGTTTTTTAAGATTTCTACACTCGCTGCAGCACAGTGAAGCTTACCAGTGACTCGGAAAAAATTATCGCGATGAGCAATTTCTACACCTAATCGGCGCTCAATTTGTTTGATATTTTCGTCAAACGGACCACATAAAGATGAAAGGCGTTTATTGTCGGCGGGTTCTAAATAAATCTCTAAAGTTTTTAATTGATTACTCAAAATAGCTTCCTATTGATGGGTGCAGGCCATGCCTGCACCAAATTTTCCCCTACGGGACGAAAGTAGCAACGCCAATTTCGTTAGGGGCTTGTGCAGCTTCAGCCTCGGCTGCCTTACTTAAAATAGATGATGGCGCCACGTCACGGCGTAAGTTCATCTCTGATTCTGTACGAATTAATTCACCACGTAAAGAATTTGGCAATGCTTCAGTAATACGTACATCAACGAATTGACCGATCACAGAGTGTGGGCCTTCAAAATTTACAACTCGGTTGTTTTCGGTACGGCCACGTAATTCCATTGGGTTCTTCTTAGAAGGACCTTCAACTAAAATACGTTGTTCGGTATCAAACATTTGGCGGCTGATTTGCTGCGCCATTTGCGTAATACGATTTTGTAACAGGTATAAACGTTCTTTTTTCTCTTGCTCTGATACATCATCTGGTAAATCAGCAGCAGGCGTACCAGGGCGCGCACTGTAGATAAAGCTAAAGCTCATATCAAAACCGATATCATTGATAAGGTTCATGGTTGCTTCAAAGTCAGCTTTACTTTCGCCTGGGAAACCAATGATGAAATCTGATGACATACTTAGATTAGGGCGAATTTTACGTAACTTACGAATCGTTGATTTGTACTCGAGTGCAGTATGGCCACGTTTCATAAGGTTTAAAATACGGTCTGAACCACTTTGCACTGGTAAGTGCAGGTGATCAACAAGTTCAGGTACATCAGCATAGGCGTCAATGATATCTGGCGTAAATTCTACAGGGTGTGAAGTGGTGTAACGAATACGGTCAATACCGTCAATCGCTGCCACATAACGTAATAGATCAGAGAAGTAACAAATTTCACCGTCGTGAGTTTCACCGCGATAGGCATTTACGTTTTGACCAAGTAGGTTCACTTCGCGAACACCTTGCTCTGCAAGTTGTGCAACTTCAAGTAATACGTCATCAAGTGGACGGCTTACTTCTTCACCTCGCGTATAAGGTACTACGCAGAATGTACAGTATTTAGAACAACCTTCCATAATAGATACAAACGCAGTAGGGCCTTCCGCTTTTGGTTCAGGTAGGCGGTCAAACTTCTCAATCTCAGGGAATGAAACATCAACTACCGAGCTGCTGTCGCCACTTTGTACTTGCTTAATCATTTCTGGTAAGCGGTGTAATGTTTGCGGGCCAAATATTACATCAACAAACGGCGCACGTTGACGAATTGAATCACCCTCTTGCGATGCAACACAGCCACCAACACCAATGATTAATTCAGGCTTATCATCTTTTAATAGTTTCCAACGGCCAAGCTGATGGAATACTTTTTCTTGTGCTTTTTCACGGATTGAACAGGTATTGAGTAAGATCACGTCAGCATCTTCAGCTTCTTCAGTTAACTGATAGCCGTTAGTCGCATCTAGTAGATCAGCCATCTTCTGAGAGTCGTACTCGTTCATCTGACAACCCCAGGTTTTAATATGCAGCTTTTTACTCATTGAAATATAGCCTCGTTTTCAATTCGGTAGTGACACAAAAATGTGTTAGAAACAGG
>Ga0213832_1000234_pt1 | contig 69190 bp, 61 predicted proteins | sample SWATP13_FD_161660 | JGI IMG/M metagenome (GOLD analysis project Ga0213832, IMG submission 161660) | Coastal seawater microbial communities from Marineland, Florida, United States - SWA TP1 #3 | ecosystem: Environmental > Aquatic > Marine > Coastal | place: USA: Florida | collected 2016-08-06 | reverse complement strand
TCGACGATTCCACCTTGCCTTGCCAACTGTATACCGAGGTAATTCCCGGGATCAGGTTGACACATGCCGCTAATTTTTCCTCTACCAAACACCGGGCAATTTGATTTGCCACCACGGTATCCGGGCAGGTACACAAGACTAGTTGATACATGATTTCCAGACCATTAATAGTGCCTGAAATGCACTATCAATACCTTTACCTAAATCAAAATATGTGCAAGCTTACGCTAAGCTTAGTAGCCGAGTAAATAGTTTATACCCATTCCACTTCTTGGCGAGACTTTCAGGGTACCTGAATAAATCCTGTACCTTGAGCAGGATAGGGGAACAATAATACTCTTATTTAGCTGCCTGCTTGAAAAAGACCCGATGATCCCAATATAAGTTTCATCAAAACTTATTTGGAAGCCAGATGTTCCGTATTCTATTTTTACTTTTCGTTATTGTTCCCATTATTGAAATTACGGTATTAATGCAGGTCGGGGCCTTGCTTGGAGCCTGGCCGACAGTGGCTATTGTGATTGTCACCGCCTGGCTGGGCGCAAAAAATGTTCGCCGGCAGGGACTGGCTACGTTAAATTCGGTGCAAACCAAAATGGCCCAGGGCCAGATGCCATCGGATGAAATAGTGACAGGATTATTGCTTTTGGTGGCAGGGGTTACCCTGATCACTCCGGGCTTTGTCACCGATGCCTTTGGCCTCTTGTTATTGGTACCGCAAGTCAGACAATCGCTGGTTAAAACGGTACAGAAGCATATTGTCACGGCGAATGTTCAGAGCTCAGGCTTCACCTATCATGGTGAATTTAGCCAGTCAGGCCATGAAAACGGCTCGATTGAACAGCCAAATCATGCCAAGGCCCCCCGCCAGGGACAAACTCTGGAAGGTGAATTTGAGCGTAAAGAATAAAAAAAATGCCTGCGGGACTTGTGAACGATTTTTTAATCCCCATCTTTTGAATCAAACTTATTGTTTAACCCTATTTATATTTAATTTGGAAACTCTCAGGAGAGAATAAATGAGCATTCGTCCATTACACGATCGCGTAATTATTAAACGTAAAGAAGTAGAGTCTAAGTCTGCTGGCGGTATTGTTTTGACTGGTAGCGCTGCTGAGAAGTCAACTCGCGGTGAAGTTGTTGCTGTCGGAAACGGCCGCATTTTGGAAAACGGTGAAGTTCGCGCACTTGACGTAAAAGTGGGTGATCAGGTCATCTTTAACGAAGGCTATGGTGTTAAGACGGAAAAAATCGACGGCGAAGAAGTCCTGATTTTGTCTGAATCAGACATCTTGGCGATCGTAGACTAATTCAATTTTTCATTTAAAGAATTTATTGAACAAGGCCAAGAGCTTTGCCTTGTTTGAAGATATAAAAGATTAAGGAATCAATAACATGGCTGCAAAAGACGTATTATTTGGTAATGATGCACGCGTTAAAATGCTTAACGGTGTAAATGTATTGGCAGATGCCGTAAAAGTCACTCTGGGCCCTAAAGGCCGTAACGTTGTTTTGGATAAATCCTTTGGTGGTCCAACTATCACTAAAGATGGTGTTTCTGTTGCGAAAGAAATCGAACTTGATGACAAGTTTGAAAACATGGGCGCACAAATGGTGAAGGAAGTTGCTTCTAAAGCCAATGATGAAGCGGGTGACGGTACCACTACGGCAACCGTGCTGGCGCAAGCCATAGTAAACGAAGGCCTAAAATCAATCGCCGCCGGCATGAACCCTATGGACCTTAAGCGCGGTATCGATAAAGCCGTTATTGCTGCGGTTGAAGAGCTGAAAGGCCTATCTACTGCTTGTGCCGATAACAAGGCGATTGAACAGGTGGGTACCATCTCGGCCAACTCTGACGAAACTGTCGGTCAAATCATTGCAACAGCAATGGATAAAGTGGGTACAGAAGGTGTTATCACGGTTGAAGAAGGCCAGGCATTAACGGACGAGTTAGACGTTGTTGAAGGCATGCAGTTTGACCGCGGCTACCTGTCTCCTTATTTCATCAACAACCAGGAAAACGGCACGGTAGAACTGGAAAACCCGTTTATCCTATTGGTTGACAAAAAAGTATCCAATATCCGTGAACTATTGACTACGCTTGAAGGCGTAGCCAAAGCGGGTAAGCCTCTGCTTATTATTGCCGAAGATGTTGAAGGTGAAGCCCTGGCAACACTTGTTGTCAACAACATGCGCGGTATCGTGAAAGTGGCTGCGGTTAAGGCGCCAGGTTTCGGTGACCGTCGTAAGGCCATGCTGCAAGATATCGCTATCCTAACGGCAGGTACCGTGATTTCAGAAGAAATCGGCATGGAGCTTGAAAAAGCAACATTGGAAGACCTGGGTCAAGCCAAGCGTGTCGTTATCTCTAAAGACAATACCACTATCATCGACGGTATCGGTGAAGAAGCCGACATTCAGGGCCGTGTTGCGCAAATCCGTGGTCAAATCGAAGAGTCTAGCTCTGATTACGACAAAGAAAAACTGCAAGAGCGTTTGGCCAAGTTGGCAGGCGGTGTTGCCGTTATCAAAGTCGGTGCCGCCACTGAAGTTGAAATGAAAGAGAAAAAAGCCCGTGTTGAAGATGCACTACATGCAACACGTGCCGCGGTTGAAGAAGGCGTAGTTGCCGGTGGTGGTGTTGCCCTGGTTCGTGCAGCCGATGCCATTAAAGACCTGGAAGGTGCCAATGAAGACCAGACTCACGGTGTAAACGTTGCTATCCGTGCCATGGAAGCACCCCTTCGTCAAATCGTTACTAACTGTGGTGACGAAGCTTCAGTGGTACTTAACGAAGTGCGCAATGGCAAAGGCAACTTTGGTTACAATGCCGGTAACAGCACCTACGGCGACATGCTAGAAATGGGGATCCTGGATCCGACAAAAGTAACACGTAGTGCACTACAGTTTGCCGCTTCTGTAGCTGGCCTAATGCTAACCACTGAAGCCATGGTTACTGACGCACCACAAGAAGCAGCTCCTGCGATGCCTGATATGGGCGGCATGGGTGGTATGGGCGGCGGCATGCCTGGCATGATGTAGTAGAGTTAAAACTCTATAAACTGTAGTTCTACTCTATATAAATGAAAGCCCGAATAGTAATATTCGGGCTTTTTTGATTCTATTATTGTAGTAGAGTTCCACATTAAACTGCCAATAACTGGCCGTTTAAAACACACTTAACTATTGCTTGTTGCCTGCTAGTACTATCTGTTTTAGTTATGCAATTTGCTAAATGAAAATCAACAGTTCTTTGACTAATAGTTAATAGTTGACTTATTTCCCATGATGTTTTCCCTTCGGATGCCCACCTGATACACTCTAATTCTCTTTTTGTTAAACTGCTCAAGTTTCGAGTAATATTTTTTCTATACTTTGAGTAAATAAACGTTGAAAGAAGTAACCAGTACCAGCCAATTTTTTCAACTATCTTTGTTGGCACTGCTTGTGCTGGTATTGCAAATATTAAACAGGCAAATTCACTGCCAAAACCGTTAATGGGGATTACTAATTCAATTTGTTGGTCTGTGAATAAATTGCCTACTGATTTTGATTCTTTGAAAATATTACTGTTAATTAATATGTCTCTATAATTTATTGGAGAACTTTCATTAAGGCAATACTGTTTTATGTTTCTGTCTTTTAATATTAGGTCAATCAGGCTTGAAGGTATGTTACCAAAATATTTGGTTATATAATTTCTATTAGAAGATGGCTCAAATACAATCATGCCAGTCCATGAATAATTGAACATAACTTCAATATCAGATAAAAAGTTGTTTAAACTGTCTTTTGAATCAATTTGCTTTATTTTATTGAACAATCTTTCTAAATGTATCATATACCCTCCTGGTTATTGTGCTCTTAGTCTTGTAGGTTACGGTCTTTACACGCAGGATCATTTGGCCAGCAGATAAATAGCTGAGTCTGATTCTTAGGTGCAGCAATTAGTTCACTAGGAATATTACTCGCATATCCTTGTGAAACAGAGATTATTGAGATGAATAAAATGAATATAGTTTTAATTTTTAAATTTTTCATAGTTAACTTCTTCTTAAATTTATTAAACGCTGTATTGCGAAACTCAGCGTTAAATCTAGAAGTAACTGACATTACTAATAAATAACTATATAGAAATTTTTAGCTTACATTATTGTGATTTTTATACGGTTACAACAAAGTTATAGAGTTAACTTTGGGGTAGGGATAATAAAACAATATTTGCCTTATTGGCTGGTTGTTGCCCGTACAGTAGCCTAGTTCCTTCATTATTTATAGAAAAAAATGGTCTAACTTTACTGTAGTTAAACTTTTGTTCTGACTTGAGCATATTATTTAAGTCTTTAATGTTTAGTTGATGAAAAGTAGTTTGCAGTAAATCATGAGAACTCCAATAGATATTTCCTTCTGAAGCACTTTTGCGGACATCCCAACGAGTATTATTATCAAGAGATAAGGCATGGTTTAAATCACTTCGTTGATTAGTTGTATTGTTGTATAAAAATAAATCACCAGAGGGTGTTCCTAATATATAATTATCACCATAAGCGCGAACAAACCGATAGCCTTCAAATAATACTTCAGTTGTTTTAGTGCTTATATCATAGCGCTTTACAATCCATTGATCATAGTTTCTAACTGTGAATAAAATACTCTGTTCGTTATTAGAAAAAGTTGCATCACCAATAAATTCATCTGCTGAAGTAATATAGTCGATGATTTTGGTGTTAGTGTTAAAAAGAGCAAACCTGTGGTTTATTTTTATTAATTCAAGCTGCCCAGTGCTTGATGAATCCATAGCTACTAACTCATATTCTGTTTCTATATAGGAAGAAAACTTATTTGAGTTAGTATTCATTTTTCCAAATATTGTAGAATTACCATTATTTGTGAGTGCTAATTTTTCTGATTTATTTGTTTGATACTTTAAAGCATACGTGCTGTTTTCCACATTTAAAATTTCTTGAGTTGTGAAAATATTCAAAGGAAGTTTTTGCTCAAAAAATATTTTTGATCTTTTTTTATTTCTAACAGCTAAAACATGACGGCTACTTGTAACTGCCATATACCATATATTGTGATTTTCACTTAATAGTTTATATTCTCTATTCTTTTCATAATTAATTTTAAGGAGTTGCTTATCATCTAATAATAATAAACTAGTATCACTTAACCATTGAATATCATAAACGTTATCATCTTGATGCCTACGGTAGAGTATTTCTTTGGAGCTCAGATTTACTATTCTTATTTCATTTCTGTTTTCAAATTCGAAGTAACGAAGAATGGCTATTTTTTTTCCATTTGGAGAAATAGAGCCTACTAAATCTTGAAATTGTTGCTGTGAACCAGTCGTTATTTGCTCTACTTCTGCTGTTTTCAAGTTAAAACTATAAATAAAAATAGGCTCTTCTGTTTTTTTTCTACCGGAAAAGTAAATGACGTCATTATTATTAGGTGAGTTAAATATATCTGCTATCACAACATAGTCATTAAGTAGCTCCTCAACTACTTTCTCGGACTTAGTTAAATCTATTTTATTTATAGAAAACTTACCTTTTTTATTATCTAAAAAAAATAATGCTTTATTATTGCTTGAAAAGACTATTGAGCTTGGAAAGCTTGCCGTGTGTGTTAGAGGATAAAAATCCTTTTCACTTTCGTGTTTGATATAAATTTGAAAACCTGGTGAGTCACTTACTTTTCCTGAAAAGGCTAGGTAATCTCCATCAGGAGATTGAGCTACGGAGCGCTTTTCTCCAGGTAATGATTTGATGACTTTGGTTGATACGATTTGTGGAGTTTGAGTATTAACACTCTGGAATTGAGTGATAATTGTTATAAAGAATAAAAAAATTAAAGTAGATAACACCGTAAGGTATTTTTTTTTCTTGCTGAGTAATATAGCTGGTTTAGAAGAAGCTATATTTTCATCTAAAGTAACTGAGCCTGTTTTATTTTTAGGGAAAGTAGGCTTTGGATTGGCAACGTATATGTCTTCATTGTGTGAAACTGAGCAAATTAATTTATAGCCCCGCTTGGGCAATGACTTAATATAATTTGGGCTCTTGTGGTCATCGTTAAATAATATGCGTAATTTACTGATAATTCTACGAACTGCTGCATCAGATACTACACGCCCTTGCCAAAGGTTCTCGTGTAATTCATCCATAGTGATATAACGTCCTGTATTATCAATAAAATATAATAAAACTTCTAACACTTTAGGTTCGAGAATAACTCTTTCACCATTACGGCTTAACAGCATTTCTTTTACATCCAGTTTGTAACTACCTAGTGAAATCACTTAGCTTCCTTTGACTATATTGCTCTTGTTCTATTAATGCAGCAGAGAATAACTTAATAAGAGTATTTATTCTATATTTAAGTTTTTGATAGTTCTGGTGGTTACCTTTTAGTTACGCAAAAGTTACACGGTGATTATTGGCAGATTAATATTTCTGGTAAACATTTAGGCCACTGAAAATATTAAGGAAGAGCAATGAATAAATCGAATGATAAAAATACAGTCAGTGCAGTTAGAACCGACGAAGGCTTTATTGAAATAAACAGCTTAGAGCTATTAGATGAAATGGTCGGAGGTTTAATTAACCCTGAGGTTATTTTTTGCCAATTGGAAGAAGAAAGTAATAATACTCACTGCCATATATCAACAGACGTTGGAGTTTAATAAATAAGCGTTCACAACAAACCTGTTAGATTTACCAGTTATATTTTCATTAATGAATTTACATAATGAACTCATCCTGATTACGGGATACCACAACTAATAAATAACTTAATAGGAATATTTAAAATGAATAACAAATTTAAAAATATAGAAAGTAAAGATATTACATTTAATAAAAATGGAGATTTTAGACTAAGCGATGAGCTTACAGCAGCCTTAAATGATGAGCTTGCAGGCGCTATTGCTGGAGGGTTTAATCCAGAAGAAGAAGAGAATGAAGACACTAATGAAAAATGTCTGATCATTCATCTTTAAATTTTCATAGAAGTTAACATTTTGTTGCTTTAAGTAATTGTTGCTTTAAAAATAAGTTGTCTAGGCTTAAATATTCCCCAGAGTTAAGCCTAGATCTTCTTAACTGATAGTTAAGTAATAGGAAAAATAACTAGTATGATTGATAAATTAAAGAATATTGACGATCTGGATTGTGAGTTGAATAGTAATGGTGAGTTTACACTCAGCTCTGAGCTTGCAACAGCAATTGATGAAGAGCTTGCTCTTTCTATTTCAGGAGGTTTTGATCCCGAAGAGGACGAATACGAAGAACAAACAAATGGTATTTGTTTGGTTATTAGGTTTTAACTAGTTTGTAGTGGCGTTAATTTGCTAACTACTATGGAGAATAAATATGATTGAGACACAAGAAAGAATAAAAGGATTTTCAAAGAGGAGTATTGTAAATAGTTTAAATAACAGACGATTTAAGCTTGTACTTTTTCCTACAGAACAATGCAACTTTCGTTGTGTCTATTGTTATGAAGACTTTGAGGTTGGAAAAATGTCAAAGTCATTAGTTGATGCTGTAAAAATGTTTGTTGCACAAAAAGTACCTAATCTAGACTATTTTGCTTTGTCTTGGTTTGGCGGGGAACCTTTACTTACCAAAGATATCTTATTTGAAATATCAGAGTACACTCAAAAATTAGCAGCAAAACATAATTGTAAATTGGTTGGAAATCTAACGACCAATGGACTACTACTTGATGTTAAAACTCTAAGGCGATTAGTAGAGTTACAACAAAACCGCTTTCAAATTTCAATTGATGGCGATAAAGATTTCCATGATCAAACCCGAATAACTAAATCTGGGCGAGGGAGTTTTGACCGAATCTGGGCAAGACTGTTAGATGCGGCTAATACAGATTTAAATTTCAAAATAACACTACGTGTTCATATTACAGATGTTAATCAAGAAAGTGTATTAGATTTTTGTCAACGGTATGATGAAACGCTAGCAAGTGATGGACGTTTTAAATTGTTTTTTAAAGCAATTGAAAATCTCGGTGGTGATAATGTTGAATCTATAGATAAACTAGTTGAGCGGCGTACTGCTAGATCTTTTGCCAGTGAATTAACCCAACGCTACCTTAGTGTTTCTGCTAATGATAATGAATCTGATAATTATATTTGCTATGCAAGCAAACCTAACTCTATAGCCATTAGGGCTGATGGTACTTTAAACAAATGTACAGTGGCCTTAAATGATGAGCAAAATAATATTGGTAAAATTAATGAAGATGGCTCTTTATCAGTGAATAATCAAAGGTATAGCTCATGGATTAAAGGCTTCTCCACTCTAGATCATTGGCAGTTGGGATGCCCTTATGGTTATATGAAACATCATACATCTGTCGGTGATATAACAATAAAGAAAATAGGCTGAACTTATGTCTGTCATCAATATGTTCCGCAAAGAAGCGCTTAGGCAGCAATATAAAAGCCAAGAGTATGGTCACTCAGTGATTAAACAGCCAGATATTATTAATAAAGCCATTGTTTTGCTGTGCGTCATTATGCTTATTGCTTTTATCGGCATTCAATTTGTCACCTTAGCCACAAATCAAACCAACCAACTTACATCTAGTATCGAGAACTATCAACCATTGGTGCTATCACAAGCTGTTGTTGTTAATGAGCAGCTTGTTAAAGATGGTGTTATGGTGAATAAAAACCAACCGTTAGTGAGTATTAGTCGTATTAACTCTGCCAGCAAAAGTGATAATCGACAGTATCAAAGCCCTCAATACCTAAGTGCGGCCAAAGCTGGTTATTATTTTCATCCCCAAGTAAACAAAAATGTTATTCCTGCCTACCAACCAATAGGTTATTTATTAAAAAACAATGCTGATAATGAGTTTGTTTTCTGGTTGCGCGACAAGCTTAAAAAGAAGGTTAACGTTGGAGACTTTGTTGAAATAACACTCAATAGTCAAGTGCTTCATGGCAAGATTTCAATGATCTTTGGTGAGTATGTTGATGGTGAGGGGATTAGAATAGCCATTAAACTCGATGATGATCAATATCTATCCTTGTTGTCCCCACAAAGCAGACCAACGTTGTTACTTAAAAAGCAACCCCAAAGCATTGTGCAATTATTAAAATAACTTAGGCTAATTATGCAATTAACGGATTATATCGATTTTAAAGCGGCAAAACTTCCTATATTTCATCAAAGTGAAGTTGCCGAGTGCGGCATTACCTGCCTTGCCATGGTTGCTTATTATCATGGTCATAAAATTAACATGCTGGCAATGCGCCAAAAATACCCTGTGGGTATTCAAGGTATTACTGTTAAGCAAATGCTATCGGTTGCTAATGACATTGGTTTGTCTGGCAGAGTATTAAAACTGGAGTTAGGGCAATTAGCCAAGGTGAAAACACCTGCTATTTTACATTGGAATTTTAATCACTTTGTTACTTTAAAGTCAGTTAATCGCCATGGTATTACCATTCACGACCCTGCCAAAGGCAAAGTAAAGCTAAACTGGAATGAAGTATCAGAAGCTTTTACTGGTATTGTCATTGAGTTAACACCAACCAATAGTTTTGAGCAAAAAGATGAACGCATCAAAATGCCATTACGTGCTTTTATTGGCAAAGTTGATGGGCTTGGCTTATCACTGTTTAAAATATTTATTATTGCTATGTTATTGCAAGGCTTATTCCTTGTAGCACCTTATTACATTCGCTTAGTAATAGACCAAGGTATTCCTTTGTCAGATCAAGGTTTATTAGTTTGGTTTTTAATTGGTTTTGTTGGTATTACCTTATTAACATCGGCCAGTCATATCCTTCGTTCAGGTGCTATTTTATATTTGGATAAAAATTTAGGTTTTCAAGTTAAAGCAAACATTCAACGTCATCTTTTGCATTTACCCATGTCTTTTTTTGAAAGCCGCCATATTGGTGATATTAAATCGAGATTTGAGGCTTTTAATGAAGTACAACGGATGATCAGCCGAGGCTTTATATCGGCAGTAGTTGAAGGTTTACTTGGCATAACCACTTTAGTCATTATGTATAGTTACAATACTGCATTGGCGCTTATTTCGGTGGCATTTTTAGCACTAACTTTTTTAATTCGCTTTAGTTTAACCAATAAAGAGAATAAATACCTAGAACAAGCATTATCAAAACAAGCGAAAGAAAACAGTCACTTTTTGGAAACTATTCGCGCTATTATGCCAATTAAATGTTATGTCAAAGAAAGTGCTCGCTTGTCTTCCTGGTTAAATTTATTTGCAGACTCTACCAATGAAAATATTAAGCGCGAAAAAATTGGCATTATTGCTGAAGTATCACAAGAGTTGGTGAGTAAATTGGAATACTTACTGATCGTTTTTGTTGGCGCTACTTTAATTATTGATGAAGTTTTTACTGTGGGTATGTTTATTGCTTTTCTTGCCTATCGGCAACAATTTGCTAATAGTACTCATACTTTAGTTGATCAGCTCTTTCGTTTTAGGTTAGCGTCAACTTACTTAAGGCGTATGTCAGATATCGTGTTGCAACAACAAGAAGATCAACAAGGTAGTTTAACTTTGCAAAAAGAAAATACTCAAGGAAGCATCGAAGTTCGTGATCTTCATTTCCGTTACAGTTCCTCTTCTAGCTGGCTTTTTCAAGGGATCAACTTTCAAATACAAGCAGGTGAATCTGTTGTTATTATTGGCCGCTCTGGTTTAGGTAAATCAAGCTTACTTAAATTAATGACAGGGCTTATTCAGCCACAACAGGGAGATTACTTGCTTGACGGTCATTCAATCACCAATATTGGTATGCGTAATTTTCGCACATTATGCGCCACCGTGATGCAAAACGATCAGCTACTTAATGGCTCTTTAATAGAGAATATTAGCTTCTTTGAACCTTCACCAGATGTTGAACGGGTTAAAGAAGCGGCGATGGGCGCATGTATTTGGCATGATATTCAGGCAATGCCTATGGGGTTGCACTCACAAGCTGGCGATTTAGGTAGTGCCTTATCTGGCGGTCAAAAACAGCGCTTATTGCTAGCTAGAGCTTTATACAGCCAACCTAAAATTTTATTTTTAGACGAGGCGACTAGTCACTTAGATGCTAAAACTGAACAGCAAGTTAATCAGTATTTGAAAAGCAAGGAAATAACCCGTATTAGTGTTGCTCACAGACAAGAGACTATTAATGCGGCTGACAGAATTATCGATCTCGATCAATTAATCAGCCAAAGCAGAACTTCAGCAATGGCAAGTTAAAACATTTACCCATTTACCTATGTCCTTTATTAAGAATTAGGCGTAAGAGAGTTATTAAATATGAAAATTAAAGCAAAAATCATTTATCAATCCTTAGTTGGTATTTCGGTACTTATGCTGATTTCTGGCTGGAGTTTAGGTTATCGAGATAGTGCACAAGTGATTGCCAGTGAAAGCGTTACTATCACTAAAGTAGAGTCAGGCGATTTTTCCATAAAAGTAGAAGGTTATGGCTCATTGCAATCGGTGAATAGACGTTTATTAACAGCAACAAGCAATTCGGTGGTAGATGAAATAAAACTGAAAGCGGGTGCAGTGGTAACCGCAGATACCGTTATTTTGGTATTAAAAAATCCTGAATTAACCACAAAGCTTCGTCAATCATTAGCAAAATTACAAAATGTTAAAACCAAAAAACGGCAAATAATTTTAGAGCAGCAACGAGAAATGTTGAACAACGAGTCAAGTTTGTCTGAGCTTGACTCGCTAAGTGAAATAGCCATGTTGCAAGTTGAAGCTGAGCGAACACTTGCCAAAAGTGGCATAGTTTCTGGTATTTCAGCTAAAAAAAATGAGTTAAAAGCGAAGCAACTACAAAAACGTGTCGCCTTAGAAAAATCAAAAATAACTAAATTGGTTGATATGCAAAAAGAAGCCCTTGCCATTCAAGATGATCTTATTAATCAAGCACAAGAAGAGTTTGATGTAACAAAACAAATGGTTGAGCAGTTGTCAGTAAAAGCAGGGATTAACGGTGTCATTCAACGTTCGTCACTTAATTTAGGTCAAAGTGTTAGTGCAGGTACCGAATTAGCGTTAATTGGTAGCTTGTCACCTTTAGTCGCTGAAATAAAAGTACCACAACTACAAGCCTATATGGTTGCTGCAGGCATGAAAGCAAAAATCAATACAGTGAATGGTCAATTAGCAGGGCGAGTTGTGCGTGTTGACCCTGTCGTCGTTGACGGAGCTGTACAAGTCGATATTGAATTAAGTGAAAGTAATGACAGTGTTAAACCTATGCAGTTGGTTGATGCCACCGTATTTGCGCAAGTACAAGAAAATGTTAATTACCTTAAAACCCCTACTGGCGTGAATGAAAATACCACGGCTAAATTGTTTAAGCTTGGTGAAGACAACCGCGCTACGAAGGTAGAAGTTAAATTTGGTAAGGCATCAGGACAAGTTATTCAAGTACTTTCCGGTTTGAAATCGGGTGACAAAGTCATCAGCTCTAAGTTGGATTTACCTAAAGAAGTGAAACAAATTAAATTAAGCAGTTAAAAAATGTAGGTCGGAATTTATTCCGACAATATTATCAAAGAAAGCTGATTTGTCACACTAAAGTAAGACCTACAAACAATAATACCTAATTAAATAATGGCTCCTGAATAATCTACAAAGCCAAGAATAATTAAAAGAATCATCAAGGGAATTTTATGAACACTGAAATATTAAAAATAAAAAAACTCACTAAATCATTTAGCTCGGGCGAGCAAGTTACCCAAGTATTAAAAGGCATTAGCTTTTCTGTTTATGACGGTGAGTTTGTCGCTATTTCAGGTCCTTCGGGTTGTGGTAAATCTACCTTATTAAATATCTTGGGTTTATTAGACACCCCAGACAACGGTGATTATTTTATTGATGGCTTGCAGGTTGCCGATATGAATGCTAATCAAAGGGCACAAATTAGAGGTAATCGTATTGGCTTTGTTTTTCAATCTTTTAATTTAATTGATGAATATAGCGTATTAGATAATATTGCTTTGCCCCTTAAATATCGCGGTGATAGTTTAGAACAACGTCACGCAAGAGCGCTTGATTGCCTAGACAAAGTTGGTTTAGCGGACAAGGCTCAGCTATTTCCAAGCCAATTATCGGGCGGGCAACAACAAAGAGTTTCCATCGCAAGGGCATTAGCTGGTGACTCAGGTATTATGTTAGTGGATGAGCCAACGGGTAACCTAGATTCAAAAAACGGTGATGCGGTTATGGCGTTATTACAAGACTTAAATAAGCAAGGCACCACGATAGTATTGGTAACTCATGACCCTCGTTATGCTGATATGACTGAGCGAACTATTCAGCTTAGAGATGGCGAAGTGGCTAATGAAGTGTTTAGTGAAAATGTGAAAAACCTAGAGAATACAAAAAAAATAGCCGCAGAGGTTGCTTAAGATGTTACTTCATTCTGCACTTCGCAATTTTAAACGCGCTAAACAATATTACCTTACTACCGTTTTTACCTTGGCTATTACCTTGTCTATGGTGTTAAGTGTTTTTAGTTTGGTTGATTTAGTGTTTTTTGCACCACTGCCTTATCAAAACAGTGAAAATTTGTATCAACTTGAAGGTAAACTAGTTGGTAATGGCATTGATTCTGTTGCTACAAATCCCCAAATAATAAATTATCTTCAACAAAATAATAAGGTTTTTAGTGATTTTGCTACGTATCATAAATGGACGGATTATAAGCTTTATGATCAAATTAAACGCCCTGAAATACAAGTAATCCTTGCTTCACATAATCTTTTTGACTTGCTCGGAATATCACCAGAATTAGGACGACTTTTTTCTAATAAGGAGCAATTAGGCAATAAGCAACCTTCGGTTATTTTAGGTTATCGTACTTGGCAAAAGTATTACCAAGGTGATATCAATATTATAGGTAAGAAAATTCAGCTAAATCAACGCCGTTTTACTGTGATTGGTGTGGCACCTGATGACTTGGTATTACCAGAGTATAATGATATTAATAATGCGTTATGGATTCCTATGGATATGGATGAAACTTTTGAGGTGAAAAACTCTGAAAATTTCATGGGTGTATACAAAGCTGTTGTAAGGTTTAAACCAGGGGTTGTGGCTGAGAATATTACTAAACAGCTTGATAGCTTAATGAAAAAAGGAGCTGAATTACACATTCCTAGAGTACTTAATAGTTATGCTGTGGCAGCTAACGTTACTGCATTTCGAGATGCGATCCAAGGTGATAGCGGTAATATTGTTTTGATGTTGTTTGTGGGAGTAATATTATTATTGATAATCGCCCTGATCAACTTATCAAGTATGCAACTGGCACGCGCTATTGCAAAAATCAAAACCATTGCTATTAGTTTTGCTTTTGGTGCGAGTAATAAACAACTGTTAATTGAATCTTTTAAGCACAATATTTTAGTTATTGGTGTTGCCGTGTTATTGGCGTTAGGTTTGGCGAGTGCAAGTTTTTCAGTTCTCAACCTATTGGCCGATGGTGCTATTCAACGTTTAGATAGTTTAGCTTTATCAATAAATACTATATTGATGGCTTTCCTATTAGCATTCATTATTGCGTTACTCTATTCCTATATTGAGCTTAGTGTGGTTAAAGAGAAAAATTTAACGACTAGTTTACAAAGTAGCGGTAAAGGTGTTGGAAAACAAATGAGTGCAGGAGCAAGTCATTTACTTATTGGTTTACAGGTGATGTTTTCATTTATGATACTTGTTGCAGCAAGTCATGTTGCTTGGCAAGCTTTAAATGAAGCTTTGCGCGATAATGGCTTGAACACTAAAAACAAATGGTCGCTGACCCTTAATTATTCGAATATAAAGAAATCAGCTGAGCGTGAAAATATCCATAAAAGCTTAACGAATCAACTTAAGCAATTATCTAGTATTACACAATTAGCACAAACCTCAGAGCCGAGAATACCTAACAGTTTAAATACAGATACGATATTTGATAACTATAATAATTACTTAGCCAATAGTCGCAATATTCGTATTAGTTCAGATTATTTATCCTTTTTAGGTTTAACATTTATAGGTGAAAGCTTTAAGGAGGGGGATAGTGAATTAAAGAATTACCCTGTAATTGTTAATCAACGTTTAGCTAACGTAATCAGTGATGATCCTCAAAAAGTCTTAGGTGAAAAAATTGTTACGCGAGATAAAATAGCACATCCCATTATTGGTATTGTCTCCAATACTAGCTTTGCTGGAGCCCCTTGGTTAGAAACAAGTGAAGTATATAACCCTCTTAAATTTAATGGCTGGCGACAATACTCATTATTATTAACTAGTAGTGATAATTCAACTATAGAGCAACAAGTACGTAACTTAATTCTTGAACTGGACTTGCGTTTAGATATTGCACAACTTGTCACCTTAGAATCATTATTTGATGAAAAACGCCAACGTCATTTAACGGCTGCTTGGCTGGCCATAATATTAGCGGTTGTTTCATTACTTATGGTTATTATTGGTGTTAATGGCATAGTGAATTATCTGGTGCAGGTACGCCGTTATGATTTAGGGGTGAAGTTGGCGATGGGAGCTAATAATAGTCGTTTACTAAAAGACAGTTTAGGCGAACTTATGCTGCCTATTACTATTAGTTTATTCTTTGCTTTTTCATTAACTTTTTTAGGACTTGGCTATAGCAGAAGTCAGCCAGACATAACTGTTGAAGCTAATTGGTTACTTGTAGCGTGTATTATCTTAGGATTTATCGCTATTTCGTTATTAGCAAGCTTCTTTCCTATTCGAAAAATATTAACTAATGATCCTGTTAAGGCGTTGCGCAATGAGTAAACCAATGAATAAAGTGATGTTTCTAAAGTATTGTTTACTATCATTCCTGCTGAGCATTGGCTATGCCAATGCTCAATTTAGCATAGATCCAAATGATAAGTGGTTATCATTATTAGACAACAGCGCACAAGAAGAACTTAGTCTTGCGCCTGATGGTGAACAAACCATCATTTTGCATCAGGTCGGTTATCCATCAATAAGTTTGTTAGCCGAGCCGAGAATATCACTGGCAGGGCTTGAATTTTATCAAAATATGGCCACTCAAATTAATATCAGAAGGTATAGCCATATTGAATTGTTAAGGGAAGACAATAGCCCAAATGTTATTCGTCCTGAGCATGGGACTATTTTAGATTTTAGCTGGGCACCCGACTCTAAATCTATCGCCTTAATAATACAAAATGACAAAAATATCACCTTGTGGCTATACGATATTGAGTTGCAGCAGTTAAAGCAGTTGTCACCATTAAGTTTGTCAGCACGCATTGGTGGTCGGCACTTGCGTTGGTTACCGGATGCTAGCGCTTTAATCGTTAAAACTGTATTTGATAATTCCTTTAAAGGTGATAACCAAGAATTAAAGCAAGTTCAAATAGAATCAACAGAACTGCAAAAATCTCAAGGTCGTACCTATAAGCATTTATTAAATACAGTAAGCAAAAGGCAACAATTTAAAAACTTAGCTTTATCCCAATTAGTTAAAATAGATCTGCAGGGAAATAAGAAATTGCTGGGCTCAACTAAAATGGTTGAACACTTTGCAGTTTCTCCTGATGGTAATTACTTGCTAGTGGAAAGTTTACCTGAAAAACTCTCTCCCTATATTCCCTACAGAAAATGGGGGCGACAATACCAAATAGTAGACTTAAATCACGGTAAGAGCCTTTATCAATTGCCTGAACTAGCGGATAAAATTAATTTAGCTAAGGCTAAGGATACCGTACCACTAGGCGCAAGAGGTGCTCAATGGCTTCCTTTCAAAGCGGCAACTATTTCCTGGGTAGAGCCTACTAATAATGGTGTCTTGTCAAAACAATCAGCTATCAATGATATTATTTACGAATTAGCTAGCCCTTTCAATAAAGGTAAAACGACTTTATTGGATATAAGTTGGCGTTATTACGATATAAATTGGAGTCGTTCAGGCAATGCCATTTTACAAGAGTGGCGTTATAGTGACAAACAAGCTAAAACGCATATGCTGAAATACCGCACACAGCAACAAACAAAACTCTTATCACAACGAAACTATAAAGATAAATATGCTGATATTGGTGATCCTATACTGAGGCGCACAGCAGCAGGTAACTTGCTATTAGTAGAAAATGATAACCTTGATATTTTTTTACGTGCGAGCGGACAAACAAAAACTAATATTGCGCCGTACATAGATGCCTATAATTTAAAGTCAGTAGGTAAGAAACGATTGTTTACTAGTAAAAGTAACCTACTAGAAATTCCTTTAGATGTGAATAAAAACAATATTCTTGTGCGTAGAGAAAGTGCTAATAGCCCACCCAGTTATTTAAAGCTAAGTGGTGAAGGTTTTTCAGAAGAATTATTGGTATATCAAAAGAATATAACTGATAGGATCAAAACTAATTCTCAAATAGTCCAATATCAGCGCAGTGATGGCATCAATTTGCAAGGGCTATTGCACTTGCCAGTCCAAGCAAATAAAAACAAGGGTAAAAAAATCCCTGCCGTTTTATGGATCTACCCAAGAGAGTTTAAAAATAAAAAGCTAGGCCAACAAACAACAATTACACAGAATAAATTTATTAATCTAGAGCCTTCAGGTCCTCTGCCTTTTCTTTTAGATGGTATTGCCGTTTTTGAAGCGACAGCTATGCCGATAATTTCAGAGCAAGGAGAGCCTAATGATCATTTTATTGAGCAGTTAGTAATGAATGCTCAAGCGACGGTAAAGGCTCTAGAAAAAACAGGTGTTATTGATATACAGAAGCTGGCGATCATGGGGCATTCATATGGTGCCTTCTCTGTTGCTAACTTACTTGCACATACTGATTTATTTCAAGCTGGTATAGCAAAAAGCGGAGCTTATAATCGCACTTTAACACCTTTTGGCTTTCAAGGTGAAAGACGTAATTTATGGCAAGCTAAAGATAGTTACTTGGAAATGTCTCCCTTTTTATATGTTGATCAAATTAATGAACCTTTGCTATTAATTCATGGGGAAAATGATCTAAATTCTGGAACTTTTCCCATGCAATCAAAGCGCATGTATCAAGCTTTGGTAGCGAATAAAAAAACAGCTAAATTAATAATGTTACCTTATGAAGGACATTCTTATAAAGCTAAGGAAAACTTACACTTAGTACTTGCCCAACAATCAGACTGGTTAAAAAAGTGGTTGAACTTTTAAAACTGAGGGATCCCCACGAATTCAATCTACCTCTCCATACCCAATAGCCAGCTCTGGTAGCTGGCTATAAACGTAAATAAGGAGTGCTTCGTCAGGGCAGTATCGGTCATCATCAACCACCTCTCGCCCTAAATAAATATAAGATAATACCCGTCGTTTCTTTACAGTATTAGCCTGCAATAATCTTGACTGGTTAAGCTTATCTGACGCGAATCCCAAGCACCATAAAACGAATAAGATCATCGCAGCAACCAATAGCAAATTATCATATCGCTGAGCACTTCTCGAATTAGCATACTCAAGGCTGAGCCCAAGTTTACTGTTTTTGGTATCCCTAAAGCTTTCTTCTATTTGCATTCTTTTTCGGTAAATGGTGACAACTTTCTTAGCCGTGACTCTGAGCGTTCCTGGCAAGTTATAGATGAGTAACCAAGGTTCTTTGGCTTTCTGCTGCTGGTATTTGTTGGTTGTACACAGAGACTTACCGCCTCGCTTTTTCTTTTTCACGCGCCCTTGATTGGCTCCCTGATAAAGCACTGCCTGGCATTGGAACTGGGTGGCTTTACTATAAAAAATATCACCTAACTTTTTAGCCTTACTCGTTGCTTTGTTGAACCACTGTTTACAACTTTGCCATGTGTCTTTATCGGCAGACAAGTAAACATTTCCTCTGACACGTCCAACCCAATACCAACCCTTGCGTTCAATAGCTTTAAACCACGGTGTTTTAAAAATAGCATCGGATAAAATGATCGGCTGGCAATCTGCTGGAAGACATTTTGCCAGGTTATTCAGTAAATCCTGATGGGCATGCTCGGCATTTAGCTCGGACTCAGGATAGACTTTTTCATAAAGCGTTAAGGCTCTGCCACCCATAGGAATACTCGCCCTGAGCACTTGAAATATTTCATTACCGTTTATCGGTGACCAGTCAACAATGATAAATGGATGGCGATTACGGCCAACTAAGCTCTCCGTCATAAGCTCATAGAAACATAACCTCTCGTTATGGAGATGCGGGTTCCCAATCAACCTGTCGGCACGTTTGATGTCGTGTTTTTTTTCTGTGCCAGAGTCATTTTTGAGGCCACGCCCCAAGTATGTTACAGAAAGGCGCTGATCTCGAAGGCCGGATTTTACAAAGGTAAAAAAGGCATTGAGGCGAGCGGCATGAATTTCAGGGTAGGCAAAGGCGATATCTTTCTGTAATATTTCGGTGGCTTTCACGGCAGTTTAGATTGAGTTATTTTTGGCGAAACAATTTGATCATAACTCGCCGTGAAGGTCGATCCCCCGTTCCAAAAGATATTCTGTTTTTTATAACATTCGTGGGGATTCGTCAGCTTTTAAAATGAATTATAAAAATAAGTCAATTTGCTTGAAATAACATGATTTCATTAAAATTCAATGAATTAGCTATAGCACTGTGTTTGCAGGGGTATAAAGTGGGGTATCAATAAAAGTCCCATGTTAATAATTTAATACAATCAAATAGATAGGTGGCGCATGGGCGGCATGATGTAATTTTTGCTTGATTAAATTGATTCTTACTGCGTTTCCTTTTCGGCTCACATAGGAAATGACTATGCGTCGCTCAAGGCGCCTTGTCATAATCAATTTACTTTGCACAAAAATACTGCTCATTACATACTTTTGAAAAACCTGCTTCGGCAGGTTTTTTTATTGGCTGCATTGCAATGTAATTTCAATGCTAAAGAACTGCTTCGCAGCTGTTTTGGATTTTATTCATCATTTATGATTTATTGAGCAAACCCAAATGGCTCAAACAAATAGCTTCTGAAGGATGGGGCTGTTCGCTACATATTGTTGCAATTATGTTTGTAAATAATTCGTATACTTATTGCTGATTTTCGGACATTATAGGTCTGAATCTAATGATAAAATATTTAGTTGTTAGTAACAGTTTCAGGGGGGAAAAGTGATGCAGCAAATCCAATTTATTATTATTTTTCTTTTGGCATTAGTGCTGGCAGGCTGCGTACAGGTGCAGCAGGAGGTTGCATTAAGAGAAGATCAGCTGGCGGTATCCAGTGTCAGAGACTTACCCATCAACTACCCGGCAAACAGTAATTTTTCACTCTCCCCCAGATATGTAAAGGAAGCATCGATTAAGCCCGAGCAAGTACAAAAAATCTATCGCCTCTATGCCGAAAAGATTGTTGCCGGCTTGCAGCAACAGGGCTATCGGTTGGCAGAAATAAATCAATCTGCTGACTTTTATGTTGGTTTTGGATTGGCGTTAGAAGAAGATCTAACTGACAACAGCATGAGTAGAAAATTTGGCGTCAGCCCCGGATTGCAAAAAGTAGAGGATTTGGAAAAGGGCAGCTTCCTGATTTATGTCGAAGATGCGGCAACGGATCAGCGTGTCTGGCGGGGGGCAGTGCAGGGTTTTGTGCAAGAAGGCATTTCTCTTGCTGAGCGAAATCAAAGGGCGGAAAAAGTGGTCAATATAGTATTGTCACACTTTTACGACAAAGGTTAACAAAGTGTAACATACAGCTTCAATGGATAATGATTAAATATAACTGACTTAAATAGAGGAGAGTGTCATGAAAAAGTTAGCAATGGTGTTGGCATCGGTAATGTCTTTTATCTTGGTTGCTCCTTTGGCAACGGCAGCTACAGCAGAAGTGACCTGGACTGAGCCTGACAAATATCGAGATATTCGTCCTGGCGAAGAAAATAGAAAGCGCTTTCAGGAGCGTGTTTTTAAGAACCTGGAGGAGCATTTTTCCGAGCTTGCTGCAAAGCTACCTGCCGATCAGGTATTGAAAATTAATGTCACGAATTTGGATTTGGCAGGTGACGTAAGAGTTGGTATGAGGGAAATACGGGTCGTAAAAGATTTGTATTTTCCTCGCATGGACTTTTCTTACCAGCTATTAAATGCCGATCAATTGGTTGTCAAGGAAGAGCAGGTTGACTTAAAGGATATGAGCTTTTTAATGGGCAGCAATATGCGCTATCGCAATGACTCTTTTGGCTATGAAAAGAAAATGCTGGATGACTGGTTTAACGATATCTTTGCCGAGCATGTTGTTGAAAAATAATATTTAGTTATCAGAAATTTCTATATTGAAAAGCCGCAAATTGCGGCTTTTTTATTTTCTTTTTCTGCGGAGTGTGACTAAGCTACAAACAATAATAAAAGGTCAGGGTGGAAAGTTTAGATGCTTTTAAGAGTGCTGTGTTATTCACTGTCTCTGATTGGTTTTATAGTTTTTGCAGCACCTGAAAAGGATGCTGATGAGCGCCTTTTAACGCTTTCTCTGGAAGAATTACTCAATGTTAAAGTGGTAACCGGTAGCGGTATTGAAGAGTCGCTAATTGATGCACCGGCGGCCATGCTGGTAGTGAGCGCTGAGGACATCTATCGTCGTGGCTATAACAACCTGACCGAAATTTTTATTGACCTGCCAGGATTTGATGTGGTTCACAGTGGTGCCTTTGTGAATAGTACCGTCTATCAACGCGGTTACCGAACTCCATCAACCACCAGAACTCTCTTTATGGTTGATGGCCTGATAGAGAATCACCTATGGAGCCAACAGGCGGCAATAAGCCGTCAATATCCCATTTCCATGATCGAGAGAGTCGAAGTGCTTTATGGGCCTGTGTCTGTTGTTTATGGCCCTAACGCCTTCCTTGGTGTGATTAATGTCATTACAAAAAAGGGCGATGCATTGAAAAGCGGTGAGAGCGAGCAAGTCGCCAGGGTTGAGCTGGGCAGTTGGCAATCTCAAGCCTATGAGTTCTTTGTCCGCGGTAACTCGGGAGACTTGAGCTATGATATCAGCGCTCGCTATTTTGCCAGTGACGAAGAAGACCTGTCATCCCGCTGGGGCTTTATTTCTAACGAATGGTACGGTCACACTGATGTTTGGGGGCCTATCTTACAACTCAAAAAAAATGGCGTGCATTTCGGTAAATATGCCAGTCCGAGTGAAGACTGGGGGGTCTTTGCCAAAGGTCAGTATAAAACTTTTCGCTTCGGTTTTATGCAATGGCAAGTTGAGGAAGGCTACGGCTCTGTTTTTGCCGCAGATAAGGGACAGACCAATGCCGACTGGCGCCGGGATTCTCAACAGTATTTTATTGAGCACGAATGGCAGGCTTCTCAGAAGCTAAAGGTTAACAGCTTTATACACTACAGAGAGAGCAGGGTTTGGGGGGACTGGGCCGAAGCAACGGCGGACTGGCGAGACAATATGTCTCAATTTTCCTTTATTAGCTTCACCAACTGGAATAGCTCCAACAATGCGTTTGAAGTAAAGCAGGATGCAGATTACCAATATAGCCGTGATTTCCGTTATTTATTGGGTTGGCGATTTAAACGTACGGATCTTACCAAGGCCTACGATATTCCCGGCTACTGGCAGGCCTATAGCTCTACAGTCCCTTCTGACGCGCCTGGGCCTCATGGATTTGGTGCCGGTATCTATCATAGTACCGATTCTGTGTATGACTTTTTCTCGCTTCCCGTAAAAGAAGTTCCTGGCGATAACCGTATTGAATTTGATGATGTGGGAGTCTATGGGGCGTTGCTCTATGATCTTGAACCATGGAGTCTAAACTTTGGTTTGCGTTATGATCACAACAAGATGTGGGAGTCGTCCTTTAATCCGAGAGTGTCCGCCATTTATAAGTTCAATCAGGCACAGTCAGCGGTAAAGCTCGTTTATGGCCAGGCGATACAAGAACCGCCAGCCAGGCAGTTATATGGTGGCTGGTCCGGTCGGCAGGCTAATCCTGACTTAAAGCCGGAACGGGCAAAAAACCTGGAACTGATATTGATGCATCAAACAAGCAACTGGTTGCATGATATCTCTATCTATTATGCAAAATACAAGAATGTGATCCGTGAAGATGCGGTGAATGATGCTGAGCGCGATATTGCCGGGCTAGAATATAGAGGAAGGTTTGAATATCCCAACTTTTTGCCAACCAGGGCGAATATCAGTGGCAACTTCTTTTATACCTATACCCATGTAAAAACGGATCGCCGATATGATCATCAACTTAATACCTGGCTTGAAGATGATATTACCCTCGGGGATATTGCCCCACATAAGCTAAATATCTTGCTCAACCTGCCGCTAGACAATGATTGGCACATTAACCTTAAGGGCAATTACTATCATAGAACGCCGTTATATTCCAGAAACCCGCTAACCGAGCAGGGCATTGAAATTGGCTCTCGTATCATCTTTGATACCGTGCTGAATTATCAAAAAAGGGACTGGCAGTTTTCTTTTAAGGTATTAAACCTGTTTGACCGTGAGGTTTTTGCTCCGGGCCTAGGCAAGGCGGATGCGGGTAATGATTTTGACAATCGCAGCCTGGGCTTTGCAAATTCTTTGCTGCCCCAGGCCGGGCGTTCATTCTGGCTATCCGCCAGCTACCAATTTAACTAGCCAGTATGGCTTTGTTCAAAGTTGGCCAGGGTTTTTAGTAGCAATTCTATCTTTTTCACCAGTGTGACCAGTAACTGCTCGTCCTGGCTTTTCTGCCATAGCAAAAGCTCGTCCGCTATTTCTTCTACATAGGGCTGAAAGGTGTCGGCACTACATCTAAAGCCGGCATCTGCCTTAAAGACGGCGGTAAACTTGGCCTTGTCTTTTTCTCGTAAATCCAACAAGGTGGCATCAGCGCTTAGAGATTTTTTAAGTATCAGTGAGATATTGTCGATTAGGTGTTGATTGATGGCGGCTGTCATAACAAATTCATTCAGATGATAAACGCAGGCAATTATGCCAGATTGATCGGGGTTTTGTTAGCCTCGCCGGCAATTTCACGGACAAGTTTTGGCATAAGAAAGCCCGGCAATATTGCCATGGCTTGCTGGGTAATTGCCACCGCCTCTTGTTCTATAACATCGAAATGGGCCGCACCCTGTACGGGATCAAACATATGCAGGTAATAGGGTTGAATGCCTATATCAAAAACCGCTTCGCACAAATCGGCTATCACCTTGGCATCGTCGTTGACACCTTTTAACAGCACGCTTTGATTAAAGAGATGAATACGAGCGTCTCTAAGCGGCTCAAGCGCCTGGCTCAGGGCCAGGTCTATTTCATTGGCATGATTGATATGTAAGACGATGCTAGTCTTTAGCCTTGTCTTAGTTAGCGTTCGTACAAGATCTGGGGTTATGCGCTGTGGAATAACAACCGGTAGCCGGGTATGAAGCCTTAACCTTTGGACATGAGGGATCTGCTCAATTTGCCCGATCAACCATTTAAGGTGTTCATCATTGGCCATCAAGGGATCGCCACCGCTAAAAATCACCTCGTTTATTTCATCGTGCTTGGCGATATAGGACAGGGCTTGCTGCCAGCGAGCCTTGTTGGGGCTGTTATCGGCATAGGGAAAGTGGCGGCGGAAACAATAACGACAATTAACGGCACAGGCGGACTTTACTATTAGCAGTACCCTGTGCCTGTATTTGTGAAGCAGTCCTTCGGCCACCGTATCGTGCTCCTGTAATGGGTCGAATGAATAGCCAGGCGTTGCTTCGAATTCAAAGGAAAGCGGCATGACCTGCCTGAGTAGGGGATCATTTATATTGCCTTTTTCCATGCGAGCAATAAAGGGACGAGGCACGCGCACGGGGAAAAGCCGCCTGGCGCCAAAGTGCTGCAGATACTCTTGCGGATCTATGGCCAGCAGCCCTAAAAGCAATTTGGGATCTGTAACAACATTTGCCAATTCTTTTTGCCAAGAAGTGTGCAATTTATCGCTGATTTGGGTTATTATCTGCGGCGTTTCTAATTTCAATTTTTAATCTCTGCGTTATCTACGTTAGTAAAAGAGAACACTAATTATGGCTAATTTCAGCACAAACCAATTTAAAGCCGGCCTTAAGTTAATGATTGACGGCGAACCTTGCAACATATTAGAGAACGAACTCGTTAAGCCGGGCAAAGGCCAGGCCTTTAACCGAGTTAAAATTCGCAAGCTAATTTCCGGTAAAGTCCTGGAAAAAACCTTCAAATCAGGCGAATCCTGTGAAGGTGCCGATGTTATGGATACCGAGCTTGCTTATCTGTATGCTGACAGTGAATTCTGGCATTTTATGAATAATGAGACCTTTGAGCAAATCGCGGCAGATGAAAAAGCGGTTGCCGATAATGCCAAATGGTTGGTTGAAGGCGATGTGTGCACCATAACCCTTTGGAATGGTTCGCCTATTTCAGTAACACCACCTAACTTTGTTGAGTTGGAAGTAACGGAAACGGATCCCGGCTTAAAGGGAGACACGGCTGGAACCGGTGGTAAGCCGGCCACACTAAGCACGGGCGCCGTGGTACGCGTGCCTTTATTTGTGCAAATTGGTGAAGTGGTTAAGGTTGATACCCGCTCTGGTGAATATGTCTCGCGTGCAGGCAAGTAAATTCTCCTAACACCTTAATAATCAAAAAGAAAAAGGCCAGTGTATGCAGGCCTTTTTTAATTGCTTACCGATAAAACCAATACTTATTTAAAAGGTTCTTTGATCTTGGTTAATAAATCATGATTAAAACGCAAGCCTACTTGATAATCATTCTTGTTTAGATTAGACTGCAGCTATAAGTTAAGTATTGGGTTGATTCAAATGTTTGTTTGTATTTGTCACGGTGTTTCAGACAAAACAATTGAGAGTTCTATTGAAGGTGGCGCAACTACCATGAAGCAGTTGCGCCAGGAATTAAATGTTGCCTCGCAATGTGGCAAATGTACCCAATGTACTAAGAAGATCTTAAACCGTAAGCTGATGCAAATTGCTGAGCCTCAGCCACGAGTCGCTTAGTTAGCCTGTCTGTAGGCGCTAATCACACTGGGATTGCAGATAGTTCTGAATCCCTACTTCTTTGATCAGGTGCTGCTGGGTTTCCAACCAGTCGATTTGCTCCTCGGCATGATGTTCTATTTCTACCAGGGTTCGTCGGCTGATATAGTCGTTTTTCTGTTCACACAGAGTTATGGCTTCTTTTAAGGTCACCAAGGCTCCTTGTTCAAACTTGAGATTAGCGGCAATCATTTCTTCACAATCTTCACCAATAAACAAACGTCCCAAATCTTGCAGGTTGGGTAAGCCTTCCAAAAACAGAATACGCTCGACCAGCTTGTCGGCATTCTTCATGGTTTTGATGGAACGCTTATAATCTGCACTATCCAGTTTGTCGAAACCAAAGTTTTTAAACATGCGGGCATGTAAAAAATATTGGTTAATGGCAATCAGCTCATTGGCCAGTACATTGTTTAGTTGTGCTATAACTTCGCTGTTTCCACGCATGACAGGCCTCTAATCCATTTTCGATTGTTGATAGTTTTGAATACCGACTTTATCGATTAAGGCTATTTGTTGCTCAAGCCAATAGACATGATCTTCTTCGGTATCAAACAAGAGTTTTTGCAAGATATTACGGCTTTCATAATCATGCTCTTGTTCGCATAAGGTGATGGCGTCTCGTACCGCCTGTACCACTTCCATTTCCAGCTTAAGGTCGTTCTCCATCATGGACTTAACATCTGTGCCTACCAATATTTCTCGGCGTTTAACCAGGTTGGGGGTTCCTTCCAAGAACAAGATGCGCTTGATCAGCATATCGGCATGTTCGGTTTCTTCTTCCATTTCATGATTTAAACGTTCATAGAGCTTGCCCAAGCCCCAATCTTCATACATTCTGGAATGGATAAAGTATTGATCGATAGCGGCAAGTTCGTTGGCCAATAATTGATTAAAGCAATCTAGGACTTTTTGATTACCTTTCATATGATGGGGTCCTTATTATTAGAGGTTGGATCTTAATAATAGTTGAGAACCAGGGGTTTTCAATAGAAAAGAGTAACAATATCAACTGGATGCGATTGATAATTGTTATCGATACATGTCATTGTTTCGTCTATGAATTTTATTTCTGCAGTAAGGGCTAGTGAGAGAGTGTTTGTTAAAAAAGCCCGCTGATGCGGGCTTTTTTCTGCTTTATCTTAATTAAGTAAGTGTTGTTTGAAAAAATTGGTTTTCATGGTTTTATAGTGCAGGGTTGTGCCTTCTCCTTCACGAAGGCTATGGCTACGGTTGGGGTAGGACATAAATTCAAATTGTTTGTTGTACTTAATTAATTCGTTAATCAGTCGCTCTGTGCCCTGGTAATGGACATTGTCATCGCCCGTGCCATGCACCAGGAGCAAGTGTCCTGCTAGGTTTTTGGCATGGGTGATGGGTGAACCCTGTTTATAGCCTTCTTCATACTCGGGTAATAAGCCGGAATATCTTTCCTGATATATGGTGTCATACAGGCGCTGATCGGTGACCGGAGCAGAAGAAATGCCGACATGGTACTGCTCAGGGTATCTGAACAGCATATTGAGGGTCATGGAGCCACCGCCGGAATGTCCCCAGATACCGATACGATTTGTATCTATATAAGGCCAGCGTTTTGCCATGGCCTTGAGTGCATCGGACTGATCGCGAGATGACTTGATACCTACGGCGCCATAGATGGATTTTCGCCAGGCTTGGCCTTTAGGGGCTCGTGTCCCCCGGTTATCTATCGAGGCGACAATAAAGCCTTGCTGGGTCAGAAACTGATCCCATAGATAACTATCACCGCGCCACCTGTCCTGCACCGTTTGGCCCCAGGCTTCGCCGTAGACATAGAAGATAACAGGATATTTCTTACTGGCATCAAAGTTGGCCGGGCGCATAAGATAGCCATCCAGGACGATACCGTCCTGTGCCTTAACCTGGAAAAACTCTGTTTCAGCGTTTTCAAAGGTGCCCAGTTTTGCCATTAGCCCACTGTTATCCATCAGGGTATGCTGGCTCTGGTGTCCATCGACTTTGACCAAACGTTTCTGTGTCGGTTGGTCAAAGCGGGAATGACTATGGATGGCCCAGGCAGCGTTCTCCGACATCTGGTAATGGTTAAAGCCGGCAAACTCTTCAGGGGTCACCCTTTGATTCGTGATACTGGCGTCCAGCTTGCTGCGGTATAAATAACGCTGGCTGACATTGTCGGGCGAGGCAATAAAATAGAGCCAGCCTCCGGCTTCGTCGACTGCCTTGATATCCGTAATATCGAAATCGCCGTCGGTCAGGTTGATAATCTCCTGTCCATCGCGGGAAATCTTGTAAAGGTGGCGCCAGCCACTGCGTTCACTGGTCCAGATAAAGCTATTGCCGTTATTCAGCCATCTGGCATCGTCATAAAAGTCGAGAAAATTTTCTTCCCTTTCCGTCATGATTTTTTTCACTTGGCCGTCATTGGCATTGGCCAGATAGAGGTGGTTGGTGTCTTGCTTACGGTTGACGTGCTGTACCAGCACTTGCTTACTGTTTCCCGACCAGTTCATTCTTGGAATATACATATTGCGGGAATTTTCCGGCAACTGAGCCCAGGTGGTTTTGACCTTATCTATATCCACTATGCCGATTTGAGCCTGGGCATTGGTTTCGCCGACTTTGGGGTATGGAAATTTGGTCAGCGTCGGGTAGAGGCTGTCGGTATTATTGATCATGATAAAGTCGGTACTGCCGCTGGTATCCAGCTGCCAGTAGGCAATTTTCTTGCTGTCAGGGCTCCAGCGAAAACCGTCGCGGATCAAAAACTCTTCTTCATAAACCCAGTCAAACAGGCCATTGATAATGCCCTTGCCGGCATCAAAGGTCAGCTGCTTGATAGCATGTGTGGCTAACGCTTCGACATAGATATTATTATCAAATACGTAGGCGATGCGTTTATCATCCGGTGAAAACTTGGCAAACATCAGGCTGCTCTCGGTAGCCAGGTCGCCGCCCAGTTGAGTCAGTTTTTCACTATTAAGATCATACAGCCAATAATCCCCACGGCTATTGGAGCGCCAGACTTTTTTGCTATTAGTATAAATCAGCAGCTTTTGCTGATCATGGGACCAGATATAGTCATCGATCTCCAGGGCGGTTTTATCATCTTCTGGCACCAGCTTTTCCGCCTGAACCAGTACCTTTCGAGCCAGGGTTTCGGGATCATAAAGGATAATATCCTGCCCGATACTGGCCTTTTCACCCTGATCATCCGTGGTTTCATTTGGCGAGTCTTCCAGCTTGGTATAGCCGCTCCCGTCCTCGAGCCAGCGAATTTGTCCTATGCTATCCGATTTAAATTCCTTATCCTTGAAAATGCTCTCTATGGTGAGGGCTGAGTCTAGCTGGCCTGTTTGTCCGGCGGATTGCTCGGGCGACTGACAGGCGATTAGTGGTAATATCAGTATGGCGGCAACCAGATGTTTAAGACGTGTTGTCATTGGCATAATGTGTCCCATGTTTTAGCGATGCGATACTATAAATTGCATACGATATTCAATCAATGATGTTTTGTTATATTGCTTGAATTCTGATTACTTAGTGTGTTTGCCGCCTGTCCAGCCCCCCTGACTCAGTATTTCCTGGCCCAGGGCTTTGGGAGCATCTTCCAGTTCGGTTGCCATGGAATCGTTCCAGCGGTTGAGAAATCCGTACAGGCAAATAGCCCCTAATATTTCGACGATCTGATTCTCGCTCCAATGCTTTTTCATCTCGATCATCATCTCTTCGTCCACGGCATTGGGCACTGAACCTGCAGCAAGTGCGTAATCAAGCGCCACGCGCTCAGCTTCGGTATATAAGTCACTGGTTTTGTAGTCCCAAATCGCCTGAACCTTCTCATGACTGACGCCATGAATTTCAGCCGCTATAAGAGAATGGGCCTCACAGTACTGACAGCCGGCGGCTCGGCTGCAAAAATGGGCAATCAGTCTTTTAAAGCCCAGATCTACTTCACTGTCTTCACTCATCACCGCCTTGGTTAATACACCAAAGCCCTTAACCATGGCCGGGCGCCTTTGCATGGTCAGCAGGCTGTTGGGGACGAAGCCGAGGATCTGCTGGAATATCGCAAAATCTTCTGCCAGTTCGGGGGTGGTGTCAGCAGGTAATGGAGATAAATATGCCATGGTCATTCCTTAGGTTATTAGAGTTTAGCTGTCTTGATACTAGGGAGTGGCTTTTTTCTTGTAAACGGGTTTGCTCAAGTTTTATCCGGGTGTAACTGGCTAATATGTAAAGATTTCTGTATCAATAATTTGCCAGGGTATTGAAAACCAGGCCTATGCCCATACTTTATTAGCTCGATATCTCAGAGGCCAGGCCATGCAAAAAGCATTAGAAATTTCAAATTTGCAAAAAACCTATAAGGGCGGTTTTACCGCGTTAAAAGGGATTGACTTGACCGTCAATCAAGGTGATTTTTTTGCTTTGTTGGGACCAAACGGGGCCGGTAAGTCGACCACTATTGGCGTTATTACCTCTCTGGTCAATAAAAGCTCGGGCCAGGTCAAGGTATTCGGCCATGATATAGATACCGAGCTTGAACAGGCCAAAAGCTTTTTAGGCCTGGTGCCACAGGAGTTTAACTTTAACCAGTTTGAGTCTTTAACCCGCATTCTGGTCAATCAGGCCGGCTATTATGGGGTGGAAAGAAAGCTGGCCTATCAAAGAGCCGAGAAATATCTAAAGCAGCTGGATCTCTGGGACAAGAGAAACGACGCCGCCCGCATGCTGTCCGGTGGCATGAAAAGACGCCTGATGATTGCCAGGGCCCTGATGCATGAACCTAAGGTGCTTATTCTTGATGAGCCGACGGCGGGTGTCGATATTGAATTGAGGCGCTCGATGTGGGATTTTCTTCGAGAATTAAACCAGCAAGGCATCACCATTATTTTAACCACACACTATCTGGAAGAAGCGGAAATGCTGTGCCGCAATATTGCCATTATCGATAAGGGGACTATCGTAGAAGATACCAATATGAAGGCGTTATTGGCCAAGCTGGATGTCGAAACCTTTGTCCTGGATACCCGCATCGGCGGGCCAGCACCGGATTTAAAGGGCTTTTGTTATCGGGAGCTGGACGATCACACATTAGAGGTGGAAGTGAAAAAATCGCAAACCATAAACCAGGTGTTTAGCCAGTTGACCGAGCAGGGGATTGAAGTGATGAGTATGCGTAATAAGAGTAATCGCCTGGAAGAGCTATTTGTCCGCCTGATCAACGAAGGTCAGACTGAAACTGAACAGGGGGAGGGATAAGATGTCATCATCTGCAGTTTACCGTGTCGCCCTGAAGAGTATTTTACATAAGGAAGTTCACCGCTTTATGCGTATCTGGGTGCAAACCCTGGTGCCGCCGGCGATCACCATCAGCCTGTATTTTGTTATTTTTGGCTCCTTGATAGGATCGAGAATTGGCGAAATGGGTGGCTTTGACTATATGTCCTTTATCGTGCCCGGCCTGATTATGATGAGTGTTATCACTAACTCCTATTCCAATGTCGCGTCGTCATTTTTTAGTGCCAAGTGGCAACGCAATGTCGAGGAAATGCTGGTCGCTCCCGTGCCCAACTGGGTGATAGTGGCCGGATATGTCGGTGGCGGCATGGCACGTGGCATACTGGTGGGTTGCATAGTGACCCTTATCTCCCTGCTGTTTATTGATATTCAGGTCCACAATTTCTGGGTGATCCTGGCGACCGTGAGCCTGACTTCCGCCGTCTTTGCGTTAGGCGGTTTGATCAATGCCATCTTTGCCGGCAGTTTTGATGATATCTCCATTATCCCCACCTTTGTGCTGACTCCCTTGACCTACCTGGGCGGTGTATTTTATTCAATCAGCCTGTTGCCTGAATTCTGGCAGGGAGTGTCACAGATCAATCCCATTGTTTATATGGTCAATGCGTTCAGGTACGGCTTTCTGGGCATTTCAGATGTAGACTTAAGTATCGCCTTTGCCGTTATTGGCGTCTTTATTGTCAGCTTGTTTACCATCGCCATGGTCTTGATCAATAAAGGCATAGGGTTGAGAAGTTAATGATGTCAGATATTACAAGTGCGGGTGGTGATTCCAAGCCAATAGTGACCAATCAGACTGGGATCCACGAAAAACTGGCGGAGGTGGTCCGCAAACACCTGGCGCATGACTTTCAAAAGCCCTTTCAGGCGCATACGCTGGAAGCCTTTGCCGAAGCCGATGATCTGGTTAAGGGCTTTAACGGGGAAATTATCCTGGATGCCTGCTGCGGTGTTGGCCAGAGCACGCGCATTCTGGCCAAGCGAAATCCCAATGCCCTGGTTATCGGGGTTGATAAGTCCGCCCATCGCATCAATCGCAATGTTGAAGATCGCTGGCAATCGGATAATTTCCATTTAGTGCGTGCCGATCTCAATGATTTTTATCGACTGGTTAGGCAAGCAAACTGGCCAGTCAGCCAGCACTATATCTTGTATCCTAACCCCTGGCCAAAGTCCAAGCACCTGCAAAGGCGCTGGCACGGCAGTGCGGTATTTCCCCAGATGATAGGCATTGGGGAGCAGATCATATTACGCAGCAACTGGCAGCTTTATTTGCAGGAGTTTCTGGCGGCGGCAGAGATTGCCGGCTTAAGTGGAAAAATAACTCAGGTGGCGGATAAGGAAGCATTGACCCCCTTTGAGGCCAAGTATAGAGCCAGTGGTCAGGACTGCTGGCAGTTAGTAATAAAACCATAAAATGGCGAATCTAAAAAAAACCTGGTCTATTTCACCAAAATAGCAAAATTGAGTTTAATTAGTTGTGGTTAATTTATAATAAAATCAATTGCTTGCTGTTTTGGCATAAGACTTGTTAACAATTGAATAACTATTTAGGGGAGTTATTCATTATGAACAAGAGTATCAGAAATAAAGTGTTATTGGTGTCCTTCAGCGGCGTCGTTGCCATGGAAGCGATATTGTTTTATGTAGGAACCACTTTGGTCTAATAACCAACTGCATAATGAGAAATTCCCTATGCAGTTGGTTACCAGTACGAAAAATACAAGACTTTTGCCTCATTTTTTATTACAGTGCCGCATCGAACAATAACAAGCCTGTTTGTTATTTAAATGTTAGATAATGGTACGGTATGACGGCTGGTAAGCGTACGGCAAAAGCGACACAAGAGTCTCTACATCGCATATTTACAATTCCTGAAGCCCCTGATTCAACCTTAGGGCTGATCGAAAAAGAGATTTCACAGAATCTATGTGGCTTCTTGGGCAACCATATTGTTGCGACAGAAAAGGCGCTTACCGATATAGAGAAGGATTTTGACAACTCGCAGATCCCGGAGCAACCTTCCTTTGTCTCCGACCATATGCACCACTTGCTGGATAAGCTGGTGTCCCAATCCGTCCATACCTCCAGTCCCAGTTTTATCGGCCATATGACCTCGGCCCTGCCGCATTTTATCCTTCCCCTTTCAAAGTTGATGGTGGGACTGAACCAGAACCTGGTTAAGGTGGAAACGTCAAAGGCATTTACACCGCTTGAACGTCAGGTCCTGGGCATGTTACATCGCCTGGTTTATGGCGAGGAAGAAGACTTTTATCAGCGTTGGATGCACAGCGCCAACCACTCGCTAGGGGCCTTTTGCTCAGGCGGTACGGTTGCCAATATTACCGCGCTTTGGGTAGCTCGAAATAATCTGCTTAAGGCGGACGGTGACTTTAACGGGGTTGCCCGTGCAGGCCTGTTTAGCGCCCTTAAACACTATGGTTATGATGGCCTGGCGATTTTGGTTTCCGAACGTGGCCATTATTCCCTGAAAAAGTCTGCCGATGTCCTGGGGATCGGCCAGGATAGCCTGATTGCCATTCCCACCGATGAATACAACAGAATAGATTGTGACAAGCTGCGTCAGCAGTGTCAGGAGCTGGCCGAAAAAAATATCAAGGTTATGGCAATAGTGGGCGTGGCAGGCACTACGGAAACCGGCAATGTCGACCCATTAAATGACATCGCCGATATTGCCGAAGAATATCAGTGCCATTTTCATGTTGATGCGGCCTGGGGCGGCGCCACCTTATTGTCCGAAAAGTATCGTCCCTTGTTACAAGGCATTGAAAGAGCAGATTCCGTGACCATAGATGCCCATAAGCAAATGTATGTGCCCATGGGGGCCGGTTTAGTGGTGTTTAAAAACCCGGCCTCGGTTTCCGCCATTGAGCATCACGCAGAATATATATTGCGTAGGGGATCAAAAGATCTGGGCAGTCATACCCTGGAGGGTTCCAGGCCAGGTATGGCCATGCTGGTCTATGCCAGCTTGCATATTATCAGCCGTCCCGGCTATGAAATGCTGATCAACCAGGGCATAGAAAAGGCCCGGTATTTTGCCGGTTTGATCAATCTGCATGAGGATTTTGAACTGGTCAGCGAGCCTGAGCTTTGTCTCTTGACCTACAGGTATGTCCCCAAAGCCGTGCAGGAAGCATTGCTCAAGGCGGATGCCGAGCTACAAAGGGAAATTAACCAGACGCTGGATAAGCTGACCAAGTTTATTCAAAAGCGCCAGCGGGAAAATGGCAAGTCTTTCGTGTCCAGGACCCGGATTGAAGTAGCACGCTATCAGAATGAAAAAGTACTGGTATTTCGCGTTGTGCTGGCGAACCCGTTAACCTCTCATCAGATACTGTCCGATGTATTGGCAGAGCAATGTGAGCTGGCAAAAGAGAGTGAACAGTTTCTGCCACAATTGCTGGCATTGGTGGCTGAACGAGGATAAATCGCTCAGCCAAAGCCAGTCGCTAGCAGGTTAGAGGTTAACCTGAATATTATCTATGAGCCTGGCCTTGCCACAAAAGGCGGATGCCAGGATCACCAGGTGTTTGTCTTCTGCTTTTGCCATGGCCAGGGTTCTGCCGTGACAGATATTGAGATAATCCGGTGTTAACCCCGCCCGACTGATCCTCGAGATGGCTTGCTGGCTTAAGGCGTCAAAGTCCTTATTGGTTTTGACCTCCTCTGCCAGCCATTGCAAGGTTTGATACAGGATAGGCGCCTGGGCCATTTCTTCGTCATTGAGATAACCATTACGTGAGCTTAGTGCCAGCCCCGACTCGGCGCGGACAATCTTAACCGGAACTATTTCAACCGGAATGGAGAGATTTGCGACCATGGTGCGGATAACTTCCAGCTGCTGGTAGTCCTTGGAGCCAAAACAGGCCAGATCCGGCTGTACCAGGTTAAAGAGTTTAGCGACGACAGTTGCTACGCCCCTAAAGTGACCGGGACGGCTCTTGCCACAATGAATATCAGAAATATTGGGCACTTCGACAAAGGTATTTTGCTGAAAGCCGCTCGGATAAATCACATCCGATGTCGGGATAAACAGGAGGTCGGTATCGGCTGCTGTTAGCTTAACCTTGTCGGCATCGAGCGTTTTAGGATAGTTGTCTATGTCTTCACTCAGGCCAAACTGCATTGGGTTGACAAAGATGCTGACCACCACCTTGTCGGCTCTTTTTCTCGCTTCGGTCACCAGTTCCATATGACCGGCATGCAAGTTACCCATGGTCGGGACAAAACCTATGGTAAGTCCCTGCATGCGCCATTCTTTTATCTGCTGTCGTAAGGGTTGAATATCGCTAATTATTTTCATTGTGCTTGATGGATTAGTTAAAAATATGTTCAGGTCCCGGGAAGGAGCCATTGGAGACTTCGCTGATATAAAGCTCGACCGCTTTTTTAATATCGCCGGTATCGACCAGGAAGTTGCGCGAGAATTTTGGCATATAGCTGCAAGAAATACCCAGGGCATCATGCATCACCAGTATCTGGCCATCGGTGTCCTTGCCGGCGCCTATGCCTATGGTGGGGATGCTCACGGCTTCTGTAATGGCCTTACCCAGTGCGCTGGGAACGCATTCCAGAACCAGTAACTGCACGCCGGCCTGTTCCAGCTCTTTTGCCTGGGCAATCATTTGCTCGGCCTTTTCCTGATCTCTGCCCTGGACCTTGAAACCGCCAAACAGATGTACGGATTGCGGGGTTAGCCCCAGGTGACCACAAACCGGTATGCCGCGTTCTACCAGGCCCTTGATGGTGTCGGCCAACCAGCTGCCTCCCTCCATTTTTACCATGCTGGCACCGGCCTGCATTAGCCTGGCGGCATTGGTAAAGGCCTGCTCTTTGGTGGCATAGCTCATAAAGGGCATATCGGCAATGATCAGGGTGTTTTCCACACCGCGCTTCACACACTGGGTATGATAGGCCATGTCTTCTATTTCTACCGGTAATGTATCGTCCTGTCCCTGTAAGACCATGCCCAGGGAATCTCCTATCAAAATGGCATGTATTCCTGCTTGATCAAATAACTTGGCAAAACTGGCATCATAAGCGGTTATTGTTGATATTTTTTCACCTTGCTGTTTCATTTTTAACAAGGTGGCTGTCGTGATTTTAGCCATAACATTTTCCGAAAAATGAATTTATACCAATTAATTTACTTGGTAATATTTGAGTAAATACTCAGTGCGCGTACTGTCTCACAAATGTAATACTAGCGCAACTTTGCCGGGGTAATTTAGTTATATCTTATATGTAAATTAAAGTTGTGTGGGGAGTTTCGCTGCTGCTGAGGTTAGCACAGCTTTTGCGGGTGGACCTTAAGGCCGTTAAGGGCAATGGTTGCGGCTAAAGTGCTGATATTATCTCCGTCGGGCAGCTTGAGATCCGGTGCTATCTCCGCCAGAGGCACCAAGACAAACTCTCTTAGCTTCATGCCATAGTGAGGTACCGTCAGTCTGTCATTATTAATGACTTGATCGCCAAAGAGCAGAATATCCAAATCCAGAATTCTTGCGCCCCAGCGGTTTTCTTTTCTTACGCGGCCGGCTTTATTTTCAATGGCCTGCAGCTCATCTAACAAGGCGAGGGCACTCAGCTCAGTCTCCAGGGCAAGCACGGCATTCATATAGTCGGGCTGGTCTTGCGGCCCCATGGGGCGGCTATAATACAGAGCAGACACCTTGCTGATGCAAGAATCCTTGATCTGACCGATGGCCAGCACCGCCTTACGTATCTGTTCGGCCGGATCCGATAGGTTGCTGCCAAGGCCGATATAAGCCGTGATCATTCGCTGGCTGCCGTCGTCGATTTCTTGCGGGGCTTACGACGTTTCCTGCTAGAGCGCCGAGCGCCGGAACGCGTCGAGGCAACCGCCTTGATCATCTGTTGCTGGGTCTCGTGCGGTACGGCCTGAAAGTCCGTCCACCACTGAGCAAGTTCCTGTATCTGTCCGCCTTCTATTTCGGCGCGCAACAGAAGAAAATCATAACCTGCGCGAAACTTGGGGTGCTCCAACACCTTATAGGCACGCTTTCCTTCTCGTCGTATCATTTTATCCTGCAACACCCAGATGTCCTTCGTCACACCCTGAAATCGTTTGGGAATGGCAATACTGCGTTGCTGTTCGGCCATGATTTCGCTGAGTGCACTGAAAAACGCGTCCTGTGGCGTTAATTGGGCACTGGCATGGAGTCGCTTAATTTGCGCCTGCAGCGGATACCAGAGCATGGCGGCAATCAAAAAGGCGGGCGTGACCCTTTGGTTGCCGTTGATTCTTTTATCCGTATTTTCCATGGCCAGGGTAACAAAAGGCAGCAAATGGTTGTCTACTTGCTGGTTTAGTTGCTGCTCCACCACAGGAAAAAAATAGCTAAATAAGCCATATTCCCTGAGCTGTTCAAAGTTGGCCTGCGCCTTGCCCGAGACAAAGAGTTTCATAAACTCTTCGAACATGCGTGCCGGCGGGATATTGGCCATTAGCGGGGCCAGCTCTGTAATCGGTGCCCGGGTTTTGGAGCTTATTTCCATATCCAGCTTAGTGGCAAAGCGGATGGCTCTTAACATGCGCACCGGATCTTCCCGGTAGCGGGTTTCGGGATCGCCGATAAGCCTTATCTTGCGTTTTTGGATATCTTCGACGCCATTGGCAAAGTCATGGACGGTAAAATCCTTGACCGAGTAATACAGGGCATTAATGGTAAAGTCACGTCTTTCCGCGTCTTCTTCGATAGAGCCATAGATGTTATCGCGCAACAACATGCCGTGCTCACTTTGCTTGGAGGTTTTTTGGCAGCGCTTTTCTTTTTCCGAGGCGGTTTCATGATGGCCCCTGAAGGTGGCCACTTCGATAATATCTCGGCCAAATACTATATGTGCCAGGCGAAACCTGCGGCCGATCAGGCGGCAGTTTCTAAACAGGGCCTTAATTTGCTCCGGCGTGGCATTGGTGGCGATATCAAAATCTTTCGGTTCTATACCGAGCAAGATGTCTCTGACACCACCGCCGACCAGATAGGTGTCATAGCCGCCTTTATTGAGTCGATACAGAACTTTCAGGGCATTGGCACTGATATGCTTGCGGGAAACCGGGTGTTGATCACGTGATAAAACTTTAGGACCGTAAACTGCTGAGGCCTTATTCTGGCCTTTCTTCCCCAAAACTTTTTTACATAACTTAATCACGCTTTTGATAACCATTCACCTCGTTTGAAATTACCGGAAAAAATAACCGCGCAATGATATAACAGCGCAGGTCAAAAGAGAATGAAAAATCGGCTAAACTTGATGATTAACTATCAGTCAGCATGATTTCGCGCTTTGACGGAATTTTGCTGTTATTCCAGTGTTTGAGTGCCCATTCGATAATTTCGGCAACCGGGTAGCTCAGCAGTTCTTTTGGCGGTTGCTGGCCCAAAAATTTCAGGGCTGAAATCAGGGCGGGTTGCGGGTGCTTATTGTCAATGGCGGGCGCCTTGTTCTGCTTGCTGAGCTTATAACCCTGATCTGTCACCGCCAGGGGAATATGACCATATTGGGGGACATCAACACCAAGTGCTTGGTAAAAGCTCAGTTGCCGTACCGTAGGTTCAAGTAGATCACAGCCTCTGATGACATGGCTGATGCCCTGGTAAATATCGTCTACTACTACGGCCAACTGGTAGGCAAACAGGCCGTCTTTGCGGAAAATGGTAAAGTCTTCCTTGGCCAGGGCCTTGTCACATTCTACCCGTCCCTGAAACAGATCCTGATAGCTGTGAATGCCATGATGGTTCATCAGGCGAATGGCACTCTTATCCAATGGCACATCGAGGGGCCGGCAATTGCCCTGATAAATACCGCCAATGGCCTTGATTTGGGCACGGGTGCATTGGCAATGATAGCTCAACCTCTGTTCGGCCAAGTAAGCCAGCACTTCTCGATATAAGGTACTTTGCTTGCTTTGGTACAGCACCTCTTCATCCCAATGCAGGCCATAGGCTTCCAGGGTCTTTAGAATTTCAGTGCTGGCGCCGGCTTGTTCTCTGGGGGGATCTATATCTTCTATTCTGACCAGCCAGGTGCCGCCTTGTTGTTTGGCATGCATATAACTGGCAATAGCCGTGATCAATGAGCCAAAGTGAAGTAATCCGGAGGGGGATGGAGCAAAGCGGCCACGGTAGCAAGTAAGCGGCCGCTGATTAAGGGGTAAAGCCATCGACAGGGCGATTTTTTAACTGCTTAGCCCGCCATCTGGCGCTCTTTAATCTCTGCCAGGGTCTTACATTCGATACACAGATCTGCGGTTGGGCGTGCTTCCAAACGGCGGATGCCGATTTCAATACCACAGGATTTACAGAAACCGAACTCGTCTTCTTCAATGAGCTGCAGGGTTTTTTCAATTTTCTTGATCAGCTTACGCTCACGATCTCGGGTACGTAACTCAAGGCTGAATTCTTCTTCCTGGGCCGCTCGGTCAACAGGATCCGGAAAATTTGCTGCTTCATCTTGCATATGGGTTACGGTACGGTCAACTTCTTCGCGAAGTTGTACACGCCAAGCATCCAGAATCTTTTTGAAGTGTTCCAGTTGCTCAGCATTCATATATTCTTCGTTAGGCTTTTCCACATACGGTTCTACGCCGGCTAGCGCAAGAATGCCTAATGCTTTATTTGTGTCTGGCATGCTAATTCTCCTAATGCTTCTAGACCATAGTGGTTTGACTGTTTATCTGAAAACTTGTTCCGCATTTAATCGCGGAAGACCACCTGGTTGCAATTGCCAATTAAATAGATCTTTATTATCAAGACTATATTGTGTCGCTACACTTAAAAATCAAGGTATTAGAATAAAAAAACAATATTAAATTTAATAATCAATAGTTTAAATTAGATTTGTCCACCTTGGCTTGGAAAGCGATTTTTTGCAAGCAAGCTCTTTTAGCAAGTTTTTATGTCTCTCGTCAATCATTTCTTATTAAAATAGCCAAAAGTCGAATAAATCGTCTGGAGGCCATGGGCAAAGCGTTCGGTATTTAAAGGATAACAGGGATACTTTGAGTTAACCGAATATCACAGTCGTTATGGTCGAACTTATATTGGGCTTTGTAGGCCAAGATTGTCACACCGCTGTTGCGTGCCTGTTTTAGCAGCCTTGCGTATTCCGGATCTATATGGGCCGCAGGTTTGACCGAGTCAATGCCGGTATGAAGTACCGCGAAGAGTAATACCGCATTTCCCCCCTGTGCTGCCATCTCCGTCAGTTCTCTTAAATGCTTTTGGCCGCGGCTAGTGACCGCATCGGGAAAAAAGCCCTGGCCATCGGTTAGCAGGGTAACGCTCTTGACTTCAATATAGGTGTCTTTCTGTCCGGAAGCTGTCAGTAAAAAGTCAATCTTGCTGTTTTCATTACCGTATTTGACCTCACGTTTTATCTCTTTAAAGCCACTAAACTCGCCAATATCCCCATTTAGCAAGGCCTCTTCCACCAGCTGGTTGGCACGAATGGTGTTGATGCAAATAAGTTCCTTATGTTGCGTTTCGGTAATCTCCCAGCTGTTGGGGTATTTTCTTTTGCCATTGGTTGAAGTGCTATACCAGATGGTATCTCCCGGCGTAGCGCAACCTGTCATGGCGCCGGTATTGGCGCAATGCATGGTAATACTGGTATCTGGCGTCAGTTTTACATCGGCTAGAAAGCGCTTGTAGCGCTTGATGAGTTTGCCGGATTGGAGCTGCAATTTCATATTTACACAATAAGTCAGGGAATATTTTGTTGATAGGTTAAATTCTCACTGTGCTGGTGTAAACTTGAAACAATAAAAAATGATAAGGAAAGATAATGACTCAAGTGGCAGATATTCTTCTATGCAACTCTTCGTGTGCCTCGGGCTGGCAGACAGGTAACCTGGTGCAGTTTGTCGGTGACGAGATATGCATCTGTTTAAACAAGGTGCCGGTATTACGCCAAATTCAAAAAGCGGCTCGAAAAATAGAAAAGCTTGGCGTTAAGCATGCCAGGTTAAAGGGGGATGACTGGAGCCAGGAGAATCAGTGGGCCTTTGCCCTGGGGTTTACTTCTGTAGATAAGCTGACCAATGTTGAATTCACCGGCGATAGCCTAATGGTTAATGCCCTTAACGATAAACTGGCCGTCTATGCCTGGAGCAGAGATTTAACCAATCAAACACCGGCACAACTTTACCCGTTAAAATTGGCCGAACTGACTTCAGAGTACTTAAAGGCTCAGGCGCCTGCCCACATTAGTTCAGAGACTATTTCCGGTGACGCACTGCTATCTCGCGGTTGGGTGGGCATCTACAATGTGGGTAAGGGCAGTGAAAATGCCCCTTGCCTGCTGGTTATTGATTACAACCCGACGGGAGACGAAAATGCGCCTGTCAGCGCCAGCCTGGTGGGTAAGGGCATTACTTTTGACAGTGGTGGCTACAGCCTGAAAACCAGTGCCGGCATGTTTGATATGAAATCTGATATGGGAGGGGCTGCGGTGGTGGCAGGTGCCCTGGCGCTGGCCATCAGACAAGGGCTGAATAAAAGGGTTAAGCTGTTCCTCTGCTGTGCGGAAAATATGATCAGTAACAATGCCTATAAACTGGGTGATATCCTGACATACAAGAATGGCGTGACCGTGGAAGTGGCCAACACGGATGCCGAAGGTCGCCTGGTGCTGGCCGACGGCCTGATGGCGGCAGCAGAAACGGGATCTCCCGTGATCATAGATGCGGCAACCCTGACCGGAGCCGCGGTCAATGCAACAGGTGGTGACTATACCGCCCTGTTTGCCTTGGATCAGGAGTATGCAGAGCAAGCCAAACAGGCTTCTTATTCTGTCAAGGAACCTATCTGGCAGCTGCCATTGGAACCCTGGCACCAGGATAACTGTCCGTCTGCCTTTGCCAATACCGCCAATAGCCGGACACAAAAAGGTGGCGGTGCTGGCGGTGCCAGCAATGCGGCGGGCTTTTTATCCCGTTTTGTCCCGAATGAGGGCAAGGGCTGGTTACATTTTGATCTGGCGGCGGCCTACCATGGCAGTGCCAATGAGCTGTGGGCGGCCGGTGGTACCGGGCTGGGCATTGCGACCATAGCTCAATTAATAACAGATTAATTCTGCTACATGGAGGTGTAGTAGCGCTGCACCTCTTTTCCTGGTAAGCGATTTACATGGCAACATTCTGCTGCTGTAAAAACTCCTTCAACCAGTTTTTGGCACTCTTTTCGTCACTAAAGACATGGAAGGTGATGTTGCTGGCCTGATAGATACGGCGTAGCTGCATTTGTTGCAGGTCTGCATGCGCACTATTTAAAATCACTGTGGCATTGGCAACCATGCCATATTGCACTCGATATTTAGTGATCTCTATCAATGCCTGTTCCGCTTCCGGGGTGAAAATACTGTTACCATGATAGATGGCTAGAGATCCCCAAGGCCGACCCTGCATTTCTTGAACCAGGTTACGCATGTCTTGATCATAGCTTGTGGCCAGGTCGTCATTGAAAACTCCATTGATATCAACATGCAGAATATTGTCCTGCACTTTAATGCTGTAGTTACCTTGGTCTGCTGATGTCATTTTTTCAATCCAATAAATATCAGGGACAACATAGATAGCAAGTTTTAAAGCCCTTGCCAAGTAAGCATATTTTTAAAAAGTTTCCAGTTTTTATTTTACTTTAAACTCAACGGTTTACTTATTTCTTTACCAGGCTCCAGCGCTTTATTGGCTTGTATATCACCCCTGTTTCAACCGATATCGACTGATACAAACTAAAGCTGCTGATAGATAGGGTCAGATTGGGGACAACACTTTTTGGGGCCGGGTGTTTTGCCTTTCTATACAGGGAAACATGGGGACGATAGGGCCTGATTTCCTGAAAAACATCTAGGCTTTTGGCTTGCTCACCAAGTTCGTTTGCCAGGAATGATAACCAGTCAGGCGTAAATTGATTGGCGAGACAAAGTACTCTGGCCCTTTTAAACCAGCGGCATTGATCTAGGGCAAGCTGCAATTCTCCGCTAGCTTGGACCTTCTTAGCGGCACGCCCGGCACATCTTGTCAAGGCCGCTCGTTGTTCATTAGTAATATTGCCCAAAAAAACCAGGGTGATATGAAAGTTGCCCTTGGGGATTTTTTTATAGGGCAGGTTTAAGTTTGCTTGCCGCCAGGCATCAATAGTATTTTTATCTTTTGAGTTTATATCTAATGCAAAAAACAAACGTGCCATGTTAGCGCTTAAGTTATGTAACCTGAGTATAAGCTTAACATATCCGTCATTTGACTGACCCAGCAGTCTTTTATTTGGCCACTTTTTTACTTTTGAAACAGCATAAACAATCGCCGGCACATTTGGCTCTTGCCAAGGGATTTATCGAGAAGTCCTAAGGGCAAGGAGGAAAGCTCACCTCTTTACTGCCCGGCTATTACACCTGGCGTTTTGATATGTGATAATGCGGCTAATCATAAGCAGTTATTTGTTATTCATGCCTACACCCTTGCCCATAGATGCGATTAAAGAAGATTTTCTTAATGCCTTGAATACTCACCAAACCCTGGTGCTTACTGCCCCCCCAGGGGCAGGAAAATCAACTCGTTTACCCTTATGGCTGCTTGACGTTCAGCCTTTATCGGGGAAGAAGGTTTATATCTTGCAGCCAAGGCGGATCGCGGCAAAAAACATTGCCTGTTACCTGGCCGAGCAATTAGGGGAAACGGTCGGGAAAACTATTGGTTATAGGTTAAGAAACGATACCAAGGTGTCTGCCGAAACCCGTATTGAGGTGATCACCGAAGGGATACTGACCCAGATTATCCAAAAGGATCCTGAATTGACGGATTGCGGCATGATTATTCTGGATGAATTTCATGAAAGATCCCTGCATGCCGATCTGGCATTTGCCCTGAGTCGGGATATTCAACAGGGCCTGCGAGATGACTTGATCATTATGCTGATGTCGGCAACCCTGGTTGAAGAAGGCCTTCTGGCTCAACTACCGGATGCGATAGCATTAAAGAGTGAAGGGAGGAGCTACCCGGTTGATATCAGTTACCGGCCCCCAGGTAATGCCAGGGAGTGGCGGGAACATGCCTTGCAGGTCATTAAGCAATGCGCCAATACTCACCGCGGCTCCATACTGGTGTTCTTACCGGGTGTCGCCGATATTCGCTATTTGGAGCAACAACTAACTGGGCTGGCCGATAATGTTTTACTCTGCCCCCTTTATGGTGAGCTCTCCTTAAGGCAACAGCAACAGGCGATAGCACCAGCCCCCAAAGGGATGAATAAGCTGGTGCTGGCCACCAATATTGCGGAAACCAGCTTGACGATTGAGGGGGTTAACCTGGTGATAGATGCCGGATTGGAGAAGGTGGCCATTTATGATCAGCAAAACCTCAGCAACCGCCTGGTTCAGCAAATGACGGCAAAATCCTCTTGTATTCAACGGGCCGGTCGGGCCGGGAGGTTAATGGCTGGCCAGTGTATTCGCCTGTTTAGTCAGGAGAACTTTGACAGAAGGGTCGAGCAAGGCGTCAGTGAAATTCAGCAAGCAGATATTTTGCCGCTGTTGATCGAAGCGGCCAAGTGGGGTGTCACTGAGCTTAAGCAGTTAGCCCTACTCGAGTTGCCAGCGGCGAATAAAGAGTTAGCAAGCTGGCATGAATTACAAGCGCTGAAACTGGTGGATGGACATTGTCGCTTAACGCCTCAGGGCCATGAAATCTCAAAGTATTCCTGCCATCCGCGTTATGCCCGTATGCTTGCCGGCACTAAAAGTCTGGAAGAAAAACACCAGGTTTCTTATTTAACCCTATTCGCCTGTTTGCTATCAGCCTTGCTGGAAGAAAGGGATATATTTACTGCCGAACAGGCCAGGTTCGATGTCGACATCAGTCACAGGGTGGCGGGATTGAAAAATAACCACCCAAGAATAAAGGCCAGCAAACAGCGCATTTTTATGCAAACGCAGCGTCTGGCCAAGCAGGCGAGGCTGCCTACTTCGCTACAGCTCAGTGACAAGAGCTTAGATGCCTTACCCCTGCAGTATTGTGGTACCTTATTGGCACTTGCCTACCCCGAGCGCATTGCCAAGCTGCGCCATAATGACGGCGAATTTATTTGTCAAAATGGCAAAGGGGTTAAGTTAAACCTCGAAGATGCAATGGCGGGAGAAGACTATATTGTCGCGGTCCAGCTGCACCAGTATCAACATACACTCTATGCGCGCATGGCGGCAAAGGTTGAGCTCAATACCTTATTGGCCTGGGACATAGTGACCTTGGGTCGATATGAACACCTTGCCTATGACAACCAGAAGGATCGTATCCTTGCCTGCGAGCAGCAAAAACTGGGGGCCATCATTGTCAGCGAAAAGCCTTTGTCTCGGGAAAACAACACTGAGCAGGTGGCAAGCCTTTGGGCCGAGCAGGTTCGCAAGCGGGGCCTTGACTGGTTAAACTGGCGAGAAGCGGATTTAGCCCTGCTGGCGAGGTGGCGCTGGCTGAACCTTTATCAAAGCCAGCTCGACTTTCCCGATGTCTCGCCTGACGGCCTGATGGCCAAGCTCGATACCTGGTTTGTGCCCTTTGTTGGCCAGGTGAAAAGCAAAGCCCAGCTTGATAAGTGTGATTTCTCGGCCATGTTAACCTCATTGCTCGACTATCAACAACAGCAGGATTTGCTTGAATTGGCGCCCAGTCATTTTATCGGCCCCACCGGCCGGCGCTGCCCCATCCGCTACGGTGAAGAAAAGTCGCCAACGGTGTCTCTGCCGATGCAGGAAGTTTACGGGCTGGCCGAGAGCCCAGCCATTGGTAGCAAGGGCAGCAGGGTTTCGCTGATACTGGAGCTGCTGTCACCGGCACAGCGTCCGATCCAGATTACCCAGGATTTATCCGGATTCTGGCAGGGCAGCTACAAGGCGGTGCAAAAGGATATGAAGAGCCGGTATCCCAAGCATTATTGGCCGGATGATCCGGCAAATGCCCAGGCAACCAATAAAACCAAGCGCCATATTAAGGGCTAAATAAATTTGTTTTGCCCCTTGCAAAAATAGCCTATTGCAGAAAATATGAACAAAGATCAACAGCCTCTAATACATAATGCAACAATTGAAAACGTTTTGTAGTAAGATATTGACACTTGGTTGTTTACAATTGAGGCAGGAATAAATTTTTGATGGAATGTAAGAAACAATAGAATGACGCTATTAATTACCTATCTAGTTATTGCTATTGGAGTGTCCTTTTTGTGTTCGGTGCTTGAAGCCGTGCTCTTGTCGGTCAGTCCAAGTTATGTCGCCCAGAAGCTCAAAGACAAGGCCGCAGGTGCCCAAATGCTGGCCAAGGTTAAACAAAACCTGGATCAGTCAATATCCAGTATTTTGATATTAAATACTTTTGCCCATACCATGGGCGCGGCCGGTGTTGGCGCACAGGCCATCAGGGTCTTTGGCGAGCAAAAAGAAACCCTGATTGCTTTCTTACTTACCCTGGCCATTTTGTATTTTTCCGAGATTATTCCAAAAACCCTGGGGGCAACTTTCTGGCGTGCGCTAGCCATTCCATCTGCCTATATCATTTCTTTCCTGGTGAAACTGGTTTACCCCCTGGTGTGGTTGTCTTCGTTATTGACTCGCTTGTTTAGCCAGGGCAAAACCGATGTTGTCAGCCGCGAAGAGCTGTTGGCCTTTGCGGCGTTAAGCCATAAGGACGGTGCCCTGGTCACTCAGGAAAATGAACTGGTGGAAAATATCCTTAAGCTAAGGGAAGCAAAGGCCGAAGATATATTAACGCCACGGAGTGTGGTGCATGCCCTGGATCAGGAAATCACTATTACCGAGGCACTGGGCATAGAGCAAACCGCCAACTTTACCCGTATTCCCGTTTACCAGGAAGACATAGATGATATTACCGGTGTCGTGCTTAAGGCACAGCTGTATGAGAAGGAGAGGCAGGGGAACGGCGATATGCCGCTAAAAGAGGTGGCAGGACCAATCAACCGCATCTCGGAAAGCCTGCCGGTGCTAAACCTGCTGGACTTCTTTATCAAACGACACGAGCATATCTTCCTGGTGGAAGATCATTTTGGTCAAACCGCTGGTGTGGTCTCTCTGGAAGATGCCATTGAAACCTTTTTGGGACGCGAGATCGTTGATGAAAGCGATGAGGTGGAGGACCTGCAGGAATATGCCAAGGCCAATTACCGCCAGAGGTTAAAGACCAAGTTTGCCAAAAGCAAAAAAAATTCCTAGTACAAGATCTAGCCATTAGCCTTGGCAATCCTGGCCATGGCTTGATGAAAAGTATCTTTCTGGCCGTCAAGCCAGTGAATGGTCAAGCCGTTGCGCTGTAACCGCCTGAGCCAGGTCTGCTGTTTCTTGGCAAACTGGTGAATGGCTGAATTCAGCTTTTGGAACATATCGTTGCGGTTAAGCCTGTTTTGCAGGTACTGGCCGACAAACCTGTACTCCAGCCCGTAAAAGTCCAGGGTTTCCCAGCTGACGCCTTGTTCGTGTAATCCCTTAACTTCTTCGATCATGCCTTGGTTTAACCTTTGTTCCAATCTGGCGGTAATGCGTTTTCTAACGATATCTCGGGACCAGTCAATACCTAAGATAAAGGGGGTGATCTCGGGGAAGGGGGGAAGTTTGGCGTTTGCCGAGGCCTCTCCTTCGGCTATCTCAATGGCCCTGACCAATCTGTCTCTATCAAGCAAGTCCGTCGTATTATGCTGTTTCGGCTTGACACTGAGCAGCCGCTCGACCAGGGCCTGATGATCCAGGGCTGCCAATTGCCTACGCAGCTCCGGGTTTTCCGGTACGGCAACCATGCGATAGCCCTTCAGCACAGAGTCGACATAAAGTGCAGAACCGCCGGCGAGAATGGGCAGCTTGTTTCTTGCCGCAACATCTTCAAAGGCTTTGACAAAGTCCTGCTGAAAATCAAAGACATTGTATTCATAGCCGGGATCAACTATGTCTATCAGGTGATAGGGAATTTCCTGATATTCCTCCAGATCCTTACCGCTGCCTATATTCAATCCTCTATAAACCTGCCTGGAATCGGCCGAAATAACTTCTCCGTTAAGTTGTCGGGCAAGTTCTACGGCGAGCTTGGTTTTACCCGATGCCGTAGTTCCAAGGATAACGAGAAGGTTAAAGGCTGACATAAAGACTCTGTAATTTTATCGATCGGCGGGCATTGAACACTAGCGCAATGATAACAAAATTAAATATCGGCTGTTGATCTTTCGAAATTGTTTTTGTCCTAGTTTGTTGAAAAACTATTGCCCGAAATATGGGATCACTTCGCTTAACTTACTCTTGGCTTGGTAACTGGTGGCTAACTGGATTATCATGGGGCGCAATTTATTGGTATTGATCTCTATTTTTTATATGTCGGCAAAAAAAGACACTGCTCCTCGAAAAGCCTCGCCAAAAAAAGCCTCACCAAAAAAAGCGACTGCTGAGCCAAAAACACGAATCAAAGTGGCTAACTGGCGGCGCTGGTGCATAGGCACCCTGTTTAAACTTCTCATTGTTTTGCTGTTAACCCTGAGTATTTACACCATCTACCTTGACAGCAAGGTGCGTAAAACCTTTGAAGGCCAGCGCTGGCAGGTGCCGGTACAGGTCTATGGTCAAGTCGAACGCTTTGAAACAGGTTCCCGGTTGGATCTGACCGCATTGAAGCATTCCCTGTTATATAACGGTTATAAGAAAGTTTCCCGGGTACGCCAGCCGGGGGAATTTGCCATGTCTTCTTCTCGGCTCATCCTATATCGCCGCGCCTTTGATTTTGGCTCCGGCCTCGAGCAGGCAACAAAATTCACCCTGGATGTGAAAGACGGCAAGGCTAGCAGGCTTATGCAGGAGAATTTGGCGGTCGACCAGATAGTACTTGAGCCGGTATTGCTGGATCGCATCCTGCCTCAAAGCAAGGAAGACCGTGTCCTGGTTAGCCTGGAATCAATACCGGAAAAACTGCTCGATACCCTGCTCTTGGTGGAAGACAGAGACTTTTACTTTCATCACGGTATATCGCCACTGGGAATTTTGCGGGCACTGTTTAATAACCTTAAGGCCGGACGTACGGTGCAAGGGGGGAGTACCTTAACCCAGCAGCTGGTTAAAAATATGTTCTTGACCCGGGAAAAAACACTGTGGCGTAAGGTCAATGAAGCCCTGATGGCGATGATACTGGAATACAGGTACAGCAAAGATCAGCTGTTGGAAGCCTATGTCAATGAAGTCTATCTGGGACAGCATTATGCCAATGGCATTTACGGTTTTGGTCTGGCTTCCCAGTTCTACTTTGGTAAAACGCTCGCACAACTTTCCAATGAACAAATGGCCTTGCTGATTGCCCAGGTAAAGGGGCCAAGCTATTACGATCCCTGGCGTTATCCGGAACATGCCATAACGCGTAGGGATTTGATTTTACGTATGATGCTGGAGCAACACCTTATTTCACGGGGGGAGTTCGAATGGGCGATCGAATCTCCGATTTCGGTGCGAAAAAGCCGCCGCTTTGCCAAGCAAAAGTTTCCTGCCTATTTGCAAAGGGTGAAATTGGAGCTGGCAGAGCTGATAAGCGAATATGAGCAAGAGTCAGGCATACGCGTTTTTACCGGTTTTTCCGTATACAGCCAGCAAATGGCAGAGCAGTCGGTGGAAGAACAGCTGGAAAAATTGGCAGGTGCCAAACAAGAATCTGAGTTACAAGCGGCCATGGTGGTGACGGATATTGTCTCGGGGGAAATACGTGCCCTGGTCGGTGGTAAAAAGCGTGGCTATGCAGGATTTAACCGGGCCATGCATGCCAAGCGTCCAATTGGCTCCCTGGTTAAGCCCGCCGTTTACCTTGCTGCCATGGAGCGCTATGAGGCCTATAACTTTGCCACCCTACTGGAAGACAAAGCCATCACACTTAGTAGTGACGCCGGACACGAATGGCGTCCCAAGAATTATGATGGCCAATTTCGTGGTCAGGTTAACCTGATCGATGCCTTGATATATTCGCTTAACGTTCCCACGGTCAACCTGGGCATGCAGCTGGGCTTGGAAAATGTCGCAGCTGCCATCCACCTATTGGGCTATGCCCAGGATATCACCATGCGCCCCTCTATGCTGCTGGGAGCTATCAATATGTCACCGATGGAAGTCAACCAAGTCTATATTCCGATAGCGGCCCAGGGAAAATTCCACCGCTCCCATGCCGTTAACCGGATTGTATCCGCAAAGGGAGAAACCTTGTGGCAATATGCCGAGCAGGCGGAACAGAGAATTTCCGAGCAGGCGGCTTATTTGCTCGACTATGCCCTAACCCGTGTTACCCGGGTGGGTACCGCTAAGTCGCTAAGCTGGCGCCTTGAGGATAAGGTGCTGGCCGGAAAAACCGGCACCAGTAATGACCAGAGGGATAGCTGGTTTGTCGGCTATGACGGTATGCAGCTGGTGACCACCTGGGTCGGTAGGGATGACAATAAGGCGACAGAGTTAACCGGCAGCAGCGGCGCCTTACCGGTATTTGCCAGCTATATGAAACGCTTTGGTGTGGTCAACAAACAATATCAGGTGCCGGCAGGCATTGCCATGGTGGACTTTGAAAAGGCCAGTGGTCATGCGGTTTCAGGGAATTGTGCGGGCACGGTCAAGTTTCCTGCCGTTACGCGCAGTATTGTTGCCGCAGCGGACTGTATGCAGCCAATTGCGGATAAACGCTCCTGGTTCGAAAAGATTTTTGGAGATTAGTACAATAATTTTTGATTTATTGCTCAGCTCGGCTATATTTAATAAGCGAATAGCTTAGCCTTTTAGGATAAGTCTATTTTATGCGGTATACGGGATATTTTCCCGTAAGGTTATTGTTAGCATTATTTGCTTTATAAATAATGCCTTGCAATATAAATGGAGGGCTGAATGAAACATCGATTGAGTTTTGGCTACTTCAATATACTTGCAGATAATATTTTGGAAGTAACGGTAGACCAAGGCGTTGAAATGACGCTGGAAATGATCGAAGAGTGTAGTGATTTTATTTCGGCTCATTTTCGTGGTGATTTTGGTATGCTGATCAATCGTATTAACCGGTATACCTACACTTATGAAGCGCAGTTGAGTATTGCTTCTTATGAAGGATTGAGAGCATTAGCCTTTGTTTTCTATTCTCCTGAGTGTGAAAAAGCCACAAGAAAATTACAACAATTACGTGCGGTAGATAAATGGAATGCGCGCTTGTTTTCGGGACTGGAACTGGGATGGCAACAGGCATATGACTGGTTGCAACAAGAGATGAACCAAGTAAAAACCACTTGAAAACAATAGTGATTAAAAAGGACAAAAAAAGGGAAAGCTTTGCTTTCCCTTTTTTACATTAAAAAACCAGCTGCTTATAACTGGGCAAAACAGTGATCCGCTGCCAACAGGGTTTTTTCAATGATGTCGTCGGTATGAGCCGTTGATAAAAAGCTGGCTTCAAATGCCGAAGGAGCCAGATAAACGCCTTCATCCAGCATCAAATGGAAGAAGCGCTTAAATTTCTCGCCATCACATGCCGTTGCCTGGGCATATGTGGTGATTTTCTCTTCACTGGTAAAGAAGAAACCGAACATGGCGCCGACATAGTTGATGCTCAAGTCGACCCCGTTGCGCTCTGCCGCCGCTTTAAAGCCCATGGCCAGCTTTTCCGTTGCCGCTGCCAACTGGGCGTGCTTTTCACCCTGGCACAGCTCGTTGAGTGAAGCCAGCCCTGCCGCCATGGCGATAGGATTACCGGATAAGGTACCTGCCTGGTATACAGGGCCAACCGGCGCAATATAGTCCATGATCTCGGCCTTGCCGCCAAAGGCGCCAACCGGCATGCCGCCACCAATCACCTTACCTAAAGTGGTCAAATCCGGCGTAATATTATAATGTGCCTGGGCACCGCCCAAGGCAACACGGAACCCCGTCATCACCTCATCAAAGATCAAGACACTCTTGTACTGGTCACAGATCTCACGCAAACCTTCCAGGAAACCTGCAACCGGAGGAATACAGTTCATATTGCCGGCAACCGGCTCAACGATAATGCAGGCGATCTCTTCACCCAGCTCGGCAAAGACCTGCTTTACTTCTTCCAGATTGTTAAAGCTGACGGTCAGGGTATGCTTGGCGAAGTCTTCCGGGATACCCGGAGAATTAGGGACGCCCATGGTCAGCGCACCAGAGCCGGCTTTAACCAGTAAGGAGTCGGCATGGCCATGGTAACAGCCTTCAAACTTTAAGATTTTGTCGCGGCCGGTATAACCGCGTGCCAGGCGAATGGCGCTCATGGTTGCCTCTGTGCCTGAGCTTACCATGCGTAACTTCTCCATCGAAGGCACGATTTCACGGACCTTTTCCGCCATGGTGATTTCCAGCTCGGTCGGGGCACCAAAGCTTAAGCCGTTTTCTGCCGTGGCGAAAACCGCTTCCTTAATGGCCGGGTGGTTATGGCCCAAGATCATTGGCCCCCAGGAACCCACGTAATCTACATAGGCCTTATCGTCTGCATCATAAATATATGCACCCTCAGCACGCTTGATAAAGCAAGGTGTACCACCGACGCCGTTAAAAGCACGTACAGGTGAATTGACACCGCCAGGAATGATTTGTTTGGCATTTTCAAATAATTGCTCAGATTTTTGTGTCATAGTTATTCGCCTAATTTTTATTGGTGTACCAGGTAATTGGTTTTTCAAACTGGGTTAATTTTTCTTCCACTCCCAGGGTGAGAGCAAAGAGTGCCATGCGTACCAGGACGCCATTTTGGGCCTGTCTAAAGATGGCAAGGTTGTCCAAATCGTTTAAGTCAGTGTCGAGCTCATTGGCCTCGGGCCGTGAGTCTCTTGGCAGGGGATGCATGATAACCGTGTGATCTTTGCAGTATTGATGATATACCTGCTTGTTAAGACTGAAGTGGCCACGGTAAAGGTCGGCCTCGTCCTGGCTGGCAAATCTTTCCTGCTGGATGCGGGTTTGGTAAATAACATCACAGGCAAGATTACCGGCAATTTTGTCGGTCAGCACAACCTCATGACCGGCGTTGGTGAGCGTACTGATGACATTATCCGGCATTTGTAGCGCATCCGGCGCTATCATGGTGACCTTGACATTTTTGTACAGGCTTAACAATTTGGAAAGAGAATGTACGGTGCGGCCATGTTTTAAGTCGCCCATTAATACGATATTGATGCCGTCCAGCCCCTTATCATAGGGAGTCATTTCCGATTGTATGGTAAACAGGTCAAGTAAGGCCTGGGTCGGGTGCTCATTGGCGCCATCACCACCATTAATCACGGGCACATTGCTGCCCTTGGCAAACTCGGCCACAGAGTGCATCTTGGGGTGACGCATGGCGATAACGTCGGAATAGCCGCTGATCACCTGGGCGGTATCAAACAGGGATTCCCCTTTGCTCAGGGAAGAATTTTCTTCACCAACGGTTTCGCGTACAAAACCGCCCAAGAGATTAAATGCGGTGCCAAAACTGACCCTGGTGCGTGTACTGGGCTCAAAAAACAAGTTATTTAAAATTGCGCCGTCTAAAACATGACAGCGCTTTTGGCGCATGGCATAAGGAGCCATTTGTGAGGCGACCTGCAAAATACGAGAAATGGCTTCCCGATCAAATTGAGATACCGAAAGGATATGGCTGCCTTGAAACTTCATCATATGGAAATACCTAATCTAAGAGCGCCTGACTAGTGGCCTCTTCGGTTGTACTCGTTTCGGATTATTTATCCCCGACACAAGCAAATTTGCCGCAGGAATATAGCACAATTTAGCCTGATTGAGAATGAATAATCGGAGCGAGCCATTGATATCCGTCAATGAAATTTTATTATTTTTCACCCGTTAATAGCGAGTTGTTTACATGGGTTTGACATAGGCCAGGATGATGACAGCAAACAAAATCAATACTGGCACTTCATTGAATATGCGATAAAACTTGCCGGAACGGGTATTCTTATCCTGTTGAAAATCCTTCAATAGCTTAAAACAGTATCCGTGATAGACAAAGAGTATGATGACCAGGGTCAACTTGATATGAAGCCACTTGGCGGCGGCGAACCAGGCGTAGCCATATAGGTGAATGATGGCCAGGCCAAGTACCAGGGTGAGTATTGCGAACGGAGTAATAAAGTAAAGCAGGCGCTTTTCCATGCCTTTGAGTTGCTCCTTTACCTTGGGTTCATCGGTTTCGGCGTGATTGACAAAGAGCCTGGGCAGATAAAAAATGCCGGCAAACCAGGCCACCATAAAAATTACATGAAAGGCTTTGAGCCATAGAATACTGGTCATGTTTATATTTTTCCTTCTAGGAGGTAATGTCTTACTTGTTCAAAAGAAACAATGCCGATAATGTTATCGGGATCTTGGTGGTAGATATAGACGCCACCCGCGCGCTTATCTACCAAGAGGGTATAGACTTCTGCCAGGGTTGACTGGCTGGACAAGGGTCTTAGCGGATGCTGGGTAAACTTTCCATCTTGCCCGTCGACAGGCTCCAGCCAATGGAAATGGCTGCCCGGCTTTATCCGTTTTTTAATAATGGCCTGTTTTTTCCCGGCATTGGCCTTAAGGAAGCTTTTGGCCTTATCCAGGCTGTCTTCGCTAAACAGCTCAATCTTATCCAGCATAACTCCCAGGACACCAATTTTTTGCAATGAGCTTTCAATGGGGGGTTGACGGTAAACCAGTCTTTGTACGTCCAGCTGCATGGTAAATACCGAGCGGTTTTTAAAGAATTGACCGGATGAAAGACAGGAAGAGGTGATCACTATCATGGCGGGAACAATAATTTCTATCTGATTGGACAGCTCAAGCACGGCCAGTAACGCCGCGAGCGGGGCATTAAGGGTGGCCGCCATAAACCCGGCCATGCCCATCAGCGCAAAATCGCTGCCGAGGTTTTCCGAGGGCAGAAACTGTATAACGATAACGGATGCGAAGGTGCCTGCGATGGCGCCTATGCCCAGTATCGGGCCTATTATGCCGCCGGGAATGCCCAGTCCCAGGGCGAATATGGTCATTAAAAACTTGGCCGCCAATAAGGCGCCGAGCAGTTGAAAGTGCCACTGGTTTTCCAGTGAAAAGTTGATGGCGCTGGTGCCTATACCCATGGCAAAGGGGACGGCATAGCCGAGCAAGCCCGTGATAAAGGCCGCCAGCATCAGCCTGGGAACAATATGGTATTTTTCCGAGTACTTGATGATCATCACCAGATAGCGGTTAAAGCCAAATGCCAGGGTGCCTAAGAAGATGCCGAGGATGATCAGAGACGGGTAGTGCTCATAGCCCATGGATATCTGTTTGAAGTATTCAAATTCGTGTACCGGGCCAAATACCGAGCTGGTGATCATGGAGCCGACAATGGCCGCCAGCATGATGGGAATAAACATATAGACCTTATATTCCCTCAGGATCACCTCCATCACAAAAATCACTGCCGCTATCGGGGTATTGAAACTGGCGGCAATACCGGCGGCAATGCCACAGGCACACAGGGTCCTGATGCTGTTATAGGGAAGCTTGAGGGCACTGCCCAGGTAGCTGCTGCAGGCGGCGCCCAGATGTATGGCGGGTCCCTCTCTGCCCACGGAAAAACCCGACGCCAGTGCCACTATGCTGCCAAAAAACTGATTCAGGGTATTTCTATGGGGGATGACACCGTAGGCGACTTTTAGCCTATGTAAAACAAAGGGCACGCCGGTTCTGAGATACTTGTACCCGGTTAGCCAGGCAAAGGCCAATATGATTAATGCGCCAATAATAGGCAAATCGATACGACTTATGGTGTCTAAACTGGTATAGTCATGCGTTTCTGTAAGATAAAGGCTTTGCAGGGCCTGAATACTCAGGTTAAAAATAATAATCAGTAGTGCCGAGGCACTGCCGCCAATAATCGCTAAAGCACAGATTTGCCATGAAGTATTTGGCATGGCTAAGCGTTTTTTAATGGAAGCTAGAGACATCATATTTAATTATTATTCGCTAATGGCTTTATTCTTGGCTGTTGAACTTGCCTGCTTAGCCCTTTGATGGCTGGCGATCGAAAGTTCAGTACAGCCTAGGTTATTATAAAATTTTTCTTAATTGTGGATATCATAATACTTTTCAAATGAATTGGTTAGCAAAAATAAATCTTACTGTCGTGGCCGAACGTTTGGGACCCTTTAGATCGGCAATACTGTTGTTGCTGTTGATCCTTATCTGTTTATTTTGTGGCTATCGTATCGGTAATTTTTTTCATGGTTATCAGGTACAAACTTTAGAAGAGCAAAAGCAGCGCCTGGATAACCTTTATATCAAGCAAATGGATCAGGTTAGGCGCATCCATACGCTGGAGGTGGAATTGGAGGTGGAGCGATTGGCCAACCAGGAGTCGCTCAAGCTGCTGAAAGAAATGGAGGCCAACCATTATCAGGTAAAGAAGGAGCTGGCGTTTTATGAAAAAGTGATGGCGCCGGAAAAGCAGGCGGATGGCCTGGTGCTCGATGATGTCTCGGTATGGCCAACGGAAAGCCCGAATCATTATCGTTTTCAGGTGACTTTAGTGCAACAATTATTGCGCAAGCGCTTTGCCAAGGGCCATATCCAGCTTGCCCTGCAAGGCAGCCTAAATGGTAAGCCTCATAAGCTGGCATTAGGTAAAATTTCACCTCAGACCAAGAAAGACCTGTCTTTTAGTTTTCAGTATTTTCAGATTATCGAAGGAGATTTCACCTTGCCGGAAGGCTTTACCCCTGAGTCCCTGGATGTTGCCGTTATCCTGCCTAAGGGCAAATGGCAAAAATACAAACGAGTGGATGAAAGCATGGTCTGGCTGGATGTCGTCAATGCGGTCAGACCCAGTTTCGTTAAATAATCTTTTCTGAATTATCAACTAGTTATATATGGCACTATTTTAGCTATACAGGTAATACTTGATAAAATTAGTCAAGTTTAAGATAATTCGCGTAATTTTTAGAGCAGTAAGTAGAATTTCATGTCAAACCCTGAGTTACCTATTAAGTTTACCGATGCCGCGGCAAGTAAAGTATTGGCCTTGATCACAGAAGAGGAAAATACTGATTTGAAACTACGTGTCTATGTGACCGGTGGTGGCTGCTCCGGGTTTCAGTATGGCTTTACCTTTGATGAAAAGATTAACGAAGGTGATATGACCATAGAAAAGCAAGGCGTTACCATGGTGGTAGACCCTATGAGCTTACAGTATTTGGTCGGCGGTGAAGTGGATTATATTGAAGGCCTGGAAGGCAGCCGATTTTTGGTGAATAACCCTAATGCCACTACGACCTGCGGATGCGGTTCATCGTTTTCAATCTAGTTGTCTGGTTTTTATAGAACAAGGCCGGCATTTGCCGGCCTTGTTGTTTTTGGGGGTATAGAAAGCGGGCCAATGCCAGCTCTCCATTCAAGAATCAAGGTCGTTAAGGGCATGTTACAATTTGTTTCATAGTGTATTTAGACACCATGAAACGGGGCGTGTAACATACGCTGCAATAATAAAATCAGGCTGCGAATTGGTTACGGAAGGCCAAGGCTGCTCTGATATTAGGAGATAAAATGAAAGATATTACTCGTGGTCGTCGATGGCTGGCGGAGCGACCCTATATTATCGCGGCAGCGATCACTGCAATACTCATCCTGTGGATGGCCTCCGGGATAATGCAAGCTCAGGAAATGCCTGAAGCCAAGGCTAAACAGCAAGCCCCCATTCCCAAGGTTAAGGTTGAAACCATTTATGCCAAAACCGTCAATGATGTTGTTGAGCTTTACGGCCGAACCGAACCAGATCGTATCACTACCTTGAAAGCGGAAATTCCGGGAAAAATCGCCGAGGTTTTAGCCAAGAGAGGCTCAAGCGTTAAAAAGGGTCAAGTCATCGCCAGAATCGCCATCAATGACCTGGAGTTTCAACTTAAGCGCAGCCAAGCCCTGTTAGAGCAACGTAAAATGGAATATCAAGGGGCGAAAAAACTTAACGCCGATGGCTACCAGGGTAAGGTGCAATTAACCAGTGCCTTTGCCAACCTGCAAGCGGTTAAATCGGATATTAAGCGATTGGAAATCGATATTGAAAATACCGTGATTAGGGCTCCCTTTGACGGCATTTTAAATACCCGTTATGTCGAAGAAGGGGACTATGTTGCCCGAGGTGACAATATAGCCATGATTGCCGATCTACAACCATTGGTGGTACGGGCACACGTCACGGAAAACCAGGTCAGCAACCTGGCCGTGGGACAGGAAGCGGATATTCGCTTGCTTAACACCCAGCCGACCAAAGGCACTATTCGTTATATCGCCAGTGTCGCCGACGACGCCACCAATACCTTTAAAATTGAAGTGGCCATTGATAACCCAAACAACAGATTAAAAGCAGGGATCAGCAGCGAGGTACAGGTTGCCCTTGCTCAGGTTGATGCCATCAAGATTTCGCCGGCGCTACTGGCTCTGGATGAGGCAGGGAATATTGGTGTGAAAACCGTCTCGGATAATAGGGTGGAGTTTACCGCCATCAATATCGTCAAGAGTGAAAGTGACGGCATCTGGCTGACGGGTTTAGGCAAACAGGCGGATATTATCACCCTGGGGCAAGGCTTTGTCAGGGCCGGTGATACGGTAGAAGCCGTTATGGCCAAGTAGCGAGGTTGTTATGCTGACGATTATAGAAGCGGCATTAACCCGCACCCGCTCGGTATTAATGGTGTTCGTGCTGCTGCTGATCTCCGGGGCCGTTACCTATGCCAATATCTCCAAGGAATCGAACCCGGATATCACCATCCCCATGATATATGTGTCCATGGTACATGACGGCATCTCTCCCGAGGATGCGGAGCGCATGCTGGTGCGCCCGATGGAGAAAGAGCTGAAATCCATTGCCGGTATCAAGGAAATGAGCGCCAATGCCAGTGAAGGACATGCCTCTATCACCCTTGAGTTTATTGCCGGCCTGGATCCGAAAGAGGCGCTGGCCGACGTACGGGATAAGGTTACCCTGGCCAAAGCCAAACTACCGTCAGAAAGTGAAGAGCCGGAAGTGCATGAAGTGACCATGGCCAACCAGGTGCCAGCCGTTACCGTCATCCTTTCCGGGCCCGTGACCGAGCGTGGCCTGCTTACTCTGGCACGAGCTCTGAAAGATAAAATTGAAGGCATGCAGGAAGTGCTGGAAGTGGATATCGGCGGTGATCGTGAAGATATGGTGGAAATCATCGTCGATCCCCTTTTGATGGAAAGCTATGGCCTGGATCAGAACGATATTTATAACCTGGTGGAAAGAAACAACCGCCTGGTGCCCGCCGGTACCATGGATACCGGCAAGGGCCGCTTTGCCATCAAGGTACCTTCCGTGTTTGAAACCGTGCAGGATTTGTTGGAGTTGCCCATCAAGGTCGACGGCGATCGTGTCATTACCTTTCAGGATGTTTCAATCGTCAGGCGCTCCTATAAAGATCCCACCTCCTTTGCCCGCTTAAACGGTGAACGCTCCATTTCACTGGAAGTGAAAAAGCGTTCCGGTGAGAACATTATCGAGACGGTGGAAAAGGTCAAAAGCCTGATCGAAGCGGACAGAGTTAAATGGCCCAACCAGGTCATGGTGGACTATGTCGGCGATCAATCTTTAGATGTCAAGGACACCTTGAGCGATCTGCAGAACAATGTCTTTTCCGCCGTCTTGCTGGTTGTTATTGTCGTGATTGCCGCCCTGGGCACCCGTTCTGCCATGCTGGTGGGACTGGCGATTCCCGGTGCATTTCTGACCGGTATCCTGGTTATTGCCATAGCCGGCTTGACCGTCAATATCGTGGTCTTGTTTGGCTTGATCATGGCGGTCGGCATGCTGGTTGACGGTGCGATAGTGGTAACCGAGTTCGCCGACCGGCAAATGAGCGAAGGCAAGCCTCGTATGCAGGCCTATGGCATGGCAGCCCGCCGCATGGCTTGGCCCATTATTGCTTCGACCGCCACGACCCTGGCAGCCTTTGCTCCCTTGATGTTCTGGCCCGGCATGATGGGCGAGTTTATGAAGTACCTGCCCTTTACCCTGATCGCCGTACTGACGGCTTCCTTAGCCATGGCCTTGGTGTTTGTGCCTACCCTGGGCACCGTCTTTGGCAAATCACGTGTGATCAGCCAGGCCGAGCAGGAGCAGGTCAACCAGGCAGAAGATGGTGACTTGACCAAGCTTAAGGGCTTTACCGGTAAGTATGTTCGAGTGCTGACCAAGGTAATTTCCCATCCCTGGAAGGTGGTGATGGGGACTATTGCCATCAGTGCCATGGTGATCTTCCTGTATGGCAAGTCCGGCCTGGGCATGGTGTTTTTCCCGGATATTGAGCCTAACAGTGCCACTATGGTGGTGCGCTCCCATGGCGATCTCTCGGTCAAGGAAAAAGATGCCATCATGTTTGCCATTGAAGATCGCATTCTGGATCTGGATGGCATTAAAACCTTGTATACCTTGACCGGGGGGAATGATCAGGTGGGAACCTTCCAGGTTAACTTTACCAACTGGCAGTTCAGGCGTCCTGCCGATGATATTATCAGTGATATTCACCAGCGTACTTCAGATCTGGCCGGTGTTGAAATCGAGGTGCGAAAAAATGAAGACGGTCCGCAAAGCGGCAAGGACTTGCGTATCGAGCTGAGTTCCCGTATCCCTGAAAAATTGCAGGACTCGGTTAGCATTATTCGTAATGCCTTGATCACTAACGGCCAGTTTACCGATATTGAAGATACCGGCTCTAAGCCGGGCATCGAGTGGCAACTTAAAATTGACCGCAGTTTGGCGGCGACCTATGGTGCCGATGCCGCCCTGATGGGCTCAAGCGTACAGATGGTCACTAATGGCCTGAAGCTGGGCGAATACCGACCGGACGATGTCGATGACGAGCTGGATATTCGCGTACGTTTTCCGGAAGAAAAGCGTAATATCAGCCGCCTTGATACCTTAAGGTTAAAAACGTCGGCGGGTTTGGTGCCGGTTGGCAGCTTTGTTGAGCGCCAGGCAGCGCCCAAGGTGGATACCATACGCCGTGTCGATGGCAAGCGGGTGGTGACCATTCAGGCGAATCTGGTGCCGGGTGCCCAGCTGATCAAAGAGCTGCCCAAGTTACAGGCACAATTTCCCGAGCTGGGCATAGACCCTAGCGTAGATATCGCGGTGAAAGGCCAGAATGAAGATCAGCAGGAATCCCAGGACTTCCTGGTTAAGGCATTTGGTGTCGCATTATTTGTTATGGCCATCATACTGGTGACCCAGTTTAACAGCTTCTATCAGGCCTTCCTTATCCTAAGCGCGGTAATATTTTCAACCGTCGGCGTATTTCTGGCCCTGCTTTTGGTCCAGAAACCCTTTGGCATAGTGATGGGGGGAATCGGCGTTATCTCATTGGCAGGCATTGTCGTGAATAACAATATTGTCTTGATTGATACCTATAATGTCCTGAGGCGGGAAGGCTATTCTGCCGTTGATGCTATCTTGCGTACCGGTGCTCAAAGGCTAAGGCCAGTAATGCTGACCACTATTACCACCATACTGGGTCTGATGCCCATGGTATTGCAGGTGAACCTGGACTTCTTTAACCGCACGGCCGTTTTTGGTGCGCCTTCTACTCAGTGGTGGACACAGCTGGCAACGGCAATTGCCGGCGGCCTGGCATTCGCTACCTTACTGACCCTGGTGTTGACACCTTGCCTGTTGGCATTAAGGGATCAGCGTAAGGCACGTAAGAGTGCAAGCTTGAAACTTAAATCAGCTGCCAGTATCAAAGCCGTAGACAGCGCAGCTTAGTTAAAAGCTACTTTGGATAGGCTTCAGTCACCGATTAAATAAATGGGGGACTGAAGCTTTATTTGTTTAGATAATCAGAAAATTATAAAAACTTTATTGGGGATAATATGATCTTAAAGGCTATTCGTATCTGTATTGGGCTGATGGCCCTGTCCATTTCTAGCATGGCATTTTCTGCCGAGTTAACGGATGCACAGCAGCAAGAAATTCAATCGCTAAAGGAAACCGCTCTCAATTCGACACTTTCCTACCGGCTCATTGAATCCCTGACCACGGAAGTGGGTAACCGCATGATGGGTACGCCTGGCGACAAGCTGGCAATAAAGTGGGTGGTTGCCAAGATGAAGTCGCTGGGCTTTGACAAGGTCTGGACCGAGGAAGTCACCAGCAGCCAATGGTTAAGGGGAGAAGCCGAAGCCAGTATTTTGCTGCCCAGGCGGATGTAAATTTCAGGGAGTAACGCATTAGGGGCTGGGTTTCTTGCTAGCCTTCCATTAACAGGAATTCGATGATTTTGTTCATATCCAGATCAAAATCATCGGCCCTGACACCCTTGACGATAAAGTCATCACCGTTTGTTAAATCTATGTCTTCCGTCATCACATAATGGTGAAATTCGGCATTATAGAAAGATCTGACCTTAGGGCGAATGGGATCTTCCTGGTTTCGTGCTTCAACTATCGCCAGTTTATTGGAGTTAAGTTCCACTAATGAACCGACTGGGTAGACCCCCATGCACTTGATAAAGAGGTCAACCAGCCTGGCTTCAATGTGATTCTTCTGGGCCAGGTTACGCAAAATACTAAAGGCTTTAACATGGCTATAGCCGTCCTTGTATACCCGGTTTGCGGTTAAGGCATCAAAGATATCGCAAATGGTGATCATGCGGCCATAAGTCGTTATATCTTTTGCAGGGACGCCAAAAGGGTAGCCCTTGCCGTCGAGCTTTTCATGGTGCAGGGCGGCGACTTCCAGGCTCAGCTCTGAAATACCCGGTGTTCTTTTAATGACATCAATGGAATGGTTAACATGGGTTTTCATTACTTCAAATTCTGCCTCTGTTAACTTGCCCGGCTTGTTTAGCACCTCGTCCGGTATCAATATTTTGCCGACATCATGCAAAAAAGCGCCTACAGACAATTGCTCAACAATCGATTTTTCTATTTTCAAAAAGCGGGCAAATATGGTCATTAATACCGAGACGGATACCGAATGTTCGAGTAAGTATTCATCCTTATTCCTGATATTAATAACACAGGCTAGGGCGTCAGGGTTTTTGAAAACCGTCTCTATTGTTCTGTTGGTGACTTCGATAACGGGGGTAAGATTCAGCTCGCGGCCGCTTTGGGCCTCTTCAAAAACCTTGCGCTGTATTTCTTTTGACTCCTTAAATAATTTTTTTGCCTTATTGATTTCAAGTATGGTGGGAACACCCGGCCCCTGGTCTTCGGTGATCTCTTCGATGGGGGTGTCCAGTTCGGGCTCTTTATCCTGTTTGAGTTGCTTGCTGGTGTCTATCAGCAAGGTTTCGACCCCCTTGCTGGCCAGGTTCTGGATAACTTTTTGACTTTTTATGTGCCCGGCACTGGTCAGGTTGTAATGGCCTTGTTGTTTGACGATGTCGACAACATAATTTCCTATGGCAAGTTCAGTTATTTTTATTTCGACTATCATTACAGCAACTGGCGTTGGCCATATTCTCCGTTATGGGCCGGTCTAAATATTACCAACCATGCATTGAATCAAGCTAACCTTTTATATCTAAGCTCAAAATATAACCAATTGCAATCTTTGCTCCCTTGTATAAGAAGAAATAATGGCTAGCTACTTATTTCTATTTGCCTCTTTTGATGATAGAGATTTTCATCAGCATGTTTAAGCAGCTGATCTATATCTAAGTGACCGTCACTTTCAGCGGCACCGCAACTTATGGTGATGGGAAGCTGCTTGCCTTTCAAGGTCAAGGGGGTTAGGGCAAATGAACCAGCCCCCTTAAGCAAGCTCTCAGGAATATCAGTGGTTATGTTTTCCAAGTTATTGCTTAAATAGGGCTTACCGTCAGGGTGAAACCCGTTCAGTGTTGAGAGGGAAACTCGCTTGGTATTTTGCTGGTGCCAGGGGTTTGTAAATTGCCGCTCAGCAGATAACTGATAGGGGTTGGCTCCACCATAAGCAAATGTATGCTTTTAAAGTTGAACTTGGATTTTATTGAATCTAAAAGGTGTTTTAATAATTCACGGCTGGATTGGCAGGCTAGTATTTCGGTTTCAATTTCAAATAACTTATGTGCAGTTGCTTCATTTTTTCTTGAGTTTTCAATTGACTGGCTAAGTTCAGACATCCTAACAGCACCCATCAGTATCACCTTGTTTACATTGTGGGCAATTCCAGGTGGTTGCGCAAGCAGAAAAATGTTAACTGATTCTGATAGACTGGTATTGATTTTGCTCTGTTTCATTCAATAATGAATTTAATGGCAAATTGAGTTAATTTTGTTGGCCTTTGGCCGATAAGAGGACGTAAGTTTGACGCTCTATTCTAAATAGGGGTGTGCTCAATAAAGGTTAGTCGGGTTAAATATATGCGCATATTTGTAGTATTAGTCATGATGGGCCTGGGCTTTGCTCAGTCAGCGAACAGTGCCGAGCTGCGTGCCGTACAGATATATTCTGATGATCTGTTACTCGAGCTTATCAAGGAAAACAAACATCTCAGCCAGGTGGTGCTGGATGAATGCCAGCTGGTGCAAGATATCGAAGCCCGCGCCATAAAGGCCAAGAAGCCCTCTTATCAGTTTTTATGGGGGGATATGCTGGCCTATGGTGTCTGTATCAAAAAAGATATTCCCCTGGGACTTCACTATATGAGAGAAGCTGCAAATCAGGGGCTCGCCGAGGCGCTGGAGCAAATCGGACGTTATTATCATGTCGGCAAGTTTATGCAGCCGGATATGGATAAGGCAATTCTGTTCCTGAAAGAAGCGGCAACTTTGAATAACTTAAAGGCACAAATTCGTTTAGCCAAGATTTATAAGGAGGGGCAGGGCAGCCCCCTGGACTACCCTGAGCTTTATGGCCAATTACATAGAGCCGTTACCGATGACAAGAAGCTGCACAAGGAAATTTCGCAATTGCTTGCGGCGTTAGCGGAAAAAATGCCTGCCCATGTGGTTGCCGCGGCAAAGAAACAGCGCTATTAAGGCCACTCTTTTCTTTATTGGTCATGCAGAGGGTATAAATAGGCAGCTATCAATAAGTATCTGAGATATAATTGCTAAAAAGCCTGCGAATTAACCTTAGTGACCATTAAAGACCCCTATCAAGACCGAGAAGCGGACAAATATGAAAAGCCGGTGGCCAGCCGTGAGCTGCTGCTGTCTCTTATAGAAAAGTCTACAGTTCCTCCCAATTTTAAGACGCTGTGCAAAAAGCTCCAATATCAAGATGAAGAGCAGCTGGTGGGCTTGAAAAGGCGTTTACGCGCCATGGAGAACAGCGGTCAGATCATTTTTAACAAGTTCAAACAGTATGCGCTGCCGCCGAAAAACAGTACCTTAACCGGCAAGGTGATTGGCCACCGCGATGGCTATGGTTTTTTTGTCCCCGACTCCGGTGGCAAAGATCTCTTTATATCTTCACATGAAATGCAGCGGGTGTTTCATGGTGATATCGTTGAGGCGATATTGCTGGATCGCACCGACAGGAAAGGTCGCAAGGAAGTTAAGCTGCTGGATGTGGTCGAACCGAGAAAGGCCGGCATTGTGGGTCGTTTTTTTGTCGAGCATAATATTGCCTGCGTCGTGCCGGACGATGCCCGTATCTGCCAAGATATCCTGATCAGTCCGGATGATAAGCTGGGTGCCAGGCATGGCCAGATGGTGGTGGTGGAAATTATCCAACGTCCAACCAAAAGGTCGAATGCCGTGGGCAAGGTGGTGGAGATCCTGGGTGAGCATATGGCACCGGGCATGGAAATTGAAATCGCCCTGCGTGAGCATGACCTGCCGCACCAGTGGTCCCAGGCGGTGCAGGATGAAATAGCCCTTTTGTCAGAAGAAGTGGAAGAAGCTGCCAAGTTGCCCCGGCAAGATCTCAGGGACTTGCCTCTGGTGACCATAGATGGGGAAGATGCCCGTGATTTCGATGATGCCGTTTATTGCCTGCCGAAAAAAAGTGGCGGCTGGCGCCTGTGGGTGGCCATTGCCGATGTCAGCTACTATGTGCGCCCTGGTTCGGCGCTGGACGACGAGGCCATAGCGAGAGGAAATTCCGTCTATTTTCCCAGCCAGGTGATTCCCATGCTGCCGGAAAAGCTTTCCAACGGCCTGTGTTCCTTGAATCCTGATGTCGACCGCCTATGCATGGTATGTGAAATGACGGTCAGCGCGGCAGGCAAGCTCTCCGGCAGTAAATTTTATCCGGCCGTGATGCGCTCTCATGCCAGGTTTACCTATACCAAGGTCGCCGCCATTTTAGAAGGGGATGCCAAGCTAAGGGAAGAGTATTCGCCCCTGGTTAGGGGCCTGGAGCAGCTGCACCAGATGTATCAGGCCCTGGTCACGGCGAGAACCCAGCGTGGTGCCATTGCCTTTGAGACCGAAGAGTCTAGGTTTATCTTTAACGCCGACCGCAAAATAGAAGCGATAGAACCCCTTATTCGCAATGATGCCCATAAGATCATTGAAGAATGCATGATACTGGCCAATGTCGCCACCGCCAAGTTTATTGAAAAACACAGTATGCCCGGGTTGTTTAGGGTTCACGATAAGCCGAGCGAAGACAAGTACCGCAATTTTGTCACCTATCTGTCGGAACTGGGCATTGCCCTGCCTATGCTGGGAGAAGCGAAAGCACAGCCGGAACCCGGTGATTACAGCAAGATACTGGAGCAGGTGGACGGCAGGCCGGATCAGGAGCTGATCCAGACCATGTTGTTACGTTCCATGAAGCAGGCGGTCTATCAGGCGGACAATGTCGGTCACTTTGGTTTGGCCTTGAAATCCTATAGCCATTTTACCTCGCCGATACGCCGCTATCCGGACTTGGTGATCCACAGGGTGATCAAGGCAATATTGGAGGGACAGGAAAACAATGCCGCCAACGATGGCTGCTATAGTTATCCTCCCGAGGCGGTGGCGGAACTGGGGGAGCATTGTTCCATGACGGAGCGCAGGGCAGACGACGCCACCCGAGATGTTGCCGACTGGTTAAAATGCGAGTATATGCAGGACCATGTTGGCGATTTATTTACCGGCGTGATTTCTACCGTCACCAATTTCGGCCTGTTTGTCCGCTTGCAGGATCTGCATATCGAAGGCCTGATCCATATTACTTCGCTGGGGCGAGACTATTATCACTATGATGATGTTCGCATGTGTCTGACCGGTGAAAACACCGGCAAGAAGTATCATGTTGGTGACGTGGTTGAAGTCAAGGTGGCAGCGGTTAACCTGGATGAGAAAAAAATAGATCTGGTACTTTCGGGTGAAAATGCCATTATCAGCCGGGCCAAGCCCATTAGGTCTCAGCGAGGTGCGCCAACCAAGGGGAAAAAGCCTGCAACCGATAAGGTTAAACCTGGTAAGCAAAAAGCCCTTACAAAAGACCACCCCTTTGCTGTTTTTGACTCAAGTAATGCCGAAGGCGGCAAGAAGTCATCGGGTAAGAAAAAGTCAAAACACAAAAAGGAAAAATCGAAAGTTACCAAGCGCAAGGCGAGAAAGAGTCGTCCGGGAAAAAATGCCCGCAAAAAGGCAAAGAAATAAAGAAGAGTTACTATGGCAAAGCAAGAAGAACTGGTATTTGGCATTCATGCGGTCAATGCATTAATCAAGAGATCTCCCGAGCGTTTTATCGAACTTTGGCTGCTAAAAGGCCGTGACGATGAACGTCTATTGCCCATCGTTAACCTGGCCCGCAAATATGGTATTCCGGCGCAGTTTGTTCACCGCAAGGTGCTGGATGACAAGAGCCGTGGTGAGCAGCACCAGGGGGTTGTGGCCAGGGTCAAGCCAGGCAAGCAATTAACGGAAGCCGATCTGGATGAGATAGTGCAACAGGTTGAGCGGCAAGGTAGGCAGCCGTTTTTCCTGATCCTGGACGGTGTCACCGACCCGCATAATCTGGGGGCCTGTTTGCGTAATGCCGATGCTGCCGGCGTGCAGGCGGTGATAGTGCCAAAAGACAACGCCGCCAAGCTAACCGCTACCGTGCGCAAGGTCGCCGTTGGTGCAGCAGAAACCGTGCCCCTGGTGCAGGTAACAAACCTCTCCCGTACCATGAAACTATTGCAGCAAATGGGTATTTGGATCATAGGCACGGCGGGTGAAACCGATACCTGCCTCTACGACGTGAAACTCTCCGGCCCCATGGCCCTGGTGATGGGGGCGGAAGGCAAGGGCATGCGCCGCCTGACCCGGGAAAACTGTGATGAGCTGGTAAAACTACCTATGGCAGGCAGTGTTTCCAGCCTGAATGTGTCTGTGGCAACCGGCATCTGTTTGTTTGAAATCGTCCGCCAGCGCAGATAACCGTAGCAGCGGCTATTTTTTGTATAGCTTTAGCCAGAGCAAGTCATCATTGATTGGTGTCTTGCTGGGCAAGGTGGGGTTGGCCAATCGGTAATAGCGTTTGTCTTGCCACTTGGTTAACGGAAACAAGGGCGCCATCATTGGCTGTTGTTTCATCCACTCCAGCCAACTGCCGTCCTTGAGCGCTTTGCGCAGGCCAAATTCAATCTGATTTGCCAGCCGGGTATTTTTTTTATTAACGAAAAAGTACATGGGGAAGTCGTAGTGCAAAAGGAAGTCATCAAGCATAACAAGATCCGGGTACTGGCTTTTGGCACGGGTTATACCAATTGAAATAATAAATTGACCAACTTAGAGCTTCATTAGCAAGCTTAGAACAAACAAAATTATTTAAACATAGTCGCTCTATATTTCATTAATTTTGTGAAGTTATCAGTTTGCTAA